>Ga0210398_10007021_pt1 | contig 10268 bp, 7 predicted proteins | sample IncBWC4OmetaG_FD_161047 | JGI IMG/M metagenome (GOLD analysis project Ga0210398, IMG submission 161047) | Forest soil microbial communities from Barre Woods Harvard Forest LTER site, Petersham, Massachusetts, United States - Inc-BW-C-4-O | ecosystem: Environmental > Terrestrial > Soil >...
AACTGGGTCAGAAACCAACACCCGGACATCGCCACCCGGTGGACCCCCTGATGTCCAAGTCTGTGCAGTAGCTGGGACGCTGCAGGCACAAAAAACGAATATGATTGCCAGAGCTAATCGCGGCGTGCAAAAAAAAGAATGCATATCGTTTAGATGCCGGGGCTTGCTTGCGGGAAACAGCCCGTTGGAAGCTGCCAGAATTCCGGAGCAATTCAAGGTCCAGCGATACACCGAGTCACCATGCTGCTCCTAATTGCGAAAACTAGCGCAGACAGCCTGCAAACTTACGATCTCAGGCACTCCACACATTCAAAACGTGGCGCCTTCCGGCACCAGAATAATTTCCGCGCGCCGGCCTTCACTACCTGCGCTGGTATCGGTGCGGACATCCACGCGCGAGGCATCCATGGCCTTATTCTCGGTCAAATATTTTTTCGCACTGTCGGCACGCTGAGCCGCTAATTTCTGCGCTCCACGCTCCTTCGCATCGGCATAACCCACAACAACGATTTTCGCTTTCGGATCACTCTGCAAGCGCACGGCGACATCGTCCAAAACTCGCTTGCAGACGTTGTCCGCGCGAGCACTGTTCATGGCGAAAGAGCATTCGCTGATTTTGCTGGCCTCTGGTGCGGGAGGCGGCGCATGTACCGCCACAGTCGTAGAACAATCGCACGCGCTATGAACGCCATTCTCCGCGCGTCCGGTCACCGTGTACGTCCCAGGAGCGAGGCTCGAAGTGTCGAGTTGAACGCTCGCGCCGGTTCCGATGATCTGCCCGGCATTCGCCTGCCAGCTATAGGTAATGGGGGTTCCCGAGACGTCGTTTACAACCGCTGTGATCGTAGGACGCTCACCGGCGTTCACCGTGGAAGGGTTCGCGGTGCACGACATGGTTGGCGCAGCCGGGGCTGGTTTCGGACGAACGGCAATGGAAGTTGAACAGCTGGCATTATTGCCTGCTCCATTGTCCACTCGCGCGGTGAGGCTATAGTTCCCTGCGCCCAATCCGGTCGAGTCCCAGCGCACATATGGGCCGGTACCAGAAACGTTTCCGCCAGAAGCGGTCCAGGCGTAAATCAATGGGCGGCCGCTCGCGTCAGTCGCAGTAGCTGTCGCCGCCACATTCTCGTTTGAGCCTTCCATTACGGAGGATTTTTCTGCGGAACATGAGGCGCTCACGCTGTCAGGCGGTAGCGGCTTTTCCGGCCAACGCGCAAACGCTACTTTCACCACGAAACCATTGCGGTCTTCGTGGTTCGTCAAATTCAGGTTGTAGCGGTAGGCAACGTCGAGAGCCAAATTCTTCAGCGCGTATACGCGGAACCCCATCACGCTATCGACCGGGTCGCGCGCGCCAAAGGTCGTGTTCTGAATTGGCTTGCCAACGTAAATCAGCCCGTCGTATTCAGTGATGATCTGGAAGCGCTTCTCCGGAAAGATCTGCAAGCCTGCTCCGATGGGCATCTGGCCCGCCAGTTTCAGAACCGAAGGCGTAGGTGTCCCGTTAAAGACAACGACGTAATCCGACTGACGAGTGAAACGGTAAGCCCAATTTATGGTGGCCAGGATATTGTGGTGGAACAGGTTCTTGCTGGCTTCCAGCCCAATTCCATAGTTGAACATTCCCGACTGCACCTGATTCGACAGCAGCGTGGAATATCCAGTCTGTGTGGGGATATAGAAATCGTTGCGAATGGAGAGGCTGATGGGTTTGCCGCGCCTCTCAGAGAGCAATCCAATCTTGAATCCCAAGTCTATTTCACCGACTCCACCACCATTGTGCGAAGCGAACGGATAATCTTCCACATAAGCAGGGGCGCATCCTGTACACGGGAGAAACGAGTTATAAATGGTATTCCGATATTGCAGACCGTTCGTGGAATTGAGACTCAGCAGGCTTGGTTGGTCCACGTGAATGTGCTCATCGGCATCGATCGAAAGAAATACAGTGAACCAATTCGTGAGTCCTATTCCGAACGAAGGAATTACTTGCAGGACAGTGATATCACCCGGCATTCGGGAAAATTTATTCACGCCGGCAACGATGTCGAATCCGCCTTTTGGAAGCGTTTCGCCGGTGCCCAGGATAAAGAGACCCGGGGTGCCATCCAAGGCCGGCATTGGAACCCACTTGTGCGGCTGATCTTCCGGTGACGCGCTATTGGAAGCGGCGCTTGGCGCTAACGGCGCAGGTTGTGCAGCAGGACTACCGGCGTCAGATGAAGTACCAGGATTCGTAGAGTCAGCCGATGTTTTCACGTTCGTATCATTTGCGGAAGCTGAGGAGGCGATGGCGTCTTTATCCTTATTCGGTTTGTTGTCGTCAGCCGAACTCCGGTTCGAAATAAGGAAAAGAGCTGATAAGAATAGAATTGTTGCGCGGGCTCTGAATCTCATTACCCCTCCCTTACTTCAGATGCATCGGACATCTCTTTGTCTTAACCTGGCCCGAAAGCTGCAATCCAAGACGGCGGCATATTAGGGAAGTTACATGCACCCGCAGATTGTGACGCCGGGATCCCGACAAGTTGGCAGGCGACCCACCAGGAGCAGATCGCGCCAGAGCGGCACGAGTATAATTCACGACTACGGCTTCCAAAACTATTTTTTGCAACTTCTTCGAATAAGCAGGGTTTAATTTCTTTGGCAATCTCTGTATATCGTCAGGCCACTCGGCTAGCCACCGGGGCCATCTGATATAAGCGGGCTATCTCTTTCAAGCCGCAGAGTGAGATTAAAGTGGAGGCGTTCATGTCACGCAGAATGCAAATTCTGGCCATGCTAATTCTATTGGGCTTGCTTGGTCTATCCGTACAAGCTCAAGCGCAGGATTCCGGTTCGCAAAACCCGAATGTCGCGCCATATGAAGTCCACGCAGGGACGCGCTTTTTGGTGGCCCTTCACGACAAACTAAGCACAAAGGACGATAAGCGCGGGAAGCAGTTCACCGCTCGAACGCTTGAGGAAATTGTTTCGGCAGACGGAACCACACTGCCCCGTGGCGCAGAAGTTCGCGGCCATATCGACAAAGTCGTGTCCGCCGGCAAGACCGGGCGGGCCAAGTTATGGCTCGCGTTCGACGAGATACACACGCAGAACGGCTGGGTCCCGCTTATAGCTGAGTTAATCGGCACTCCGGGCATTCATTCCATTCGAGTATTGTACGAACATGAAGGTGAGATTGAGGCAACTTCAAGCAATCACCAAACCGAAGCTGAAGCTGCTGCCGCCGGCGCACTCGCGGGAGCGACGGTTGGGATGGCGGCTCATGATAATAAAGATGCGGCGATTGGAGCGGCCATGGGCGCAGCCGCTGCGTTTATGGTCACCTCTGGAATCGGGCAGGAATTGACGCTGGACGAGAATACCAAACTTGAGTTGGTACTCGAACGGGCACTTCGGCTGAAGCGAGCTTAACTCCCATTTACCTCCGCTTGTCACCCGCAATGGAAACCGGGATCAGGCCCGTGGTTCTTGGATTTACGCCGGACTGCTGGTAGATTCAGTTCTAGATGCCACCCGAGAAGCCGTCCCTTCCACGAATACTGATAGTTGAAGACGAGGACAACGCCCGCAAAGGCTACGAGGCCCTCCTTCGCCGGTGGAATTTCGAAGTCTTGGGAGTGGCTAGCGGCGAAGAAGCGCTCGCCAAGTTTCAGGACTTCCGGCCGAGCGTGATTTTGTTGGACGTCGAGCTTCCGGGAATGAACGGCTTGGATTTATTGACTCACCTTGGCGAGGACATCCAACGAATTCCCGTAATCATTATCACTGGGCGCGGCAGCGATGAGCGCGTCGTCCAGGCTATCGAAGCGGGCGCTTACTGGTACATTGAAAAACCTTTGAAGCCGCCCGTTTTGCGAGCGCTGCTTGATCGTGCTTTCGGCAAGGTGCGCGACCAACAAGCCGTGGCTGCGCTGACGCGCGACCTTCGGACCGCCGGGAAGCTTGGCGTGCTCGTAGGCACTTCGCCGGCGATGCAGGACGTGATGCGGCAAGTCGAAATGGCTGCGCCTTCCACGGCTTCGGTTCTTATTACCGGAGAAACGGGTTCAGGAAAAGAAATGGTCGCGCGTTCGATACACATGCTTTCACCTCGCGCGGAGCGTCCCTTCGTGGCGATCAACTGCTCGGCAATTCCTGAATCGTTGATGGAAAGTGAAATCTTTGGCCACGAAAAGGGAGCATTCACCGGCGCTGCCGAGCGGCGCATTGGATGCTTCGAGCTCGCTGACGGCGGCACGTTATTGCTTGACGAAATTGGTGAAATGCCGGCGCAGACCCAGGCAAAACTGTTGCGCGTTCTTGAAGACCGTAAGGTTCGGCGCCTCGGCAGCAAAGTCGAAACGCCGGTGGATGTGCGTGTTCTTGCCGCTACGAACAAAAATCCCGAAGAAGCGGTAGCTGACGGTCATCTGCGCCAGGACCTTTACTTCCGCTTGAACGTTTTTCACATTCATCTGCCGCCGATGAGAGAGCACAAAGAAGATCTGCCTCAGCTCGTTGACCATTTATTGGCAGACATATCTGCGAAGCATCACAAGAAAGTTTTCGGCGTGGGTAGCGATGTGATGGATCTCTTCAAATCCTACCCCTGGCCGGGAAACGTTCGTGAGTTGCGCAATGTGTTGGAGCGTGCCGCGATCGCCTCCGATCGGGGTACCGTATCACGTCAACATCTTGCTTCCGATTTTGGTCGCACGCCGGCCACTACGAATTCCGGATTAGGCGCGCTGCGTTTTCCCGTCGGAACAACCGTGGATGCCGCGGAGCGCGAGCTTATCCTCCAAACGCTCAATGCCACGAACCAAAACAAAACCCGCGCGGCTGAATTGCTGGGAATTAGTCTGAAGACGCTTCATAACAAATTGAAAGAATACGAGGCGGGGCGGGTCAATGCGTCTCAGCCTGAAAACTAAATTCACACTGGCGATCTCGCTCTTGGTACTGGCGGTCGTCACTGCCGTTTCCGGTCTGTACATCGCGCGGCTCACGCGACAAACGCTACGACAAGCGGACGATCGTGCGCGGTTTATTGCGCAACAGGTATTTCTGGCTTGTCAAAATGCCTTAGCGGATGCGGCGGAGCGCGGCGATTCTCCCGCTTCGTTGAGTCCGGATGATCTGCGGGAATACGCGCGCAGAACGTTCGACAACAGCAGTTCGCTAAATTCGGTGATCGAATCTGCGGTGGGATACTCGCCGACGATTTACGAAATTACGATTAGCGACCGCAACGGCATCGTCCTGGTTTCGAGTGATGCAGCACTCCGCGGAGAAAAAGTTCCAGCCAGGCCGCCGGTTAATACGCTGGTCCGCGGAGGGTTTTTCCAGCAACTTCGCACACTATACGGGCCGCCGCAAGTTTTCGAGGATTCTCTCCCGTTTAACCTAGGGCCCGGACCGTTTGGCGATATTCGCATCGGTCTTTCCTCGACATTGATTCGCAACGAAATTACTTCGCTACTCGAATCCGCAGGGTGGTACGCGCTGGCCTCGGTTTTGCTGTCCACCATGCTTGCTTTCGTAGTCAGTCGTGTATCACTCGCGCCGATTGATCGCATTTCGGCGCAATTGGATCGCATATCGGCCGGCGAATTTGACCTGGAACCGGTCGAGCGCGGTGACGAACTGGGCGCGGTAAGTACGAAAATCGTGGGCATCGGAAAACAACTTCGTGATGTCCGCGAGATTTTCAGTACCTTGCGCGAAAACCTGGATCAGGTCATGAGTGGCCTGGAAGATGGATTGTTGCTTTTCAACGCTAGCGGTCGCGCTGTATTAGTAAGCCCATCGGTCGAGAATTTCCTCAGCAGACGCCCTGAGGATCTTCGAGGCTGCCGCGTTAGCGAGATTTTTCCGCCGGGGAATCCGATTCGCCACGCGCTGGGCATCGAGGGAGACGAAATCATCCCTGTGGAAAGCGCCGAAGTGATGTTGGAAGTCGCCAATGGAGCGCAGAGAGTAGGTCTGAGCGCTCAAGGGATCCGCGAGCACGGAGTTCGCATGGGTACGCTCGTCACTTTGCGCGACGTTGAATCCATCGAACGCATCGGAAACCAGCTTCACGTTTCCGAACGACTTGCGGCTCTTGGTCGCGTCACCGCCGGTGTGGCGCACGAAGTGAAAAACCCTCTGAACTCCATGCGGCTGTGGCTTGAAGTTCTGAAGGGCAACATGCCGGTCGAGCCCGAGGCGCAACAAGCAGTGAAGATGCTGGACAGCGAAATCGACCGGCTGGATCGCGCCGTAAAAACTTTCCTCAATTTCACCAAGCCGTTGGAATTTAAGCTGGAAGAAACTGACCTCCGTCTATTGCTGGATGATGTGCTGGATGCAGCTCGCCCAGCGATCATGCAAGCAGGCGTGGAGTTGCGAGTGGATCTGCCATCGGAATTTCCTCCCACTCTCGTCGATAGTCAACTGATGCATCAAGCGGTGCTGAACCTTTTACTAAATGCCTGCGAGTTTACGAGTCCCGGAGGCCGCATCACGTTAAGCCTACGCCGCAGCGGCGACTCGGCGATTATCGCTGTTGCGGATTCCGGCAAAGGAATTTCCGCGGAAGATCAAAAGAAGATTTTTCAGCTGTTCTTCACCACCAGGCCGGGAGGTACCGGAATCGGACTTGCTAATACGTTTCGATTTGTGCAGTTGCACAATGGTCGGATAGAATTTGATTCGGAGGTCGGGCGCGGAACTACCTTCCGTGTAGAATTGCCGCTGGCTCGGTCCCTGGAAGCCTCGGCGGGAAAACTCCGCGACTTCAGCCAGCCCTTCGCTGAAGAGAAAAGATAAATGCCCAGCCGCACCAAGAGAGCTACAGGTCTGATTGTGCTCGTGGCTAGCGCATCAGCGCTCGCGATCACAGGATGTGAACAGAAAACCGTGAAAGCGGCCACCCCTGTCGCAACAACCCCGATGCCGCAGCTGGCAGATTCCAAGCCGTTGACCAATGTGGCGCCCGATACTACAGCGACCCCTCCCGAAGTGGCCGAAGCGCCGCCCCCAGCTCCGCCACCTTCATCAACTGCACCTTTGTCAGTGGCCTCTCCGCGCACAAAGCCAGTTCCTCCTCCACATAAACAAACGTCCGAACCCCAGACCGCGGAGGCTCCCGCTGAGCAATCGTCGCGCCCGCCGGCCCCGCTAATATCACCGCAAATGTCAGCCAACGATCAGGCTACCTACGCGCACAAAACTGATGAAGACATCAGCGTCGCGCAGAAGAATCTTCAGCAGTCAGCCGACAAACGGCTGAGCGCCGCGCAACTTGATCTCGTGGAGAAAATAAAGAGCTTTTTGTCGCAGTCTCATGAAGCGAGCAAGGCTGGTGACTGGGCGCGCGCGCAAAATCTTGCTCAAAAAGCCCGTCTGCTTTCGGCGGAGTTGGTCGACTCCCTGTAGCTCGTAACCAACGATTCAAATCTTGATCTCTAGCCCCGGGCGTAAGGTCGGCTCGATGAAATTCCTGTTAATATAACGGCGTGAAAGTTTTTGACGTTGCGATTATCGGCGGCGGAATCATAGGCAGCTCGATCGCATTTGAGCTCGCGGCCGAAAAACTAGACGTAGTTCTTCTCGATCGCGAGGAGCCAGGACGCGGTGCCAGTTGGGCAGCCGCGGGAATGCTCTCCCCGGGTCCTGATTCCGCAGAAGCTCTACCCCTCGTTCCTCTCGCTAAGGAAAGCCTGCGGTTATATCCCCAATTCATCGGCCGCATCGAGGAAGCTTCCGAACCCTTCATGCACTTCGCGTCGAATGGAGCTCTTCAAATCTTCTCCGGCGCTCGTGCGGAAATAGACCGCGACAAAATGGTCTCCGATTTTCAAAGATTAGGTATAGGGATTGAGCCCGTTTCACTTGAGACTGCGCGAAAGATGGAAAGCTCGATCAGCCCTACCGCTCAAGCAGCTGCCTGGCTGTCCCGGGAATCGACCGTCGATCCCAGATCGCTCATGGATGCGATTTTGGCAGCTCTGCGACATCGCGAGGTTGAAATTCGCGCGGGCTGTTCGGTCACTTCCATATCGCGTCAAGGTGGGACGTGCGTCGGGGTAACCGCTGGCGGCGAAAACGTGGGGGCGAAATCCGTGATTGTCGCAGCGGGATGCCATTCCGCCTCTCTGGTCCGCGAGAATGCGGTTGAAAACGATTGGCTTTCGCGCTACGCACCTACGCGCCCGGTACGCGGACAGATGCTCGCACTTCACTCGAACGACATCCGTTTACATCGCGTATTGCGTTCCGATCGAGGCTATCTGGTCCCGCGACACGAGGGACGAATTGTTGCAGGAAGCACTTTGGAAGATGTGGGCTTTGACAAGAGTCTCACTGCGGGTGGTATTCGCAAAATTCTCGACGCGGCGATTGAGCTGGTCCCAAAGATTGCTGACGCACAAATAGTAGAGACCTGGGCAGGTCTGCGCCCCGGTTCTCCCGATAACCTTCCGATCATTGGGCCGACCGATATCGAAGGCCTGTTTATAGCTACAGGCCACTATCGAAATGGAATCTTGTTAGCGCCGGTAACAGCCAAAATCGTGAGGGACTGGATTCGTAACGGGCAAATGCCTACATCCGCCGAAATTTTCTCACCACTAAGATTCGCGGGCACAAATCTTCAGACGAATGCCTCCAGAGGGACCGCGGCTAATTCCTGATTTAAGGCGGCGTCAGAACGGAATGCTTCGCGCGGGCTCGCGGTTCGGAGGGCCAGCCAGCGTGGATGCTTGCCCCGGACTTGTAAACTGAACTTTATCCGCGTCCAGCACAATTGCGCGATCAAGGACGGCTTCCACAGTCGAGCCACGCGGCAGTTCGGCTTCGGGCCCGCGAGTCAATAACACGGCCAGCAGACCGGCCGCCGCTCCTACGCCCGCACCAATCCCGGCGCCTGCCGCCCCTCGTCCGGCGATAGCTCCTATGCCGGCACCTGCGGCCGTGGTTTTCGCGATTGTGCCGACGTCTCCGCCCTTATTCGAGTCTCCGATGATCTTGCCTTCATTGTCCGTCGTTTCGTTCCCACCAGTTCCGGCATTGCTCGGCACAGCATTCAAGTTGACCATATAAGCATTCGGCAGAATCAGCGTCTTCAATCGGATCATCAATTCGCCGCGCCCTTTTACTCGACCTGGACGCTTTGATTCGCTCACTTCGCCACTGACATACGAGCCAGCGGGAATCACGACATGTCCATCAATCATGACGGGGAACAACGTTTCAAAATAGACAGGATCTCCCGGCCGCGCGCTCCGAGTCGATATTGCGTTGTGTAAAACCAGCGGAATGTGCGTTCCTCCGGGCACTTCCACTTTGGCATTGGCTGGAACTACGGGAGGCGGGGCAGCGTTCGCCGAGGCAGAGGATTCTGCAGGCGTTGGTGCGGCATCCGACGGCGCAGCAGGCCTGGGCAACTCCGACGAATTCTGCGCTGGCGCATTCTGCACCGGAACCTGCGCTTGAACCGCGGGTACCGGAGGCAAAGGGCCGTCCTGCTGCTGTTGCGCGAACACTTCTCCCGACGGAGCAAAAAACAACAAAGCAACCGTTCCAGCAAGCCGGAAGACGAGCGAACCAGTCGTCATTGTTATCTCCCGCGATCTTCCACAGAAATCCTGACCAAAAATGATGCGCTTTCCGCGCTCAAGGATGTACGAAGCATATCCCGTGTTCCCCAGGATTTCCAGCCTACAGGAACATGACTTCTACGCATGGTTCCGTGTACGACTAAGACACCCTCAGCCCTGCCTAATCCCATCGACAGATATACTCATTTAAAGGCTGGCATGGGCACCAGAAGCATCGGAGCAATTCACCTTCCATCTTCGCTTCGGCAGAAGACCCTGCTGATTATCGTTCTGACTATGTTCGTCGCAGTCGGCAGCTTGTTTTTGCTCTCTCGACTGGTTCTTAAGCACGGGTACGCTCGACTGGAAGAGAGTTTCGCGAGAGACAACCTCGATCGCGCAGCAAGCGCATTGACCAACGAACTGAATACCTTGGACCGCACTACCAGCGAATACGCTTCCTGGGATCAGACTTATTCGTTCGTACATGGGACAAACGCGGACTATGTGAAATCCGAGTTTCCGGCTGCAACTTTTCAAGAGCTCAAGGTCAGTTTCGTCGTCATTTTGGATAATTCAGGCCATAAAATTTTTTCCAAGGGATTTGATCTGTCGCATGCGGGAGAAGCACCTGTACCGGAGGGCATTGACGAGAATCTAAAAACCGGCTCGTCCATATTGAATCACAGGAGCTTA
>Ga0210398_10007022_pt1 | contig 10266 bp, 10 predicted proteins | sample IncBWC4OmetaG_FD_161047 | JGI IMG/M metagenome (GOLD analysis project Ga0210398, IMG submission 161047) | Forest soil microbial communities from Barre Woods Harvard Forest LTER site, Petersham, Massachusetts, United States - Inc-BW-C-4-O | ecosystem: Environmental > Terrestrial > Soil >...
GGACCGAGGAGTATCAGGAAAATCTTTACGAACACCAGATCTCTATGGTGCGGCGCATTCCCTTTCTTCGCGGAATGACACCGTGGGCTCTCAAGGACTTTCGGAGTCCACGGCGAACGCTCCCTCGTTTTGAGGATTATTTCAACCGCAAGGGCCTTGTCTCCGATCATGGCGAGAAGAAGGAAGCCTTCTTCACACTGCAAAAGTTTTATCTGGAATTGCAGAGCGCTCAGCCGCCTAAGTAGCCAACGCGCTCGCTCCTCCGACTGTTTCTTCTTGCAATGTATGCTTACCGGAAGTGGGAAGGTGCAGGCGAATTCAGAAGGTTTTCACTCAGAAATCGACCACAGCCACAACAAACTTCTTCCGCGACGGGAAAGACGCTGTCGAAGGGAACGACCAGAACGGCAGCCTGTTGGTGCAGTATGCCCACACCTCGAACGTCGACGAGCCCGTGCCGCGTTTGATCTTCTCGTACGAGTTGTCGGCCGGTCGGCGCCCCGGCATGTAGCCGATACAGTACACATTGATTGCGAAGTTTATCCTGTCGGCCCAGATGGGGGCTAACCGTTCCTCCCAAAGTGAACATCACGCCATGCGGTCTTAATCCGTGAAGCACGAAATTGAAGCCTTCCGTGATGACGAGAGTCAGACCTTTGTTCTCTTCAATCCAGTCGAGGACTTGCTGCGTGGACGTGTATTCCTTTATGTAAGGAACTTCATCCAGCTTGTGGATTGCCGCCCAGATCAGCGTCCAGAATGCCGCGCCGGCGAGCAACAAACCCACGAACGTGGGCGTTAACAGCATAGAGTTCTCCTTTTGTGTTGGATTTGCACTGCGCTCCTTTCATTGGATCTAAACGCAGAAAGACCCACCGGGGCTCGAAATGTCCTAGGCAAATCGAGTGGATGGGTCTAACTAGGGGTCTATCCGATTAGAAGTTTTAGCCTCGCGCGTTGCGCGCTACCTCGTACGGAAATGGAGAGTGCGTTTTTCCGCGAACATAACGGAGCAAGCACACGAAGAACGCTAGACCCGGCAACAGAGAGTTGCCATTCCTAGGAGGGATTTGGTGTGAGTCGTTGACCGCCAAACCATGCGCCCGGATGAAGGCAATCGGAAGCGAAGATTTAGGTTTAGGTCGAATTAGAGTCCTCGAGCGGGCTACTACAATCCGGAGGTCTACGTGACGGCGGGAGACGAACCTGCGGCGAAAGCCGTCCCACGCCAAGACTCCGCAAGAGACGAATCTCATGCACAAGTCACGCTTTGCCATGGCGACGCACCGGAGCGATCAAGGCGCGATTTGCTGGAGGAGTTGTTGCCAGACGACGGAGTTATTCCAGTAGGAGACGTGGGCGACTAGCGGGACGAAGGCATCGGGGTCGGGGATGTTGGTCACGGCAGGGAAAACTTGAAAACCGGGCAGGTCGTAGAATTGTAGCCTGCCGGAGACGATGTCGTTGGGGGAATAGACATTGATCCAAGCAAGCTTACGGAATTTCGGATAGCTCGTGATTAGGGGCTGGACGGTGGAGGCGAGGCGTTCGCGAATGTGGAGCGAGTCTTTGGCCTGGATAGTGAAGAAGAATGCGGTTTTGTTGAGCGGGGAGCCGAAAGTGATCATGGTTTTGACGCGCTCGGCAACGTGGAGGGCGTTGCCCGAGAGCCAATCATCGAGCATGAGACGGTTGAGGGTGTCGTAAGCGATGACGGAGCCGAGGGAGTGGCCGATGAGGGCGACGCGGTCATAGAGAAACTGGTTGTTGTTCGGGCCGGCGTAGACGGTGAAGATGGCGGAGACGACGGAGCGGGCGGCTTCCTTGATTTCATTGCGAACTTCATCGAAGCGATCGAGTTTGTTAGGGCGGACGTAGATGGCGACATCGCCGACGTATTGCACCATGATTTCGCGAACCTTGGCGCTGAAGAGGATCAAGAACGGAAAAACCCAAAGAGAGCTCTGAATAAAAAATAAATATGGGGGAAGAACAATGGCAAAGCGAGGTCCAAAACACAATAGCGGCGGCGCAACGATGGCCAGCAGACTGAAGATGAAAGCTAGAAAAGTGAAAAATAGCAAACCTGAGTTGCCTCGAAGAGGACTTTCGGAAGAGCGCAAGAACGCGCCTAATATCATGGCAATCGCAAGCAGAGTAGCTGCACAAAGTATGACGCCAGTGGCGAAGGCCTGCAGCGTCGCGACGGGCAGGCTAACGAAGAACCAACTCACAAGAGAAAAGAATTTGTGTAGCAATACGGAAATAACCCCGGTGCTCGCTTGGTTTTGCGAGGCGGCGACATAGTTGTGAGCGGTGAGCCAGTCGAGATGGGTGATGGCGGTCATCAACAAAGCGGTAATCAGGATTTGCACGATCGTGAAGATCAGGGAAGCCCAGCCCAGATAAGAAAGGAAGCGTTTCGCGAAGGTGCCTAGGTTTTGGGGTTTGCACAAATCGGCGAGAAAAAGAACGATTCCGAAAGTGAAGGCTTCGGCAATCATACAACTGGCGATGGCGGCCAGTTGGTGCCAGTGCGCGGTGAACGAAACGAGCGGTGCTAGATTGATCTTAGCGGCTGCGGAGGCGAGTATTACGCCGTTGATGACAGTGAGGGCAACGAGGACGAGTAGGGTTATGCAGAGATAGACGGGAGAACGCAACGGAATCTTAAAAGAGCCCATACCGCCGAACATGGCGCGTTGAAAAGGTTTGAAGGAATTGAGTAGACCCCGCAGGCCGCCGTCCCAGAGAAAACTGATGACATCGGATAGTTTGGCAACACCTTCAGTTTTTGGAGCCCAATAGGTTTCATAGAGATGCAGGTCGTAGAGTTTGGCGTCTGGTGCACTGCCCCGGACATCGATCTCGACGCGTTGTAAGACTTGGCCGGCGATTTTCACGGTGCGAAGGCGTGGCACGGGGTGTTGCGGAGGATTTTGCTGAGCGAGAGCCTGGAGCACGCCGCGAGCGAGGCCATCCACGGTTTCAAAGGGGATTTGCTGGCCCATGCCGTGGACGATCCAAATGGCCCGTTTTTCGCGGGGCAGAGAGCCCGGGGCCGCAGCCTCTACGGCTGGGTGGTCTGGAGGTATAAAATTAGCGCGATCTTTCTCGGCGACCTCAGGGACGTCTTTTCCCGCGTCATCCCAGGACTCATGTGGAGCGCGCTCGGTCGCGGCGCTAGTGGCGCGGAGATCCCCCGGTTGCGTTTGCGCGGGATCGAGCGGGAATGCGGAATACGACTGCGGCTGAGCAATCTCGTACCTCTGAGGATTTTTCATAGGTCCGTCCGCGGGCTCACCCATAGTAAATCTCAAGACTTGGCGCAAAAGGTAACCCCTAAGGCCTATAGTGTCAAACATATTTCGCCTGTGGTTGAATGGGCCGTGAGCGGCCCGGGTATTTTTGATCCACTCTGAAGGTTATCTTCCAGCAAAATCTAGATCCTCAACAATTCAGGCACAACCAAGGCAGACAGGATTGCCCGTAAGAACAAGCTAAATCAACCTTCAGGTGTAAGCCCGCGGTTACGGTAACAATCCCGGAACAATAAGAGCTCGCTCCTGCTATATCAGCTGTTAATTCCACTTGCATGTAATAATGTGTTGTGTAACTATCCGCGAACTATAAAAGGGCGAGTTTTGCACTGCCTCTTGTGTACTGAGCAGTTACAGTTGCATTGAGTTGATGCGAAACGAGCGAAAAGCAGATGCCCCAAGTTATTGGAAACAATGAAAAATGAAAGGAAGCGATAGAGGGTTCGGAGTCATCTCGCGAGCTTGCAAAGCAGGAGAACTGTATGAAATTGATGGACCGGTAGGAATTGTCGAACGTCCGCAGCACGGTGGGAGCACCTGCCTGGTGAGCAGGGGCGCTACCGGGCTGCCGATGGACCCGGCAACGGCTGGGCGCAGCGGAGCAATCGCTGATTTTGGGCTTCGACAAACCAATAGCAAACAGAATGCAGCCGGACCGCAGCGCTGTGCTGCTGAAAATCCATGCGTCAAGGATATATCCACGGTCAGCAAGTGGATTCAAGATACGCGCTTCGGAGGTGGATTTCTCGGTGACATACGCTGCATAGGGTGATGAGATTCTCTTCCACATCGCCTCCCAGCAGGCTGCGCGGCTGCATGTGATGGACCTGCAGATTTTGGGAACTTCCGCATCGTTGGCATCGCCAGCTATCACGGTGGAGTACTTGCTGGCAAAGCCGCTGATAGGAATCCGGATCCAAGCGAAGCCTAGGATTTCTTTGAAGAGATGATTTCATGATGCCTTCGGGATCCGCCGCAAGAACTCCTGCTGCTGGGAGTTCGGTAGCAGCAGGTAAATTCGACTGAGCGCCAAGAGCAGGGAGTCGGCGTTGCCGGAGACGTCCAGGTTCGCGCCGGCCAAGAAATCTGCACAGATCATCTCCAGACAGTGGCCCCGCGCCTTTTGACCACCAAGCATCAACGAAGTAACTTCCAGTGCCTGCTCGATGACCGCCACTTGGCTCTTATAGACCTTGAAATACAGCATCTCCCACGGCTCGGTTTCCTTGCCTGTTAGGTGTCTTTCCACCTCGCGCTTGAACTCCTCTCTCGGCATCTGCTTCGCTTTGTGCACCCAGGGTGCACAATCGAAGTTCTGTCTTTCCGCCCGCGCCACTTTGACCAACTCCCGGGCCTTGGTCCACCCCATCTCTTTTAGGTCGCGATGCGTCTCCCGCGGCAGCTGCTCGTGAATCGCCATCAGGTAATATGCCTTCCGTCGAGATTCGGGGAATTTCTTCTCCAGAAATTCATCAAAGGACTTCAGGTTGTCGACCCGCCAATATTGTCCTGCGCGTACTTCGCACAGGTAGCGACCCAGCTCCACAAAGCGCGTGTCCCGCTCCCGCTCCGTCGTCCGTTCCCAGTGCAGAATCTCGTCGATCTTCTCTAGCACGAACAAAGCCCGACGTTGATTCAGCTTGGGTGCCATCGGCGGTGGCCCGCTAGTCCGCAAATTGGTCAATCCAATCAAGGTCGCTCGATCCCGGCCGACGAATCAGTTTCGAATCCAGCAGCTGCTGATCTCCCAGGCAAATTCCCAGATGGGCGCAGCTCACACAGCCGTTCTGGGGAAAGCGAATTCCGCTGTGCGGAAGGAACTGGCCCGCTTCAATCTGGTTGACCGTCGTCTCCACCAGCTGGCCGAACTCCCGGCGCTGTTGCTCATCAATGGTTGTCTTCAGGTACTGAATTTCGGGCGCGTTCTTTCGCACGAAAACGGCCAGGGCAACGTCTGAGATTCCGGTCATCCAGGAATAGCAAATCAGTTGTGGATCTAGGGCCAATAGACCCTGAGGCTGATCCGGATAGCGACACGTCGTCGTTTTCCAGTCGATGATGCATTTCGTCCCGTCCAGTTCGCCGATCGCATCGATGTACGAGACGAAATCGCCGCCGGACGGGAGGGACCGCGTGAGCTTCACTTGAAGATTCTCTTTTGGACGTCGTATCCGAACGCGATCATCCTGGGCAAACCGTTCGAGCAGGTGGATGCCCTGGTGATAGAGCCGGTCCCAGGAGTCATTCTTCGCATATGCAAGAGAAGCGTCCTGGTATTTGCGCCATTCCTTAAAGAACGCGGTAGTTGAATCTTCCCCGGCGAAATAAGCAGCCAAAGAGTTCTCAAAGCAGCGGCCGAACATCATGGACGCCTTGTCTTCCTTTTCGCGCCAGCCATCGAGGTATCGGTAGCGATACTGCCGCGGACAGCGTAGGTACTGGCTAATCTGCGTGAAGCTGTACATCATTTGAACCTCCTGCCACGACACCTTCGCGAGCATCCTTGGAGATGAAATCCCATTCGCTGGATGGCGCAAATGCTTCGAGGTTGAGAAATGTACGTCCGGCGAATGACTTGCGGCTGGTTCGCAGAATGCCGGTGAGACCGAGTAGGGCCTTCTCATCCACTTCGTCTCGGCCGAGCAGATCCGGGTCGTAGCCGAAATCCCGCAGGAACCAGTTCAATTTCCATAGCGACTTTTGTGTGCAGTAGAGGCGCCCTGCAATCTTGCGGGAGGCGAAGTCCTGAGGTTCACGGACGGTGAAGCTGAGAATGAAGAAGGGCTTCTGCGGGTGCCAGCGATAGTAAGCTCGGTCCACTCGCACCAGGAAGATGCCTTCCAGGAATTCGTTTGCTTGCGCCGGCTCGACATGTAAACCCGGAAAATGCCGTTTCATGACCGTACCTCCTCAGGCTGGCTGCTGTAGCTGTTCAGCTTGCAAATGAGTGCGGCGCGATCTTTCGCGGCTTCCTCGCTCACGGTTGAAACGAAAGCCTCGACGAGATCACGGCCAGCATCGCGGAGTGATTCTGTGCCGCAGAAGTCGGCTGCGTAGCGTTTCACCTGGTTGGGATCAAGTTCGTACTTTCGAATCAGGAGGCAGAGCTTGTCCCGCAGTCTGGGCTGGCCGTTGGCGGAGCCAATCCCGTTAGATTGACCGGCCGCCTTTCCTTCGCGCGGCGGCGAAATAGAGGAAGGCTGTGAGCTGAGCTCCTCGGCGGAGCACAGGCCTATTCCATAGGCCTTGCGCAAAGCACGGTTGACTGCCCGCGTCTCGGCAACCCGCATTTCGGCGCCACGAACCAAAGGCGAGGTGTTGGAAGCATCGGCATCGCCAAAGCCGGCAAATCCCTTACAGTGGCGGCTCTTGTAGACGATGGCCTTGAACGCCCACTTGCCAGCTTGGGAATCGCAAAACTCTTGTACAGGCTCAACCCGGATGCCAACGCAGCGACTCCGCCGCGCCACGCGCAGAAGACCAGGATGCGTAACGTACCACTTACCGTCCAGGTAAAGGACATCGCCCGAGGCAACCGATAGGGACTTGCTAATCGTGAGTTCCTCGAGCGCCTTTATTGCGATCCGCGGAAGTTTACCCCAAATGTTCTGCGCGAATTTCACGTTCATCCTGACTGCTCTTGGTTGTCGTGCCATGAGAGTATGCCTCCTATGCTTACACGAGTGAGGATATGCTTGCTCGGGCATGGATGTCAAGCGGTGACTTGCATTTTTTCTTATATTCAGGCATAAGAGCCACACGTTCTATGGCGAAGGAAAAGAATCCGCACGCGGTTGCCTTGTCCAAACTGGGAGCGAAAAAGGGCGGCAAAGCACGCGCGGCGTCCCTTTCTGCAGAGAAACGACGCGAGATTGCCCGGAAAGCCAGCCTGGCGCGTTGGGCCAAGCAGAAGAAGAAAACCGAAACTTACTAACACCCTCATCCGGTTCGGTTGGTGGGAGTCGGGCGAATCGAGTTCACTCCCCCACGCACACCTTGACGAACAGGGACAGCGCGTATATTATTATGTTGTAGTAGCACGAAGCTCACTGGCGCGGAAATGCAGCTAGTTAGTTTCGAGGACGCGACGCCGCGAAGTTTCATTCGCGGCTTTTTTTTTGCCCATCCGAACCGCGAGACGCTGTCCATACAGGGTTGAGGGGCGAACGACAATGCTGAGCCAGGACAACCAGCCGTTGAACCGGAACGCCGACGGCGTCATGGCCGCAACAGGCGCACCGCCCATAGCGACGTACGGCGAGGTCTTTGTTGATGGCGCGATCATCGAGCTCATTCGCGGCGCCCAAGATGGAAGTCCGGAACTGATGCTGTGGGACGGCACGAAGGAAACGATCGGCGCGCGGGTTGAGCACCGCGGTCAACTTTACGAGCCTGCGCCGATCACTGCCAGCATCTTGAGGGAATTGAATCTCTCCACCCACCGTTGCACCCACGGAAGCACGTGCGAATTTTTGGAAGCAACGTGTAAACTGGTCGCGACCTATACTGGCCTTCCGGAAAAATCAACATCTCTGGTTGGTCGCTTCGTCCTCGCCACTGCTCTTGTCGAGGCCCTTTCCGTCGCGCCGACCCTCACGATCGTCGGCCCGGACACGGCGCGGGGGAATCGCCTCATGGAGTTGTTGCGCTGCTTGTGTCGGCACTCGCTGCCATTGACGGGAGTGACGCCGGCTGGGTTCTGTTCGCTCGCGAGCGGTGCGCGCTTCACGTATCTGATAAGTCAGGCCTGCGTAGGCGACAAACTGCATACACTGCTCGACGACGTGACCAGCCGCGAGAGGAAAATCCCGTTCCGCGGTCGGCTCCTCGACCTGTTTGGCGTCCAAGTAATCCACTCCGCTTCGCACGTTGCTGGTGACTCCCGCGCCCTCCGCTCGATCCAAATTCCAATGATCTCGACGGGCCACGATCTGCCTGTTTTCGATTTCGATACACGGCTCCGGATCACGAACGACTTCCAGGCCAAATCGTTGAGCTTCCGCCGCGCAAGTCTTGGCATGGCCTGCAAAATGGATTTCGACGCCTCCAATTTTGCTTTCGCGCTGCGCGATCGCGCTCGCAGCCTCGCTACAGCGACGCCAGATGATCGCGAACTCCAAGCCGGCGTCTTCAATCTGCTGCGAGAGGAGGACGCGGAAATCCGCGCCGACCGCTTGATCGATCCAAGCGTGATCGCCGGCGAGGCTGTGCTGGTGGGCTGGCATGGATCGCCGGCGGGAACCGTGTACGTCGCAGATCTCGCGGTGTTCGCGCAGGAAATACTGCGGCGGCGCGGAGAAGCAACGACGATCGAGCCCGCCGTCTTTGGAAAGCAGCTGAAACTGCTCGGTTTTGTAACCGAGCGGGACGCAAAAGGAAAAAAGTTGCGCCTGACCGAGGCCGTCCGCGATCGTGCGCAAGAGCTCGTTCGCGATATCGGTGCCCCCGAGGGTAGCGACGGCCCGAGGCAATCGGAAAGGGAGAGCTGACGCACAAATTCGATGTGTACGCGATGTATGCAATGTATGGAGAATCCATATCGCAATAGGCCGGGCGATGCATTCGGGAAACGGGTAGACCGGGTTCCCGCGGAGTAATCCGCGAAGTCGATGGAGGTGACGGTGAAGAAGGATAAATCTTACGATAGCCTGGCAGTGGCACGGCGGATCCGTGCCGCGGGCCGGCCCATTTATATAGGCGAGGATGACGGCGAAGCCCGAAGCATTCCTTGCGACGGATTGCGCGTCCGCCAAACAGGCGGGCAGCTGGAGAGTTGCGCGATCGAATGCGCCGGCGGCACCGCCTATATCGTTAACGTGGTCATTACGAGTAAGCTCCCAACCTTCGCTATTTCAGACTTCGATATTCAGACCCCATGGCCAACCGAATACTTCCGCTTGCTCGAAGATCCCCTGTTGATCGATGGGCATTCGCGGCGTTACCGCTTCGGCGTGCCCGAGGTTCAGGACTTCGAGCGGGAGCAGGTGATTAACCACTACGCGGACGTCCGGCAGATCCTTCGGTTCGGACATTCATTGAGCGGATTTCTGTTGGGCATTGGATTCGAGACGATCCCGGAACGCTTCCGGCATGGCATGATGGTTCCCGCGTTCGTGATGGTCTATGACCAATTTGGGCACCCACATCGCTCCCCGGTGGAACTGCAAGCGATTCGGAACCGCACGCGACCGCGAGTGATGCGGAAGAGCAGCCTTCTAAATCACCCGGATCCGATCGCGGATCGCTGACTGTGATGTATCCCATGCGCAGACATACAGGGAGTTGATTACTGATAGTCAAGCGATCCCGGATTCAAAACCCGCCCTCGCGCATTCCGGGCGTTGCTGTTGGAATCTCGTTGAGCAGCGATGGCGAACTCCATTATAATTGCTTGATTTGTCAACGTAGGGGGAGCCACCGACAGTTATGTTGAAAAGCATTCAGCAACGGGACCTGGAACGAAACCGCTGGGTCAAAATCGGTATGAGCGTCCTGCTAGGGGTCATCTGTTTGAGCATGTTGACCTATTTGATTCCCGGCATGGGCAGCGCCGCTTTTACCAATAGTCCCGACGCCGTCGCCACCGTCGGTGGACAGAGCATCACTGCCACGGACGTGCAACGCCAGCTGAATACCGCGCTCCACGGGCAATCGGTCCCGGATGTTCTGAAAGGCCTCTATGCCAAACAAGTTTTGGATCAGATGATTCTCAAGCAAGCGCTCACCGTCGAAGCGCAGCGCCTTGGCATCCGCGTCACCGATCAGGAACTCTCGGATCGAATTAAGCAGATTCTCCCGGCTGCCTGGAACGGCGACACTTGGCTGAAAGACCGCTACACCACCGAGGTCCAGACTCGCACCGGCATGTCCATTCCAGAATTTGAGGACTTTCTGCGGGATCAGATGCTGCAGGAGAGGTTTCGCCAACTGGTCACCGACGCCATTA
>Ga0210398_10007024_pt1 | contig 10265 bp, 9 predicted proteins | sample IncBWC4OmetaG_FD_161047 | JGI IMG/M metagenome (GOLD analysis project Ga0210398, IMG submission 161047) | Forest soil microbial communities from Barre Woods Harvard Forest LTER site, Petersham, Massachusetts, United States - Inc-BW-C-4-O | ecosystem: Environmental > Terrestrial > Soil >...
GGAACATGTCGGGCCTCAAGATCGCGCCATTGTGAGCAACCATCGCAGCCAAGTCGTGGCCGGCGATCACCGATTGTTCGCAGCCGAGCGTACGCACCAGCCCGACCACATCGCCGACAAACTGAAATTGTGTGTATTCCTGGATGTCTGGCGGAGCGTCGGTTTGACCGTAGCCGCGCATATCCGGTGCCACCGCGTGGTAACCGGCAGCGGCTATTATAAGGCCGGCAAGGCGTGCCGCCAGCGATACCAGAGTTCCGGCCAGCCGTGCGCCAGCACTATTAGCGGACCCTCTCCTTGCTCCGCAATGTGCATCTTGATTCCGTTCACCTGGATCGGTCGGCGCTTGATGCTCTTCATCTGGGCAGAGCTCGCTGACATCGCAGCCAACGTAGCATGGACGACTTGGTCACGCAGTTGCGGGGCGTTCCATGTCCTTTCCTGGCCCCTTGCATCGACAGTTGTGAACTCAATATTCTGAAAGCTGTCCTTACTTTGCAGCCTGCAACTGTTCGAGATCGGACAGCACTTCTTCGCTGTGACCCTGCGGACTAACCTTGAGATACACCTTTCGAATTACGCCCGCGGGATCGATCAGGAAGGTGTGGCGGGCGGCCAAAGTCATCCCGTTGTATTCCATGATCGAGCCGTATTTCTCCACGACCACGTGGTTCGAATCGGCGAGCAGCTTGAAGTTTAAGCCTTCTTTGGTACAGAAGCTCTGATGAGAATCCACATTGTCCACGCTGATGCCTACGATCACGGCATTCTTCTGTGTGTAATGATCGATGTCACGCTGGAAATTGTGAGCTTCGATGGTGCAACCCGAAGAAAAGTCCTTGGGATAGAAGTAAAGCACAACCCACTTGCCCTTGAACTGATCCAGTGAGATTTGCGTCCCTCCCTGGCTGGGCAGGCTGAAAACAGGGGCTTGACTGCCCACGGCCGGCGGTTGGGACTGATCGGCCGCAACCGCCGGAAGTGCCGCCATGATTAGGCCCAGGAGAACTACCGAGAGAGTCTTCATAATGCTCCTTTCAAAACGTCCCACAAGAAATAGCGGTTAAGGAAAAATGATGGCCGCCGGGTGCTGTCGACCGACTCCTCAGTAGCTGAAAACGCTGATGTGGTTATTCAGCTCCGGATCGGGGCGTGCCTTGTAGGTTCCCGAGACCGTTGTGGAATCGAACGAGGTGTAGAACCGGCTTTGGCCGGCTGTACCGTTGCCGCGCGCGATGGCTCCCATGAAGAGATCCGATTGCAACAAGCCCAGATCCTGGGGGTCGCTGTCGATCGGGTCAAGAATTGTAGTGACCATCTGCGGCGTCCTGACCTTGGTTGTGCCGGGAAGAATCTGATTCCGCCACACCTGGACCTCGTGATTGAAGGTGTCGCCTTCCGTACTGTAATACGCTAAGTCGACAATTCCGGTCGAGGCATCGGTGGTAATCGAGGGATAGAAATGATGTCCGGCTACGGTGTCCACCGACACCGGAGTCGACCAGGTTTGGCCGTTGTTGGTGGATGTTGTCATCAGCACTTGCGCGTCTATGCATAACGGAGGATTGAAAGGATTCAGACAGTCGTCATACAACAAAAAAGTGGTGAAGTTGCCGCCTGAGTTGGTACGATTTGCATGTTGGGGGAAGGTTTCGGCCAATAGGTTGATGTTCAGCAATGGCTCCAGCGTGTTGATGTTCGGTGTTAGGGGGTTGGTTATCTGAGTCACTGTCACTGGTGCTCCGCATGTGGGCGGGTTCGGAGCTCCCCCCGGCGTACAGGTCACGAAGAAAATGGTAGCGCTTCCGTCGGAGTTGCCATTGAGGTACGAAACCGTGATCAACCCATCCGTGCGGACCTTCACATACGGGAACCCCGCCTGGATGCTGGCCCCACTGATCAAAAGCGGCTGCCCGCAGTTCAGTGAGTTGGTGCAAGGGGTGAGAAGGACGGTGGTCGTCTGGTCCGCGAAACTGAACTCGGCGTTCACCGCGTAGACGTCTCCGGCGCCGGTTCCCGCTCCCGTAGCGCGCTCATCAACCGCGATCTGAGGCTGGTCTGCGACCACATCGAAATTAGGCTGCGGAAACAGAAGCTGTGGAGGAGTAGCCGTGGCCCAGCAGGAGGTAGCCTTCGCCAGCGTATGCGTACCATTGGCACACTGGGTGGGGCTGAGCAAAGCAGAGGCTGCAGCGCGAAACAGGCCAACGCCTCCGGTTGACGAGAAACGCACATCGGCCATGAAGAAGGCATCGCGCTCAGGATCGGCTGCCACTACGGTTTGGCCGATCCCCATTTCCGTGTTGCCCTGATAGCTGAAGGTCGGCAATCCTCCCTCAAAATCAACAGTGCAACCGCCGGCCTTGCGATGCACATAGTAGCCACTTACGTTCTGATCCCAATGCGCCGAAGGCGCGAGGTTGCCGCGCCAGTCGTTGGCCGCTTGCACAATCAAGTCCTCGCCCGCCGCGATACGATTCAGCAGAAAATCTGCATTGGCTTCGTTCTGCGGCACTGCATTGGCCCTGGGTTCGAGGTTGAATCGGGCTCCGGCAATTCCGTTGCACGGGGTGGTGCCAGCCGCTTCGGCGGCCTCGGACTGTTGCTCCGCCTTGAATTCCTGGTACCACGCCGCGGGTACAACCGTTGCCTTCGAGGGCTCTCCAAAGGCCTGGATCGCGTACGGCGCGATGGGGTGTCCGACGTCTTGGAGAAATTTTCTGCCCTCCTCGGAGGCCAGGAATCTTAGGGGGCCCGAGGGAGCCATGCGAAATCCGCGAAAGGCGGACGGCATCGTTTGTCCCGGCTTGCTATGTGCCAGGCGTTCGGCGGAGGCCGCACGCGGGCGTTGCGGCGCCGGAGTTTGAGCGTGCAGAGTCGTCAATGACACCGCAGCGCAAATTGCCGCGAGGACGATCGTCTTGAATGAGTTCATCTCAGTTCCCTTCGTCATAAATATCGCTCTCGTTGTTCCTGAATATGTTCCTAGATATCGTTCCTAGTACTGGAAGGTCGTCAGGTGATTGTTCACATCCGGGCTGGATACGCCGTCGTACGTCCCTGCCACGCTGTTCCAGGTAAAGCTGACATACGCAGTGCTTTGGCCGGTTATACCTGTGCCCGTGACCGCGATACCGATCCGGTCGCCAAAAAACGTCGGTTGAGCATCAAAACTGATCGGCGGAGTGGCTTGAACGTCAGCGGAAGCGGAGGTCAGCAATTGCGGCGTGCCGACCGAGGTTGTTCCCGGCAGGATCTGGGCGAGGAACACTTGCGGCCGCAGCTGGAAGAAATCGTTCTGGGTCGAATAGTATGCGATGTTGATGGTTCCCGTGGATGTGTCGTTGGCAATGGCTCCGAAGAATTGCTGGCCGGGGCTCGAGCTCACCAGAGTGACCGGCGACCAGGCAGCTCCGTCGTCGGTGGAACTGATCATCACGACATCTGTTTTGGGGCAGAAGGGGCCGCCAATGCCGTGCTGTGTAGCCGCAACATCGCACTGATCATAAACCATGAAGGTTGTGACGGTTTTGCCGTCGCTCTCCAGGCGATTTACATGGCGGGGATAGAGCTGGTCAGTCATGGGCAGGTCGCCGATAAAGGTGTCGAAGACGGGAGTTTTCACAGTCGCCGCCAGCACCGGACTTTTGCAAATAGGCGGGTTGGGCGCGCCGGCGGGAGTGCAAGTCACAAACTCTATCTCTTCCTTGTTCACGCCGGGGAACGTCGTATTGCGATAGGAAATTGTGACTCCTCCGTCCGGACGCACCTGGACCCAGGCAAAGTCCGGATCCTTTTCATTCTTGGCGCTGATCGAGATCGCATTGCCGCAGTTGAGGCCGTTGGTGCATGCCGTGAGCGAGATGTGAAAGCTCGTGTTGTCCGAATTTCTCTCCGTGACTACCGCATACAAATCGCCGGCACCGACCCCTGTAGTGCGGGGATCGACCGCGATTTGCGGGTTATCCAGGATAGCGTTTAACCCTGTGATGTTGACGACAGCAACCGTTGTAAAGCAGGAGGCGGTCCCAAACTCAGTGCCACTCGGGCAGGCCGAGGTGCTGTTCAAGTTGGCCGATGTCGTCTGATAAATCCCCACGCCATTTTCATCGGGGGCCCCGCCAAAATCCTGGTCTACGATGAAGAACTGGTCGCGGGCGGGATCCGCTACCACGCTGACGCTTCCGTTCGGAACGAAGAGATTAAAAGGATTATCGATGGCTGGCAGCCCACCTTCGAAATCAGGAGTGCAATTTGAGCCGGAGCGTTCCACGTAGAAAGCGTCCCCGCTGATGATAGGTGCAAGGTTTTCCGAAGCCCGCTCATCCTCGCCCACTGCCACTACGAGGTTGTTATTCCCCGCGGGGTTCGGCAAAACAGCGATCGAGCGGGCGATTTGGACCACAGCGTTCGGCCGCGGCTCCAGATTGAAGAGGTTCCCATTCGGGCTATTACACGGGGAAGTCTGAGCCTGCGCGAAATGCTGGCCTATTAGTTGAGCAAAGACAAACACAACAAGAAGAAGAAAGTGCTTCATTGGTCCAATCCTTTTGAACAATAGGTTGTCGACTACCAGAACTGTGTCTCACCACGATTCACTCCGAGTCCGTTCTAAAAGCTGACTTGGGTGATGGAATTGTTCAGATCGGGCGCGGAGAAACCTTCGTAGGTTCCCGCTACCGTCGAAGAAGTGAATGAGACGTAGAGCCGGCTCGTCACGCCAGGGCTCGTGCCGCGCGCTGCCGCTCCGAGGAAGCTTATGTTGGGAATGAGCGTGGTCTCCGTGCCATCGAGCGGGTCAAGGGTTTGCGTGACCATCTGTGGTGCCCCGGGCGCGGTGCTGCCGGGATTGATCTGGTTGCGGAACACTTGAACTGCGTGCTCGAACGGATCACCTTCGCTGCTGTAATAGGCGATTTGCGTGAAGCCGGTCACCGGATCGGTGGTGATGTTGGAGGCTAAGTGGTTCCCCGCTGCGCTGTCCACCGATACTGGCGTGGACCACGTTTTGCCATTGTCGGTGGAGGTCGTCAGCAGCACTTCCGCGTTTAGACATTCGGCGCTAGAGTCGGGGGGCGCGAACGGACTCTGGCAATTATCGTAGACCAGAAAGGTCGTGAATTTGCCTCCCGCCTCGGCGCGAATGGCATGCTTGGGAAATAGGAAGGGTTGGAGGTTGATGTCCAATGGGATAGGAGCTGCGCCGGTCAACTTTTGAACGACAGTCGGCGCCGTGCATACCGGAGGATTGGGAGCGCCCGCCGGAGTGCAAGTCACGAACTTGATGTCCAAGCTGGAAGCATTGCCCCCGACGTAGTTCACCGTGATCACGCCATCGGGGCGCACGCGCACATAAGAACTGCTCTGGAAAGCTTCTTTAGCGCTAATCACGATGGCGGGTCCGCAGTTCAGCGTATTCGTGCAGGCTGCGAGAGAAACGTTATTGACTGTGTTGTCTGCAATTTCGGTAACCGCGTACACATCACCGGCGCCGGTTCCGGCGCTCGTGGGACGTTCATCGACGGCGATGGAAAAGACGTCCCCAGCAAAGGCGCCGGGCACTGGGAATAGCAGCACCGGCGGAGTGACCGTCCAGCAAGAGGTGGACTTCGCCGCCGTGTGCGTTCCGTTGGGACAGGCTTTGGTATCGAGCAAGGTGGAGACGGAAGCGCGGAAGAGTCCGACTCCGCCAGTTTGGCCAAGGCGCGCGTCGGCCACAAAGAACGCGTCGCGCGCGGGATCGGCGACCACAGTCGTGCCTCCAAACCCTTCGACTTCGTTGCCTTGAAAGGTAAAGTTGGGCAGACCGCCTTCAAATTGCACACTGCAATCGGCGGCGGAAGAGCGGTGCACGTAGTAACCATCCAGGCCCGCTAAGCGAGGCCGGCTGTCATTGCCGACTTCGACGATCAAGTCGTCGCCGGCGCCGAGCCGATTGGGGAGAAAATCCACCGCGCCCGAGCCCTGCGGCAAGGCATTCGCGCGCGGCTCCAGGTTGAATCTCGCGCCGTTGGGGCTGGAGCACGGGACGGTGGCGGCGCTGATCGACGCCGTCAGCAGCAGCATGTGAGCGGCGATAACGAGAGCAAACGTCGTGAGCGATTTCATTGGGTTCTCCGTAATGTCTCCGTAGAGTTCTAGTACTGCAAGAACGTCAGATGGTTGTTCATGTCGGGAAGGGACACACCGCCGTATGTCCCAAAGACGCTGTTCCAGGTGAAACCGACATAGGCGTGGCTCTGTCCAGCCGTTCCCGTACCCGCGGCGGCCAACCCGATGCGATCTCCTAAGCCCAGCGGTTCAAGCTGGGTTGGTATTGCAGCGGTGGTATTCGGATAGATCGATGCCGAGGTCAGCAGGCTAGGCGTGCCCACCGAGGTTGTGCCCGGCGCTATCTGTGCCAGAAAAACCTGTGGCCGCGTCTGGAAAGTGGCGTCATTTTCCGTGGAGTAGTAGGCAATGTTCACCGTGCCCGTGGAGGAATCGGTGGCGATGGCGCTGAAGAACTGTTGGAATGGGCTGTTGGTTACCTTAGCGATGGGAGACCAGGTTTGTCCGCCATCGGTTGAACTCGTCACTACCACCTCCGTCTTCGGGCAAGTGCCGTTGTCAGCCTTAGAGAGCTTAAGCAGTTTAACTTCACACCGGTCATAGGTGAGGAAAGTCGTAACCGTTCCGTTGCTTTCCAGACGGTGCGCATGTTTGGGCATCGTGAGATCCACCAGCCTGGTTTGTCCAATGAATGCCTTGAGGAGCGGCGTCGTTTCGGTGGTGACCAGAACCGGGGCGCTGCAGGTCGGAGGGTTTGGCGCTCCATTGGGCGTGCAGGTGACGAACTTGACTTCTTCTGACGTGGGAACAAGCGAGTTAAAGTTGACGTAGGAGACGGTGATGCCTCCATCGGGACGCACCTGGACCCAGGCGAACTTGGCTTCCGCGTCCTTGGCGCTGATGAGGGTGCTGTTGCTGCAGTTCAAATCCGCATTTGTGCATGCCGTGAGGGAGATGCTGGTGTCCCCGAAATCATGGGGGGCGAGTGTCTCGGTAACCGCCGTGTAGACGTCGCCGGCTCCGATTCCACTGGTTCTTTGATCGACGGCGAGGTTGGGGTCTATAAGGAAATTGTTCAGGCTAGTGATGTTAGAGACAGACCCGGAGGTGAAGCATCCGGCCGATCCTGCGGTCTGCGTTCCGTTGGGACAATTGGTCGCGTTCAGCAAGTTGGCGGAAGTAGCCTTAATGATTCCAACCCCGTTAAGATCGGGACTGGAGGCAAACCTGAGGTCGGCGATGAAGAACCCGTCATGCGCCGGGTCGGCCACAACGATGGGAGTTCCGAGAGGCATAAACAAGCCCATCGCGTTCGAGATGCTGGGGAACCCGCCTTCCAGATCGGCGGCGCAGTTCTCGGTCGAGCGCTGCACGTAGAAAGCTTCAGGGGAGTCTGACAAACCTCGCTGGTCGGTTGCGGTGGCGACCACCAGATCAAGGCCCGCTCCGGCTCGGTTGGGCAGGAAAGCGACCGACAGAGCCGCCTGCGTGACGGCGTTCGGACGCGGTTCCAGATTAAAAATGCTTCCATTCGGAGCAGCGCAAGGAGAACTTCCCGCCGCCTTTGCACTGGCCGCGGCATGTAGGGTGAAAAGAAACAGGAGAATGGCGAGATGACCAACGTGGCCGTGGGTTTTCATGAGACGATTCACTCCTTGGACGATTCACTCCTTACGTTAGCTTTGGTTGTTGGCAGGGTTGGCGGTCGAGCTGGTCGGCTTGTCTTCGTCAGCTTTCAGGGCTGACTTAAACCCGCGGATACTTTCTCCGATTCCTTTGCCCAACTCGGGAAGCTTCTTCGGTCCGAATATGAGCAGTGCAATTCCGAAAACCACCAGCAGATGCATCGGTTGAAACAGTCCTTCAAACATGTGAGCCCCTTGCGTTCAGTAGAAAAAGTAACGTCGTTGAGTCGTCAAAAATGCGGACGCTGTTTCATGAAACCGACAGCGTCCGCCAGGAGAGAGCTACCCAAGAAAAGCGAACAGTTAGAACTCAGGCTACGAGCGGACCGCGGCGTCAGCAGCGACAGCCATGGTGTTTAGTAGGTTGAGGAACGCCTGGCTCTGGCCGATGAAGAGACCATCGGCCGTGAAACTCTTGATCGTAGCCACGGCGCCTGCAAATTTATCGGTCAGCGGGCGAATCATCGAAACATGGGGGAGGTTGCCCTTGAATCCGAAAGGGACGGGGAAGATCAGGCTGGGCTGAGTCTTCTTCCTCAGTGGTTTGAAGAAATTTGGGAATGACAGCCCAGATATGGCGTCCGTAAATGGCGCCACAGGTGCTTGCACTCCGTTGCCCGAAAAATCAACCCACTCCAGAAAGTGAGCGATCTCGTCTCCGCCAATGCCCAGGGTAATCGCAAGCACTTCCGGGTCCGTCACTTTTTGACTCATGGCTGCATAAAGACTCGACCCGCCTTGCTCGATGTATCCGAAGTGAAAGCCCGCAACATTCGCGATCGCCTGTACGTGATCGTTACCGGGAAAGTTGGGGTTCGAAGCGCCGTTGAAATCGTTGTTGTTCCGGGGAATGGCGTAAACATTCTGCAGAGTGAGCGCCTGAGGAAAGGTCGCGCCAGCGTCCGGATTCTCCGTGCTACGGTAGCGGACGTACCAACTGGTGTCGACGTTGAGCTGCATCAGGTTCGTGAGGCGCAGCTTGCCTGAGGATCCCGTAGCGGTGCTTCCCGGCAAAGTTTCGAACTGGGTAAAGTCGACCGGCGCGGCTCCTCTTGACTCGAGATACGCATTCAGGAAGGTTGCGTGGCTGACTTCATCCAGCGTGTTACTAGTAATGTATTGCGGACCGTCGCTGTCCAGGTTCGACAAGGCGATCTGATAGTTATTCAACGGTTGGTTCGGATCTACCTCAATTGGCGGATTGTTGCCGATACCACCCAGCTCCGCATACTGCGTCCAAAGATCTGACTCGATTAGTTCTGCCGCCGCCAGAAATTGGAGGATGGCGACATCGCCCGGATTGAGAGAATCACCTGATTGCGCACGCGCCAAAGGTGCATTGGCTAGTAAACTGGCGCCCATTACAGCGCCTCCTGCCAGAAGTCCGCCCTTCATAAAAGATCGACGGTCAACCGACTGCTTGAAAGATGGGAGAAGTGCTTCTTTCGTCATGTGTACACTCCAATTGTTTCTGTTTCGATTTCGTTGCAGGTACTGTGTGTTAGACGCGGCACCTATCTATGAGATACATGACGGATGTCAATTAATTGTCAACTCTGTGTTGCAAAAGCCACGCCCCATCACGATGTGTGCAGTAGCTAACTAATAAGGTGATACTTTCCGCAAGGTTTCCTATCTCACTTGTTCGTTCCTTGCGGCGTTATCCCAGCACCATGCGACACTTGGCTCGTCGGCAGATATTCCCAAAACACACCAGCTATCGGAACGGCGCCACGTACCAGGCACAATAAGTCACCATGCCGCTGAGCAGAACCACCGCCCAAAGCACGAGTTCTACGCGCATCCACCGCTTCCAATATGTGAACCGCAGCCACTGTGGAAGAATGGTCGTGCCGGCCACGATGACGATATAGAGGCCCAGAAGTTCAGCTGTTATTCCGAGGGTCGCATGTATCGCCGCTGCCTTGTAATATCGCTTATGAAGACCTTTAGACAGTGCCGGCCTTACCTGTTGCTGAAATGACGGCCACATTACCAGTCCGATCATCAGCAAGTTCAAGAGAAGCACCGTTGTCTGACAAATACCATGGGCCCGGTAGCGTTTGCGTCTTGCCAGAAGCGTCCCAGCGATCAGCGCTCCTCCCATGAGAATTTGCACGACGAGATTAAGATCTGCCCCGAAAGTGGCGCCGGTGCCGAGAAATCCCTGCCTTGGGAAATAAGACAACACCCGTCACCCCCTGTTCCGCCATCTAATTTACGGCTGTCAATAACCAGCAAACTCTTCGGTCCGAATGTCATCCTCATCCACACCACATTCACTGAGCGTTTGGCGCGCCGCCGCGACCATCATTGGGGGACCAGCCAGGTAATAAATCGGCCCTCGCAGCATTCCCAGGTGTGCCGAAATCATTTGCGAGCTGATATGCCCTCTTTGCCCTTTCCAAGTTCCGCCATTGCCGGCCACGCGCGTGAGGGTTGGAACAAATCGGAACCTTGGATTGGCTCGCGCCAGCTTCCAGAGCTCATCGATAAAAGCGGCATCCTCCAAATACCGGTTTGCATAGA
>Ga0210398_10007025_pt1 | contig 10264 bp, 10 predicted proteins | sample IncBWC4OmetaG_FD_161047 | JGI IMG/M metagenome (GOLD analysis project Ga0210398, IMG submission 161047) | Forest soil microbial communities from Barre Woods Harvard Forest LTER site, Petersham, Massachusetts, United States - Inc-BW-C-4-O | ecosystem: Environmental > Terrestrial > Soil >...
GGTCCTGCTGTTCGCTCTCAATGTTCCAGAGAGAATCACTGACGTACTGGAAGTCGAATCGCACACCGCGTTCGAGCAGCCGGGAACGTTCGCCATCCCAGTCTCCAAAGAGATGTCGCTGGTGGCCCTGACCCGTCTCATCGCTGTCCGGGCCGCTAAGCGTTTCTCCTAGACCTGTCTGGGAATATCCGTAGGCCGCCAAAATGCATAACATGATGCACACTAGAAGCACGAGCTTGGGAAACTCTCGCTTGATCAAGATTGCACCTCGCACAGCGCGAGTGGGATCAAAAGCAGCGCGGCTCCTAGCATCCCGAGTGCGCCAAAATGAAGGACCAACGCTGCTCCCGTCCCAGCGCCCACCACGAAGGCTATCCAGATTACGCAGAGAAGTTCTATCTTTGGATCGTGAGGTCTTACGTCGTGAGGAACCTCTTCGGAAGTGTATTGTTCGGCTTCTGTCGAGATAAGGCTTGTAATCATCCCTGTCAGATATGTCGTGTGAACGCTGATGCCACCAACACGACGAAACGCTCCGTTTTGTAGACCCAGAGCTAGAGACAGAAAGATCACGAATATTCCGACTCCTTGAGCCAGACCTGATGAGAGCGCAAGAGACGCTGCTACTAGCAGGATCACTTCTATTCCCATGACCGCAGGAAGCAACGGCCACGATGACCACGTCTTGAGGGGCCGTACGATCAGCACGCTCAAAACAATTCCAATTAAGAAAGTGACAATGGCGGAAAGAGGCGCAAGCGTTGCCCGCCAATCATGAGCCGCTACAGCGATGGCGGCGAGAACCAAATTACCGGTGACGTGTCCAGTGAACGTCTTTGCCAGGACAAAGCTGGCCGCGTCGCCATACCCACCAACAAAGGCAAGGCCGAGCGAAAGCCACATGCCAGTCTGGTTGATGTTCGAAGGCACAATTCTCCATTGCCGCTTGCGCGGCCTAGTAATTCGAACGCGTTCCTTGTGTTGGGAATGAGGCAGTAGAGGTCGTGCCTACTGCCTCACCATGCATTTGCGCATTCCGTCAGGCTACTGCGGCCACGGGCTCTAGTTGCGTCTTATATTCCGGCTTGTAAATGTGCTCACGAATGAACGCAACCATGTCGGCGGGGCGCTTGACGCGAGCGAGCCCCAAATCGAAGATCAGCTTTGCCACCCGCGCGGCAGTCTGAATCTCGGTCTCAAGAATGTTCGACTGCAATGGATAAAGAAGGCCTTGTTTCAACAGGTCGGACGGCACCTGATCCGCCACCGCCTGCCCGGCCTCGATGAACATTTCGTCGGTAACGCGCTTCGCCTGCGTGGCGAAGATCGCCATACCCACCGCCGGGAATATGTAGAAGTTGTTCGCTTGTCCCGGCAGAAATGTCTGTTCGTTGTAGTGGACCGGTTCGAACTGCACGCCGGCCGCATAGATCGCTTTGCCCTTCGACCAGGTATAAGCTTGTTCTGGCGTGCACTCCGCATGCTCGGTTGGGTTGGAGAGCGCAAGGATTACAGGGCGCTCGTTGACACGTGACATTGCCTCCACGACCTTTTGCGTGAACGCGCCGCCGATCGTGCTCACCCCAATGATCGTCGTTGGCTTGATGCTCTCGATAGCAGCGACGAAATCCCGAGTTGGCGCGTGCTTGTGTGCATAGGGTTTTTGGAAGTCGACCAGGTCTTTGCGAGTATCTTCCAGAAGACCGTTGACGTCGAACATGTAGACCCGCGACTGCGCTTCTTTGAGCGTGAGGCCTTGTGCCACTAGTGCAGAACAAAGCAAGTTGGCCAGGCCAATCCCGGCCGAGCCCGCGCCGAGGAAGAGGTACTTTTCGTCCTTTAGCTTCGTGCCCTTGAGCTTGGCCGCATTAATCATCCCAGCAAGAGTGATCCCAGCTGTGCCTTGCACATCATCGTTATAGACGCAATACTTATCGCGGTAGCGCTGGAGCAAGTGCACGGCATCTGCTCCAGTCCAATCCTCGAAGTGGATGCAACACTTGGGGAATACTTCCTGCACCGCCTCTACGAATTCGTCGACGAAAGAATAAAGATCCTCGGTGGACGGGCGGGTCTTGCGCATGCCCAAGTACAGGGGATCGTGCAGGTACTGCTCATTGTTAGTGCCCGCATCGAGGTACATCGGAAGCAGATACTGCGGCGGTACACCCGCGCAGGCGGTGTACAACTGCAGCTTGCCAATGGGGATGCCCGCTCCGTTGGCGCCAAGATCTCCAAGGCCAAGGATGCGGCCACCGTCCGTGACGCAGATAAACCGGACATCTTTCTGGGGCCAGTTTCTCAAAATCTCCTTCACCTTGCCGCGGCGTGTCATCGACAAATACATGCCGCGAGGTTGGCGGTAAATATGGCCGAACTTCAGGCAAGCTTCCCCGATGGTTGGGTCGTAAACGATCGGCAGAAAGCGAGCGGGGTCAGACATGACAGTCCGATAAAAGAGGGTTTCGTCGTGATCGAGCAGGTTGACCAGGTAAATGTAGCGATCAAGGTCCGTATTCTTATGGCCCAGTTGCAGCATCACCCGGCTTAACTGCAGGTCTTCGGTCTCGGTCACATCGGGTACCAAGCCAACGATTCCGAAGGCCTGTTTTTCGGCCTCCGTAAAGGCTGTGGACTTATTGAGGGATGGATCGTGAAGCAATTCAATTCCGCGCTTATTCGTCGTCATGTTCTCTCCTTCGTGTTTCTTCAGTGCCGTATCGACAGAAATTAAAGTTGTTTCTCAGCTGGCTTTTGCCACGTACGGGTGGACCATCTTCGCCGGATCCACCACGCGGTCGAACTCGTCTTCCGTGACAAATCCCAGCTTCAGTGCGGCTTGCTTGAGCGTGAGGTCGTTATCTAGCGCATAGTGCGCAATCTTCGACGATTTGTCGTAGCCAATGACGGGCGAGAGAGCAGTCACCAGCATCAAAGAGCGATCCACATATTCTTTGATCTTCTTCAAGTTTGGTTTTGTCCCTTCGATGAGGAATTTCCGGAAGTTAGTGCATCCGTCGGTCATGATCGTGACCGAGTGAGTTACGTTGAAAATGATGAGAGGCTTATAGACGTTCATCTCCAGGTATCCGCCCGCTCCGCCGAAGCCCACGGCCACATCATTGGCCATAACCTGGACCGCAATCATGGTTAGCGCCTCGGCCTGGGTCGGGTTCACTTTGCCCGGCATGATCGACGAGCCGGGTTCGTTCGCAGGAATCACCAACTCGGCGAAGCCTGCGCGCGGGCCACAGGACATCAGGCGAATGTCATTGGCAATTTTGTAGAGCGAGACCGCGAGGGTGCGAAGTGTGCCGGAGAGCTGGACGAGAGCATCATGAGCGCCCTGCACCGTGAATTTGTTGGGAGCGCTGATGAAAGGCAGGTTCGTAAGCTTTTCAATTTCAGCAGCGGCCGCCTCGCCGAATCCTGGGGCTGCATTGATGCCCGTTCCCACTGCCGTTCCGCCAAGCGCTAGGCGATACACACCGTGCAGCGCATCTTCGATACGCTCAAGATCGTCGCTGAGCATTCCCGAGTATCCCGACCATTCCTCGCCGAGCGTGATCGGCGTGGCGTCCTGCATGTGTGTGCGACCGATCTTCACAATGTCTTTCCATTCCTCCACCTTCGCGTCGATTGAATCATGCAGGTTCTTAACCGCAGGTATGAGTCGCTCTTTCACATTGACTGCCGCCGCCATGTTCATGGCAGTAGGAAAGGAATCGTTGGAAGACTGCGACATGTTGACGTGGTCGTTGGGATGAACTGGCGCCTTGCTCCCGACCGGCGTGCCTGCAAGTTGGCAGCAGCGGTTGGAAATCACCTCGTTCACGTTCATGTTGAATTGTGTGCCGCTTCCCGTCATCCAGACGTGCAGAGGAAACATGTCCTCATGCTGGCCCGCGAGGATCTCGTCACAGACTTGAACAATCAACTTGTGACGCTGGTCATCGAGCCGCCCGCCTGCGTGATTTGCATTCGCGGCGGCTTTCTTCAGAGTCGCGTAAGCCGCGATCATTTCGCGCGGAATTAGATCCTTCCCGATGTTGAAGTGTTCGAGTGACCGTTGCGTTTGCGCTCCCCACAGTTTGCTGCTTGGAACATCCACTTCACCGAGGCTATCGGTTTCTTTGCGAACACCCGTTACTTTCACGTTGCTGATGGCACTCATTAGTTTTCTCCTTTCGTTCGTCCTTTGTCGCGTGCTTCAGTCTTTGAAATAGAAATTGCGATGATGCTGTGTCTTCTCCCAGCGCTCGCCAGATTTCCGGGTCATGACCGATGTCTCGGAGTCCTGGAATCCAGTGTCGAAATCATCGCCTGAGCTGCCGGAGGGATGGCGACGTGCCCGGACAGCACGATCTCTTTTGCTGAAAGTTCTTGTCCATAAATCTGCCGGTTCGCGCCATTATCGGGACGAATGGTTGATCCCTCGAGAGAGACACCTATGAACGCACCGCGAGCGCGGGAATAGCTCAAGAGGTCCGCACGCAGCGTTGCGTCTGTTTCTGCCGAGGTAGTGCGGCCGACCGGGCCTGCCGCGGCCGAGGCGTCCGCTCCAAGCTTCACCTTGCTGCTTAGAATTCCGCTCGCACCCCGCTCATTCATTACGAGCAGAACAAAATCCGTTGCCTCGCCACCTATTTGGAAGCCAAAGCTGCCGCCCTCGAGAGCCATCATGGTAGGCGCACCCCACGATCCCCTGAAGTCTTCGCCTCTCCGGCAGGACATCGCGCCTCGCCCATAGCTGCCGCCGACAATGAAGGCCGCCTTCAGAACGGAAGGAAAGACAACTACACAGTCGGCCTTGTCGAGCAAGTCCCGGGGGATGTCGTCAGGAACATCGAGAATTTCTTTCAACACCGTGCCGCTGTTCCTTAAGCGATCTTCGTCTTTCTCCGGTTCCGCTGCCGAAGCAGAAGAGGAGAGAATTGGCAGAACTACGAGCAACATGCTGATCAGACAGGTAAGTGGTTTCTTCATAACGCTTCTCCTTGGCGGTTTCGAGCGCCAGATAAACTTCCGCTACTTAGTTAGAGACGAGCTGTTCGGTGCATTCTCTCGCAATGGTTCTGATTGAGCTGATCGTTAGCGTCACCGAGGAAGGAGCACGTCCCTCCAAGGAGTCAGAGCTTGTGGTCAGCGAAGGCGATTGTTTCCCGGCCACTTCTACTTGTTGTCCGAGGTAGTGGCCCATCTTTATTTTCCCCGTCGAGTGAAGTTCGTAGGTCATCGCTGGGTCCTGCTCCACGAGAACGAAATCTCCGTTGAGCCTGCTGACACAGCCTGTAACCACTGTCTGTTCTGTGGCAGGTTTCGTGTTGTTCTGACTCGGGCCCTTGGGCGCATTGTTGTCTTGCGCTAAGAGAACACTGGCCGAAATTACCAGAACAAGCGGCAACGTTTGTTTCATATGGATTCTCTCCTCACTGATTAACTCGCTCTGATCGCCCTTGTCGATTGTCTGTCGAAACCAGCGGACAGGACTCGCTCCCAGATTTCGCGCCAGTCCCGCTGACACTTGCCGAGGCACTTGAACGCTCGGCCGGCACAGCCCATGCTTCCGCCGCAATCGGGGCAAACGCAGTTCAGAATGTCGGACATCAACTCTGAACTCACTTCGATTGCAGCTGACCTCATTACCTGCATAGAGACCTCCACGAATGATCAAGGAACCATCAACCAGGTGTCGTCCACTCCCGTGGCCACCAAAGCTGAACGCAAATACTCCATGCATTTCGCGTGCCACAATCACGAAGGGGCATTTGGTGCTTAGTTCAGATAATCGATGTCCATTTCAGAATAAGAGCGTGACGGAGTCGTTTTTTGCAGCATCAGAGGAGCATATGGCAATGCGCCAAGACCGACAGTCGCCTTCGCAGTCCTGCCTCCCTTGATCTTTCATTGCCGCTGCGAAGGCGACTCCTACTCTCCTACGTCCGCGAACCAAGAGCGGTGATCCCGCGCGGTAAGCGAAGGTCTTTTGGGACCGTCCCGAGACACAGTCAAAACCAAAGCGCACCCTATGTTTTGCGGAATCCTGGGGCTTGCGGAGCCCAGTTGAAATCCGAAGCCCGTCGAAATGCGGCCGTTGTGTCGTCCGGTGGACGCCTTATTTGGTTTTCATCAGCACATCTCCAACAACTACCTGACTCATGCGCTGGAAACCCTCCCGCGGTTGATTGGAAAGCCGCGTGCATTTGCTCTTGGGTGTCAACGATCAAATGGGCTCAGATACCGGCCCGCCGCAAGGAGAATGATTGTGAAGTTCCTAAAGCAGACCCTGTCTCTTTTTCTATCTTGTTGCGTTGCGTTAGCGACTGCGCGAGCGGGGCTCGCCGCCCAATCGGATGAATCATCCGCACCACCGCAGGTTCAGGCTGCGCAACAGACGGCGGTACAGCTGCAGCAACTCGTGGCGCCAATTGCCTTGTATCCGGATGCGTTAGTGGCACAGATTCTTGCAGCGGCTACCTATCCTGACCAAGTTGTGGAAGCAGACCGGTGGATGCAGCAGCATTCTGATCTAAAGGAAAAAAAACTCGGTGAAGAGGTAAATAAGCAACCGTGGGACCCGAGCGTGAAGGCGCTCACTGAGTTTCCTTCGGTGCTCGCCAACATGGACAAGAATCTGTCATGGACCTCATCGCTCGGTGATGCCTACGTCAACCAAGAGCAGGACGTGATGAACGCCATTCAGGTAATGCGTGAGCGTGCGGAAAATGCTGGGAACCTAAAAAGCACATCGCAGGAAAACGTAACCAAGCAGCGACAGACAATTGTGATCGAACCCGCCGACCCGGAGGTTGTTTACGTTCCTGAGTATGACCCTTGGCTCGTGTACGGAGAGCCCATCGGGATCTGGCCAGACTGGTATTGGTATCCGGGGCTCTTCTTTGATGGTCCGGGAATTGCATTTGGCTTCGGCTTTGGAGTCGGCTTTTTTGGTGGGTACGGTTGGGGCTGGCACAACTGGGGATACGATTGGCATCACCACGGCATTCGTTTCGACCATCACCACTACGAGTCACACAGCAGAATCTTCGCCAACCGCAACAACTTCAATCGCGGCCGTGGATTTCATGACGGCGGATTTCGCGGTGGTGGCTTCTCCGACTCACGGGGCTTCGGCGGGTCGCATCACGGATTCGACGGCACTCGTTCCGGTGCATTCAGCGGCTTTAACCATGGAGGAGTCGCGCGAGGGTTCTCCTATCGCGGACGGTCGAGCTTTGGCGGAGGCTTCCGTGGAGGTGGTGGTTTCGGAGGCGGCGGTTTTCACGGGGGAGGCGGCGGTCGCCGGTAATTCGGTTCCGTTACCAGAAACGAGACTGATGATATGGAGAAAGAACTTATGCGCACAAACTATAGGACGCTTGAAACATTCACCGTGAAACTTGCCTGTGGGTTCGCATCCGGCATCTTTTGTCTGCTATTGGTCGTCTTGCTGCTGCTGGTAGCCGGCTTTGCTGGATCGAGCTTTGCTCAGGACTCCCAACCAAAGACGTTCTCTTCTCCAGAAGAAGCTAGCGGCGCTCTGTTTCAGGCGGTACAAAATGAAGACGAGCCGTCCCTGGAAGCGATCCTCGGAGCAGGAAAGGAAGTCACCTCCTCGAGCGACGAAGTTCAAGACAAGATCGAACGCGAGAAGTTCTGCCAGAAATATCGGGAAATGCGCCGTCTGGTCAGAGAAGCTGACGGGACGACAGTGCTGTACATTGGCGCTGAAAACTGGCCCTTTCCGATCCCACTGGTTTCAAAGAATGGTGCCTGGTATTTCGATTCCAAGACTGGCATACAAGAAATCAAGTTTCGCAGGGTCGGAGAAAACGAGGCCACTGCGATTGAAATCTGTAGTGCATTCGCAATGGCAAAGAAGCAGGGCGAAACAAAAGATGTATATGACGATGACTTCATCCGCCAGTACGTCCTGGGCCTCGTCTCTGCCAGTACAACGAATGCTGGAGGCAATGAGTCCTCTCCCTTCCATGGATACTACTTTCGAATTGTGACGGCAGATTCTGTGGCCGGGACTAGCAGCTATGGTTCCGGCGGCAAGAAGAGAGGCGGCGTAGCCTTGGTGGCATATCCCGCAAACTACCGGTCATCTGGCGTCAAGACCTTCATCGTCACGCAGGACGGCATTGTTTACGAAAGAGACCTCGGGCCTAGCACCACGACCGCCGCTCCAAATATAAGAGTGCGCAGTTCGACTTGGCGCGCTGCGGAGTGAGGCTTAAATAGAGGCTCTTGACGGTTAGTCCGCGACCTCTCTGGTTCCAACCCTTCAACTCACCGGACGCCGCATGTGGCGTCCGTATTTGGCCTCGATGTCAGATCTAACGTTAACCAAGTGGTTCAGCGCCGCCTTATTTCTACAAAACTCTTTGAATTCATGAAGGGAAATCATTGTCCCATTTGCGGGAGCCGCGGCAACCCAATTGCCTCTGTTAGAGCAGACACCTTATGTCGGCGATAGAATAGAAACGTCCAGTGAATCTGAGCGAGCAGTTCGCGCCGGTTTCTTTGGCGAGCATGCTCCAGGAACTGGGCAGCGTTGTGTCGCGCAACTTACCCATGTTTTACAAGAGGGCCTTTCGGCTCTTGGGGAACGCACCCGACGCAGAAGATGCAGTCCAGGATGGCCGGGAATCTAAGGTGATCGGCCTATGCCGTCTGGCGGTTCTTCGGCTTGGCACCCGCCTTCGTCCTTTTGTCTCGTTTCGCGGCAAGTTCCTCTGCCACGGCCTTTTGCGGCTTCTCCGTATCCACTCGGTAGCGTTTGGCGGCATCCATGAGAACGTCGTCGCGGCTGGCGGTGGATCGCTCATACGCCGAATCCAGCAGGCTGATTTCCAGAAGCAGTTTGCAGAGTTCGGCCTCGTCACAGGCGCCCACTTTCTTGACCAGAAGTCCTGTGCGGACGCGGAGTCCTTCTTTGCCTCTACCTTATGCCGCTTCGCCAAAGCCGGGACCTGGCTGTAGGAAGGTGGCCGATCAGGTAATGGGCAACCGCCAGCAAGTCTGCCTTCTTCACCCGAATCATGCCGAACCGAGAATCAACCTGCGACAAGTGATCGGATCACAGTGGACACTGCGTTTCTGGAATAAAAGATGAGAATGGCCGCTGCAATAGCCGCTCGGAGAAAACGATGAACGATTCTCCCAGTGTGCGTCAGATCGAACGCGGCTCCTATGCGCCGCATTACCGAAAAAGCTCCGCGTGGATATTCCTCAGCTCCGACGACAGTAAGTCCTCTGCAAGTTCGTTCCCAAGCGGCGGCGGTCCAGAAGCCAGCGTCGACCTTTGTTTGAGCCTCCTTACGAGTGGCGAAGCCGCACGCGATGATGCTGGGGCCGGCGATGAGATCCCGCAGGGATTCCTCATCAAAATAGGCAATCACGAAGTATTCCGAAGGACCTTCTGTCCGACGAGCCTCGATCACTGCGTATTGTGCAATCGACGAATCAACCAGTTCGGTCATGACTTCACCTTGAGTCCATCCATGGCCACCAAATTCGGCATGTACTGAGTTTTAGCAAGTGTGATTTCAAACGGATGTCGTCAGTCGAAGCGTTCTCGTTTGATGTTTTCGTTTCTCCTTCCACGAGGGCAAGTAAGACGCTACATCCCAATCGGCAATTAGTTAGCCAGGTGTTTGCAGCCGTCGTCTTCGCAATATGCGTCTAATCCACGAAGTGGCCCACTCCTTGAAAACGGCATTGGCCTTGAAAGCCTGATCAAGAGCAGCGACGAAACAGCGCTCGGCCGCCTCGTGATTTGCCGTCAACAAGAATGCGAGCAGGTATGAGGAGTCTGTGCTAGTCACAAACGCATCGCAGAAATCGGCGCCAGTTGCATAGTCGCAACGGAAGTTTCCAACGGGCTGCAGTCGGTACTGAAGCATGACTCACCTTTACTCGACGATAACTTCCAAACGGGGTTCAGCTTCGGATGAATGCCAGAAGGTCCGCATTGATCACGTCGGCATGGGTGGTCATCATGCCATGGGGGAAGCCAGGGTAAATCTTCAGCGTGCCATGCTTCAGCAACTTAGCCTGAAGCAATGAAGCGTCTTTGTAGGGAACAATCTGGTCGTCGTCGCCCTGCATCACGAGGGTCGGCACCGTAATCGCTTGCAGATCGTCCGTTTGGTCCGTCTCAGAGAAAGCCTTGATGCCTTCGTATTGGGCGAGCGCGCCGCCCATCATCCCCTGTCGCCACCAATTCTGGATGACTCCCTGCGAGACCTTTGCGCCG
>Ga0210398_10007029_pt1 | contig 10262 bp, 7 predicted proteins | sample IncBWC4OmetaG_FD_161047 | JGI IMG/M metagenome (GOLD analysis project Ga0210398, IMG submission 161047) | Forest soil microbial communities from Barre Woods Harvard Forest LTER site, Petersham, Massachusetts, United States - Inc-BW-C-4-O | ecosystem: Environmental > Terrestrial > Soil >...
CTCCCGCCTCGACCGGCTCCGCCGCGCCGGACTGGGAGCCGACCCGGACAGCACCGGGGACGTGTGGGCCGGAGAGCCGGTGATCAGCACCTACCACGCGTACGCCGGCCGGCTGGTCAGCGACCACGCCCTCAGGGAGGGGCTCGAGCCGTCCATGCGGCTCATCACGCCCGCCCTGTCCTGGCAGCTCGCCGCCTCGATCGTGGCCGCCTACGACGGGCCGATGGGCGAGGTCGGGTGGACGCCGCAGACCGTCACCGCGGCCGTGCTGCAACTCGCCGGGGACCTCGCCGAGCACCTGCGCGAGCCGGCCGACGTGGCCGGCGTGGGCGCCTGGCTTGACGAGCAGGCAGCCGCGCTGCCCGGCCGCGTGCCGGCCGCCGTCAGGAAGATCATCGAATCGCAGCGGGCTCGTGAACAGCTGCTGCCGCTCGTCGGCCGGTACGCGGCGGTGAAGGCGGCCCGCGAGGTGCTCGACCACGGCGACCAGGTGGCGCTCGCGGCGCGGATCGCGGCCCGCCACCCGGAGGTCGGCGCCGCGGAGCGCGGCCGGTACCAGGTGGTGCTGCTCGACGAGTACCAGGACACCAGCCACGCGCAGCTAGTGCTGCTCCGCGCCCTGTTCGGCGGCGGTCACCCGGTGACCGCGGTGGGCGACCCGTGCCAGTCGATCTACGGGTGGCGCGGCGCCAGCGCGGGAAACCTGCGCCGGTTCGCCACGGACTTCCGGGCCAGGTCCGGCGCGGAGGCGCCGGTGCGGCTGCTGTCCACCAGCTTCAGGAACGCGGGGCGGGTGCTCGACGCGGCCGCCGTGCTCCAGGAGCAGCTGCGAGCCGAGGCGCCGGACGTGCCGCTCCTGGTGCCCGCGCCGGACCGCAACGACCGCGGCGAGGTGGTCTGCGCGCTCCTGCCCGCGGTGACCGACGAGGCGGAGTGGGTGACCGCGCGGGCCGCGGCGCTGCTCGCGCTGCCCGCGGGCTCAGCGCCGGACGGGCGGCCGTGGCCGGACGGGCGCGCCGCCGGAGTGCGCCCGTCCGACATCGCGGTGCTGTGCCGGAAGCGGTCCCAGTTCGTGCCGCTGCGCAAGGCGTTCGAGGCACACGGCATCCCGTGTGAGGTGGTCGGCCTCGGCGGCCTGCTGACCGTGCCCGAGGTGCAGGACGTCGTCGCGACGCTGCGGATCCTGCACGACGCTTCCGCGTCCGACGCGCTGGCCCGGCTGCTGACCGGCCCCCGCTGGCGCATCGGCCCGCGCGACCTGGTAGCGCTCGGCCGCCGCGCCCGCGACCTCGCCCGCGACCCCCGAGAAGCTGCTACCAGGGAACCGGACGCTGGCACGGCGGACACGGCGGGCACGGCGGACGCGATCGAGGACGCCATCACCGACCTCACCGCGGAAACCGGGTCGCTGGTCGAGGCGCTCGACGACCTCGGCGACCCGGCCCGGTACTCGGAAACCGGATACGCGCGGCTCGCGCGGCTCGCGGCCGAGAGCCGCCGGCTGCGCGAGCACGTGACCCGGCCGCTCGCCGACCTCATCGCCGAGGTCGAGCGGACGCTCAGCCTGGACATCGAGGTCGCCGCCCGGCCGGGCGGCGACCTGACCGCCGCGCGGGCCGACCTGGACGCGTTCATCGACGTGGCCGCGACGTTCGCGGGCGACCAGCCGGAACCCACGCTCGGCGCGTTCCTCGCCTACCTGGCGGCCGCGCAGCAGGAGGAGTTCGGGCTCGAGCCGGGGCGGGTCGGTGAATCGGACACGGTCAAGCTGCTGACCGTGCACGCCGCCAAGGGGCTGCAATGGCCGGCGGTCTTCGTGCCCGGCCTGGCCGCGGGGGAGAAGTCACAGGTGTTCCCGGCGAGGCCGCGGGTCTCCACCCGCTGGATCGACAACCCGCGGCTCATCCCGTTCAGCCTGCGCGGCGACGTGGCGGACCTGCCGGCGCTGCGCGGTCTTGACGCCGCCTCGCTGACCGAGTTCACGGAGGCCTGCGCCGCGCGCGACCTCGCCGAGGAACGGCGGCTCGCCTACGTCGCGGCGACCCGCGCCGCGCTCTGGCTGGGCTGCTCCGGCTACTGGTGGGGCGAGGGAACCGCGCCTCTCGGCCCGTCGATATTCCTGACCGAGGTCTGCGCGGCGTGCGAGGCCGGCGCGGGAACCGTCCGCGGCTGGGCGGACCAGCCCGCGGAAGGCGAGGAGAACCCGCTGCTCGCCGAGGTGGACCAGGCGGACTGGCCGGCCACCCCGGCCGGCCGCAACTACGCGGCGGTCACCGAGGCGGCCCGCCTGGTCGAGGCGGCCCGCCTAGTCGAAGCCGGTTTCCGCCGCACGGCGGAACCCGGCGGGGCGGGCACCGGCAGCAGGCACACCGCCAGCGCCGCGGAAACCGGCGCGGGGACCGGCGGCGGGCAGACCATCAGCGCCGCTGGCGCTGGCGGCGGGGAGGCTGGCGGTACGACGGACACCGGCGGCGATGGGAGCGGCGGCGAGGACACGGCCGGCGACGGGCTGTCGGACGCCGAGCGGGAGCTGGTTGCGGCCTGGGAACTGGACACCGGGCTGCTGCTCGCCGAGCGGGAGCGGCGCCGGCGCCGCGGCGACGGCCCGGTGAACGTGGTGCTGCCCGCACGGCTGTCGGTGTCCGCGCTGGTCGCCCTGGCCCGCGACCCGGACGAGCTGGCCAGGCAGGTGCGCCGCCCGATGCCGCGCCCGCCGGCCCGGCAGGCGCGCCGCGGTACCGCGTTCCACCTATGGCTCGAGGAACGGTTCGGGCAGCAGCGGCTGATCGGCGACGACGACCTGTTCGCCGAGGACGAGGCACCCGACGACGACCTGATGGAGCTGCGGGCGCGCTTCGAGGCGGGCGAGTGGGGCGGCCGGTGGCCGAGAGCCGTCGAGGTGCCGTTCGACACGATCATCGGCGACCGGCAGGTGCGCGGCCGGATCGACGCGGTGTTCGGCGAGCCGGACGGCGGGTTCGACGTCGTGGACTGGAAGACCGGACGGCCGCCGCGCGCGACCGCGGAGAAGGACGCCGTTGCCGTGCAACTCGCCGCCTACCGGCTCGCCTGGGCCACGCTGGCCGGCGTCCCGCTCGACCGGGTGCGCGCCGCCTTCTACTACGTGCGCCACGACCAGACCATCCGCCCCGCCGACCTGCTTGACGAGGCCGGACTCGTCGCCCTCATCCAGCGCGTCCCCGTAGGCGAATAGCCCAGCCGCCGCCAGGTCGCGTGCCACCACAAGAGCACCTGGGTGACCTTCGGCAGGGCGCGTCATCATCGGGCAGCATCAGCGGACACGACAGCCCGCTCCCGTATTTCGAGAACCGGAATGCCGAGATGCCAAGCGGGATCTGGCCGAATTTGCCGGGCGAGGGATCGAGGAGTGCCTAGGTGCGGTGACCGTCGCAGTCGCCTCGCGTGTTGGATAGTCGCCTGGGAGCGAAAGCCATAGCCCGAGAGGACCAGGAACCGCCGGGCAAGCCGGTATGCTGTCCGAAATTTCACGATTTAAGGGTATAAATAACGCCAGCCAGGCGACCATAATCACGAAGACTTTTTCCCTGATGTAAGAAAAGTCTCTTATACGGACCTTTTCTTTCCGTGATCATGAAATTCAAGCCGGCACTATACCCGCATGGGGTATTCTAATGGCGCCCTGAATAAGCCTATCGGGCCGCAAATGGCACGAAAAAGTGGTCGCCGCGTGTGCAAAGCCATTAGGAGGGACTGGTGGGACGAGCGGCAGCTGGCTCGGCCGGATTTGGCGCCTTCGCTCGGTTACTAGACCGCGGGAGTGGCTGGTGTGACCAGCGGGCGGCCAACCGGACCAGGGATAAGGGGAACGGAGCGGCCCGCGGGCCGGCCGTTAAGAATTCAGGTAGCGCTCGACGCTTTCTACCTTGGCGGTTAGGGCATCGGTTACGCCGGGGCGCAGGTCAGCCTTGAGGACAAGGCTGACCCGGGGCGCCCGCGCGGCTACGGCGTCCACGGCCTTCTTGACCACGGCCATCGCTTCGTCCCAGTCGCCTTCGACCGTGGTGAACATCGCGTCGGTCCTGTTGGGGAGGCCGCTGGAACGGACCACGCGGACCGCCTCCGCGACGATCTCTCCCACGTCTTCGCCGACGCCGAGCGGGGTTACTGAGAAAGCGATGAGCATGAATCCCAGGCTAGCGGAAGAGGCTGTCCACGTACTCCGCGCCGATGCCGACCTTCTCGTAGTGCTCGCGGCACAGCTTGATGTAGTCGAAGACGTCGAACGTCCCGCTCTGCTCGCCGTTCTCGTCCAGCCAGATGAGCGGGCCGGTCACGTTGAACGTGACCATCATCGGCTCGTCCGACTCGTAGGCGACGAGGGTGTGCGCCTCGCCGGGCGCCTCGTAGATCCAGTCGCCCTTGGTCGCCACCCAGTCGTGCTCCAGGTAGCCCCACTTGCCGGAGATCGTGTACGCGAACACCTGCTGCGGATGGTAGTGGCGGTTCACCATGCCGGCGCCCTTGGCCATGAGGACGTCGCACCAGCGGTTCTGGCTGGGGGAGATGAACAGGGGCCGGCTTCCCGCGGTCGGTGACAGCGGCGCGTACCAGCGCTCGTCCAGCGTGGCGGCGTCGTGAATGTACGCCTCCGGTGCCGCTCCGGGCCTGAAGACCTCCGCGACCGGCTTCAGCTCGCGCCAGAACTCGTTTGCCATGGGTGCTCCTCGTCATAGGTTGCGCGCCCGCGAGAACACTGTCTCGCGCCGCCCCATCGCAGACAAGGGACGGAGCCCTGACGCTCAATCGCAAGTGCATGCGCCGATAGCGAAGATGACATACATATCTATGCCGGCACTGTCGCCCGCTTAACGGGCTGACCGGCCACGATCGGCTAGTCTGGCGCTCATGAACGCCACGCCTCCTGAGTCCAGGCCCTCGACGTACGCCGCGGCGGGGGTGGACGAGGAGCGCGAACAGGCCGCGTTCGCCCGGGTGATGCGGCCGTGGCTGGCCCGCACCAAGGTCAGGTCCCCGCTCGTGACGTCCATCACCGGGCTGGCCAGCGGATACTTCGCGACGCTCATGCACCTGCCGCCCGGGCCGCCGCTCGCGCTGACCACCGACGGCGTGGGCACCAAGATCATGCTGGCGCGGGAAGCGAACCGGTGGGAGCCGATCGGCGTCGACTGCGTCGCGAACAACGTCAACGACCTGATCTGCGTCGGCGCGGTGCCGCTCGCGCTGCTCGACTACATTGCCACCGACCGGATCGACGAGGGTGTGCTCGACGAGGTGGCGCGGGGCCTGTTCCTCGGCGCGGAGCTGGCGGGCATCGCCATCCCCGGGGGCGAGATCGCGCAGATCGGCGACATGCTCGCCGACTCGGTCGGCGGCGGCCCGATACTCGACCTGGTGGGCACCGCGATCGGCGCCCTGCCGCCGGTCGGCACCCAGCAGGCACCGCAAGCTCAGCAGGCACCGCAAGCTCAGCAGGCGCCGCAAGCCCAGCAAGCCTGGCGCACGGCCGTGGACGGCAGCGCGGTCCGGCCGGGTGACGTGGTCATCGGGCTGCCGAGTTCCGGGCTGCACAGCAACGGCTACTCCCTCGCCAGGCACGCGTTGTTCAAGAAGGGCGGGATGTCGCTGAGCGACCCGGTGCCGGGCACCGGGCGGCGGCTCACGGACGCGCTGCTCCAGCCGACTCGCGTGTACGTCACCGCGGCCGAGGCGCTGTGGTCGGCCGGGATCACGCCGCGCGGCATGGCGCACATCTCCGGTGGCGGGCTGCTGAACATCGCCAGGCTCGCCGCCGACGTGTCGTACGAACTCGACGCGATGGTGCCCACCCCGGAGATCTTCGCGCTCATCGCCGACACGGGCGCGATCCCCAAGCCCACGATGTACGCCACGTTCAACATGGGCATCGGGTTCTGCGTCGTCGTCAGCAAGTCCGAGCAGCAGGCCGCCCTGGACGCCCTCAAGCGGGCCGGCGAGGACGCGGTCCGTGTCGGCTGGGTGACCTCGCGCCCCGGCAAGACGGTGTCGATCCCGGCCGCGGGCCTGATCGGCAAGGGGGACGCGTTCGAACCGGTACGTTAGGTTCTTATGGACGTCCGGGAGTTTGTCGAAGCCAGCGCCCCCGAGTTTGCCGGGTCTCTGCGGGAGTGGCTGAGGATCCCGTCGGTCTCGGCCGATCCCGCGCGGCACGGTGACGTGCGCCGGTCGGCCGAATGGCTCGCCGGGTACCTGAAAGAGGCCGGGTTCCCGGTCGCCGAGGTGTGGGAGACCAAGGGCCTGCCCGCCGTTTACGCGCACTGGCCCGCCGCCGATCCGGCGGCGCCGCACGTGCTCGTGTACGGTCACCACGACGTGCAGCCGGCCGACCTGGCCGATGGCTGGGACCACGAGCCGTTCGACCCGGTCGAGAGCCATGGCCGCATCTACGCCCGCGGCGCCTCCGACGACAAGGGGCAGGTGCTGTTCCACGCCGCCGGCCTGCGCGCCTGCGTGGCCGCCGCGAACAGCGCGGCGCCCCCGGTGTCGGTCACGATGCTGATCGAGGGCGAGGAGGAGTCCGGCTCGCCGAACTTCGCGGCGCTCCTGCGCCAGCGCAAGGACGAGCTGAGCCCCGACGTGATCGTGATCAGCGACACCACGATGTGGGCGGCGGACGTCCCGTCGATCTGCACCGGCATGCGCGGCCTGGCCGAGGCCGAGATCACGGTGGCCGGGCCGTCGCGCGACCTGCACTCCGGGTCGTTCGGCGGCGGCGTGCCGAACCCCGTGCACGGCCTGGCCAGCCTGCTGGCCGGCCTGCACGACTCCGGCGGGCGGGTGACGCTGCCCGGCTTCTATGACGCCGTGGTCCCGCTGACCGAGCAGGAGCGGGAGCTGATCGCCCGGCTGCCCTTCGACGAGCGGGCGTGGCTCGCCGACGCGGGCGACAGCCGGGCCACCTACGGCGAGGCTGGCTACGCCACGCTCGAGCGGATATGGGCGCGGCCGACGGCCGAGGTCAACGGGGTCTGGGGCGGCCACACCGGCCCCGGCCCCAAGACGATCATCCCGAAGGAGGCCCATGCCAAGCTCTCGTTCCGGCTCGTCGCGGACCAGGAGCCTGAGGCTGTCATGGCGTCACTTGTCGAGTACGTGAATTCGAATATCCAGAACGGTCTCGTGGTGACTGTCCAGCCCGGGCATGGAGTCCGTCCCTGCCGCTCGCCGATCGACTCGCCCGCTGTGGCGGCGGCCCGGCGGGCGATGGAGCGGGCGTTCGGCCGCGACGTGCTGTTCACCAAGGAGGGCGGCAGCGGGCCCGAGGCGGACCTGGCCGACATCCTCGGCGCGCCCCTGGTGTTCGTGGCGGTAGGCCTTGACGCGGACCGCATTCACGCCCCCAATGAGTATGTGGACCTCTCCCGGCTGCTGCGCGGCGCGGAATCGGTCGCATACCTGTGGGAGGAGCTCGCGGCGGCGGGCGCGAGCGGGCGGTGAGCGCGGCAGAGACGGAGCGGCTTGAGGACGGCCCGCTGGGCCGGCTGGCCCTCTCCCGCTCGACGGTCGACCGGGCGACGGTTCGCCGCGCCGACACCGCCTGGGTGGCGGCGGCCTGGGCGGACCCCGGCACGCGGGTGCTCGTCGTCAGCGACTCCCAGGCGCTCGTCCGGACCGTCGACGGCCGGCATGAGCTGGTGTTCGTCTCGCCGGCCGCAGCCCCGAAGGGAACCAGGTTCCTGCTCGGCGTCGACACCGACGACGTCGCCTACTTCGGGGTGAGCGTGCCCGGGGGAGTCAGCGGCGTACGTTCGGAAGAAAAGGACGCGCAGCTCATGTCGCTGCGGCAGGTCGGCGCATTGCTCAGCGACCGGGACGCGGGGCTGCTCACCCACGCGGTGGCGCTCGCGAACTGGCACGACACCCACACGCACTGCCCGCGGTGCGGAACGCCCACGGTGCCCGCCCCCGCGGGGCACCTGACCACCTGCCCGAAGGACGGGACCGAGCATTTCCCGCGGCTCGACCCGGCGGTGATCATGCTGGTCACCGACCCCGAGGACCGGTGCCTGCTGGCCAGGAACGCGCTGTGGCCGAAGGGGCGGATGTCGGTGCTCGCCGGATTCGTGGAGCCGGGGGAGTCGGCGGAGCACGCGGTGGCGCGCGAGGTGTTCGAGGAGACCGCGATCACGGTCGGACACATCCGTTACCTGGGCAGCCAGCCGTGGCCGATGCCGCGCAGCCTGATGCTCGGGTTCCAGGCGGCAGCCCCGGCCGGGCAGCAGATCACCGTGGACGCCGACGAGATCGGCGAGGCGCGCTGGTTCACCCGCGAGCAGATGCGGGCGGCGATCGACGCGGGAGAGCTGGCACTGGCGCCGACGTCGTCGATCGCGCGCCGGCTGATCGAGTTCTGGTACGGCGGGGAGCTTCCCGACGGAGCGGGTGCCTGGACGGCGCCTGCCCGCTAGCCTTCGCCTTGTTCACAAGTTTTTCGGACTTTCCGTTACCAATTTCTTGACAAAAACGACCTATTTACTAGAGTATGGGCGGGAAGTTTGGCGCGGTACAGGAGGTGGCGAAGACGTGCAGATAGGAACGCAGCTGCTGGGCCGCGCGGACGCGCAGTCGGAGAGACCCGTGCAGCAGGGCGCGGACGGGACGCTGCTCGCGGTGGTCCCGATCCCGGGCACGGGGACATCGCTGGCGATCGTCGGCTATCCGGTGACCGCGCCGGGCGCCGCACCGGACACGCTGGGCGTGGCGGAGGCCGCGGGCTCTCCGGCCGGGCTGGTGCTCGATCATGACCAGCGCCGGGTCTGGGTGGACGGGACGGAAGTGCCGCTCACCTTCCAGGAGTTCGAGCTGCTGGCCTTCCTGAGCGCGCATCCGGCGACCGTGTTCAGCCGGGCCGACCTGGTGCGGCAGGTGTGGCAGCGCGATTTCGACGCGGACAGCCGCACGGTGGACGTGCACGTCAGCCGGCTGCGGCACAAGCTCGGCCCGGCTTACGGCAGGTGCCTGGTCACCGAGTACCGGGTCGGCTACCAGTTCCGCCCGCCGGGGCACCAGGCCCACTGACCGTCCTCAGCCGCTGACATCAGGGCCGGCCCTGGTGACGGTGACGCGCAGCAGGACGCGCTTCTCCCGCTCCATCGCGGCCCGGTAGTCGTCCCAGTCGGGGTGCTCGCCGGCGATCCCCCGGTAGTAGTCGACTAGGGCGTCCATCGCCTCGGGCAGTGCGAGGATGTCCGCCGTGCCCTCGATCTGCACCCACGTGCCGAAGAACCGGTCGGGGAACGCGCACAGCCACACCCGCGGGTCGCGGCGGACGTTGCGGACCTTGTAGGCGGTCTGCCTCGTGCTGATCACCACATGGCCCGCGCCGTCGACCCCGACGGTGACCGGCGAAAGCTGTGGTGTTCCGTCGCTCTTCAGCGTGCCGAGCACCGCGTGATGCTGCGTGCGGACGAAGTCGAGCGCTGCGTCGATGTCCATGCGCCTATCTTGGCCCGCACGCGGCTCCCGCGTCTCAGTGGGCCGGGCTGTGGCCGCGGATCGTCGCGGGGGTGTTCGGCGCCCTGGCGTCCCTGGCCACCAAGGACTGGCGCGCCCGCGGCGGCGGCAGTGTCGCCTCGACGCTGGCCGCCTTCGACGCCTACGCGGACTAGGTGGGCCCGGCGCTCGCCGGCCACTGGAGCTAGGTTTCCGCCCCGACTTGGTGTCGATTGCGCAATCGACCCCAATAGAGCGGGTCGATTGCGCAATCGGCAGGTTCGGGTCGCGGCGTCCCCGCGTCTCGTGTGGTTACTGTGAACCGTGGCGAGTACCCGGGACTGGTTCGAGAGCGTCGCGGAGGCGCGGCGGCGCGCCCGGCGGCGGCTGCCCCGGCCGGTATTCCTCGCGATCGAGGCCGGCGCGGAGGCGGGCGTCACCCGCGCCGACAACGTCGCGGCGTTCGGCGAGCTCAGGTTCGCGCCGCCGCGCGCCGCCGGCCTGCCGGCCGTTCGTGACCTGCGGACCTCGGTCCTCGGGGTGGACGTCGCGCTGCCGGTGATCGCATCGCCGGTCGGCGTCCAGGCGGTGCATCCGCTCGGCGAGGTCGCCATCGCGATCGGCACCAGGGACGCCGGGACCGCGATGGGGCTGAGCGAGTTCGCCAGCAAGCCGGTGGCCGACGTGGCGGCGGTGAACCCGGACGTGTTCTTCCAGGTGCACTGGTCGGCGGGCCGGGAGACGCTGCTCGACCGGGCGCTGCGGGCGCGGAAGGCCGGTGCGCAGGCCCT
>Ga0210398_10007030_pt1 | contig 10260 bp, 7 predicted proteins | sample IncBWC4OmetaG_FD_161047 | JGI IMG/M metagenome (GOLD analysis project Ga0210398, IMG submission 161047) | Forest soil microbial communities from Barre Woods Harvard Forest LTER site, Petersham, Massachusetts, United States - Inc-BW-C-4-O | ecosystem: Environmental > Terrestrial > Soil >...
ATAGTCTTCTCCGCAGTGACAACCGTCCCATTCTGGATCAGAAGTCCCATCCGCTCGCCATCCTTCATTAATGTTGATTGAGGACGGCAGGAGGCGCGCACTCTCCACTCGTCCGCTCCGCCCAGGTCTCCGCCGGTCGCCCCGAAGCGACTTCCACCATGGTGATGCAATCCTCCACCGGACAAACCAAGGAGCAAAGATTGCACCCCACACACTCCGTCTCATCCACCCGAGGAATCCTCGCCAGCGGCGTCGTCCCGTTGCCATTCGCCGACCCATCCAGCTTAGGAATCGGCGTCAGCGCAATCGTCGCCCGCGAAGCCGCCTCAACGGACGCAGGCGTAGCATGCAATTCCACATGCCCATCCACCGGCCCCGAAACCCGATCCACATGAATGCACTGATGCGCCCCATCCCAGCAAGCGATATAGCAAAGCTCGCACCCAATACACTTCGCCTCATCAATGTGCGCGACGATTTTGTAACTGAGATTGAGATGTTTCCACTCCGTCACGCGCCCCACACTCAATCCCCGAAACTCCTCAACCGAAGAAAAACCTTTCTCCGCCATCCAGTTCGAGAGTCCGTCAATCATGTCCTCAACAATCCGATACCCATAGTGCATCGCCGCCGTGCACACCTGAACCGTCCCGCACCCCAGCAGGATGAATTCCGCCGCATCTTTCCACGTTGCTATGCCCCCGATCCCAGAAATTGGGAGTCCGCCCGGGAGCCCCGCGGTCTCGGCATCCGCCGCCACTTGCTGCACCATATTCAACGCAATCGGTTTCACCGCAGGCCCGCAGTAGCCGCCATGCGAGCTCTTCCCATCCACATTCGGCCTGGGCGTCAACGTATCCAAGTCAATGCCCGTGATCGAATTAATCGTGTTGATGGCCGACACCGCATCCGCACCGCCGCGTTTCGCCGCCCGCGCAATGACCCGGATGTCGGAAATATTCGGTGTCAACTTCACAATCACCGGCGTCCGCGCCTTCTCCTTCACCCACGCCGTAATCATTTCCGTGTACTCGGGCACCTGCCCCACCGCCGACCCCATCCCGCGCTCGCTCATCCCATGCGGACAGCCGAAGTTCAGCTCCAGCCCATCCGCGCCCGCGTCCTCTGCCTGCGAAACAATCGTGTGCCACGCCTCGCGCTTCGACTCCACCATCAGTGACGCAACCACAGCATGCTGCGGATACCGCTTCTTCACGTCCCCAATCTCGCGCAGGTTTACTTCGAGCGGCCGATCGCTGATCAGCTCAATATTGTTGAGCCCCATCATCCGCTGCCCGTTCCAGTCCACCGATGAGTAGCGCGAGCTCACGTTGACGATCGGCTCCCCAATCGTCTTCCACACCGCCCCGCCCCAACCCGCATCGAACGCCCGCATGATTTGCTCGCCGCAATTCGTCGGTGGCGCCGAAGCCAGCCAAAACGGATTGAGCGAACGAATCCCCGCGAAATTCACCGCCAGATCCGGTGCGCGATTTCCGAGTTTGCCATTCTCCTGCATATCGCCCCTGTTCGAAGTCACGCTCGAATGTCCTTCTCTGCACTCTCCGCGTCCTCTGTAGTGGATGCTTCGAAAGCCTGGGCCATCGCCATCCCCGAACGCTTGCCATCCGCGACCGCATCCACCACTTCGCGCCCGCCGTTCACGCAGTCCCCGCCGGCAAAATATTTTGGATTCGACGTCAGCCCCGTAGCCCGCTCCACCACCACGCGCCCATGGCTCAGCTCGATCCCACGCACGGAAGAAAGCAACTCCAGCAGCGGCGACTGCCCAATCGCATACAGAATCTGTTGGCAGTCAAAATGAAAATGCGTTCCTGGCACCCCCTCGAGAACTCCCGCCTCATTGACCTTCGCCTGCGCGCATTCGAGCGACCGGATCCCGGAAGCATCCGCATGAATCCGGATCGGGATCACGCGCCACTGGAACTGCACACCCTCCTGCTTCGCGTGCTCGTACTCAAACGCAAACGCCGACATGTGCCGCTCGCTGCGCCGATACAGAATCGCCACCTGCTCCGCGCCCAGCCGCCGCGCCGCATTCGCCGCATCAATCGCCGTATTCCCCGCTCCAATCACGGCAACACTTTTCGCCACCACGGGCGGATCAGCCGTCTTATACCGCGCAATAAATTCGAGCGCGTCAATCACGTCGCGATGCTCATCCCCAGGAATCCCCAGCCGTCGCGCCGCCCCCAATCCCACGCCCAGAAAAATCCGATCGAACTCCCGCTCCAGTTCCTCCAACTCCGCCTGCGTGCGAATCTCCACACCGTACCGAAACTCCACGCCCAGCCCGCGAATCAGCTCAATCTCCTCAAGGCTCGCCCGAGCCGGCAGCTTATACTCCGCCACACCATAGGTATTCAGCCCACCCGGAAGCGCCCGCCGCTCAAAAACCGTCACGTTAAATCCCCGCTGCCGCAGCTCCGCCGCGCACCCGAGCGACGCAGGTCCCGCACCAATGCAGGCAACCGTCTCGCGCCGCGCCTCGGCCGACTTCAGCGGCAGCTTCCCACCCGCCGCGTGAAACGCATCCATGGCAAATCTTTGCAGCCGCGCAATCTCAATCGGCTTCTTGTTGTAGCGGTGAAGCACGCACGCGCCCTCGCACAGCACCTCCACAGGACACGCCCGCGAGCAACTCGCCCCCAGCACATTCGCATCCAGGATCGTCAGCGCCGATCCGCGCAAATTCTCCCGCGCAATCTTCCCAATGAAACGCGGCACATCAATATGCGTAGGACAGGCGCCCATGCACGGCGCATCGAAGCAGTTCAAGCACCGGTTCGACTCTGCAATCGCGGCCTGCGCCGTCAGGGGAGGATGCAAATCCCCAAACCGCGCCGCAATCTCCGGAATTTCAGGAAGACTCGCCACCGCGTTTCATCTCCCGCGCCCCGCGATCGGCGCCCGTTAATTCTCCGTCTTTTCCGTACCCGCCGTTGTGACCGGCTTTGTTATCCGCTGAACGCTACCCGCTGGTCCTTCACGGCTTCACCAAATCTCCATACATATCCGGCCGCCGATCCCGGAAGAACTGCCACGTCTTGCGTACCTCCGCTATTTTGTCCAGATTCAGATCCGCCGTCAGCACCTCATCCTTATCCCGAGAAGCCTGCGCAAAAATCTGTCCCCGCGGATCGCAGAAATAACTCTGCCCGTAAAACTCCCCGATGTTCCACGGAGCCTCGGTCCCCACGCGATTGATCGCCCCCACAAAATAACCATTCGCCGCCGCGTGCGCCGGCTGCTCCAGCTTCCACAAATACTCGCTCAGCCCCGCCACCGTCGCCGAGGGGTTGAAGACAATCTCCGCCCCATTCAATCCCAGCGCCCGCGCGCCCTCCGGAAAATGCCGGTCGTAGCAGATGTACACGCCAATCCTGCAGAACCCCAAATCAAACACCGGATACCCCAGATTCCCCGGTCGAAAATAGAACTTCTCCCAAAATCCCGGCGCCACATGCGGGATATGCGTCTTGCGATACTTCCCCAGATACTCGCCCCCGCGTCCAAGTACCGCCGCCGTGTTGTAGTAGACTCCCTCGTTCTCCACCTCATAGATAGGTACGACCAGCGCGACTCCCAGCTCCTTCGCCAGCGCTCGCATCAGCTCGATCGTCGGCCCATCCGGGACCGGCTCCGTCGAGTCGTACCACCGCGGGCTCTGCTCCGCGCAAAAATACGGCCCGTAAAAAATCTCCTGCAGACAAACAATCTGCGCGCCCGCCCTCGCCGCCTGCCGGATCAGCCCGACATGCTTCTCGATCATCGCCCTCTTGATCTCGGTCAGCGACTTCTCCGCAGGCTCCACATTCGTCGCCTGGATCAGCGAACACCGAACCACTCGTGCCATGCACCAACCCCTTTTGCAGAAATGAACAACCGCCGCCCCGCCACCGGGGTCCCACAAAAACGCGGCTACTGTCGAGCAGGAGAGGTCAGTCTACTCGAATTTCATTGCCTTGCCATCCATTTCACGCTAAGAACAAACATGGAACGATCCTCCGCATTTCTTCGCACCATCCTTTGCCTCACATTTTGCTTCCTGCCTCTTCGCGCCCTGGCCGCCAATCCCAAACTCCTCGTGACCCACATCAAAATCTTCACCATGGCTGCTGGCTTAGAAGAGTCCCCACCAACCCCCATCGACGGTTACATCCTTGTCGCCAGCGATGGAACCATCGCCCAGATCCACGCCGGCGACCCTCCCACGAACCTCAGCCCCACCCAAACCTGGGACGGCCACGGCGCCTGGGTCATCCCCGGCTTCATCTCCGCGCACTCCCACCTCTGGCAAGCCGCCTACCGCGGACTCGCCGCCAACCAAACCCTTCCCGGCTGGATCGATGACCTCTACGGCAAGCACGCCCTCCATAATTCCCCAGAGGATTTTTACTGGTTCACGCTCTACGGCTGCCTGGATCATCTGCAGCACGGCATCACCGCCGCCTACAACTTCAACTATGGCGGTACGGGTTGGCAAAATCAGGGCGATGCCTTCGACGAATCCGAGTTCCGCGCCGAATCAGAATCCGGCCTCCGCTTCGTCCACGGCTATCAGCCCGACACGATGAAACCCGGCGAGCCGAACCCAGACGCGACGATCCAGGCTGCGCGCGAGCGCCTCAAGTCCTTCCTCGACTGGACCCAGGCCCAGCCCCACAACCCCGCTTTCCTCAGCGTCATGATCAACGGCTCCACCGCCTTCAACAACACTGTCCAGCAAGCCGTCATGGAGGCGGCGCTCGGCAAAGAGTTCCATCTCGGGAACCAAACCCACTTCGTCGAAGCTCCGGAAGATCAGGGCGAACAACGCAGCAAGTTTCGCTGGATGCTCGACTCCGGCCTCGTCAACGACCAGCTGATCTTCGGCCACTTCATCCATACCGACGAATTCATCCTCGCCGAAACCGCCAAAGCCCACGCCTCCATGTCCTGGAATCCGCTGTCGAACGGGCGGCTAGCCTCGGGTGTCGCTGACATCCCCAAATACCTCAGGCTTGGAATCCGAGTCGGCATGGGCGTCGACGGCGAAGCCAGCGCCGACCTCGCCGATCCCTTCGAGAACATGCGCACCGGCCTTTACGCCATCCACGACAAATATGAAGACGCCACCGTCATGAGTCCCTACCAGGTACTGTGGCTGCATACCATGGGCTCCGCCGACGTCCTTGGCGTCAAGGACAAGCTCGGTTCGCTTGAACCCGGCAAATTGGCCGACTTCGTTGTGGTGGATCCCGCCCGGCTCGGCCACGTCCTCGAGGATCCGTATTCAAACCTGGTCTTAGTCGCCGCCGAACCCGACATCGAGCGCGTCTACGTCGGTGGCGAGCTCATCGTGGACCACGACAAGCTCGTTCACGCCGACCTCGACAAGGTTCGTGATGAGGTGAACCGCCGGCTCACACCCTAAGGGAACTTTGCCAGCTGCCCGAGCGCAAAAAGAAGGGCCGGCCCAATTGGACCGGCCCTTCGCGCTGCAGCTCGTCCTTAGTGGTGATCGTCAAAGTCCGGAAGCGGAGCGGTCAGCCACGGCGTGAACACAATATTCGCCCCGCTCACCATCGTGCACCCGCCCGGCCCCGGCCCCTTCGGACATCCCCAGAAATTCCCGGTCACGTCCAGGCTGCCTGTGCACACCGCAGGATTGGTGGGATTATCGACCGAGCACACGTTCGCCGCTCCCGTCTTCGCGCCCTCAATCGTATTCAGGTGCGCTTCCACCTCGGCAGGCGTATTAGCGGCAACGCCGATCTCCTCGTTGACGATCGTGTTTCCCGTAATGATCGTTCCCACGACCGGCGATCCACCAGCACCGCTGTTGATGTTGATCCCCGCACTCGCCGGTGTCGCTGTGTCGTCGGTATCGGCGCCGTTGCCGGAGATGAAGTTGTCGATAATCTGGTTCCCGTCCATGTCATCTGCCGGCAGCCCGAACGCCGGCCCGACGTGCGTATGCAGCGAGACGCCCGGAATGCCATTCCCGATAATCTGGTTCCCGATAATCACGTTCCCGGAAACCATGCCCTGCCCCTCGCCGTCAGAAAACAGCCCCACTCCCGCGCCGCCCACCGTCACGCCGTTTCTCGCTGATACGTTGTACGCCACCGTATTGCGCACCACTCCAAAATGCCTGGCGTACGCAGGCGGCGCCGATCCCACCGGCGGATGCGACGCCAGCACGATCCCGCACTCCGGCGGGTTATCGACCGCGTTGTTGTGGATCAGCACATTGTCCCGGCTCATTCTGGTCTCGTCGCTGATGAGAACCCCGTCTCCGTTCCCGGTGAACGTGTTGCCCGAAATCACCGAGTGGATCACGCCGATCAGATGCAGCCCGCCGCCGCAGTCGCCGCTCTCGTCGGTTTCAAACGCAGGCTGCCCCTTGCAGGCTGGCCCCGATCCAAACACCGGCCCGATCTGGTCATTGTTCAAAATCTTGTTGTCGCGAATCACAGCGTCCGACGTGCTCACCACCAGCACCCCTTCGAACTGCGCGTTCTTTACCGTCAATCCCGCAATCGTCACGTCCGCCAGTCCAGGATTGTCGATGCCGTCGACAAAAATCCCGTCGGCCAGACCCGTCGCGTCGATCACCGAAGCGTCCCACCCTGCCCCGATCAGCGACAGCGGCTTGCCGATCGTCACATCTTCTTTGTAAGTTCCAGGCCAGATGTTGATCACGTCGCCGGCCGACGCCGCCGTGACCGCAGCCTGGATCGTGCTGTAACAGTTGTGGTGTCCGCCCGGCGCTACACACAGGGTGGCAGCCCGAGCTGGGAAGGAGATAGCCGTCAGCAACGCGGCGAAACAGGTAAAGCGAAGCGCGTAACGTGCAGACCGATGCATCGAGAATCCTCCGTTCGGTTATGAACCGCGGTGATTGGGGGGAATTCGACTGAGGGAGCGGATGCGCGGGACGAATTCTTGAATGATCCGGCAGCGTCTGTCAAGACAATATCGGGTGAAGCTGCAGAACGCGCGCAGCGGCGGGGTGGGGCCCCTCCCCCGCAGACCCTTTGAGCCGCCTCATCCGCCCCTCTGCCCCCGCGTCTCGCCGCGCGCCGTTGTTATCCTTCTTAAAGGACCGTCTCCGTGTGGAAGTGGTGAAATTGGCAGACAGCCATCTTGAACCCGGGCTCTCTGGCCCCCCTGACAACCCCCCGGAAAAGTGGGATTTCTCCTTCCGGTTCAAATGGTTACGCTCGTGTTAGATAGTTAGCAGCAGCAACTCACAGCAAGCGCCAGTGGCGAAAAGTAGTGACAAAAATGAATACACTGGACGCACTGGAAGTGTGGCGCAGGCGATAAAAAGCGTAGATCGAGGCAAGAAAGAAGCAGGTCACGCCCATGTCGATAGTGACGAGGGCCGAGTGGGCGAGGAGATTGGGGTCGAAACTGGCGATGATCAGCGCGAAGAGCGCAGCGCCGGTGCCGAAAAACTCGCGCGTGGCGAAGAAGCGTTGGACCACGAACGTGAACTGGAGGATCTGAATGATGACCAGCGCGACCACGCGCACTTTCCTCCTGAGCAAGTTCAGCCTGTCTCAGGAGCGCGGCTGAAGTTCGGTCAATAGATAAGCTTCAGTGAAAATTGAATCTGCATCCTGCTTCCCGAGGTTCACCAGGGTCCCGTTCCTCCTGAACTGCGAAGATGCCGATGGGACCGGTTGATCTCGGAGCGGAGCTCAGATTGTCACGGCGCTCCCCGCTTTCAGCGCCGCCCGCTGCTTCTCCAGCGCCAGGAAAGACCCGCACGCCAGAAGGGTCCCCAGCAGGATCGTGATGGTCAGCGGCGTCTTTACGCCTGTCTTCACGCGGCCGGTTTGGCGAAGGTCTACACCTGAATGGATCGGCTCGCGAGTGTCACCGGCTTGTCATTCGACAATCTTTCGATTGCTGCCGGCCGGACGGCCAGCGATTTTCCGAAAACTGCCGCTTACGGCAGAAGCCCGGTCCAGCAATCAAATGAAACTCCGGCAACAAGCTGGTGACAATTGGGGCTCGGTCAGGCCGCTATTCTTCATTGAGTAATGGCGGCTCACCATGGGTAAATCGAGAAAGATCGTCTTCTTCTTTCCGTCGTTTGCCAGTTCAGAGGCAACAGCACCCCTCGGAATACTGGCGGTGGCGACTCCGCTCATCCGAGCCGGTTTTGAGATTGTGCTGATCGATTCGACGATTACGCCGAACTTCAAGCAGCGGGTTCTCGAGGAGGTGAAGGACGCTCTGTGCCTGGGCGTTTCGCTGGTGACCGGCCCGATGATCCGCGAGACAGTGGAGATTGCCAGGGCGGTTAAGGCATGGGATCCGGAATTTCCAGTGGTGCTGGGGGGCTGGCATCCGTCGCTGCTTCCGCAGCAGACTTTGGAGGCGCCTTACCTCGATTACATCGTTCGGGGGCAGGGGGAAGACAGCTTTCTCGAACTGGTACGGCATCTGCAAAACGGGTCGGCTCCGGATTTCGTCGCGGGCATCGGCTTCAAGCGTGACGGCAAACTGATCATGACGCCGGAGCGTCCGCTGCGACCGTTGGTGGAGATGCCACCGAAGGCTTACCACTTAGCGGATTTCGATGCGTATGAGCGGAAATGCGGCCGGCGCTGGGCGATGTATACCTCGAGCCTGGCATGCCCTTTCAACTGCGCCTACTGCACGAACTCCGGCGTATACGGGCGCAAGTGGAATGCGCTGCCGCCGGAACAGTTTGTGGAAGAGACCGTGGATCTGAGCCGCCGGTATGCGCTCGAGATGATCTGGGTGGTCGACGACAATTTCCTGGTCGATATGGATCGCGCGCGCGGGATCGCCGATGGGCTGGTGCGCGAGAACTCGCATTTCGTATGGAGTATCCAGGCCACCAGCAATGTGGTGGCGCGACTGACGCCGGAAGACCTGCGCATGCTGCGGCGAGCGGGCCTGCACCAAATCTGCCAGGGCGTGGACTCAGGCTCTCCGGCTGTCCTGAAGGCGATGAACAAAGACTGGCAGGATTTTGAATCCATCTACGAGAGCGCGGCTCGTTGCCTCGAAGCCGGCATCCGGCCCTCCTTCAACATCATCTTCGCGTTTCCCGGTGAAGGGCGGAAGGAGAGGCGAGAAACGATCGATTTCATGATGAGCGTGTGCCGCAGATTTCCGGGCGCGGAATTCTGGACCAACATTTTCACGCCTTACCCAGGATCACCGATTTTTTCCAAAGCGACGGAACTGGGAATCGAGTTGCCGAAGTCGCTGGAAGCATGGGCGGATTACTTCCCGCGCTATACGCGGCTGCCCTGGCTCAACGGCAAAGAACACGACCGGCTGCAAACGATGCGGGACTACCTGCGGGTCGCCTTCGATCGGATTCCGATCGGCGCGGACAAGCGCGGCCGGATTACGCGGCTGATCCAGAAGGGTATTTCGCTTCCGGCGCGCTGGCGGCTGGACCACGACATGTACCAGGCGCCCGTGGAACTGTGGCTCAATAACAAGCTGAAAAAGTACACAGCGATGAAGCCCACAGTGGATGCGAAGCGACTAGCAAATACGCCGGCAGAGGCTGCAGCCTGAATCGCGGGCGCTCGACTCAGCGCATCGCAGCCGTCAGGAAGCGACTGCCGGAAATCAGGAGGTGACCCTTGGCAGACATTCTTCTCACGCACGCGTATCACCTTCCGTATGACCAGAAGCAGGTGCGGAAGATGCAGCCGTACCGGCCACTGGGTACGCTGTATGCCGCCGCCGCTTTGCGTGCGGCTGGTTTCTCGGTTGCTCTGTTTGACACCATGTTGCGGGATCCGGGGAAGGAATTTGAAGCGTTCTTTCGGGAGCACAGCCCGCGCGTTCTGGTGATCTACGAGGATGACTTCAACTTCCTGACAAAGATGTGCCTGACACGGATGCGGGACGTGGCGTGGCATCTTGCAGGGTTCGCCAAGGAAAAGGGCATTCCGGTTATCGTTCATGGTTCGGACGCTACCGACAATCCCGAGCTGTTCCTGAGCCGGGGAATCAATTATGTTCTGCGGGGCGAGGCTGAGCAAACCGTTGTGGAGCTGTGCCGTGGGCTGGTGAAGAATGAAAGGCCGCGCAATCTCGATGGGCTGGTCTATCGCAACCATACCGGCAAGGCGGAGCACAGCGGATGGTCGCTGGCGAAGAACCCAGACTGGATTGACCTGCCCCAGCCGCCCAACGACCTGACCGATTTCAGTCTGTATCGCGAGGCGTGGCGGAAAGCCCATGGTTATT
>Ga0210398_10007031_pt1 | contig 10260 bp, 10 predicted proteins | sample IncBWC4OmetaG_FD_161047 | JGI IMG/M metagenome (GOLD analysis project Ga0210398, IMG submission 161047) | Forest soil microbial communities from Barre Woods Harvard Forest LTER site, Petersham, Massachusetts, United States - Inc-BW-C-4-O | ecosystem: Environmental > Terrestrial > Soil >...
GCGCTGACCGTGCTGCCGTCGGTCGGCTCGTTGCGGGCGCTGCGCCAGTTCACCGCGGCCGGCCATGGCAGCCTGCCCTTTGTCGGCATCGGCAACCCGGTGCTGAAAGGCAGCCCAGCGGGCGAACGAGGGGTCAAGCTGGCCGATCTGTTCCGCGGGCGGGTCGCCGATGTCGCCGAAGTGCGCATGTTACCGCCGCTGCCCGAGACGGCCGAAGAGCTGCGCGCGGTGGCCAAAGATCTGGGCGCCGGCGACAAAGACCTGTACCTCGCCGAGCGCGCCTCCGAGCCGCTGTTGCGGCAAGCCGGCCTCGATCGCTACCGGATTGTCGAGTTCGCGACGCATGGGCTGCTCTCGGGCGACCTCCCGGGGCTGGCCGAGCCGGCGCTGGTGCTGACCCCGCCACAGGAAGCGAGCCCCGACAATGACGGTCTCCTGACCGCCTCGAAGATCGCGACGCTGAAGCTCGACGCCGACTGGGTCGTGCTGTCCGCCTGCAACACCGCGGCGGCGGACGGCGCCCCCGATGCCGAGGGTCTCTCGGGCCTCGCCAAAGCGTTCTTCTATGCCGGCGCACGCTCGATCCTGGTATCGCACTGGTCGGTCGCGTCGAAAGCCACGGTCAAGCTGATCACCGATGCGTTCGCGGAACTGAAAAAGGACCCGGGGATCGGCCGCGCCGAGGCCCTGCGCCGCGCCGAGCTAGCGATGCTCGATCCCAACAACCCGCCCGAGTTCGCCCATCCCCTCGTCTGGGCGCCCTTCGTCCTCGCCGGCGAAGGCGGCGCCGGGAGGTAATCAACCGTGCGCTGCCGCTGTGGGCAACGGGCGATCACCGTTGCCGCCATCGTCGACGCCGGGTATTGGGATGGGTCCGATTTGGGGCATGAAGAGCCGACCCCGGCGAACCATCCGGACGACCGCTATCCGATCATTAAAGCGACGTTCGGCGGAACAAGCGCGTTGGGCTGAGACGCGCCGATTCCGGCCGTTCACGGGACACGATTGATCAAACCCGGCCCTAGTTCTGCGAACCTCCGATATCTAAAAAAAATGGGCAGAATTTTATTGCAGCCGTCGAAGAAAAATAATGCCTAGGAGTGTCCTTTATTTCTTCGGAGCGCTTATCGTTACAATGATTGTGGCTGGTTATTTCGGTTAGCATCGGCGGGCGCGGAAGACGCTTAGTTGCCATCGTGCCTTGCCGAATATGGATTGTAAGCGGCAAGACCGATGAGATCGATTTAATAGCCCGCTTCGTCTAAAAGCGTTGGGCGCCTGACGACCCAGCCCCGGATTTACGCTGCGAGCACCTCATTATCGGCATTCTCCGCAGCCGCCAAATCTTTCCGTTATCGCTCCATGTCCGCTTGCGCCGCCGCAAGCTGGAGTTCACGCACCGACCTCTCAGCCACTATCGCTCGCTCCCATCGGCTTTTTGCGAAGCATACAGTGGGAACACGGGGTGTGCGATGCCACCGTCAAGGGCGGGCTGATTTCAAATTAAGGCAGTGCCCCCTTTTTGTTGGCCCTCGCCTTTTCCGTTGTAAGGTTGAGCCACTACACGGGGAGGCAAACCAGAATGAAAGAACGCGTCGCGGAGATCGTCGCCGCCTATGTGAAGCGCAACACGGTCGCGTCGGATCAGTTGCCGGCGCTGATCGCCTCGGTGAACGAGGCTTTGTCCGGCTTGGGCCAGCCACCCGTACCGGCTGCCGTGGCGCTCAGCCCGGCGATATCCGTCCGGCGCTCGGTCAGCCCGGACAAGATCACATGCATAGATTGTGGCTGGTCGGGTCAGATGCTCAAGCGCCATCTAACGACGGCGCACTTGGTGACCCCTGGAGCATATCGGACGAAGTGGGGCCTGCCGAACACCTATCCAATGGTCGCCCCCAACTATGCGAGCCGCCGATCCGAACTTGCCAAGGAGATCGGCTTAGGTAAGCGACGCGGTTAGCTGCAGCTAGCAGCGGCTCTCATCGAGTCCGTCGATATCGCGGGGACCTGTCGCCTGCGCGAGAAAAGAATATCTCTAAAGGGGCGGTCGACGCGGTGGCGATGTACCAGGCTGTATTGGCCGAACTAGCAAAGCAGGAGCCCGGCGAGCATAGGGCAAGGTCGCCGCGCAGAACCTAGTGAGCGATGTGGCGCTTTTACCCAGAGCTACCGGCGATCTTCGCCAGATGACGGCGCGCAATCCGAGTGCGTGTGACGCTGCTAGACAATTTTTAACCAAACCGAACGCAGAATACGGCCTACGAAAACCGAAATTTCCTCCTTACCTGATTTGGGGCTCCGGATGTTTCCCTGGTACTTCGACACGGCGCTGGTGATGCTCGTCGTTAGCGCGTTCGCCGCGATTTGGAGCTTCGGAGATAGCGCCAAGGGCGTCAAAGTGACGAGCTGGGAAGGCGACCGACGTTAAAGGAGATGCGCCGTCAGCCTGACACGCATCGCGGCGAGGGAGCTTGTGCGGGTCGGCGCTTAAATTTGCAACAAACGCGGTTGGCGTCCGTCCTGATGATAGGGCCTATCTTGTTGATAGGGGCAGTTATTCCATGCTCAATCCCGATTATTACCGCCGCCGAGCCGAGGAATTACGACACAAAGCTGCAGCGATGATCGATCTAGACTTGCGAGATCAGATGAAGGGGCTCGCCAAGGAATATGACGATTTGGCGATAAGCGCCGAAGATCATCGGGATAATTCTCTCTATTGGCCGACCGGCGGCAACCCATTGCCGGTTCTTTAAACCGCCGGCGGGGCTGGCTTACTCGCCGATCCTTGCCGTGGGCGCGATGAGGGGGAAGGTGGTTGTCTCGGTGAGAGAGGCAGGCCCAACCCGACATACAGCCCAGGGACAGCATAGGAATACGCAGATGCGGCTTACGCTTTTTTGCCTCATTTTTGGCAGCGGGATGCTCTACTTATTCTACCAAGCGGTGATGTCGGCCAATTCCGCGTTCTTGAATTGACCGGCTCTTCGATTAGGTGGGCAGGACTGAGAAGAAGAGGCCCGATCTTAGCGATGTTCGGAAGCGGTTCTCCGTATTTGCGAGTCGCAAAGGGCATAGGGCGTCGGACACGCTGAAAAAGCCGTTCAATAGGCGCCCTCGCGTCATGCGGCCCCCTCATCCCGGCGATCTAAGGTAGCCTAGGCTCGTGATTGTCGTAGTCACCGGGGTCTCAGCGCGCGCTTACTCGTTCCTGCAGCTCTGCCATTTGTTGAAGGTCGCGCAGAAGTTCGCCGCGCCGGTCGGGTGGGACATCTTCTAGCGCTTGCCGAGAGATCCCGCGCTCAACGCGGTCTGTCCTCGCCTCGGGCGGGATGTAGTTGAGTATGAGAAGGGAGATGGCGTCCTTTGTGACACCCATTCGCAAATTTGCTCTCACCACCTCGCGCAGTCTTGTTGGGGTGAGAAGTCGATTAATCGCTGTGCTCATCGACAAGCCCCCTCGGTCCAACTCACACTGACACTGGGGAGGCCGCGTTAGTAATTCGTAAATCAGACGACCTTTGCGCCGCGGCTCTAACCCAGGTGGCCTTCCTTGTTTCCCGAAAGCGGGCTTGATAGATAGTTAAGACCACGCTCTCTTCTGAAACGCGAACAATGGACAAGCCCGCCTATCCAGCCAACGAATACGGCAGATTGCGTCGCCTCGTCGCCGAGCAAAAGCAGGACTGGCGGCTACACCGCAGAAAGGCGGGCCGCGGCTTCTACGCGCTGACCGACACCGCGAATGTGGTCCTCGCGGAGAAATTGACCGGCGATGAAGTGCGGAAGCTTTGCGCGGTTTGGCGCCACTGGCGCCGGACCGCAAAGGCCAGCTAGGTTCGGGCACGCTCGCGATGCATTTCGACGTTGGCGGCGAGGTTCGCGGCGGCGCTCACGTCGGCCGCTAAACGCTCCTCTGATTACCGCGGTAATCTAATCAGAGCTAAGGCTCCCTTGCTTGCGTCGTAGCCAAGAAGGCCTCCGACGGGTTGCATAGATGGCACGGTTTCCGGGGCTGGGGCTCAGGGCATGCACGCGGTCTCGCAGGCGGTGTTGATGGCGTCGCTCGCGCCCGGCACTGAGCCCAGCAGCAGCAATGTCAGCGCCAACCCCGCAAGCGGTAATAGCAGGATGTCGGCGGCGCTGTATTGATCCCCGCTGGTCGGGTCGGTGCTGAAATAGCGCCATGCCCGAAACAATCGCGCCACGCGGCGCGGCGAACAGGCAATACGCACAGCGCGCCGAAACCTTATGACCAGCTCAGGCCCGTGCCCCCTCATGGCGACGCTCGCTTCCCGCTGTCGCCTTGGCCCGAGCCGCTCAAGAGCAGCCGGCGATAGAGCTGGACCCGCGTCGCGCGCAGCCCGGGGGCGCCATATGCGACCCAACTCGCCAGCTCGTCTCGGGACAAGCTGCAGAAACGACAGGCTTCCTCGACGGTGATCTCTCCCTCACGCAAGGCGGCGAGGACCGTCGCCTTGCGGCGCGGCACCCAACGTTCGCCTGAAAGAGGCAGTCGCGGAGAGCAGGCTTCATCTTGGAATGCCGCGTACGCCGATTGAACACATTGGTCCACCGCTCAGCTTCCGGCCGGTCGCCGGACCGAGTGCCAAAACAAACCTCTCCCTTTTGGGTGTCATAAATCATCCAACACCCGTCCGGCTGTTGCACTGTCTTGAAGCGCATCATGGTGGCTCCATTTCCGGCTCTGTTCCGCATGGCGCGGTTCTGCCGACCACGGAACAGCGTCGGCGGAAATGATCGCACCGGGGGGCACGGGAAACTTGAAGACGGCCTTTATTTTTGCTTCAGATTGTCTGAAGACGTTGCCGCGGCAGTTTCCCCCAGCTGAAGCCGCTCAGGTCTGCGCTGGTAAACCTCGATCCCGCATCGGTGCCGAGGGCATTTGAGCCCAAGCCGCCGTTACCCGAAGCGCCTATGCGCAGCACCCGTGGCGGGCGGAGGGCGAGGCGGTGACGGCTGGCAGGTTATCGGTCGCTGGCGAAGATGTTATGACGGGCGGCACGGCCATGTCTCTTTCATGGCGGCAACCACTCCCTCATATTCCAATTGCTGCCATTGTGTCGGATTTCGCTCGACCCAATTGACGAAAGCTTGTCGCTTTGACCCGGGGTAAGTGATTGTTCCGGGCACATTCCCATTGTGGAGTATATCTTCCGTTGATGCCATTCAAGACTATTTATTAGAGATAATTGGCCAGAAATCATCATCGCTGATGATATGCCGTCTATAAAGCGTATACACGAAACCTGTAGTGCTCTTACAGTCTGTGTATAGGTCTTGAACAGTCCTATTACCTGCAGCTCGCGCCGAATCATTCATAAGCATCAGCACAAAGCATCCAGCCAGCACACCATGATGCAAAAGACCTTCGCGGATCGTTTTATACCATCTCGCCCAAGGACAAGAGCCTGAGGTCACTGCATAATTCCGCAAAAATGCCGATGCCAAAGTTGTTGCTATCGCTGCTGTGCGCATCGCAACGCCTCGTTGAATAGGTCGCCTGTACCTTCCTACTCGCAAAATGGCTGGTTGTTAAATCGCGGGTTAGGTCGCCCACCTCACCGACACCACCGCCCGGTGACGTTCGTCGCACTCGCGGCGCCGCAGCCGTGGCCAGAGGTTATGAACCTTCGAGTAGGGTGCGACGGCCTAGCCGCCCGGTACGACCAGGATCTCCGGGTATGCCCCATTCCGGGCATTTGCCGATGTCTTGGGCGCCGCCTCGGATCGTCTTGCAGTGAGCCGGTCGCCGGCTCACTTCTTGGCAGCCCATTTCATCGTTTCTCAATCCTAATCGCCCACGCTGTCTCGCCATTTGAGCGGGGCGCAATGAGCGCAAACACCAGGTCCATTGCAATTGCCTCCGCCGGGTTCCCGGCGCGCTTGCTGTTGCCGACATACGCCGCAACCCTGTTCTTCAGCGCCGGCCTCCTGTTCCTGGTGCAGCCGATGGTCACCAAAATGGTGTTGCCAAGGCTCGGCGGCTCTCCCGCCGTGTGGAATACGTGCATGTGTTTTTTTCAGGCGGCGCTGCTTTGCGGCTACCTCTACGCGCATTTTCTAGCCACGCGGGTCGAAAGGCGCAGACAGGCGCTGATCCACGCCACGGTCCTGCTCATGGCGGCGGCGTTTCTGCCACTCGACTTGACCGGGGCGACGCCCCCGCCCGATGGCATTCCGGTGCTGTGGCTGATCGGTCGTCTGGCGATCAGCGTCGGTCCGCCGTTTTTCGCGGTATCGGCGACCGCACCCTTGCTGCAGCGTTGGTTCTCGCGCACCCAGCATCCGGCCGCTGCCGACCCCTATTTCCTCTATGCAGCGAGTAATGCCGGCAGTCTCCTGGCGTTGCTAGCCTATCCGCTGCTGGTCGAGCCGAACTTGGCGCTGCCGGTGCAAAGCTATGCGTGGTCGTTGGGCTTGGGGCTGGTTGCGGCAGGGATCGCCATCTGCTGGCTCGGCTATCACGACCGTCCCGGCGTCGAAACCGCGACCCTGGCATCCAAGACGGCGATCCCGCCGACCGTCTGGAGCGAGCGGGCGCGCTGGGTCGGTTTTGCCTTCTTGCCCTCAGCGCTGCTGCTCGCGGTCACCGCACATATAACGACCGATCTCGCGTCGGCTCCGCTGTTCTGGGTCGTGCCGCTTGCGCTCTACCTGCTGACCTTCATTTTCGCCTTCGCCAGCCGGCCGCCGCTGAAGCATGACTTGATGCTGCGGCTGCAGCCCTTGCTACTGATCCCGCTCGTCATGATCTCAGCGGTGGTGCAAAGCCTGTGGCTCCTCGGGATGCACCTGGCGCTGTTCTTCATCACGGCGATGGTCTGCCACGGCGAGTTGGCGCGTCGCCGACCGACGGCTTCTCGCCTCACCGAGTTCTACCTCTACGTCTCGCTCGGCGGCGTCCTGGGCGGAATTTTGAATGCGCTGATCGCCCCGGCGATCTTCCCCGACATCTGGGAGTATCCAGCGCTTCTGGCCGCATCCTGTCTGGTACGACCGGCATCGCGGCGCGAGGGGCACAGTCTGCGCTGCGAGCTCCTGTGCGCACTGCTCGTCATCACGAGCCTCTACGCGCTGATCCACACCGGCGCGACAGGCTGGACCGCGGCGCCGGTGCTCGGAGTGGCGGGGCTGGCGCTATTCCGGATGAGCGAGCGGCGGTTGTGGTTCGCTTTTGGGGTCGCCACGTTCCTCTTCGTGCAATACGCGGCGTCCGCGAGCACGGCCCTCGTAACCGTGCGCAGCTTCTTTGGCGTCAACCGGGTGCGACTGGTAGAGGACGGGACGATACGCGTCTTCCAGCATGGCACCACGATTCATGGCGCCGAATATGTTGATCCGGCCCGGGCGACTATCCCACTCGGCTACTACAGCCATGAGGGGCCGTTCGGCCGGTTCTTCGCCGCGATCGCTACTCGTGGTGGCGTCAGGAATGTCGGTGTCGTCGGGCTCGGCATCGGAGATCTCGCCTGCTACGCAACGCCAGGTCAAAGCTGGACCTTTCACGAGATCGATCCCGCGGTGGAGCGGATCGCGCGCGATCCGCGCTGGTTCCACTTCCTTGAGCGCTGCGGCAATGACCCGAACGTGATTCTCGGCGACGCGCGGCTGACGCTGCACGACGTACCGGACGGCCGCTATGACGTCCTGGTCATCGACGCGTTCAGCTCGGACAGCATTCCGCTCCACCTCCTGACCCGCGAAGCATTGGCGCTTTATTTCAGCAAGCTCGCGCCGGACGGTGTGCTGCTGTTCCACATTAGCAACCGCTACGTCGATCTTCGCCCTGTCCTGTCGGCACTCGCGGCCGACACCGGCGCACCGGTGCGCCGGCTCATCGATCTGGCGCCGCAATCGACATCGCCAGCCCGGCTCAGCGCCGAGGTCGTCGCTATGGCGCCGTCGGGCCGCCGGCTCGACTTTCTATCGGCCGCCGACGGGTGGCGCGAATTGGCGCCCGTGTCCACGACGGCACTGTGGACCGACGAGCGCTCTGACATTGTCAGCCAGATCCGCTTGTTCGGGCGAGGTTTGACCGACTGAGCCGCCGCCGGACGGCGGCCGAGCCGCGTAGATTTATCCTGTGCCGAGCACGAGCAGCGCGCCGATCCCGGTGGCACTGAGCGTGTTGGTGAAGGGGCGAACCTCGCGGCGGAAGACACAGATCACCCCAAGGAGGGTACTCTCCTTCAACAAGGGCACGACAAGGGCGGTCTTTGCGCCTGCAATATCAACGACCGCGCGGCGATTTGGTTCGCTAACTCGATAAGCCTCTGTCGCACTCAAGTCGGTGATATGAACAAACCGCTCGCCTCCAAGGATTTGGAGAGGGGTAGTATCTGGACCGTATTCCGGTGGATTTTGGGTCCTGAACGCCACAAAGCTCTCCGGGACCCCGCGCAAGGCGGCCGTGTGAAAACGCTCACCGTCAAAGGTGTCTAGGAAACCGAAAGCGACCCCGCAGAGCCGCATCGCCTTGTCCAGTATATCCTCGAAGACCGGCGTCAGAGCACCTGGAGACGAGTTGATGACCTGCAGTAGCTCAGCGGTCGCGGTCTGCTGTTCGAGCGCTTCCTGGAGGTCGCCGGTGCGCTGTTGCAATTGGCGATAAGTCTCGGCGCTGGTGATGGCGATCACTACCTGCTCGCCAAAGGTCCTCAACAACTCCACTTGGCTGTCCGAGAAGCCCCCGGATTCCTTGGCATTGAGGCCGATGACCCCAATCACCGTGCTATCGCGCAGCAGCGGCAACGCGACGTGCGACCTCACGCCGAGGTCCCGCACGAACGGCGCGACCTCTTGATCGATCTCGACATCCCGAATGTGGACAATCTGTCTGCCCAGGATGGCTCGACCGACGTTGATTTCGCGCGTCGGGGGCGCGGGAAACTTCCGTCTGAAGGCCATCATTCCTGGCGTAGTGAGCGCCGCGTCTGTCGCCGTATGTATTGACAGGATGTGGACTAACTCACCGTCGAACCCATACAGGCCCGCTGTGTCGGCGTTGCACAATTCCCGTGCACGGCGAGTGATAAGGTCAAACACGGGCTGTGGATCGCCCGGAGAGGCGGACATCACCTTCAGCACGTCTATAGTAGCGGACTGATGTTCAATCCGCTCCCCAAACTCACTGTTTCGCGCCACCAATTCGGCCGTGCGCGCATCCAGTCGTCTCTGCAACTCGGCGTTTGCACGCCGAAGTTCGGCTACCTCGTCATCGCGCGTCGCGGTCATGTGGTGCTCCGTCGCGCCCTTCTTCTGGTGACATGATACGCCGATTAGCATCGACCTCTAATTGAGAAGGATGTCGGTCGATCCCTTCAAGCGGCAGGAATTGCCGCCGGAGAATAAACAGTTGCAACGACCCGGCGACGACTTGCCGCAATCTTGGGGCAAGCATCTCGCTACAACGGCGGCAACCTAGCCACAAATAGGACGGAGGAAACGTCACAACGCGACCCTATGCGCCGACGATTTCACGGCGATACGAGCACGCTTGGAGGAACTCCGAAGCGAGCGCGACCAGAGTGATGACGAAAAGGGGCGCTCTCCGATTAGCCCGAAGCCGTATCATCGTGCCACCGCCAGCGCCGCCGACGATGCAATGACCGGCTATCTTTCAGGAAGTTCGGACATCCGCTTTCGGCGCTGAACTGCCTGTCACGCAGCGCGCGACGTTCGGCGACTTATGCCCCGTTGCGGTAATCGATTGGATGCTCAGAAGACTCGCCCCATACGATGTCGGCGTTCGGCCTGCCCTCGCAGCGTGACCTAATCTTCAGCGGGGTTTGAATTAGTCCGTCGGCTGTTGCGCGCGTTTCTTTTATCGCGTGGAGCAAAAACGGCTCTTCAGCGGCGGGCGCTACAAGTCCTCCGTCACGAGGAGCGACCGCTCCTGCAGCTCGACTGCCTTCAGGCCCTCAGCGTAGAGGCCCCGAAAATCCGCGTCTGTCGCCAACGCATGCTGGGCTCTCCCGAAGCTTGCCCAATCCGCGAAGATGATGGCGATATAAAGCTGCCCCGCATGGGGTCCGCTATAGCAAGGGCCGATGCGGATCGAGACAGCACCGTGTCGTTTCACGATAGGAGCCGCCTCTCTTGTTACCCGCTGAGCCTCCGCCAAATTTCCCTTCCACCTGGTCACTTGTATGATTGCCATGATGGGCTCCCTGTTCCGCGGTTCCGCCTATTGGGGCAGCTTATTATCCGCTCATTACACTAGCGCGGCATGAGCGA
>Ga0210398_10007032_pt1 | contig 10260 bp, 8 predicted proteins | sample IncBWC4OmetaG_FD_161047 | JGI IMG/M metagenome (GOLD analysis project Ga0210398, IMG submission 161047) | Forest soil microbial communities from Barre Woods Harvard Forest LTER site, Petersham, Massachusetts, United States - Inc-BW-C-4-O | ecosystem: Environmental > Terrestrial > Soil >...
CCTGTCCTTCAGCACCACCCAATGGTTGGTGAATCATAACACGGGCGTGAGGCAACGCGCTTCTCTTTTTAGCTTCGCCTGCACACATTAATACTGCGCCCATAGAGGCTGCAATACCGGTACAGATAGTTGCCACGTTAGGGGCAATGTACTGCATGGTATCATAAATGCCTAAGCCGGCATAAACTGAACCGCCGGGAGTATTAAGATATATTGATATATCCTTTTTTGCATCGGCTGATTCTAGGAAAAGCAACTGCGCCTGGATGATATTGGCAACATAATCGTCAATAGCTGCACCCAGGAATATAATCCTGTCCATCATAAGACGGGAAAATACGTCCATTTGGGCAACGTTTAACTGGCGCTCTTCAATAATGGTAGGCGACACCCAGTTACCGTTCATGGAGGTGAAGTTCTTGTTGAAATATGCCGAATACCTATCATAATTGGCTCCGCTTATGCCATAACCTTTTACAGCATACTTACGGAATTCATCTTGTTTAAACATAGGTTTTGTGTTTTAAAGATTTAAAATTACTTAATTTTTTTACTTTGTGTTTTCCATTAACTGTTCAAACTCATTGCGGCTTACCTCTTTATTTTCAATAGTATAGGTCTTTTTAAGGAAGTCGGTGAGTTTCATGTCATACAGACGTTCATATAAACGATTTACTTCTTTTTCGTCGTGTAATATGCGGTGGGCCATTTCATGTACCTGCTGTTCATTGGCATGCTGCCCCATATAACCGTGCACCAGGGCATGGGCATATTCCGATACCTCTTTCTGTTCAACGCTTATATTGTTGTCTTTGCATATTTTATCTTCTACCAGCCTCCATTTCAACGACTGTGCATATACTTCAAACTCCATATTCAGGCGGGCCTCATCCAAAGGCTCTTTACTAACCGTAGTAAGCCATTTCTTTAAGAAAGTCTCCGGCAGAGTTAGCTTGGTATTCTGTATAAGAAATTCAACCATGTCGTTCTGTAACCTGCGTTCAGCTTGCGGGCCAAAAACAGAGGTAAGTTCCTCTTTCACCCTTTTACGGAAATCCTCAACGTTATTCACCTTTCCGGGGCCATAAATTTTGTCCCACCACTCCTGGTTTACTTCAGCAGGTATAATATGGTGAACATGCTTTATGGTAACCTGGAATGAAGCAGTAAGCCCTTCAGCTCTTTCCTTAGGTATATCGAGCATAGCTGCTATTTCCTGTGCATTAGAGGTGACTTCTTCCATTTTCAGGGTAAACTTATCGCCCTCTTTTATACCAATAAATTTGGTCTTGTCTTTACCGGCAGGCAACCTTTTCAGGTTTATAGCCGATGACTTGAATATACCGCCAGGCAATATTTCGCCATTGGCATCAAGCTCCACAAAATCACCAATTAATATATCTTCCGGTCCGCACGATTCAGGATGGGTAAGGTTACCAAAACGCAGGCGCATTTCTTCAATATACTCATCTACAAAAGCCTCATCGATATTTACCGTATAGAGCGGGAACTTCTGGGTATTCGACAATGGTACCTGGAAATCAGGTACTAAACCCACTTCAAAAGCAAATTCAAATTCCTGTTCAAGTTCTAAGTCAACATTAGTATTCCTCGGAAGCGGCTCTCCAACTATGCGCAGCTTGTTTTCCTGTATGTATTTCTGTAACGAGTGCGAAAGAAGGTGGTTAACCTCATCGGCCAGGATAGACTTGCCAAAGCGCTTGGTAATAACCGAAGCAGGCACCATTCCGGGGCGGAAGCCGGGTATTACAGCTTTTTTCTGGTAATCGCGTATACTTTTATCTACAGCAGGCTTGTAATCTGCCGGGGTAACTTTTACTTTTATAACCGCATTGGTTTCGTCAATGCTTTCTTTTACTATGTCCATGTTTTTAGCTTTGTTAAAATGGGGTGCGAAGGTAGCAGAAATAATGGAGAATGAAGAATGGAAAATGGAGAATTTGGATGGGTAGCAATGGGTAGCAGTTTCAGGGCCACAAAAAACCACAAGTAATTGATAATCAATATTTATAATGGGTAACACCCCTTAAAAAGTGATACCCATGAATTTAATCCACTTTTTGAAAATGCTAAATTTTATAGCGGCGCTTTCATCAGCCATGGTAGACGCGATGTTATATGTAAACCGTGCCTTTTCTTTTTTTATTAAGTTTGCATTGCGGGGCAGCCCCTTTGAGTGGTGGGGGTTAAGCCTTTTATCTAATGAGAGGTATTGCCCCGCTTCTTATGATACTTTAATAAGTTCTTAGAAAGCTCAAGTTATGGGCTAAATATGGACTAAAACGTATAACGAAAAACCGTAAAAAGCTACTAAATAGCTGATTACGGTTTTACAAAGTGCGGATGAAGGGACTCGAACCCGTACGCCTCGCGGCACCAGATCCTAAGTCTGGCGCGTATACCAATTCCGCCACATCCGCGTTAAAAGGGGTGCAAAGATAAAAAAAATATAAAGCCCACCCCGGCCCTCCCGATGGGAGGGATTTAATTCCTACAGGTTACTCTTTTATTTTTCATTTTTAATTCAAAAATTTCAATTGGTTTTTGCCTACATTTGCGCAGATGAAAATTTCTCCTGCTCAAACCCTTAAACAAGTTGCAGTTCTTATTGGCGCTGAATTTGACGGCGACCCTAACCACCCTATTACAGGCCTTAATGAAATACACAGGGTTGAAAAAGGCGATATTGTTTTTGTTGACCATCCCAAGTATTACGATAAAGCCCTTGAATCGAAGGCTACCACCGTTATCATAAATAAAAAAGTTCCCTGCCCGGCAGGTAAGGCCCTTTTATTTGTCGATGACCCTTTTACAGCATATATAAAACTGATAAAGCATTTTCACCCCGACGATAATAGTCAGAAGGAAATGATTAGCGCGGATGCTAAAATTGGAAAGAACACTACAGTAATGCCGGGAGTTTTTATCGGTAAAAATGTAACTATTGGCACCGATTGTCTTATTCATCCGAATGTAACTATATATGATAATACAGTTATAGGCAACAGGGTAACTATACATTCAGGAACTGTTATAGGCAGCGATGCCTTTTATTATAAACGCAGGCCCGAGAAGTTTGACAAAATGGTATCGTGCGGTAGTGTGCAGATTGATGATGATGTGGAAATTGGCTCATGCTGCACTATTGACCGCGGTGTTTCAGATGTAACTAAAATTGGCGCCGGCAGCAAGTTAGATAACCAGGTGCACGTAGGGCACGATACTATTATAGGTAAAATGTGCCTGTTTGCTGCACAAGTGGGCATTGCGGGCGTAGTTACCATAGAAGATAATGTTACCCTATGGGGACAGGTAGGCGTACCCAGCAATATACATATAGGAAAGGGCGCAGTATTGCTCGGGCAATCGGCTCCGAGTAAATCGCTGGAAGGTGGTAAATCATACTTAGGCAGCCCTGCAGGCGAAGCCAAGGACAAGATGCGTGAAATAATTACGTTGAAAAAGATTACCGATGAAATGACCAGGAAAAACGGGGGAGAGTAAATTTACTTTACCGGAACCCTGCGTAGTTTTATAATTCCCAGTTTATTAAATACAAGCATTACCGGGTAGGTAGGGTCGAATTCAAACCACCTTTTAGCAAACTTAGGGCTGTTAGGGCTTTTATGGTGATTGTTCTGGAAAAGTTCGCCAAGCAGGAAGAAATCGAAAGGGGTAGTATTTTTTGAATGGTCGCCATTATCGAAATTAGAATAACCATACTTGTGGCCGCACCAGTTAACAATTGCACCCTGCACCGGGCCCATGAAAAACTGTACAGGCAGCAGTAGGAACCACCAGAGCGAAGGAGCAAACGCAATATAAAAAGCTACATAGCCTAAACCAAACAATATTCTGGTAATCCAGCTATCGCCTATTTTATCTATCAGCGGCCATTCAGGGTAATTGCCTTTAAAGGCATCTTCAGGTTCTATTTTATGCTTTACATAGGCTACATAAAGGTTCTTGGTCTGTATTGTCATGCTCCACACATCTTTAAAAAAATGGGGTGAATGCGGGTCCTTTTCGGTATCGCTGTATGCATGATGCATGCGGTGCATTATAGCATAGGCACGCGGATTTAGAAACGACGAGCCCTGGGTTATGAAAGTAAGGAAGTAAAAGAATCTTTCCCATCCTTTGCTGGTTGTAAACATTTTATGTGACGCATACCTGTGCAGGAAAAACGTTTGGCAAAAGAGCGACAAAAACCAGTGGACCAGGAAAAATATGAGTATAGGCATGTAACGCGTTTTAAAGAGTACTTAACACTTCTTACTATATATAACGATGTACGAAGAAAATAACCTTAATGGTTTTCCGAAGGTGCTGCCGGTGTTGGGTTCGGATTATTTGATACCCTCTTTTTAGGAGGGATCAGGTATGTTTTACTTAAATCAATATAATCCATGGCATTACCATAAAAATTCTTCACATAATTATGATATAGATAGTAGTTTTCTTCGTAGAACACACACAGGTAAGGCGCATCATCAAGCGCAGCCTGGTCAGCTTCAAGGTACAGCCTGTACCTGTCGCTGTCGGTTAAAGCAACTAATGCCTTGTTGTAGAGTGAGTCGAAGCGTTTGTTAGAATAACGGAAAGGGTTTGAATAGGCCCTTGCGGTTGAATCTTTAGGCACGTTGGCGCCATACAGCAGGTTAAGGAATGTAAGCGGATCAGGATAGTCAGCTATCCATCCTTCCCTGAAAAAAGGCACTTTACCTCTTTCAAACGCATCGTAATGCTGGGCAAGGGGTATTGCGTTTATTTTAACCGTAATATTCAGGTTCTCTTCAAACATCTTCTTCATCACCTCCGCAATCTGTATATTACGTTCGCCACCGTCGCTGTTGGTTTGCAGGGTTAATTCAGGGAATCCCTTTCCATTGGGGTAACCTGCTTTCGCCAATAATTCCTTAGCCTTGTCGGGTTCGTAATCATATCCTTTCAGTTTCTTGTAATCGTAACCGGTAAAAGCCTGTGCAGGAACTATACCGTAATTGCCGGGTATGCCCTCACCCTGAAGGGTATAGGTAACAATTTTATCGCGGTCAATAGCGTAGTTAAGCGCCTGGCGCACCAACCTGTTCGAATAAACAGGAGATTGTGTCTGGAAGCCGAAAAAGTAATTGCTCATGGCTGGCTTGGTATCCAGAGTATAGTCAACTTTACTGTTGTCTCCATTCAATATCTGCGGAATGATTTCCAGCGGAATCTGGTACATCATTTCAAGGTCGCCTTGCTGGAACTGAAGCAATTCTGATTTCTTTTCATGTACAAAAGTGAACTTAACAGCATCGAGGTAAGGCAACTGGTTGCCGAAATTGTCCTTATCCCAGTAATGCGGGTTGCGAACCAGCACTATGTCTGCATCTTCTTTAATATCTTTTAACTGGAAAGGCCCGGTGCCTACAGGGTGTATGCGCATATCAAGGCCATATTTTTCAAATGCTTCCTGTGCAAATACGCTGCAACCGGGTTCGGTAAGTATATTCAGGAAACCCGAAAATGGCCGTACAAGGTCAATCTCCAATGTATAATCGTCAATAACCTTCACACCTTTCACACCACCGTTAGGTAATGCCTTTTTATCAACCGATGCCTGGTAATATTCATCAGCGCCCAGTACACGTCCTTTAAAGGTTTCATCGAACTGTGCATTTTGCGCGGAAGCGGTACAAAGCTGGTCGAGGCACCATTTAAAGTCTTTAGCTGTTATATCGCGGCCTTTTCCACCAGGGAAACATTCATCGTCCTGGAATTTAACGCCTTTGCGCAGGGAGAATGTCCATACAGTGGCGCTGTCATTACGTTTCCAGCTTTCAGCCAGGCATGGAATAATGGTTAAGTCTTTAGGAGAAAGTTTAACAAGGCCTTCGTATATCTGGTTGGTTATATTATCAGCCGTAAGGTCGGTGACATTCAGGGGGAAAAGGCTACGGAAGCCTACTACCCAGTTAATGCGGAACACCCCGCCATAATATACGCCACCCTTTCCATCGCGCCAACCGCTTTGGTTGTGGTCGCCGCCGCATCCCTGGCATCCTGCAAGCAGTATACCTAGCGCCAGAACCGGAATCAGTTTTTTATACATACAATATATGAGTAATAACTTTTTAACCTTCCTCTTATGCCGGAATTAGGCATAACTATAATTGTCAAAAATAAAAAAATATCTAAAACAGAGGCAGGGTTTTTTTTAATAATTACGGATTCGCCGGCAACTATCTTGCAATTTGGCAATATCATGGTGTTTTTGGCATTAACAGGGGGGTGGGGTTTTGGCAAGGTATTGGTTTTCATTTTGTTGCATTGACAGGGTTTTGGCATTTTTGCAAGAAATATTTTTCTTTTTCCAACACAGAGTTCACAGGGTATAAAGAGTTGCACAGAGATTTCATCACGCTTAATAAACCATGGAAGAACGGGCTTTTTTGTATTTTTAGATACCTGTATTTAGAAAATATAGATGTTAAAGAAAGATTAAAGGTTACTTTAAGCGATAAATATATTATTTATAGTGCGAAGACTGAAAATAAAATTAGGTAATTTATTTTACGAATCGGCCGGCAAGTATGCCTTACTAATAGGGTATACAAAGCGATTTATGAACCTTGGATATAAAAGTGCTGCTTTAAACTTAAAACCGGGTGATATTAATGAGGGCCTTCAATTTCAATTATATAATGTTGTTACACAGAATGTTGATTTAAAGGATAAGCAGGTACTTGAAATCGGTTGTGGAAGAGGTGGAGGTTGCTATTTTCTAAAAGAGTATAAACACGCAGGAAATGTTATGGGTATCGATTTGTCTGAAAGCAATATAAAGCTCGCGAAAAAACTTGTGAATATTGAACATGTTTCTTTTTTGCAACAGAGTGCTGAAAAAATAGATATTCCGCCAGGTTCGTTTGATGCGGTTGTGAACATTGAGTCCTCGCATTGCTATACGAACAAGAAGATATTTGTTAATAATGTTTTAAATGTTCTTAAAACCAAAGGTTGTTTTATTTACGCTGATATATTTTTGTCAGAAAACCTTCCTAAAATAAAAGAAGGCCTGGTAAATACGGGCTTTACTATAGAAGGAGAAAAAGATATTACAGAAGGAGTACTTATGTCATTAAAAGAGAGAACTCATACGCAGGTATCTTTCTTGAAAAAATATATTGCCCCGTTATTTTTAAGGTCATTTTTCGGGTATGAAAATAGCCATATCTACACCGAGCTGCGAAATGGTAAAAAAATATACTATACCTTTGTTTGTTTAAAGTAACAGGGATATTTAAACGGCTAAAAATCCACTTCAATAAGCATTGGGCAATGGTCAGAATGTTTTGCATCGGGTAAAATAACTGCCCTTTTCAATGCCTTGCCCAATGGCTCACTCACCAGCTGGTAGTCTATCCTCCAGCCTTTATTATTGGCTCGTGCATTCGACCTGAAGCTCCACCAGGTATATTGGTGTGGTTCTTTATTATAAACCCTTAGGGAGTCAATAAACCCGCTTTTCATAAATCCGTCGAGCCATTCCCGTTCTTCGGGCAAAAAACCCGATGAATTAGCATTGCTAATGGGGTTGTGTATATCAATGGGCTTATGGCAAATATTATAATCGCCGGCTATAATAAGGTTGGGCCTTTGCTTTTTCAGCTTATCAATATACTTCTGGAAATCGGCCACCCACTTCATTTTAAAGGCTTGCCTTTCATCGCCCGATGTGCCCGAAGGCATATACACGCTTATTACCGATACATCTCCATAATCGGCCCTCAGTAAGCGCCCTTCATTATCGCTGAACCCGCAGCCGAATTCTACATGGTCGGGTTCTTTTTTTGTAAAAATTGATACCCCGCTATAACCCTTCTTTTCAGCCGAGAACCAATATTGCTTATAACCGGCATTGGTAAAATCGTCGAGGTTAAGCTGTTCTTTCATAGCCTTTATTTCCTGCAGGCAAATAATATCAGGGTTTACACTCTTAACCCAGTCGAGCCATCCCTTCGACATAGCCGAGCGTATACCGTTTACGTTATAGGTTATTATCCTCTTCATCCAACAAAAATAGAAATTCTGCGTTATTTACGATATTCGTAGTTTTACAAGGTGAGAAAGCTTTCCCTTTTAGTAATAGGGTTTTTGGGGATTGTTCCCCTTTTTGGTTTTTCGCAGCAAGTGAATAACCAGCGTAAAAAGGCTATTGTTATTTCCGCGAAAGATACCATTGCTTTAGATACGCTTAGCATTGTACCTGAATCGCTTAACCTGTCTATCCATAAGGGCCAGAAACTGGACAGTGCGCTTTACCGCTTTGAACCCGCTTATGGGCGCATAATTCTCAACAGGGCTGAAATGAGCAAACAAGGCATAAAGGCCGATACACTTTACTGTTCATACAGGGTATTGCCCATTTTGCTTACTCAAACCCACCTGCATAAAGATGCAAACATCACTCATCCATTACTTTATGGCCAGCAAAAAGGTTATGTGTACCAGGTAAACCCCAATACGGGGGGCACAGACCCGTTTGACCTGGGCACCTTGAACAAGAGCGGCAGTATATCGAGAGGGGTAACCTTTGGTAATACCCAAAACCTGAGCGTTAATTCGAGCCTTAACCTACAGCTAAACGGCAAACTCAGCAACAATGTAAATGTAATGGTATCGGCTACCGATAATAGCTTACCTATTCAGCCTGAGGGCAACACACAGCAGCTGCAGGATTTCGACAAGGTGTTCATTAAACTATATAATAATAACACATCACTCGTTGCGGGAGACTATGAAGTACAGAGCCCTTCAGGATACTTTCTGAAATATTATAAAAAGGCTGAAGGAGGGCTTTTTACAGATAAGTTTATGGTAAAGCCTAATAAAGACAGCAACAAGGCAGGCTACATGAAAGTAACTGCCGGAGCGGCTATTTCAAAAGGAAAATTTGCCCGAGATGAAATACAGGCCATTGATGGAAACCTTGGCCCTTACCGCCTTTCGGGAACCGATAATGAAAACTTTATTGTAGTGTTATCGGGCTCTGAAAAAGTGTATTTAGACGGACAGCTCATGCAGCGCGGCCAGGGCAATGATTATATTATAGATTATAATGCCGCGCAGGTAACCTTTACACCCAAACACCTTATTATGCAAACTACCCGCATTGTGGTAGAATTCCAGTACAGCGACCTTACCTACCTGCGTTCGCTGGTTTTCGGAGGGGTAGAATACCATGATGATAAAGCAAACCTCCACTTTAACATGTATTCGGAACAGGATGCTAAAACGCAACCCTTGCAGCAATCGCTTTCGCAGGACCAGATAAATTTCCTGGGTTCGCTGGGTAATAACATACAAAACGCATTTGCTTCCGGGGCACTCAATACAGCCTATACCCTGGCAGAGGTTGAATACCGCGAGGTAGATACAACGGTAGGTACGCTTACCGATTCTGTTTTTGTCTATTGTACCGATTCCATTATAGCTGCTCCCCGTTCTTCGCCTAACCACTTTTCAGTAAGCTTTACACAAGTAGAGCAGGGGCAGGGCGATTATATACAGGTGCCTTCAGCTGCCAATGGCAAGGTATTTAAATGGGTAGTGCCTGTAAGCGGTGTGCACCAGGGCAACTTTATACCCCAGGTGTTGCTAATAACGCCAAAAAAGAAACAGATGGTAACCCTTGGGGGCGATTATAAAATAGCGGCGCACACAACCATTATGGCCGAAGCCGCGCTTACTAATAACGATGTAAATACATTTTCAAGCTTTGGTAAAAGCGGCGATGTGGGCTTTGCCGGAACACTGAATTTTCATAATGTGGCCTACCTGCAGGACAGCGCCCTGAGTAAAGGCAATGCCTGGAAAGTAACAACTGATGTGGGGTACGAAGGGGTGCAGAAAAATTTCTCGCCTATTGAGCGTTACCGCGGCGTGGAATTTTCGCGCGACTGGAACCGTACCAGCGACAGCATATTTGATGACCAGAACATTCTGAATACTTCATTAGCCATTGGCAATAGAAAAGATATGCTTAGTTATGGTTTCCAGGCTTTTTTAGAAGGGGGCAACTACAATGCCACCCGCCAATCGGCTTTACTTAAAGTTAATGAAGGCAGGCTGAACCTGAACCTTTCCGGCTCACTGCTTAATACGCAGGCCACTACAGATAATAGCCAGTACTATAAGGAAATGGGAGTTATTTCCTATAGAATATCGAAATGGACAGTGGGAACAGGCGAG
>Ga0210398_10007033_pt1 | contig 10259 bp, 6 predicted proteins | sample IncBWC4OmetaG_FD_161047 | JGI IMG/M metagenome (GOLD analysis project Ga0210398, IMG submission 161047) | Forest soil microbial communities from Barre Woods Harvard Forest LTER site, Petersham, Massachusetts, United States - Inc-BW-C-4-O | ecosystem: Environmental > Terrestrial > Soil >...
GAACCCCACTTCAACCCAGGCGGAGCTCGACACGCGATGGGCGCGGGTGAGATTGGAGATCACCAGCATCTGGCAGACCGAGGAGCACCCGCGCGAAGGGCTGACGGTCGCCGACGAGCGCGAGCACGTGTTGTTCTATTTGATCGACATACTGTACCGCGTCGTGCCGCTATTCTACGAAGAAATCGAGGCGGCACTCGCCAACGCCTACGCAGTCCCGGTCGAAGATCTCGACGTGCCGAACATCCTGCGCTTCGGTTCCTGGGTGGGCGGCGATATGGACGGCAATCAGGACGTGCATGGCAAAACCGTTCGCGAAACCTTGCGCCGACATCAGCAGTTGATCGTCTCAACTTATTTCAATGAATGCGAGCAGCTTGCCGAGTCGTTGAGTCAGAGCGCCAATCGCGTCACTGTCAACGCCCCGCTCGCCGCACGCATCGCGTCCTACGGCGCGGTGCTGCCCGGGGCGCAGGCGCTGGCGCCCGCGCGCCACGATCGCATGCCGTACCGGGTGTTTTTCGGTCAGCTCAGCGATCGATTGCAGGCCAGTTACGAAGGCCGACCCAATGCGTATCAGAATCCGGATGAATTTCTGTCCGACATCGAGCTTGCCGCCGACAGTCTGCTCGAGAATCGGGGCCGCCACGCCGGATACTTTCTGGTGCGCCGCCTGCTGCGCCGGGTGCGTACCTTCGGATTCCATCTTGCGACGCTGGATGTGATTCAGCATGCAAAAGTTCATGACGAGGTCATCGCGCGGGGACTGGGACTCCCCGAGTGGCCGGCCCTGCCGGCGGTGGAACGGCTGCAGCGGCTGCGCGAACTTCTGGCCCGCGATCAGGGCCCGACCGCGGCTTTCGATGCCTTTGGCCGCCGCAGTCTTTGGGTGTTTCAGGCGATCGCCGAAGCACGCCATAAATTCGGCGGTCACGCCGTTGGCGAGTACATCGTGAGCGGCGCACGGGGACCGGAGGACATCCTCGCGGTACTGTTGTTGGCCAGATGGGCCGACATCACCAATAAGCGCACCGGCGAATGCCCGCTCGACGTAGCACCGCTGCTCGAGTCGATCGGCACGCTGGAAACTGCCGGGGAAATGTTGCTCGCCCTGCACGCCGAACCCTCCTATCGCCGCCATCTTGAGTCCCGGGACAACCGGCAGATCGTGGTGCTCGGATATTCCGACACCAACAAGCAGGGCGGAATCGCCGCTTCGCGCTGGGCTCTGCAGTTGGCGCAAACCCGGCTGCTGGAGGCGGCTCGCGGCGCGGGCATCCGCTTGTTGATATTTCACGGACGCGGCGGCACGCCGGCTCGCGGCGGCGGGCGCACCGAGCACTTGGTCGAATCGATGCCGAGCGGCGCCGTCCGCGGCGTGCTGCGCTTGACCGAACAGGGCGAGGTGGTCAATCAGAGCTACGGTCTGCGTCCGATCGCAATGCGTACGCTCGAGCGCACCTTCGCATCCGTGGCTTTGGCGACCGCTCACGGCGCGGGGTCGCCAATCGCGCCGGAACAAACCGCGGCCATGCAGTCCATTGCGGCGCACAGCCTCACGGCTTATCGCAATTTGGTGTTCGGCAGCCGGGAGTTTTCCGAGTATTTGCGCGCCGCAACGCCGCTGGATGTCATCGAGCGCATGCATATCGCGGCGCGTCCGGCGGCGCGTGCGGACGGCAGCGGAATCGAGGCGCTGCGGGCAATTCCCTGGGTATTTGCCTGGACGCAAAGCCGCCACATGTTGCCGGGCTGGTTCGGCTTCGGCAGCGGCCTTGAGAAGGCCTTGGAGCTGCACGGCGAGGAAGTCATCGGCCGCATGATTGCGCAGTGGCCATTCTTCGGGCACTTGTTCGACGATGTGGAGGCCATGCTGGCACGCACGGATTTGGAAATCGCCGGCCATTACGACGCACTGGCGGGCGATGCGCTGCGCGCTCCCGCCGAGCGCATCCGCAGGGAATACGCGTTGACCGTGCGTCATGTGCTGCGTCTGCGCGGTTCCGCCAATCTGCTCGACAGCGACCCGACGCTGCAGCGATCGATCAAGCTGCGCAATCCCTATGTGGATCCGATGCACCTCATGCAGGTGGATCTGCTGCAGCGTTGGCGGGCCACCGCGCGCCAGGACCAGGCGCTATTCGCCGCGCTGCGGGCCACGATCAGCGGCATCGCGCAGGGCTTGCAGGCTACAGGCTAACTCAACACTCGGGCACATTGACGGCGAGACCCCCTTGCGAGGTCTCCTTGTAGATCGTGGACATGTCACGTCCAGTTTGACGCATGGTCGTGATGACCTGGTCCAGCGACACCTTGTGCGAACCGTCGCCGCGCAGCGCCAGGCGAGCGGCGTTGATGGCCTTCACCGAGCCCATGGCATTGCGTTCGATGCACGGAATCTGCACCAGTCCCGCGACCGGATCGCAGGTCAGCCCCAGATTGTGCTCCATGCCGATCTCGGCCGCGTTTTCCATTTGTTCGTTGCTGCCGTTGAGCGCTGCCACCAGGCCGGCGGCGGCCATGGAACAGGCAACGCCCACCTCACCCTGGCATCCCATCTCTGCGCCGGAAATGGAAGCATTCTCCTTGTACAGCATGCCAATGGCGCCGGCGGTGAGTAAGAAGCGTGCGACCCCATCATCGTCGGCACCGGCTTCGAAGCGGCGGTAATAGTGCAGCACGGCCGGTACGATGCCCGCCGCGCCGTTGGTCGGCGCCGTCACCACCTGGCCGCCCGCGGCGTTTTCCTCATTGACGGCGAGGGCGTAGGCATTGACCCAATCGAGCGCGTGCATCGGGCTCAAGGGGTCGCCGCTCATCAACTGGCGATACAGCTTCGGCGCCCGGCGCCTGACCCGCAGGACTCCCGGCAGCAGGCCCTGCGCATCGAAGCCGCGGCGCACGCAATCCTGCATCACCTGCCAAATGCGCATGAGGCCCGCGCGCACTTCAGGCTCGCTGCGCCAGGTGCGCTCGCGAGCGAGCATGATTTCGTGAATCTCCAACCCCTGCGCTTTGCCGTGTTCGAGCAGCTGGTCACCGGACTCGAATCGGTACGGCGGCTCGACCCGCACGGCGCCGACACTGGATTCCGCGCCGGCGCGCACCACAAATCCGCCGCCGATGCTGTAATACTCCTCGCGTGCCAAAACCTGCAGCGCCGCATCATGCGCGGTGAAGCGCATGCCGTTGGAATGACCCGGCAATACTTGATCTGTGTGGAACAAAAGATTCAACGGCTCGTCGAATTCGATTTCCTGAAGGCCCAGCAAGCGCAGGCGCTTGGCGGTACGTATCCGCTGCAGAGCGGGTTCGACGGCCGCGGAATCGATCGTATCGGGGCTCATGCCCTCGAGCCCCAATAAAATCGCGCGGTCGGTGCAATGGCCGCGGCCGGTGAGCGCCAACGAGCCATACAGTTGCGCCGAGACCTGGCATGTGCGCGTCAACAAATCGCGCGCCGCGAGCAGTTCGGCGAAACCACGCGCAGCGTTCATCGGACCCATGGTGTGCGAACTGGATGGACCAATGCCGACTTTGAATATATCGAAAACACTCAAACTCATGCGCGATCACCTTAATGTCAAAGCCCAAGCATGATACTCCGGCGCTGATTGCGGCGCTGAAACCGAGAACCTCTTTGGATCGCCACTGATGCTAAACTATCGGCACAACAACGATTTTCGCTGGCTGACAATTCAACGGAGTGCTCTATGAATCGCTACCCACTGATTTCCGCGGCGTCGCTACTGGCTGCGATGGCGCTTTCCACCGCTTGCACACACGCGCCAAGCGCGCCTGGCACGCCGGACTCCATCACCGCAGCAGTCGCCGATACCAACAGACCTGCTGCCGACGCGCAGCGCGATGCGAATCGCAAACCGGCGGAGACTCTGCTGTTTGCGGGCGTACATCCGGGGGAGCAGATTGGCGAGCTGGTGCCGGGTGGCGGCTACTTCACCCGCATTTTCAGCAAAGCCGTCGGTCCAACGGGCCATGTTTATGCATTGGTGCCGCCGCGTCCGGCAAATGCGCCGGCGAATGCGCCGGATCGTTCCGCGGCCATCAGGGCACTTGCCGCCGATGCCAATTACCCCAATATCAGCGTGGTTGAACTGGCCGCAGGCAAGGTGACGACGCCCGTGCCCGTCGACATGATTTTCACGGGGCAGAACTATCATGACCTGCACAATTTTCCCGGACTGGACATCGCAGGTTTCAACAAATCGGTGTTCGATGCATTGAAGCCCGGCGGCCTTTTCATCGTTCTCGACCATTCGGCGCCAGCGGGCTCGGGAGTCAGCGACACCAACACCTTGCATCGGATCGACGTGGCTAGCGTGAAGACGGAAGTCATGGCGGCCGGATTCGAGTTCGTCGCCAGCAGCGACATATTGGCGAATCCCGCCGATCCCCGCACCGCCAACGTGTTCGATCCTTCCATCCGCGGGAAGACCGATCAATTCATATTAAAATTCCGTAAGCCCAAGAAGTGACGTCCTCCCCGTCCTCACCGGACGGGGATTCCTTCTGCAAGACGGCGATGTCCCGCCGCGAGAATGTTCTTCGCGGCGTTGACGTCGCGGCCGTGGACCGTTCCGCAATAGCTTGAATCTGTTGCAAATATGCGCAAATGGCCCCTCACGGCACGTCGCTACGACCAAAATGACGCAGCGAATACTGGCGCAATGGCAATGCATCGACAGGCTGAGGACCAAGATTTATGGACGTAATGCAATGAAAGGAATTGTCAAGACTCTATAGAATCGCCGCGCTGCAAACGAACTCCGCCGTTTGTTGGCTGTCAACTGAACAAGATGTATCGCGTTGATTTGCTGTGGCCTTCAGAGGTTTTTAACGCATGAAATTTGTAACCTTTCCACGCCTTTCAAAAGCTGGGCAGTATTGCGCGGTGCCGCTGGCGGCCATGGTGCTGCTGTCGGCCTGCGTAGCACCGCCGCCGCCGCGGGTGGTCACCGTGCCCGCCCCGCCGCCGATGCGAATATTCGTCTATCCCGCGCATGGCCAGAGCCCTGATCAGACTGAGCGCGATCGCTACGAATGCCACACCTGGGCGGTACAGCAGACCGGTGTGGATCCCAGCCGCCAGGGTGCTTATCAGCAGGTAATCGTGCAGCCCTCAGGTCCTCCTCCCGGTTCCGGAGCGGTGGGCGGCGCCGTGGCCGGCGCGATCATCGGTTCCATCATCGCCGGCCCCTGGCACTCCGGGGCGGGCGCCTTGGTCGGCGGTGCGACCGGGGCAATCGTGGGTTCCGCCGCCGAGGCGAACGCACAGAAGCAGGCGCAGATGACGCAGCAGCAGGTCATGCAGACCGCCGCCGAGGGGCGCGCGCAGGCCGATGCCTATCGACGTGCCATCGGCGCTTGTCTGACAGGACGCGGCTATACGGTCACCTAAGGGCAATTTGTTCGGGATTACAATGAAAAAGACATCCAATTATGCGCTTCTGTCCTTGGTGACTCTGGTGTTCGGCGCGCTCTCGATCCAAATTGCATGGTCCGCCGACGAGCACGGACAAGAACCGCACTCCCAAGGCAGGCCGCCCGCACCAGCCCCTCGTCCGGCGCCGTCTTACGGGCATCCACCGGCGTATGACGCGCATGGCCAGGCACTGGACGCCCGTTACAACCATGGCCGCTACTATCCGCCGGTGGGTACCGTGAGGCCGGCTTTGCCGCCGGAGTACCGGCCGTACTATCACCGCGGGTCGCCCTACTATTTCAGCGGCGGCATCTGGTATGCGCCGCGCGGTCCGGGCTTCGTGGTCGTGGCCCCTCCGGTGGGATTGATCATTGGCGCGCTGCCGCCTTATTACTCGACGGTATGGATCAGCGGGGTTCCCTATTACTACGCCGACAACGTCTACTACACCTGGCAGCCCCAGGACAACGGCTACGCCGTGGTCGATCCGCCGGACAATGCCGATGCGCCCTCAGCTCCGCCCAACACCTCGCAAATGGACCTGATCATTTATCCCAAGAATGGTCAGAGCAAGGAGCAGCAGGCGGCGGACCAGTTTGAATGCCACAACTGGGCGAAAGGACAAACCGGATTCGATCCCACGCAGCCGGGCGGCGGCGCACCGGGAGCGGATGTGAACCGCAGCAACTACAATCGCGCCATGTCCGCGTGCTTGCAGGCCCGCGGCTATCAGGTCAACTAGAGATCTTGAGTGGAGCCATACGTGCACGAATTTCCAACCCTGCCGATAAAGACCCTAGAAGAGATCAAGAGCAGGTTTTCCAATCAACGCCAGTGGCGCGATTTCGTGTCCAAGGTCCAATGCTCGGTCAACTATTCGACGGTACGGCACTTGCAGTTCGCGACGATGTTCTTCAACAGCGCATGGGCACGCGCATCGGAGCATCTCAAGCAAGCGCTAAACGCGCCGGGTGCGTATCCACGTACAGTGGCCGGCGTAAGAAACCAGCGAGCTTGACGCCGGCGCGGCGCGACGCCGACGAGTCCGTTCTTCGAGCCGCAGATCTCCTACCCCGCTCAGTGACGGTACGTAATCGTCAGTCCGATGGTGCGGGGTCTGAAGGTGTAGTCCCGTTGTAGACGGCTGTTGCCGTCGCCCGGATTGATGGTCCAGTTATAGGCCGTGACCGGGTGCGAGTCGGTGAGATTGTCGACGAAAGCGGCGGCCTGCCAGTCGCCGAAGGTCATGCCGGCGCGCATCGAGGCAATATTGGTCGCCGGCAGCGTGTAATCCTGCGGGTCGAATTGCAGGTTCCTGGAGTCTTGGGAGGGCGACAACCAGGTATTGCGGCTTTGGTATTCATCGTCGACGCGAATGAACGACTGCCGATTGAACAGCATGAATTTGTATTCGAGGCCGATAGTGGCGGTGAAGGGAGCACCGGGTTGGCCCGGCGGCTCGCCGCTGTTGCCGACGATGGCATCACCCGAGGAAGCGATCGGCGTCGAGCCGGAAGTAAATGTCGAGTCCTTGGTGTAGCGCGCGCTGGTGTAGCCGGTGGCGATTTCCGCGGTGAGACTGTCGGTAATCGCGATGTCGGCCTGAATGTCGCCGCCCTTGGCCACGGCGGTGCCCAGATTGTCGATGAATGAGATCTGGCAAATGGGCGGCACGACGGTCTGCTGGATGTTGTCCCAGCGGATGTAGTAGATGCTGCTGGCGATCTTCACGCGATTGTCGATGTTGTTCTTGGCGCCCACTTCGAAGCTGTTGACCGTGTCGGAGTTGAACGTCGGGGGCGACTGGGTAATACCGAAGTTCGCAAAGTCTTGTGCGCAGGCTGCTTGGGGAACGGGATTGTTGGCACCGCCCGGGCGAAAGCCCTTCGCGTATGTGGCGTAGTACAGGTTCCGCGGATCGTATTGATAGGAGAAGCTAACCTTGGGCGTAAAGGAATTCTCCTTCTGGCTGACATCGACCGTCTGCGGCGGCAGAAATAATTGCGGTCCCCCGGTATACGAGTCATTGGTGAACTTCGTCCATGAATAGCGCGCGCCCAGCGTGAGCTTGTACTGATCGGTAAAGGAATAAGTCCCCTCCGCGAACAGGGCATATTGCTTGTCCACCGCTCGGGTCTGCAACCAATAAGAATCATTGGGAAAGTAGGGGCTTTCCGGAACCGGATTACCGTTCGGATCCACGAACCAAGCCGAGTATGGCAGTCCGGTGGCCGCCAGCGACAATTCGTTCAGCAGCGGATCGTGAATTTGCTCGAGATAGCTCTGGCGGTCCTCGCTGAAGAAAACCCCCGCGGTCCAGAACAGCTTCGAATCGGCATCGTTCGATTGCAGCCGGATCTCCTGGGTGATGTTCTGCTGATGGTTGTCGATCGAGTTCGGTGCGCGGTAATCGAGCGCCCCGGGCGGCAGATGCAGACCGTTGCCGTCCAGCAGGGGATAGGGCGTCGATGCCGGCGAGGTTGAACCGTCGGGGTTGAAGTTCAGGAACACCGCCGATTGATAGAAGCCAAGGTTGTACAACGTGCCTTCGTAACCGGTTTCTTCCTTGCGGTGATAGTAAGAGGTATTCGAGATGAGCTTGGCGAAGCCCAGATTCCCTTCGACCTTGATCGCGGCGAGGTAGAACCGATCCGGATCCGAGCGCAGATCAGGATCCGCGCTGACCAACTGATTGTTGCCCGGATTCGAATACAGCGGCCAGTAATCCTCGACATTGTTTCGATACCGGTCCTGATAGTAAATGCTGGGCGTTACCGTCCATTGATCCGCGGGCGCCCAGATGAAGGCGAGCCTGTACAACACGGTCTCATCGTAGTTGGCGTTCGACTGCGTGGTCTGCAGCGTCACCGGATTGATGTTGTCGATGTAGCCGCCGTCGCGCCGGTACCAGACCGTCAGGCGCGCGCCCAGCTTGTCATCGATCAGCGGCCCGCCCGCCGCAATGCCGCCTTCGTAGCTGATCGAGCCGCTCTGCGTATACGACACCTCTTCACGGCCATAGAAGCTGTTGGTGGTCAGACTGGGCTGGGTGGTGATATAGCGGACGGTGCCGCCTTCGGAGCCGGAGCCGAACAACGTGCCCTGCGGGCCGCGCAGCACCTCGACGCGGTCGATATCAAAAGCCTTCGGCAGCGCGTCGTCGGGGTTGAAGGCGGTGGCTCGGATCTGAATGGGCGTGTCGTCTATATAAATGCCGGTGGTGCCGGCGCCGCCACTGGAGGCGATGCCGCGAATGGCGATGTTGTTGGTGCCCGAAGTGTCGATATTGACCCCGGGCGTGAAGCGAACGATGTCCTGGAAATCCTTGATGCCGCGAATATCCATGGCATCTTGCGTCAGCGCCGTGATGCTCAAGGGAACCTTGCTGAGGCTTTCCTCGTGGCGGGTCGCGGTTACCGTGATTTCCTGCAGCGGTCCGGCGGCTTCGTCGACCGCAGCGGTATCCGCGTGGGATGCTGCCGTCGCAAACAGCGCCGCGAATGCGCAAAAGCCGGCGCAAGCGCCCGTTTTTCCGGCGTGGTCATTTTGCAACGCGCGATGGGTGGGGAATTTCAACATGATGAATCCTTGGTGCCGCCAGCGATGTAAGCTCGTTTTGCGCCAAATCCCTGGCACATTGCAACATATCCGCAAGCTGGTTGAAAGGCCAAACCAAAAACAATACGTTGCTGACGCGCAACGAGGCAGCAGGCCAGCTGGCATCACCGATTGCGATTGACTTGTGGGATCATGCCCAGGATGGATACTCCCGCCAGTCGCCCCAAGCGCAAGTCACTGAATCCCCTGCGGGCGCTGCTGCCCTTTTTACGTCCCTACCGGGGCGTCATGGTGGCTGCGGCGTGCGCGCTGCTGATCGCGAGCGGCGCCATGCTGGCGCTGCCGGTGGCCTTGAGCAAGGTCATCGATCATGGCATCGCCAACAAGGATGCCGGCACCATCAATTTGTATTTCATCGGCTTGCTGGCGGCCGCCGTGATATTTGGATTGTTCGCGGCGCTGCGATTTTACCTGGTGACCTGGGTGGGCGAGCGCGTCGTGGCGGATCTGCGGGTCGCAATTTACCGCAGCGTGGTGCGCATGGATCCCATGTTTTACGAGACTACGCAGGTCGGCGAGGTGCTATCGCGGCTGACCACCGACACCACGCTGGTGCAGTCCATTGCCGGCGTCAATTTATCGATCGTGCTGCGCTCCACGCTGAATCTTGTGGGCGCGCTGGTGCTGATGGGATTCACGAGTGGCAAGCTCATGGACGTGATTCTGTTGCTGATGCCGGTAGTGGTCGCACCGCTCATTGTCACGGGGCGGCGCGTTCGCGGCTTGTCCCGGGCCTCGCAGGATCGCATCGCCGATACCAGCGGTCTTGCGGGGGAGACCTTGAACGCCATCCAGACGGTGCAGGCGTTCACCCTGGAGGAACTGCAGAGCCAGCGCTACGCCAAGGCCGTGGAAAACAGCTTTGCCACTGCGGTACGGCGCACCAAGGTGCGTGCGGCGCTCACCGCCGTCGGCATCATGCTGGTGTTCGGCGGCATTACATTCGTGCTGTGGCTGGGGGCGCGCCAGGTTGTCGGCGGCTCCATGTCCGGCGGGCAACTGACGCAGTTTCTCGTGTACGCGGTGATTGTCGGCATGTCTGCCGCCGCCCTGACCGAGATGTGGGGCGAGATTCAGCGGGCCGCCGGCGCCATGGAGCGTTTGACCGAGCTGCTGCAGGCACGGCCGGTGATCCGCGCGCCGGAGCACCCTGTCGAGCTGCCGCCGCGGGTCAGAGGCGCGATTCGCTTCGACAATG
>Ga0210398_10007035_pt1 | contig 10257 bp, 8 predicted proteins | sample IncBWC4OmetaG_FD_161047 | JGI IMG/M metagenome (GOLD analysis project Ga0210398, IMG submission 161047) | Forest soil microbial communities from Barre Woods Harvard Forest LTER site, Petersham, Massachusetts, United States - Inc-BW-C-4-O | ecosystem: Environmental > Terrestrial > Soil >...
GCGCTGCTGCTGCCACGTCACGGCAGTAGTCGAGCGTGACATTTGCCGCGGCGCGATGCGCCGTCAAGACGACGTTAATTCGTCCTGTGCCTTTTGTCTTTCTTTAAGCATTCGCTCGCCACCAGCGTAGCAGCGTCTGCCGGATAGAGCGCGATGAACTTGCGCATGACGCCATTGGTCCACCCAAATCCATCTTGCAATGGGTACTCCCCACCGCCGCCGCTGCGACCGGAGGTCTCCACATCGTATTTTTCGACCAGTTTGCCGTCATCGCGAAAAACCTCGTTGACGCCGCTCATCCAACGGCAGGCGATCATTTCCGCCAGTGATTCATGATGGTAGCGCCGCAGCCCGTCCACCGCGATCCACTGCAAGGGCGCCCAGCCATTGGGCGCGTCCCATTGCTCGCCAGTTTGCAGCGGCGTCGTCACAACGCCGCCGGCCCGCAGCAGCTGATGCGTCGCAACCTTGGCAACTGCTGTCGCCTGCGACTTTGATGCGAGTGCCACGAAGAGAGGATAGAGGGTTGCAGCCGACACGCGCCGGATGCGCTCGTGGTGCATCCATTGATAATCCATGTAAGCGCCGCTCATGGCGTCCCACAAATATCGATCGATGGCGATGCGCCGCATCGCGGCGCGCCGCGAAAATTCCCTCGTGCAGGCTTCATCGGCCCCGCGTTCACACCCTGCGCGAATCGCGTTCTCGAGCCCGAACATTAGACTATTAAGATCAATTGGCACGATCTCAGTTGTACTGATCGTCGCCCGTGTGTGTGCATCGGCAAACCAGCGCGAGCTGAAATCCCAGCCACTCTCCGCCGCGGCGCGAATATCTCGGTACACCTCCGCGGCCGGGCGCCGACTCGCGGTTGCAAGAGCGGCATCGTCACGAAACGACTCATCGCGCGGCGTATCGCGATCGTCCCAGTACCGGTTGAGTATCGAACCGTCGTCGAGCGCCACGACACGGCGGTGGGCGGTGCCGCGGCTGAGGCCCCCAGCTCCTTGCATCCAGAATGCATACTCGGCTTTCAGTTGCGGCAAATACCGAAGGAACGCCGCCGACTGATCGTTGCCTGCCAGCAAACCCACCATTGCGAAAAAGAATGGCGGTTGCGACCGGCTCAAATAGTAAGTGCGCGCACCGTTCGGCACGTGTCCATAGGTATTGATCAGGAAAGCGAAATCATCCACCATGTTTTCCACCAAGTCGCGACGATTGCTTTCGACCAAACCCAACATCGTGAAATACGAATCCCAGTAGTAGATCTCGCGAAAGCGCCCGCCCGGGATGACATACGGCCGCGGCAAGGGTAACAGCGAGGAATATGGCGGCGCGGAGGTGGTCTGGCGGGTAAGCGGACCCCACAATCGATCAATGTGTTCGGTGATCGAGACTCGCTCCGGCGCAGAGGGAGCTGCTGCTACTACGTCGGGAGGGAGGGTAAAGTGCGCCTCGACGAAGCGCTTGAGCGTCTGCGGCGAATCAGGTTTAGCCGCGCGGTATTGCGCCAGGATCTGATCCGGAGCGGCATTCGGTGTCGCATCTGCAAATGCCTTGCTATCAGAATAGATCGCACTGGTTTGCACGGCGACGAACAGATCGTTGAACAACACTTGCGGCGGGTCCGGATAGCCGGCCGCAGCCGTTTCCGGCTGCGCCGCTTCGACCCGCAGCGGAACCAAGAGCAGCGCCAATATGGCAACGACAAGGCGCGATCTCAAACCCTCGCGCATTGCTCAGGCGTCGATCGTCACCATCGCTGCCGCCGCCAAACGCGCTCCGGTCACCGGCCGTTCACGCAAAATTCCATACAGCCGCTCGAACTGCGCATTGCCAAGCCGCACCATCACCGACAGCGCATTTTCTTTGAGGCGCTTGATGCTGCGCGTGCCTGGAATCGGCACGATGTAAGGCGCGCAGTCGAGCAGCCACGCCAGGGCAACCTGTGCCGGTGTGTAGCCTTCCTCGCGTGCAATCTGCGATACCAGTTCCACCAGTTGTAGATTGCTGGCGAAGTTCTCGCTGGAGAACCGCGGGTTGTTGCGCCGGTAGTCGCCGGCGTCGAAGTCCTCCGGGTTCTTGAACACGCCGGTCAAAAAGCCACGGCCGAGCGGGCTGTAGGCGACGACCCCGATATCGAGTTCTTCGCAGACCGGCAGGATGGTGGCTTCCAGGTCGCGTGTCCACAGCGAGAATTCGCTTTGCAGCGCGCTGATAGGGTGCACCTGGGCGGCGCGTCGAATGGTATTCGCCGAGGCTTCCGACAGGCCGAGGTGGCGCACCTTGCCGGCTTTGACCAGATCCGCCATGGCGCCCACTGTTTCTTCAATCGCGACCTTCGGGTCGACGCGGTGTTGATAGTACAGATCGATATGATCGACGCCGAGCCGAGTGAGACTGGCATCGCACGCCGCATGCACGTACTCGGGTGTTCCATTGATCCCGAGAAACGCGCCCTCGGGACTGCGCACACTGCCGAACTTGGTGGCGAGCACGACCTCCTCGCGGCGCGTCTTTAAAACCTTCGCCAGCAACCGTTCGTTTGCACCAACGCCGTACATATCAGCGGTGTCGAGAAAGTTGATGCCAATATCGAGCGCGGCATTGAGCACTCGCAGATTGGTGGCCTCATCGGACGGACCGTAGAAATCCGACATTCCCATGCAGCCAAGGCCGATGGCCGAGACTTCCAGGCCTTGTGGGCCGAGTTTGCGACGCGGAATCATCATGCTGCGCTCCCAGGCGGTGTGTTGTGCATACTAGACACCGGCGCTGCTGGGACGTTAGATCATTCCTGCCCACTTCTTGCCTAATCCTGCAATCGGCGCGATCCTGGGTATCGCGATGCGTGGCGGCCGATTACCATGCGTCATTCACTCCAGATTTGAGAAACAATCATGTTTGACAGCAGTTTGCAGAGAGTTCGAGAGATCACCGGGATCGCCGAGCGGCAGCGGGAACTGGCGGCGAGGGTTGCCCGATTGACACCGTTCGATGGCAGCCATCAATCGGCTCTGCCATCGCTCGCATTGCACCGCGGCAGCGTATCGACTGCGTGCATGCCGGTAGTCTTTCAGCCCTGCCTGGCTATCGTCGTGCAGGGCCGCAAGCGCGCCGTGCTCAACGACGAAGTGTTCCATTACGACGCGCTGAACTACCTGGTGGTATCGGTGACCTTGCCAGGTATGGGACATGTGGTAGAAGCCAGTCCCGAGCATCCGTACCTGTCCTTACGCCTGAATCTCGACCTGGAGGAAATTGCCCGTTTGGTGCTGCAACTGGGTGATCGAGGACCGTCGCCCACCAGCGCCGATCGCGGCCTTTTCGTCGCCCGCCTGGACGAGCCACTACTCGACGCCGTATTGAGGATGGTGAAGCTGCTCGACTCGCCGGAGGACATCGACGTGCTCGCGCCAGTGGTACTGCGTGAAATCTATTATCGGGTGTTGCGCGGCGATCTCGGCTCTCGCCTGGTTGACTTCGCCCAGAGCGAGGGCGGTAGTCATCGCGTCGTCCGCGCCATCGAGTGGCTCAAACAGCATTATGCAGCGCCGCTGCGCATCGAGGACCTCGCTGATGCCGTGCATCTGAGCCCGTCGGCGCTTCATCACCGTTTCAAGTCGGTCACCGCCATGTCGCCGCTGCAGTACCAGAAGCACTTGAGGTTGCACGAGGCGCGACGGCTGATGTTTGCCGACGGCATCGAGAGCGCTGCCGCTGGTCATCGTGTGGGCTACGAGAGTGCTTCGCAGTTCAGCCGCGAATACCGGCGGCTGTTCGGTGCCCCGCCGCGGACCGAGATCGCTCGCTTACGCGAAACCGGCATCTCGGCATAGCACTCGTGAGCCTCAATGCAGCGCCAGCGTGTCCCGTCGCCACGCAACGTCCTGCCATCGGCCGAAGTCCCGCAACAACTCGGGGCTGCTCGCCTGCCGCACCAAGGCGAGGTCATCGAGCCGCAGTTCCTCGAAGCTCCGGCGGAAGCGCCCGCGATCCTTTACCTCTCTTGCGATGAGCAGGCGCCTGGTACCCGGCGCATAGCCGGCAAAATCTACGTAGCCTTCCTCGGGATTGTCGAGCCCGGGCGAGAGCACATCGATCGTCCAGCTTCCGGCACTTTCATGAAATACCCAGAGTTCGCGCCAGCTCTCGAGCGGCTGCACCGCGAGCACCAACGCCGGGCCTTGAGGGATGGCGCGTATTGAGGCCATTCTCACCAACCCGTAGGTACAGCGCTGGAGGATGGCGGCGGCGTGCGGCCGGCGGGTATCCTCGAGGGCAATACACGTTTGTCCTGGACTCCCCGGCGCCGTGCTGAGCGTCAGGGGGCCCGGCTGCGGCGCAGGCAACGCTCCGGCCCAGCGAATGGCGCTGACCCGCAGCACGGCGTCCACATATTCCGGCCCGAAGGTCTCACCCAGATCATCGGCACGTACCGCGAGAAGCTCGGCGAATGCACGCTCCGCTGCGGCGCCGGCGGGTTCGCGGCGGCGGTCTTGTTCATAGGCAAGCGCCGCCCAAACTCCAGCGCGCCGTGCATGCAGGCGACTGCGCGTCATTGCGTTCAATTCACCGTCTTTGATCTGCTCGAGCAGTCGGGAGCGTTCAAGGTCGACGGCTGCGCGCGGCACAGGGCCCAAATCCGGATCGATGCAATCGGGGCGCGTGAGGCCGAGGGCCGCGCGCGCTCTCTCCTCCGGTTGCGCCGCCGGGAGCGTCAGAACCCGACGAAACAACTCGCCGTCGTAGCAGATTCGCATCCGACCGCTGCGTTCGAAACTGCGCATGCGAACGCCGAACTGTTCGACAACTTCCAGGTGTGCGGCGAAATCGCCGAGATGCTCGGTGCTGCCGGAGGCCCGATCGGCGAGCCGCTCGGCCATTTGGGCGATGGCGTCAAATGGCTCGGACGTCGTGGCTTGCGGGGGTGCGGCCTTGAGATACGCCGCGCCGTAACTGATGCCGAGCGCCTCGGATCCCGGGGTCTCGCGCAGGAAGCGCAGCACCGCCAGCAGTTCGGGGGCGGCGGTCGCGGAGAGCTCGAGCGGCCGGGCCGCCTCCCCTCGCAAGTATCCGCCCCGCTCGCGACGATAGTCGTAAACTTTCAGATATCCGGCATGTTCGCCGCGGACCTCGAGTACATCTCCTTGCCATAGCCGCGTGAGCTCGGTGGCGCTCGAGCGCGGCGCGGCACGCAGCGCGGCGTGGTCCTGAACCACGATGGCGAGCGTCGCCGTCAGGGCGAGAATCACCGGGATGCTCCCGCCTTGGACGTGACTGCCGCCACCGTGGAGATCACGGTCGCTGCGGCGTCGTCGGGGTTCACCGAGCTCTGGTCGCCGATGAGGCTCGAGCCGATGAATTTCCCCGCCGTGGGAAGCGGTGCAATGATGACCTGCACCTTGTCGGAAAGCTTGTCAGCCAGCGTCTTCTGGATGAGAAGCGGGTACCGCGCCACCAGCACGCCCTCGCGCTCCATCTGGCCGGCATTCGCCTTGCCCACAAGATCAAGTCGATAGGCCTCCGCATCCGCGAGTTTTTGCCGCGAATCGGCTTCGCCCTTCGCCTCGATGCGGCGCGCCTCTGCGGCACCCTCCGCGGTGCGAATACGCGCGACTTTGTCGGCCTCAGCTTCGAGCTGTCGTTGCTCGATCTGTTTCTGCTTGAAGGGCAGGATATGCTTCATGGTCTCCTCCTGCGCGCGCGCAGCGATGACTTGCTCCTGGCCGGCGGCTTCCGCGGCCGTTTGCCGCCGCGCCTTGTCGGCCTCGGCCTCGAGCTGCTGCTGTTTGACCTGTGCCTCCTTGAGTTGCAGCGTGTAATGAATTTTCTCGGTCTCGAGTTCCTCGGCGAGGAGCTTCTCCATTCCAGCTCGATAATCGGGAGGCAGATCGACCTTGCCTATGTCGACTTCACGCAGCACGAGGCCCATGGCGGTGAACTTCGGCTTGAGCGCGGCGATCAGCTCCTGTTTTATCTCCGTCCGCCGTTGCGAGAAGATTTCCCGCACGGAGTAGCGGGCAAAGGTGGGATAGACGATCCCCTGAACGGCGGGCGCGACCAGATCCGCGCCGATGTCGTCCGGAAATTCCTTTGCCATCTGCGCGAGGCGGGCAAGGTCCACGCTCCAGCGAACCGCAAGATCGACGCCGATCGATAGACCCTCGACCGACTGGAAGGGCGCCGGGCCGGTCGCGCTCGCACTTTCGGTCGGCCGATACACCTGATCGCGAATCGAGTAGCGCCGCAGCTGATGGATTCCGGGCAGTACGAGAACCGTGCCTGAGGTGTAGACGCTCACCGATCCGTCGAGCGAGTCGGTGCGCGCCAGAACCTCGCCGCGGCGAACGGCATCAAATGGCGGGTGGGTGCACAAACCATACACGATCAACACCATGACAGCGGTAACCAGAACGCGCCAACGAAAGCGCCACAGGCCCGTGGTGAGGGACCGCAGGGCTGACCTCAGTAACCCGCCAAGCCGGCTTAAGGGTTCGATGAGCCCCCGTCGCACGAACTCGAAGAAGGCATCCACGCGACCAGACATTTTTGCCACACTCCCGTTGCTTAAGCCGGACCGGCCCGACCGGAAGAGTCTCGCAGTCCTTTGTGGCGAGGCCGTGGGGCAACTATGGCGGAGTGTGGCAGCCCTCAACGCCGCCTTCCCTCCGTGTGCTAACCTCCTTAAGAATCGACCAATTAATTGCAATGCATATGCGCAACACGGTACCCGGAGTAATTCGCATCGGTATTGGCGGTTGGACCTACGAGCCCTGGCGGGGCACGTTCTACCCTGACACACTCGCGCAGAAACGCGAGCTTGAATACGCCAGCCGCCAACTCACCTCGATTGAAATCAACGGGACTTACTACGGTTCGCAGAAGCCCGCGAGCTTCGCCAAATGGCATGATGAAACGCCTGACGGTTTCGTGTTCGCCGTGAAGGCTCCGCGCTTTGTGATGAATCGTGAGGTTCTCGCCAGCGCCGGGAGCAGCATCGCGCGATTCTTCGCGAGCGGAGTCATGGAGCTAAAAGAAAAGCTCGGTCCAATCAATTGGCAGTTTCTGCCCACGAAGGAATTCAATCCCGACGATTTCAAGGCATTCCTGAAACTTCTGCCGATTGAAGTGGGAAACCGCCCGCTACGGCACGCCGTTGAGGTTCGACACGACAGCTTCTGCGCCCCCGCCTTCACAGAGTTGGCGCGCGAACATGACGTTGCTGTCGTGATCGCGGCGGATTCGGCCTACCCGCAAATCGCCGACGCCACCGCGCCCTTCGTCTACGCTCGCATCATGGGAACGCAGGCGAAGAACGAATTGGGTTATTCGGATGCGGCACTAAATCTTTGGGCCGCGCGAGCGCGCGCCTGGGCCGTAGGTGCCCAGCCGGACGGACTCGACTACGTCGAGCAGCAACCTGCGTACGGCAAGTCCCGCGACGTCTATCTCTACGTGATAAGCGGCGATAAGGTGCGCAATCCGGCGGCGGCGAAGTCGCTCATCCTGCACCTCAGCAAGTAAAGGTACCTTACTTCGCTGCTGCGGAAATCGGCACGAGCTGCGCGTTTGAGGCCTCGCTGGCCGCAGGTGCAATCACGTACTTCACCGCCAAGCGCGCACTGTAGCGTTTGTCGCCGTCCCAGGAGGAAAACCCTGTGCAAACCTGCTTGGTCTGGTCGGATTCGGCTCGCTCAAATGCCTTGTCCGCGAAACGCGCCCGACCAATGTCCTGTCCGGCGGCGACTCGACTTTCGCTCCAGGGCTGTGCCGAGTCCTCGGGCCGGGCGTACAAGTCCATGCCCGTCACTGCAGCCGACAAAGGCACGCTTGCGCAGACCGTGACCGGTTGTGCGTCCTGTTCGTTACAGGCCGGCGGCGCATCGGCCACGGCGACAGCGGCAGCACGGCACGGCCCAATCGTTGTCGTCACGGTGAGGGCCTCGGCGCCACGGCGATCATCGGCCGCTCGCGCGCTCGAAGCATGCTCACTGAGAGTTGCCCGCTCCAGGCGCTCCGCAGTTGCATTGATCTGCGCGAGCTGAGTCTGCAGCTGGCCACGCAGCGCCGCCGACTCGAGGTCCGACTGCCGCACAAAGTATTGCGATACAGCGAAGCCGCCGACCGCGGCGCCGATGAGCAGCAGACATATCGCGAGCACCGGGCCGCGGCGCGATTTCTTTGTGGAGGGGACACCGCGTGCGCGCTCCGATGTCTCCTTGCGCCACAGGACGCGCAATTGGATCAAGCTACCGATCACGGTTCCCGCGGCGGCAACCGCCGCTGCGGTCACTTTGTCGTCGAGGTCGAATATATTCAGGGGGACCCCCGAGTGGTGGGCGCAGGCACTGCCTCAGCAATCTATCGCTGAACCCCGACTTAGGACTGAGACATGGCTCAGGTTTTTCGGACACCGGCTGCCGCTGACTGGCGTTGCTGCATCGCATCACGACCTGTCGTGCATCGCCCCGTAGCGCTCAGGATCGAGGCCGCCGTTCATGCGAGCGGACGCAGTTCTCGGAAATCGGCAGCAATGCGTGGTTAAGTTCCGACAAGATGGGTGTACGCGAGCGTCGCTCGAATGTCGAAAACTGAACACATTCTGCTCGAGTCAGACAGTCGACAAGTGCCCGACCCTCGGGACGCGCGGACCGTCCACTCACGAATCGAGTTTCGCAGCCGGCTTCGCAGACGCGTTCTGCAGCTTGAAATTATCGACTACTACTATCTTGCCGTACGCGCCCGCTCGCGCACTGGGGTGCTCGAGTACGTCCTCGATTTGCGGTTTGTCGATGCGCCACGGCGGCGCCGGCATATCTCATGGCGCTGGATCGCCTTTTCCTCGGTATTTGCGGTCCTGGCGATAGGGATCGCTTCCAGAAGCGATCTCTCAGCAATGCGGTGGTGGCAGCACAATTGGCTGCCGGTAAGTGGCACCTTGATCGGCGTATGGGCATTCGCTACGTCCGTAGCGGTATACAGGACCTCGGAGACGTTCAGTCTGGTCAGTATGCATGGCGCCGCGAGATTGCTGGAATGCACCGGCGGCCTTGGAACCTTCCGCGTGTTTCGGCCGTTCATGGCACCGCTCGCGGCCCACATTCGGCTCGCTGCGGGGGCGCGCAGGCACACCAAGGCCGAGCACCTCCGCGACGAAATGCGTGAGCATCTGCGCCTCAAGGAAAACGGGGTGTTATCCGCAGGGGAGTATGAGAAGGCCAAGGCGCGCATCCTCGGCCAACATTCCGGGGCCAGGCAACCCGCCGCCGTTCATGGGTCCCGGGTGCCTCCTGTCACCGCAATGCGACAGGTGTCGAAGGGATGAGAATCTGTTTTATTATGCTTTACAATCAAAGCCCTGCGGACGTAGAAGTCGCATTTAAATTCCGTCATCGCGGAGCGATGCCCTTCATTACAGCGATAGCCTAGCGAGCTGGTCCCGCCAATACCCGGCAAACGTGCCATCCTTCAAGTGGAGGCTAGATCAACGATGACTGAGGTCTGGACGAAGTGGGAAGGCCAGGTCATCAACGGAGTGTTTCCGCTGCGCCGCTTTGTCCGCGCCTCGGACCACAGCGCGGTATTCCTCACCGAACATGCGGCGCAAAACTTGCCCACCGCCGCGCTCAAGTTGGTTCCAGCCGTTCCAAAGTTGGCGCAGGCACAGCTCTCGCGCTGGTCGACGGCCGCCGCCCTCGCCCATCCTCATCTGATTCGGCTTCTGGAGAGTGGCCGCTGCCAGATCGAAGATCTCGAGTTCATCTTCGTGGTGATGGAATACGCTGATCAGACGCTCGCGCAAATTCTTCCCCAACGCCCCCTCACTGCCGACGAAGTGCGGGAGATGCTGCCTCCAACGTTGAGCGCCTTGGCATTCCTGCACGGCAAGAACCTGGTGCATGGCCAGCTCAAGCCATCGAACTTTCTGGTCGTCGATGATCAACTGAAGCTGGCGAGCGATACGATCCGGCCCGCGGGAGAATCCACGGCGACTATCGCCGCGCCGTCCGTTTACGATCCTCCGGAAGCCAATGGCGGCAGCTCTTCCGCAGCCGGCGACATCTGGAGCCTCGGCATAACGTTGGCGGAGGCGCTCACGCAGCACCCTGCTTCGTTGCCGGATGGCGGACTCGAGTCTGCGTTGGTTGCCGCTGCCGTTCCTGTCGCACTTGTCAATATCGTCCGCCAATGCCTGAACCAAAACCCAGTCGATCGGCCCACGGCCGCGGCGCTCCTCGCCAAGATCAATCC
>Ga0210398_10007036_pt1 | contig 10257 bp, 7 predicted proteins | sample IncBWC4OmetaG_FD_161047 | JGI IMG/M metagenome (GOLD analysis project Ga0210398, IMG submission 161047) | Forest soil microbial communities from Barre Woods Harvard Forest LTER site, Petersham, Massachusetts, United States - Inc-BW-C-4-O | ecosystem: Environmental > Terrestrial > Soil >...
CGGTCTCGGTGTCGAAGATTTGGGTGTCGCAGGGAACGTAACGCGCCGTCCGGCCAATATAGTCATCAATCAGACGATCGGTGGCCTCTGACTTGGAACGGGACTGGCGAGTGAGCACAGCTGCAAAGACGACTTTCATTCCTCTAGTTTGTCTATTCTCCTCAAAAAAAGAAATCTCAGAAAATAAACCGGAAAACGGGCCGCGGACCGTTACAGATTTCCATAGATTCGAGGGTAATTCGTCACATATTTATTGAATTTGTAAATCCGGTTGAGGTATTCACGTTGCAATCGTTGGGGTTTTTAACCTTGTCGGTTTGGCCCGCCAATTGCTTCATCAGGTTCCGAAGCCATTTAAAAACGTGGGAACGTCTTGGCGTTGTATGCCCGAGGTCTGTGAGACCGGGGCCTTCAAGCGCTTTGGCAAATAGCTGGAAACGGACTATGGAGACAAAAATGTTGAAATTCGGGTTTATGAAGGTACTCAGTGTTCTGGCATTATCCTTATGCCTTGGTGCGGGCGCACTCGCCCAGTCAGTAACAGCCGGTGACATCGACGGCACGTTGACCGATTCGACCGGCGCCATCATTCCTAACGGCAAGATTACGGCGACCAACCCTGCGACGGGTGCTACGAAGACGGTCGAAAGTAACTCGACCGGCGCGTATCGAATCTCTCTTCTGTCTCCCGGTACCTATACCGTGACGGCGACCGCCCCCGGTTTCTCGACTGTCAGCACGACCATCTCGGTCGGCGCCGGTTCGGTAACGACCGACAATCTCAAGCTGACGGTAGGCCAGTCCACGACCACAGTTGAAGTCAGTGCAGCTCCTGAGATCGTGAACACAACGAACGGTGATATCACCACGGTCTTCACGGCCGACCAGGTGCAGTCCCTTCCGAATCCTGGTAACGATCTCACCTTCGTCGCCCAGACCGCCCCAGGCTCGGTCATGAATACCGGTACGATGGCTGGCGGCTACGGAAACTTCTCGAGCTTCGGCATCTCCGGTCTGTCGAACATGTTCACCCTCGACGGCGGCTACGAAAACGATCCGTTCCTCAACCTGAACAACACCGGCGCGTCGAACCTCACGCTCGGCAATAACGAGGTCGACACGGTTACCGTAGTTTCGCCAGCGTACAGCTCGCAGTTTGGCGGTCTCGGCGGCGCCCAGGTCAACGAAATTACAGCCAGCGGCACTAACCGTTTTCATGGCAACCTGAGCTACTACTGGGACGGACGTGCAACGAACGCCAACGACTGGTTCAATAAGCAGAGCCAGGTGTTCAACGGCGAACCGAACCAGCCCGTATTCGTGAACGCCAATCAGTGGGGGGCTTCCATCGGCGGACCCATCTACCGCGACAGGCTCTTCTTCTTTGTAAACACCGAAGGCATCCGCACCGTAACGCCGGCCACAGGTCAGGTGTGGGTTCCCAGCCAGGACCTTCAGAACTGCGCCCTGGGTAATGATGGCCCAAATTGCCCCACGCTGAACGCAAAGGCAGATGCGAACTGCGCAAGTAACCCCAGCTCCGCTTGCGTTGGCAATCTCGGCGATGGTATCCCCTTTGCTGCCGCGCCGGCCAATCAACAGCCGCTGCTGAAGACCATCTTCAACACCTACAACAACACCTCCCTCCGCCCCAAAACAGTTCTGGCCGACCCGAACGATGTCTCGGCTAGCACCTACTTCGCGAACAATGCGTCAAGATTGAGTGAGTGGCTCCTGACGGCTCGCCTCGATTACAAGATCGGCGCGAAGGACAACTTCTACATTCACTACAAGCAGGACCACGGTACTCAGCCGACCTACACCGATCTCATCAGCCCGCTCTTCACCGTGGCCAGCATCCAGCCGGCGTGGGAAGGTCAGATGAACGAGACCCATACCTTCTCCCCCAACATCGTCAACCAACTTGTGCTCACGGGCAACTACTATAGCGCTCCGTTCCAGAACACGAACAACTACGAGTCCGTCGCGCCCTCAACCATTATCTTCGAGTCGGGCGACATGGCAAACACCACCTACGGCGGTATCAACTTTGACTTCCCGCAGGGCCGTCGCGTATCCGGTTATCAGATCATCGACGACGTCAGCTGGGCCAAGGGCCGGCACAGCATGCACTTCGGCTACAACTTCCGTCGCGATAACATCACCGATATTCAGGGTGTGCGAACAATCACGCCTGAGGACTTCACAACGGTTGAATCCTTCGCTGCTGGCGCGATCGACGTAGAGCACGCTCAGTATTTTCCCCAGAGACCCACCTATCCGGTTGCGGTGTATAACCAGGGTGCCTACTTTGAGGACACCTTCAAATTCCGCCCGAACCTGACGTTGACAGCTGGACTTCGTCTCGAGAAGAACTCCAACCCGACCTGCTTAACCAACTGCCTGCAGGTACTGGCTTACCAGACCACTGCTTTGCCTACCGGTACCAATGTTCCCTACAATGCAGCGTTCCCCGGTGGATACATCCAGGCCAACCGTCACCAGGCATTTATCGGTTATCAAAGCGTCGCCGTCATGCCCAGGCTCGGGTTTAACTGGCAGCCCCTCGGCAGCGGCAAGACGGTCGTTCGCGGCGGCTTCGGTATGTTCTCCGATACCTTCCCGGGTCTGATTGCAGACACGTTGCTCAGCAATGCTCCAAATAACTTTCACGCGCTTGTGTACGGTACACTCAACGGCGGCCCAGTCGACGTCGGCCTCGATCCCACCACCCCGGGTAGCGGGTACTCGGTAGCCGTCAATTCATCCAACGCGTTTCAGACCTCCTTCAAAACCGGTGGAACTTACGCAACCACAGCCGCTGCTGTTGCCGCTGCTGGTGGTCACTACTCTTCTCCTAGCTTCACCACAACTGCTCCCTTCATCAAGTACCCCACATACGAAGAGTACAGCCTTGCAATCGAACAGAGCCTCGACAACAAGACGTCGATCTCTGCCACCTACGTTGGTAATCACGGCTATCATGAGCCTGTAACAGACGGAAGCCGCAACCTCACCACCGCTAAGTCGGGGCCCAACTACTTCCCAACCGTACCAGCAGCACAGCCAATCAAGTCCTTCACCAGCGTCAACAACGTCTACTCTGGTGCAAGCAGCAACTTCAACGGTGTCGTTCTCGGTGCGACTCGCCGCTCCAAGTCGCTTACCCTCCAGTTCAACTATGAGTTCAGCAAAGCTCTGGACGAAATATCGAACGGTGGCTTCGAGCCGTTCGCACCCGATGCCGGCGACTCTTCAGCTGTAACGAATCCTGCCAACCTTCACTCCAATTACGGCCTCGCCGACTATAACGTGAAGCAGAACACCACAGCGGCCTTTGTGTACCAGATTCCCTCCTACGGGAGTGGCATCTGGAAGGCGATCACCGGCGGCTTTGAGACCAGTGGAGGCGTCTTCCACCAGACGGGCCTGCCGTACTCGGTCACCCAGAGTCTCACCAGCGTTGCTGGAGGTGGCTCTACCTTCGCCAACGGCAGCGTTCTGCTTCTCGCACATCAGCTCAACAACAACTTCGACCACCATTGCGGTGGCGGCTCGCATGCTCTCCTTCCGGACGGCACCGCGCCCAACCAGTGCAACTTTGTGAACTCGTTCGCTCCGCCAACCAGCTTCACTCAGCAGAGCCGCAACAGCCTCATCGGGCCTTCGTACACAAACGTGAACTTCGGTGCATTCAAGACGATTGGAATTCCGCACTCCGAGACCATGAAGTTGAAGCTCGGCGCACAGTTCTTTAACCTCTTCAACCACCCGAACTTCCAGAACCCCTCTCACACGTTGACGTCGGGCAGCGCCGGTACGCTCGGCTCGATCCAGAGCACGGTCGGAGCTCCAACCAGCATCCTCGGATCGACAGGCGGCAGCGATGCCTCCCCTCGTCTCATCCAGCTGCATGGTACCTTCGTCTTCTAACCAGTCGCAAAAGGCAACAAGGCGGCGAGCTCATTTCGAGTTCGCCGCCTTTAGCTTTTCAGGCCGATAATAGTTCGCCGTTCTTCGGTGAAGGGTCCGGCCTCACTTCTTGGCCGATGGCTTCCTTTTTGCCTTCGTAGCAGTGGCTTTTGCGCTCTTAATCGCGGGCCCAGTCTTCTTCGCGGTCTTCTTCGCCGTGATCTTCTTCACAGCCGCACTAGATTTCTTCGATACCGCGGTCTTCTTCTCGGGCGCGGGTGTAGTCGTCTTCTCTCGGCGCCTGGAATTGAGCGCCGCTTTGACCTCGGCGTGGAGGTCGGCGATGCTGAGCGTCGTGGCGGATTTGCGCAGACGCTCGAGGCCGTAGAAGGCGCGCTTCTCCGCCGAGAAGACGTGGACGATGAAGTCGACATAGTCCATGAGGATCCATTCGGCCTGACGGCGTCCCTCGACAGAGTTGGGATAGACGCCGAACTCGCGCTTCAGGCGCAGCTCGATCTCGTCGGTGATGGCGATGTTCTGTCGCTCGTTGGTACCGTTACAGATGAGGAAGTAGTCGGTGAGGCCGCTCTCGGCAGGGTCCAGCGCGAGGATACGGATGTCTTCAGCTTTCTTGTCTTCGCAGGCCGCGGCGGCGGCGAGCAGTAGCTGATTGCTTTCAATCGATGGCATGAGTCTCCTTGAAGCTCCATGGTAGCGGGTTGTGGTGTCGGAAGCCAGTGTTTACGCGGACGTCACGCGTGTGTCTGCGGTGCGACGGACGTTGCGCGGACTCCCCCGCCGCTGTTTTTGTCATGACCGGAACGGACGATCTCGGGACCGGCGAATGTCTTCGCTGTTACCTTTTTTGCAGGTGAAGCATAATGCGACCGTTCGCCAGCGTCAGTTCGTCGACGATGGTGAAGTACTCGGCGAAGGCCTCGCGGAACGCGGCCTCGGTGATGTGTGCGTAGATGGCCTCGCGGCCGCGCAACAGCTCCTGAAACTTAGGATCGGCCGGGGGCACCCATTCGAGGATGAGGTGCTGCGTGGTCAGGCCGCTGCAAAGAGCGGCGATGCGGTCCATCGGCACCTGGTTGTGGAGCAGGAGATGGTGCAGCACGGCGAGCATCATCACAGTGTCGAAGTGACCGGCGCAGCGGCCAAGGAAAGACGCGCTCTCGCGGTTCTCCCACCCGGCCGCGGGCGTGGGGCGAGCAAGGTCGACGCACAGTGGAAGAATGTTTTTGCCACCGCCCTTCAGGCTCGCGCAGAGCCGGTCGACGGCTTGCAGGTCTGTGTCGACGGAGACCACTTCGGCCCCGGCGTCGGCGGCCAGGTTAGAGTACACGCCGGTGTTGCAGCCCACGTCGAGAACGCGTGCGGGCCGCGCCGCTGTCAGCGCTTCGGTGACGAAGCGTCGCTTTCGTGTGTGGTCTTCGTCGCTGTAGTGGGTCGCGGTCTCGGCGTAGTCCGACCAGGTAGAGGCACGATGTGCCGGAGTGACCTCGCGCATCTGCGCCAGCAGCCTCCGGAGCGTCTTCAGAAGGATCTCTCTGGCTAGTTCAGGGTCCTTCACCGAGCGCGATGCGACACTCCCAGCCTGCACCTTCTTGTTGTTCGCCAGCAGAGACGGCAATGTAACAGCGGACAACGCAGGCTGCCGCAGCCGCATCGGCCAGGAGAGCGCCGAGTAAACATCTTCAGGCTCATAGCCATCGCGGCGCATCAACGACATCTGCAGCGGCCATCCCAGCCGGGAGTAGGCGAGCATCGGCAGCAGGAACGTACGCACAAACTGCCCGTAGGCAAGCCAGATCGGCTGGTGCGGATCGAGCCGTTCGATCGAGAGCACATCGACGAAGACGGGCCTCGTGCCGTGGAAGAGCACGTTGAGCGGCGTGGCGTCCTTCAGAAGCCAGCCGTTCTGAACGAGGTCCGTGCACAGATTCAAGGTGAGCTCGGCCGCCGCCAGCCACAGCCCGGGCGCCCACTCCCATGGGTAAGACTGAAAGGAGATGCGCGGGTGCCGCAGCACGAGTGTTTCGGCGCCCGCCGGCGATACCACCTCACTGGCGACCAGCCGTCCCTGGGTAACCAGCTCCGCAGCCAGCGGCGTTGCCAGGAAGCCGAGAATCTCAGCGTCAAACGGAGCGCGGACGCTTCGATACGCGCCATCTGGTCGCACCTCGACGCTGCCTGCGGGATCACGAAACGTAGCTAGCGAGGGCGTTGTTAGCAGTTCAGCCATAGGGATTGCAATGTTCCTGACGGCTCGGTTGGTCACACTGCCGAGTCTTCGGTGGGAAGGTGGGGAGGGAGCTGAATGAGGCCGTCAAGATACAGACACCCGCAGGGCCCATAAAGTTGCGCGGTAATTGTAAAATCTTGCGGATCCAAAAGGTTTAAATCGGTCGCAAATCAGCATTAGGTCAGTGGTAGAGGTGATGAGTCAGGATATAGTCGAGCACGGCTGGGGCAAGCACGTCCGTGCAAGGGTCCCCGGCCGCAAGGCGCTCTCGCAGGCCAGTCGCCGCAACGTCTTCATGGACCGTCTGCAACAGATGGACACGGCCCCGCTGGTGAGGCGTCAGACCAAGCGGAGTGAGGTCTGCGAGCGGAAAGCCTGGCCGGCTGACGACGATCCATTCGGCGAGTTCCAGCAGTCGCTCCGGCCCCTGCCAGCGCGGCAGATCGAGAAAGCTGTCAGCGCCCACCAGATTGAAGAGCCTTGCATCGGGCATGGTCTCGTGCAGCGTTTCAAGCGTATCCACGGTGTAGTTCGGGGTGCCGTCAGGTCGCGGAGCGTCCAGCTCGGAGACAGCAAAGCGCGGGTCGGGGCTGCAGGCAAGCTCCACCATGGCGAGCCGGTCGGCGAACGGGGCCGGAGCGCCTGCCGCTTTAAGCGGCTGCCGTCCCACCGGCGCGAACAGAACGCTGTCCAGGTCAAATACGTCCGCGGCCGCGGTAGCGATGGCGACGTGGCCGTGATGCGGTGGATCGAAGCTGCCGCCGAAGAGGGCTACGCGCATGATTGTTCCTTCGCGGACCGTGCCTGCATTAAGGAAGATGGAAGACGAAGCCCATGCTGACCTGCTTGATCGGGTAGTTGTGGCTGTACGTACCAAAGGGATCCAGGCCACCATAACCGAACTCGGCCACCCGCCAGTCCATGATGGGGAGCAGCTTGATATCCAGGCCCGCCAGGCCCTGGTACTCGAAGTTGTTATGGATGACGTCTTGGCCGCTAGTGATTGGGACGCCGTTGACTATGGTCGTGGTAAACAGTCCATAGTCGCTACGGCCAAGCCCAGCCGAGATCTGAAGGTAAGGCTTCAGCGGCGCGTATTTCGTGTGGAAGGCCGCTCGGACCCCACCCAGTGTTGAATAGATACGGGCCCCCTGCCCGTTGAAGTTGACGTAGGCCCCGCGCTTTGTTGTCAGGATGCTTCCGCGAAGGTCGGCCCCCAACTTGACTGGCCCGAGCTTCAAGAAGTCGTAGTAAACACCGCCCGTACCTCCCAGCGGATCCACCGTATTGAGCCGGGCGTTGGTCGGGTCGGGCGGGTTCGGGAACTGCGGCAACGGCGAGGAGACAATGTTGCTGAGACGATCTACGGTGAACATGCCATAAACGCCGACTTGCGCGTTGGCGGAGACAGGAATGGCGAACGCAACGGCGGCAAGGAAGAGAACTGCTTTGCGGAAACTCATGTGGGTTTAGTTTACTAGTTAGGACGGTTTGAGTGCAGCGGCGGGCCCGAATTGGTCGAGAGGGGCCCTCCGAGTCATCTAGGGTTTCCTGCGGTACTGAACCGACCTCACGATCGCGGAGGCTTCGCGCAGCACCTCGTTCAACTCCGGGTCACCCTTGCGCGGCAGTTGATTCGGATCGGTCGTGTCATAGGTCAACCCGAACGCCATTTGGTCCGGGTAGCCCGCACCTGGCTGGCCCGTCAGCCGGGAGTGGTCGAGGAAATACCCGCCGCAGTCCCCCGGCACTGCTTGGACAGAACAATGCTCCTCAAAGTAAGACCCGTACCAGACCGCCGCCGTCGTTCTTGGCTCCCGGCAATCGTCAGCATCGTCGTCGAAGACGTGCGCAGGACCACGTCGGAACCAGAAGTCGACGCGGTCAAGCAGGTTCGAAGCCTTAGTCGTCTCCTGCTTGCCACAGGGCACGGGCATGGCTCCAGGATCCATGCGATACCAGGGCTGAACCATACCGGCGATCTCGCTAAAACGGCCGCCTACAATTCCACTGACTTGCCCGCAACCGGTGCAAAGCTCCAGGATGTATTTGCCTTTCCGCAGAACGGCCCCTCGGGCAAAGGTCACGTGGGCTGAACCAGAGGACGTCGCAGTGCGCACCGTGATGCTCCAATCTTCCGGAGCACGGACCTCAATCTTGTCGTCCCGGTAGGTGTGGCCTGTCAACTTTGCGTGGAGGTGGAAGTCGTCTTGAGAGTCGTATAACCTCTGGGCGCTCGCGGTTCCAGCCAATATAAACACGAGCAGAAAAAAAACGGCTGCGCCCCGGCCCTTCTCTTTATGCCTTCCTCGCATCGTCGTCTCACCCGGCCGAGAATACTAAGCATCATTTTGATGCCGTCTCAATCTCCACTTTCGCCTGACAAACGAACGGCCTCAACCCCGCAGTTTGGCCACCTCGTCCAGGATTCGGTCCGCCATCATCGCCTTGCTCATCACCGGAAGCTCCACCGCGCCGACCCTCGTCAAAAAACTTCCGGCATTCTGCTCCGCGTCGAACCCGATGCCTTCCACGGAGACATCGTTGACGACGACCGCGTCGACACCTTTGCGTGCAAGTTTCGCGCGTCCATTGGCCAGCGGGTCCTCGGTCTCGGCCGCAAATCCGATCACGATCGTTCCCACGACGCGCCGTTCCACTACCTCGCTCAGAATGTCCTCGGTGGCCTCGAGCTCCAGCAGCACGGGCCGGGCTGACTCGCGCTTGATCTTCTGCGCCGCAACGCTTCTCACTCGAAAATCACTGACAGCAGCTGCCATTACGACGATCGTGGCCTCGCGCAGCCGGTCCATCATTGCGTCTCGCATCTCGTCGGCGGTCACTACCGGCACGATCTCGACCCCGGCCGGCCCAGGCAGGTTGGTGGGAGCACTGATCAGTATCACGCGTGCGCCGCGTCGCCTCGCGGCCTCGGCCACCGCATACCCCATTCGCCCGCTGGATCGGTTCCCGATAAACCGCACCGGATCGATCGCCTCGCGCGTCCCACCCGCCGTCACCAACACCGTCTCGCCGGAGAAGTCTGGGTCCTGAGCACGGCCGTGATGGTTGCCGTTCTGCGCAGGGCCCGGATTCGTGTTCGAAGTGCCGCGACTCAGCGTCTCGGCGACTGCCATTACGATTACCGGCGGCTCAGCCAACCTCCCGCCCCCGACCATCCCACACGCCAGATACCCGCTGCCCGGCTCGATCACCTTCACCCCACGCGCCCGCAGCGTCTCCACGTTCGCGCGCGTAGCAGGATGTTCCCACATGTTCACATTCATCGCCGGAGCCACAATCACCGGTGCCGTCGTCGCAAGAAACATCGTCGTCAGAAAATCGTCCGCGAGCCCATGGGCAAACTTCGCCAGTGTGTCCGCCGTCGCCGGAGCCACAATCAGCAGCTTCGTCGTCTGCGCCTCATAAATATGCTCAATGGACGACTCACCGTCCTCGGAGACGACCCCCGCGTCCTCGCCCCACAGACTCGTAATCACCTTATGGCCGGAGATCGCGGCAAACGTCAGGGGCCGCACAAACTCCTCCGCCGCCTTCGTCATTACGACATGCGGATCGTACCCGGCGTCCTGCAGCAGGCGCACCAGCTCCACCGACTTATAAGCCGCAATCCCGCCGCAAACCCCGACCGTAACCTTTGCGCGCTCAATACTCATGGCAGCAATCCTTATGCTATACGCCGCCGCCCCAGCGTTCTAAAAAGAATCCTCTTGACGTATATTGCAAATTGCGATATAAATATTGCGATCTGCAATAGTCCCATGAAGCTCAGCGACAAAATCCGCTACCTCCGCGAAGTCGAAGGCAACCTCCGCGGCCTCAACCGCGCTATGACCCAGCAGGAGCTCGTCCGCGCCATCCAGGCCGAAAGCAACGGCAAGGCCATCAGCCAGTCCTACCTCTCACAGATCGAGAGCGGCGCCCGGCCTCACCTCACCAATACCACTCGCCTCCTCCTCGCGAAGTTCTTCCAGGTCCATCCCGGCTACCTCGTCGACGACCCCGAGGGCTATCACGCCGAACTCATCTCCGACCTCCGCACCGCCGAAGACAAGCTCGACCTCTGGCTCGTC
>Ga0210398_10007037_pt1 | contig 10257 bp, 7 predicted proteins | sample IncBWC4OmetaG_FD_161047 | JGI IMG/M metagenome (GOLD analysis project Ga0210398, IMG submission 161047) | Forest soil microbial communities from Barre Woods Harvard Forest LTER site, Petersham, Massachusetts, United States - Inc-BW-C-4-O | ecosystem: Environmental > Terrestrial > Soil >...
CGGGTTTTCTGCAGTAATTTGTCGTATGAAACATCGAAATATTCACATACCATTCGCTGTATAGTTTCGATAGTGATCTCCTTACTGCTAGTTTTCACGAAATTACGGAGCACCTTTTTGGCCAATTCGAGGTCTATTTCCCTCTTATTCAGCGAAGATTGTGCCAAAAGAGAGATCAGCGCACCTTCCAATTCACGGACGTTGGTGTTGATATTATAGGCCAAATACTTGATCACTTCCTTTGGCATCTCAAGACCGTCATTCTTCATTTTGCGCTCGAGAATGTCGATCCGCGTCTCATAGTCGGGGACCTGCAGGTCGGCACTCAACCCCCAGCGGAAGCGGCTCAGTAAGCGCTCCTGCAAGCCATCGAGGTCCTTGGGCGGCTTGTCGGATGAGAGGATGAGCTGTTTGCCGGACTGATGGAGGTGGTTAAAGATCGCGAAAAAGGCATCCTGGGATTTCTCGGCACGGTTGAAGAACTGGACGTCATCGATGATCAGCACATCGACCAACTGATAGAAATGGATGAAGTCATTTATCGCATTGTTGCGGGAATGATCGACGAACTGGTTGATGAACTTCTCGGAGCTGACGTATAAGACCACCTTGTTCTGGTGGAGACGCTTGACCTCATTGCCGATCGCTTGCGCAAGATGGGTCTTCCCAAGCCCTACCCCACCATAGATCACCAGGGGATTGAATGAATTGGCGCCCGGTTTCTCCGCGACCGTCTTTCCGGCACGGCGCGCAACGCGGTTGCAATCCCCCTCAATAAAGGCGTCGAAGGTGTATACCGGATTGAGCTGCGCGTCAATCTGCATTTTCTTCAACCCTGGGATCACGAAGGGGTTCTTGACGGGGTTATTTATAATAAGGGGGAAATCCATTTCATTATTGGAAAACGTTTTATAGCCATGGGCGGGTACATCCATCGTCAGAGGCTTGTTCTGGTGATTACCGCTATCAACCATGATCCGGTACTCGAGCATCGCCTCCTTCCCCATAATCCGCCGCAAGGTCTTCGCCAACAAATTTACATAATGCTCTTCCAGATATTCATAAAAAAATTGGCTCGGGACCTGTATGACCAGAATATTGTTCTTTAACTCAACCGGCTTGATCGGCTCGAACCATGTTTTGTAATGCTGCCACTCTACAATGTCCTTGATTATATCCAAGCAATTGCCCCATACTTTATCGAACGATTTTGCCATTGTAACAGTAACCAATTTTTATGCCGATTTAAGGAATTGATGCTTTCGAAACTTACAAGGACATGGATTCAAAAAAAAATGCGCGGGGCGGCGAATATCACAACATTTTGTGGAATAAAAAATTTTTTATTCACCTGTTTTTCTCGCCCGGAACACAATTCAATTTAAGGATAAGAAATTCGATGAAGCGATGCGAAGCAGGTTGCATAACAACCGCCTCCACGAGGTAGAAAGCGACAGTAGTGGATCCAGATGCCCGGCAACTGGCCTGGTCGGAACAACTTAAACTTACTTTTTATGAAGAAGGGGGAACTGAGCTTCGATGTGAACGAACCTTTCTTCATATATGTAGAGTTTTGAGTGAAGTCATTGAAGATAGCGAAATAATTTGATTGCATTTTTCCAAACCCAAATTTTTTTTTCAAAAAAAAATCTGTATCCGTGGCGGGTATATTTTTCGTCGGGCATTCACCCTTTAGAAAAATCTCGGGTGCCGGATTATATCTCAAACAACCATAACTATTTATAGTATTTTTACCGCCAAACGGACCAGCGCTCCGTTCGCCGAAGGCAATCATCAGACAATTGACTACGACATTTATCAAACGTTGGCAGTGAAACATCACCAATCATTGTTTCACGCCCGGAGGCACACAATGAGACAAAAGCTCCAATTGAAGTTGTTACCCACCGAAGCGATTGATCCAGTTATCATCCGGGACTATATCGCCCGGGCAACTGGTCATCGTGTCAGCGAGATCACGGGTTTCCAACCCGAGCGCAGATCGATCGACGCCAGGAGCCGCCAGCCACATATCCTGCTTTCGCTGGAAGCCTTTATCGGCGAGCCTTTCGTGGAGCAGCTCCCCGAGCGCATTGCGTTTCCGGATGTGTCGGCAGCCAACCGGCAGGTCGTGATCGTGGGCGCGGGCCCGGCGGGACTTTTTGCGGCACTGAAGCTGATCGAAAATGGGATTCGCCCCATTCTGCTGGAAAGGGGTAAAGATATTCGTTCCCGGCGCCGGGATCTGGCTGCGCTTAATAAAGAAGGTGTCATAAATCCGGAGAGCAACTATTGTTTTGGTGAAGGCGGTGCGGGTACATACAGCGACGGTAAATTATATACGCGCAGCACGAAGCGAGGCGACATCCGGCGTATCCTCAATCTGCTGGTTCAATTCGGCGCTGCGCCTTCGATCCTTGTCGATGCCCATCCGCATATCGGTACCAACAAACTTCCACAGATCATCCAAACGATGCGGCAACAGATCGTCGACTGCGGCGGCGCCCTGCTCTTTGAAAAGAAAGTGGTCAGCTTCGTCCTCGGACACGATAAGATCCTGGCTGTCCGTACGGCAGATGGCGACCAATTTGCCGGTAACGCTGTCATCCTGGCAACGGGTCATTCGGCAAGAGACATTTTTCATCTGCTGCACCAGCAGAATATCCTGATCGAAGCCAAGCCTTTTGCACTCGGGGTCCGAATTGAACATCCACAAGAATTGATTGACCATATTCAATACAGAATACCTTCACCCTTGCTGCCGCCCGCTGCCTATAGTCTCGTGGAACAAGTGGACCAAAAAGGCGTGTTCTCCTTCTGTATGTGTCCGGGCGGGATCATCGCTCCCGCTTCAACCAATCCCGGCGAGCTGGTGGTCAACGGCTGGTCGCCATCCAAACGAAACAATCCCTTTGCCAATTCCGGGATGGTGGTAACCATCGAAGAAAAGGACATGCAGGCTTTCCGGAAGCAAGGTCCGCTGGCCGGGCTCTTCTTTCAACAGCAAGTCGAACAAAGCGCTTTCGAGACGGGCGGCGGCAAATTTGTCGCGCCGGCGCAGCGAATGACAGATTTTGTCGAAGGTCGGTTGTCTGCCGATCTGCCTGCCTGTTCGTACCTACCCGGTCTGCGAAGCGCTCCGCTGAAGGGCGTTTTGCCCGGTTTTGTCTATGAAGCCCTTCGAAAGGGATTCCGCGTCTTTGGCGAAAAGAAGCCCGGCTATTTTACCCGGGATGCCGTAGTGGTGGCAACGGAATCCCGGACCTCTTCGCCGGTACGAATTCCGCGTGACACGGACAAACTCCACCATCCGCAGATCAGGAACCTGTTTCCCTGCGGCGAGGGTGCCGGTTTTGCCGGCGGGATCATCAGCGCCGCCATGGATGGAGAAAAAGTGGCCAATTCCGTGGCCTGGATGTAATTTTGGGCCATTCGATACGACTAATACTGTATTTTAGTCCTTAAACACGCTGCCTATGCCCATCCTGGAGGTCACTGACTTGCAAAAGAACTTCGCCACGCAGATCGCCGTCAACAAACTTAGTTTCCAACTTGATCAGGGCTCCATCTTCGGGCTTCTCGGCCCCAATGGCGCCGGCAAGACCACCCTGATCCGGATGATCACCGGCATCTTTTATCCTGATGAGGGGTCGATCCGTTTCCAGGGCCAACCTTTCGATCCGGCCCGGCATATCATTCAGATCGGCTATATGCCGGAGGAAAGGGGTCTCTACAAAAAAATGAAAATTGGCGAGCAAGCCTTGTACCTGGCCCGGCTAAAAGGATTGAGCAGCCAGGACGCCATGCGAAAAGTAAAGGAGTGGTTTATCAAATTCGAGATGCAAAGCTGGTGGAACAAGAAAGTAGAGGACTTGAGCAAAGGGATGCAGCAAAAGCTCCAATTTGTGATCACCGTTCTTCACGAACCCAAACTGATCATTCTCGATGAGCCGTTCAGCGGTCTCGATCCGGTCAATTCCAACCTGATCAAGGACGAGATCTATAAACTGGCCCGAAACGGCTCTTCCATCATCTTCAGTACCCATCGCATGGAACAGGTGGAAGAGATCTGTGATCATATCATCCTGATGAATAAAGGCGAGAAAATCCTTGACGGGTCGGTGCCAGGAGTGAAGCAACAGTTCAAAGAAAACCTGTTCGCCGTAGGCGTAGAAGGGGCGGCAAATCCGGGTGACAATGGCTGGAAACCTGAATCGCCCGCATTTGAGGTCGTCGGGGAGCGGGATAGCCAATGGATCGTCAAAATCAGTGAAGGGTACCGGTCAAATGATGTGCTGCGATATTTTATTGACAACGGTAAGGGGATTACGGCATTCACGGAGATCCTGCCTTCGTTAAATGATATTTTCATCCGGCTGGTGGAAGGGACTCCGCTGGCGCGGCAATTTCAAGCTGTCAAATCATCAATATGAGTAAGATGTGGCTGATCACCCGGCGGGAATATCTGACCCGGGTAAGGAACAAGACGTTTTTGCTATCGACCTTTCTATTGCCGGTAGTATTCATCTTGTTCATCGCGGGTGCCGTGCTGATCCAGTTAAAAACGAAAACCCATAATCGCATCGCGGTCATCGATGCCAATGGTTTCTTTTCAGACTATCTGAAGGGTGACTCGGCGCTGACCTTCGACTTCTCCCCGGGAATCGATTCGTTGAACTATGAGCAACACGGATGTTCGGCCGTGCTGATCATTCCAAAGCTGGCGAATAGCGGTAAGACGGAATGCCGGCTGAAATATAAGAAGGCCCTGGGCCTGGAGCAATCGTCGGCGTTAGACGATCGGATTCACGATGCGGTGACGGACCATATGATCTATGAGCAGACGACCGTCAGCCGTGCAAAATTAGACTCCATCCGCCAGGAGTCGGATATCACACATGTCAGCAGCTTTGAGGATAGCGGCCCTACCGCAAGAGCTTCCAGTCAGACATCCGCTTATATTATCGGCTATGTCAGCGGTATTCTCATTTACCTGCTCACCTTTATCTATGGTGCTGCGGTAATGCGTGGTGTGATGGAAGAGAAAACCAACCGGATCGCGGAGGTAATGGTTAGCTCGGTCCGACCGTTTGAGCTCATGTGGGGCAAGATCACGGGAATCGGAGCAGTAGGATTGACGCAGTTCCTGCTGTGGGTTGTACTGCTCGGAGCAATAGGATTTATCGCGCAGGCGGTGATCCCGCATGATACGCTTTCCAATCTCCCCACTAACGGGCCGATGAGCGGTGGGGCAGCTGCCGCGACAGCAGCGATCAAAGCCCAATCTTCCGGCTTCAATTTCAGCCACTTCATTATCAACACCAATATGGGATTGATCGTTTTCTGCTTCCTGTTTTATTTTATCGGGGGCTATCTCTTCTACAGCGCACTCTTCGCCGCTGTCGGCAGCGCCGTCAACGAAGACCCGCAGGAAGCCCAGTCGCTGATGCTGCCAATCACCTTGCCCGTTGTCTTTTCATTTGTTATTATGACGGTGGTCGTTCAGGATCCCAGCGGGCCGCTTGCAACCTGGGCCAGTATTATCCCGTTCTCTTCCCCGATCGTCATGATGGCGAGGATCCCCGCGGGCGTACCCGGTACAGTTCCGTACTGGCAGCTGGGTCTTTCGATGGCCTTGCTTGTTCTGGGGTTTCTGGGTACTACGTGGTTGGCCGGAAAAATCTATCGGATCGGCATACTAATGTACGGCAAGAAGCCCAGCTGGAAGATCATGTGGAAGTGGGCCTTCCGCTCCAATTAATCATTGCTCTAAGGGCCAATTTGGATGAATGGCAAAAAATGCTTGAACGTCGGTGCAACATTGCGCCGGATGAAACGTACTTTTATACGAAGCATATCGTAAGCGGTGCGAGGGGTTTGAGGGATGCTTAATAAAGTCGGCAGGCATAACAATCAAGATAGATTTTAAGCCTCATGTGTAGTAGAAAAAAACGGGACTGTTCTCAGCCCCGTTTTCTCTTTGAACCGGACGGAGGACGGTTCGCAATTCAATTATGAGGATAGCCAACTTGCTAGTTGGCTTGCAATAAACGCAGGATTGGAAATTCGGAGTTGTCCGATTCGGGATCCATTTCTTCGGGTTGGAACTCGATGTTGAGTTTGATCGGGCTTTTTTCACCGACGTTCACGTTGGGACGTTTGGTCGACTGATAACCTTTCTTATCGAATGATATGGTGATCGGAGAGCCTGCGGGCAGCTGGGCAAAACGAAAATAGCCATCCGCATCCGTAAGGACTTCACTTATGTTACTCGAACCGGGAACCGTAGCCGAAACGACTACACCCGAAAGCGGTTTCTTGGTATGAGCATCCGTCACATAACCGTTCAGGACGCCGTCCCGCTTGCCTGTTCCCGCCTTTGCGTATAATGCAAAGGGTAAGATCAGTAAGAGAAGGCATATTTTCTTCCGGACGCTCATAGAAAAAATTTACAACTCGAATTTAGGTCAATTTTTACAGAACGACAAATCGATGTCGGTGGAAGGGGATCGGGCATCGGTGGGCGGGAATCAGGCGTCGGTAGGCGTTGAATTGCCATCGGCAGGCGTTGAATCAGCATCGGTAAGTGAAGGGATTCTAAGGGTAACTGGGTATTTTTTTCAGGATTCCCCCAGGTCGATCTCGGTATTGTCGCCGATATTGAGGCTGCGCGATTCACCTTTGACTTCCGTATCGCTGCCGATGAGTGAATGTGTCAGAACGATATCATAGAGGTCGGCAAAGGAGCCGATGATGGAATCCTTTATTATAGAATAGTTGACTCGGGTCTTTTCGCCGATGGCCACATTGGGGCCTACGATCGAATTCCGGATATCGCATCCGGGGGCGATGCTGACGGGCTGGATGATAATGGTATTCTCGAACTGGTGATCAGGCGCGATGTTCCCGCCGAATTTCTTGAGTAGCTTGGCGTTGGACTCGAGCAAGGTTTCTTTTTTACCGCAGTCGAACCAGTTCTGGACCTTGAAGGCATGGAATTTTACGCCGCTGCGGATCATGCATTCGATTGCGTCGGTCAAACTGTATTCGCCATAGCTGGTAACATGGTCACGGATGTTGTTTTCCAGGCAATTGAAAAGTGTTGCCGTCTCCCGGATCCGGTAGATACCTACGAGCGCCATATTCGATTTGGGGATCTGGGGTTTCTCCACAACTCTATCGATGTCACCATCATCTTCCAGCTCCGCAACGCCGAAATTCCGGGGGTCATCGACGCGCTTCACACCCAGCATCGATTGGGGCTGGGTCAACACTTCCTTTACATCATATTCGCAGATGGTATCGCCGAGGACAATGAACACCTCATCTTCGCCGACGATACTGCGGGTAAGGAGAACGGCATGGCCGATGCCCTGACGTTCGTTCTGATACACAAAATGCGCGGTCAGCTGCGGATATTTCTGGCGGACAAAGTCCTGTATCTTTTCTCCCAGGTAGCCTACAATAAAGATAAATTCGTTGATTCCGGCCTCCATTAGCTGGTCGACTATAATGGAGAGTATTGTTTTTCCCGCTAACGGGATCAAAGCCTTGGGTTGTGTATATGTATGCGGACGTAGTTTGGTTCCAGCGCCAGCTACCGGAATGATCGCTTTCATGTAGATTGTCTAATCGCGTGTAAAATAGTGCATTTTTGTCTAAATTTGCGCCATGCAAAAAGATACGGTCGTTTTTGAATTGATCAGAAAGGAATTGGAACGTCAGCGTCATGGAATAGAACTGATCGCTTCGGAGAATTTTACCTCCCTCCAGGTGATGCAGGCGATGGGTACCGTGCTGACCAATAAATATGCGGAAGGATATCCCGGCAGGCGATACTATGGCGGGTGCGAGATCGTGGACCAGGTCGAGCAGCTGGCGATTGACCGGCTGAAAGAGATTTTTGGGTGTGCCTACGCGAACGTGCAACCGCATAGCGGCGCGCAGGCGAATGCGGCGCTGATGCTGGCGATCCTGCAGCCCGGCGATAAGATCCTGGGGTTGGACCTGAGCATGGGCGGCCACCTGACGCATGGTTCGCCGGTCAATTTCTCGGGGAAACTGTATCACCCGGTCTTTTATGGCGTGAAGAAGGAAGATGGCCGGGTGGATTATGATAGTATGGAGACGGTCGCCCGGAAGGAAAAGCCGAAGCTGATCATTTGCGGGGCTTCTGCGTATAGCCGGGACTGGGACTACAAGCGGATCCGGGCGATTGCCGACCCCATCGGGGCCTTTGTCATGTGCGATATGGCGCATCCGGCGGGGTTGATCGCGAAGGGTCTGCTGAACTCGCCGTTCGAGGACTGTCATTTTGTAACCTCCACGACGCATAAGACCTTGCGCGGGCCGCGCGGCGGCATCATTCTCATGAAAAAGGATTTTGATAACCCATTTGGATTGAAGGATGTGAAAGGGAATATCCGCCCGATGAGCAACCTGGTCGATATGGCGGTCTTTCCCGGGACGCAGGGTGGTCCGCTGGAGCATGTGATCGCAGCCAAAGCGGTGTCGTTCGGCGAGATCCTCTCAGCCGAGTTCACCACATACGCCAAACAAATTATCTCCAATGCCCAGGCCATGTCCAACGTCTTTGTCGACAAAGGCTATCACATCGTGTCGGGCGGCACGGACAATCACCTGCTGCTGATCGATCTGCGCAATAAGAATATCAGCGGTAAGAAGGCGGAGATCGCGCTGGGCAAGGCAGAGATCACTGTCAATAAGAATATGGTGCCATTCGATGACAAGAGCGCCTTTATTACTTCCGGTATCCGGGTGGGGGTACCTGCCGTCACGACGCGGGGGATGAAGGAGGGGCATATGGCTACGGTGGTGGAGATGATTGACAAGGCGCTCGTGAATGCGGAAAATGAGGATGTACTGGCGAAGCTGAAGGGGGACGTAAATGAATTCATGAAGGGATTCCCTCTTTATCCTGAATTGTAAAATTCATTGCTATGCTACAACGTAAACAGACCATTTGGATGGTGTTGGCCTTTATCTGTGCAGTGCTGACGTTTAAATTCCCTTTCTACCAGGGGAATGTCACCGTGGGTAATTATGGGCACGAACTCCGGGGATTGACGGCATGGCCCCATTATATCAATGGCAGCAGCGGCAGTATCCTGATCACATTGATCACGATTGTGCTAATCGTTGGAATGGGCTGGAATATTTTCAATTACAAGAACAGAAAGCGGCAGTTTTGGGTCGCTCTGGGATTGATCATACTTTCGCTGCTCAATATCGTGGTATACTGGTTTCATAGCGGGAAGCCCGATTTTGTGGAGGGAGGGTTTAGCCTTACCGCCATAATCGCGCTGGCGATCCCGGTATTCCTGATCATGGCGGCGAGGGGAATCCGGAAAGACGACAAGCTGGTGAAGAGCGCGGACCGGCTTCGCTAGCCGATACCGAACAACAACTGTATCGAAACCGGACAGCGCGCATCCTGGCCGGGCTTATCAGATTGATTTTCACAATGCAATAATGGGGCATTTTCTTTGTGGATCGTCAGATCTATGATCAGAAACTATCTCCGCGTCGCTTTCCGCAATCTATGGCGGCATAAGGGGTTCTCTCTCCTCAATATTATCGGGCTAACGGTCGGCATGAGCGCCTTTTTCCTGGTTTTCCTGTATGTCTGTTTTGAGCTGAGCTATGACACGGCGTACAGCAAGGCCGACCGGATCTATCGGATCGTAGCCGATGTCAAGACGCCTTCGGGGATAGATCATCCCAATGCTCCGCCCCTGCCTACGGTGGTACATATGACCCAATACTTGCCGGAAGTGCAGCTGACCACCCGGGTTAGCATGGGGGATAACTGGATGATCATCCGGGATGATAAGGAAGTCTTTGAGACCGACGATGTGGGCTCGGCAGACTCGACATTTTTCCAGGTGTTCGATATCCCGTTCGTCAAAGGCGATCGGCGGACCGCGCTAGCCCGCCCGTCCAGTATCGTCCTATCGGAATCGACGGCGAAAAAGTTCTTTGGCAATACTGATCCCGTCGGAAAAGTCCTGACGCTGACGCGGGATAAGTTCCCGGGTACTGTAACGGGTGTGATGAAAGACATCCCCGAAAATTCGCATCTCAAGATCTCCATGCTTATTTCCCTTTCCACCTTCGCACAGGGGAATACAGGGTTTGACAGTGCTTGGGGTGCTTATGCCTGGGAATCGTTTGTCCTCCTCAAGCCGGGCGCCAGCGCCGCAAGCCTCCAGTCCAAGCTGCCGGCTTACCTGGAGA
>Ga0210398_10007041_pt1 | contig 10256 bp, 9 predicted proteins | sample IncBWC4OmetaG_FD_161047 | JGI IMG/M metagenome (GOLD analysis project Ga0210398, IMG submission 161047) | Forest soil microbial communities from Barre Woods Harvard Forest LTER site, Petersham, Massachusetts, United States - Inc-BW-C-4-O | ecosystem: Environmental > Terrestrial > Soil >...
ACACCCGGCAGAAACAATTAAACAACTCTTCCGTCCGGAGTTCCGTCCGAACGGCGAAGCAGAATTCTCCGCCTGCCTGGACCCACTCTTGTCCCAGATGGAACGCACCGACGAACTCGGCGGCTTTCAGCTTCTCGAAATCCGTTCATCCCTTCCGGATGAATTGCTCATGTATTCAGACAAACTGTCAATGGCCCATAGCCTCGAAGCGCGAGTGCCATATCTTGATAAGAACATCGTAGAATTCGTCCAGCGGCTAGGTGCCAATCATAAAATCCGTTACGGTGTACGCAAATGGCTCCATCGGCGCGTTTGTTCCAGGATGCTTCCCACGTCGATTCTTTTCCGGAAAAAACGCGGCTTTGCCGTGAATGTCGTGGATGATTGGTTTAACGCGCGCACCAAAGGGCAATTCCCCGAGGTCCTTCTGGACAAAAACTCTCTCATTTTTGAGCAACTGGAACACGAGCCGGTGCGAAACCTCCTGGAGGAACATCGCATGCGGCGCCAGAATAACCACAAACTGCTCTTCAGCCTTATCATCTTGGAACAATGGCTGCGCGGAGTCCGCTCCAATTTTGCCGAAGACCGTGCAGCAATAGCCGCCTGAAATCTTTCACTAGCCATGATTGTCGACAACAAAGAAATTTCTGTCAGAGGAAAATTTTTCCGGATCGCGAAACTGTACCATGAATGGTATGAGTTCGTAGACGAGCCGGAGGCACTGATAGAAAAAATGAAGAAAAGCAGACCGCTTCCCGACGTGTTCACGTTCGTGCAGGAAGGGCACCTGCCGCACCCGGAATTTCCGTTTTATCGCGAGATGGTCGCTTCATCCATCCTGACTATAAAAAGTTTTGACGATTGGTGGGACAACCTTCACTTCAAAGCCCGGAACAAGGCGCGCAAAGCCCAAAAAACAGGAGTGGAAATACACGAAACAGAATTGAATGATTCTTTTATCCGCGGGGTTGAAAAGATTTACAACGAATACCCGTTGAGACAGGGGCGGAAATTTACCCACTACGGAAAAAACTTTGACCAGGTCAAGGATGACCTTAGTTCATTTACCGACAAGTCAATTTTTACTGGCGCCTATTTCAACGGTGAGCTCATTGGCTTTATGAAAACCTTCCAGGGCAATGGGATTCTTCGGAACATTCACATATTAGCCACGCTGGCACACCGGGACAAATGTGTCATGGATGCACTCATTGCGCGCGCCGTGAAACTTTGCGATGAAAAAGGCGTTTCGTATCTGCATTATGGGGACTGGACGTCCCGCGGTCTTGGTGCATTTCGAACCAAATACAATTTTCAACCCCAGGAGTCCCCGCGATATTTTGTTCCCCTGACAGCACGTGGAAAATTAATGCTCAACTTTCGGCTACACCATCCCCTGCGCGAGCGCCTACCCCAGGCCTGGGCGGACCGGCTCATCGCCCTGCGAAATCATTGGAACGCAATGCGCTACGGCACCGCAAAAAGTGCCGTTGAAATTTAGGAGAGGTGGCTGAGTGGCTTAAGGCAGCAACTTCTTTTAGTTGTTATGCGGTTTACCGCATCGAAGGTTCAAATCCTTTCCCTCTCCGCCACTTTTAGAAGAATCGGTTAACCGCTAAATTATTAGACCCATGCCAGGGATTGTTGGAATCATTGCTTCTTCATCGCTGGAAGAATGCCCTGCCCTCATCAACGCCATGCTGGCGACGATGAAGCATGAGGCTTTTTATAAGGCGGCAACCCATTTTGTTCCCGACATGAAAGTCTACTCGGGCTTTACGGGCTTCAATGATTCCACAGACGGAGTTTTTTCGAACGAAGCCGGAAGCATCTCACTGGTCTTCTCTGGCGAATGTTTTGTTGGCCCTGAAATTACCCGGGGAAACCAGCTCATCCGGCTCTACGAAAACGAAGGCCAAAAATTCGTAGAAGAGCTCAACGGCCTTTTCAGCGGCCTGTTGATAGACAAATCGCAACGCAAAATCATCCTGTTCAATGACCGTTACGGCATCCAACGGATCTATTTTCACGAAAGGAATGGAAATTTCTATTTCGCTAGCGAAGCCAAAGCTCTACTGCGGATATTGCCTGAGCAACGGCAATTCGATACGGAAAGCCTGGCTGATTATCTCACCTTTGGTTGCACGGTAGAATGGAAAAGCTTATTTCGAGGCATCGAAATTTTGCCTGGCGGTTCGCTTTGGACTTTTGAAGGCGATAATCGGCGGAAGAAAAAATACTTCTCACCGAAAACTTGGGAATCACTGCCCCAGCTTGCACCGAAAGAATTTGAAAACCGGTTCCAGGAAACATTTAAGCGGATTTTACCGCGCTACTTTGAGCCGTATTCAAAAGTCGGGGTTGCGCTGACTGGCGGTTTGGACACTCGAATGATCATGGCCTGCCGTCCGCAAAACTCCGCACAGATGGCCTGTTACACCTTTTCAGGCAGCAATGGCTTGACTTTAGACGATAAAATCGCCGCGCGCGTCGCCGCCGCGTCCAACGTGGAACACAACCTCTTGCGCCTGGGACGTGATTTCTTTTCAGATTTTTCCGCGCAGGTGGATAAAACCGTTTTTGTCACCGATGGTTGTGCTGGGTTTTCAAACGCGCATGAAATGTATTTGAATCGCAAGGCGCGACAATTAGCCACCATTCGATTGACCGGGAGTTTTGGCAGTGAAATTCTGCGTAGTTTTTCAACCTTCAAGCAGCTCCCCCTTTCCCCATACTTATTTAATAATGATTGGCGCGCAAAGATACATTCGCGATCGGAAAAAATTCACGCACATAGTGCACAGCCCATCAGCTTTGCCGCTTTCAAGGACGTTCCCTGGAATCTGTTTGGGAATCTAGAGGCTGGTCGTTCACAACTGCAATTTCGCACCCCCTACCTGGACAACGAGCTCGTCGCACTTGCGTTTCAAGCCCCTGAACAAACCCAAAAGTCATCTTTGCCGGCGTTCCGCCTCGTACGTGCCAATAACCCGGCGCTGAGTGAAATCCCCACAGATCGGGGGTTTGGAGGCAGTAACTCGGGCTTGAAATTTTTGTCACGTCGCGCCTTCGCCGAGATAACCTTTAAGCTCGATTATTACACCGTCGCCGGATTGCCGCGCCCGGCCTCAGCATTTAATTCGATTTTCAAATCGATTGCCGGAAAATTAAAAATTGCGGGAATGCATAAATTTGTTCGCTATAGCAGTTGGTGTCGCAACGAGTTTGCACCATATATTCGTGAAGTGCTCTCCAGCTCGCGCGTTCGCGGCAACGGTATTTGGAATCCGGATTTTTTGGACCATCTCGCGGCAGCACATATCGCCGGACGCCATGACTATTCCGCTGAAATCAATTCGATTATGACACTGGAAGCCATCGAACGGCGCCTCCTCCATGGTTTCTCTGAAAATTAGACCGTGAAGAAAAAACACATCAGCGTCTGTATTTGTTCGTTTAAGCGGCCGCAATTTCTCCAACGTACCCTGGAAAATTTGCGCGCCCTGGAAACTGAGGATTTATTTGATTATTCCATCGTCGTCGTGGATAACGACCACGATGAAACTGCCAGGGCGACGGTTTGTGATTTTGCGCGCACAGCGCCGGTTAAAGTAGTTTACGGCGTTGAGCCTGAACAAAATATTTCTTTGGCCAGAAACAAAGCCCTCGAACTGGCCGCCGGAGATTTTGTTGCCTGGATTGACGATGATGAATTTCCCGAACCGAATTGGCTTCTCAATTTTTATAAAACGCTGGACCAAAGCAATTCCGATGGCGCACTCGGGCCGGTCGAACCCGTTTTTGAAAGCACGCCACCTTCCTGGATTCTTAAGGGCAAATTTTTTGAAAAGCGCCGCTGCCGCATAACCGGCTCAAAACTCAAATGGAACCAAACCTCGACGGCAAATGCATTGGTGCGTCGTGATCTTTTCAAGGAACTGACAGAACCATTCCGCAGGCAATTCACCTCCGGCTGCGAAGACGTGGATTTTTTCAAGCGCATGATGGAATACGGTCATAGTTTTCTTTGGTGCAACGAAGCGGTCGTTCACGAGATCATCCCGGAGACACGATGCCGACGCCTTTACCTCTTTCGTCGCGCCTTGTTACGGGGACAGAATAATCGGCATTTTGCGGACGTAGAGAGCGTCGTCAAGTCCCTCATCGCCCTGCCCCTTTATTTGATGATGCTGCCATTTCTCTTCGTGATGGGTCAACATTTCTTCATGCGTTACTTGATTAAAGTTGGCGATCATGCCGGGAATTTGCTGGGCTGCGCTGGATTTAGCCATATGGGCAAAAATTATTTTAATGAAAACCCTGGAAATCCCTGAACGTCGCCCCCTGGTTTCAATCCTGATTCCGGCCTATAACGCAGAGCAATGGATTGCCGACACCATTGACTCCGCATTGCGGCAAACGTGGCCCCGCAAAGAAATTATAATTGTGGACGATGGTTCGACAGATCGGACTGCCGCCGTCGCCGGTAATTTTCTAAAAGATGGCGTGATTCTCATCTGCCAGAAAAATCAGGGTGCGTCGGCAGCCCGAAACAACGCATTCACGCATTGTCGCGGAAATTTTATTCAGTGGCTGGACGCGGACGATTTGATCGCTCCCGAAAAGATTTCGCTACAAATGGAAATGGCCATTCGCATTTCAGATCCGCGCGTGCTTTTATCGGCGGAATGGGGACGCTTCTTGTATCGGACACGGCCTGCTCGATTTTCCCGAACACGCTTATGGGAGAATCTATCGCCGGCTGAATGGCTGTTTCGAAAACTGGGGGAAAATCTTTTTCTGCCTCCCCAAACATGGCTGGTGAGCCGTGAATTAACCGAGATAGCCGGGCCGTGGGACGAACGCCTGTCCCTAGATGACGACGGCGAATATTTTTCTCGTGTGGTGGCAGCCAGCAAAGAAATCCGTTTTGTTCCCGGCGCCCGGGCTTTCTATCGCGCATCAGGCTCCGGCAGTTTAAGCGACGTTGACCAGTCAAAAAGAAAGTTGGAATCTCTCTGGCTTTCTCTGCAATTGCAAATTCGTCGCCTCCGCGAACTCGAAGACAGCGAGCGCACCCGCGCTGCCTGCGTCATATTTTTGGAAAACTGGCTTAAATTCTTTTATCCGTGGCGGCTGGACATCGTCAAGGAAGCACAACAACTGGCCGAAACCCTCGGGGGCCATTTGGGCATACCACGCTTGCGGCGAAAATATGCCTGGATTGAAACGTTCGGCAGCCGCCGCACGGCTGCGCGGGTGGAGGAATTTCTGCCCAATCTCAGGGCCAACCTGGCACGCTTTTGGGACAGAACCATGTTCCAGTTTGAACAAATCGGCAGGGCATAATTATGATCGAAACTTTTGTCATCGAAGCGGGGCACACAGAGCGCCAATACTGGCGCGACCTTTGGAAATTTCGGGAGTTGCTCTACTTTCTCGCCTGGCGCGATTTCTTGATCCGCTACAAGCAGACGGTTGTTGGGATCGCATGGGCGTTGATTCGCCCCTTTCTCACAATGCTCATTTTGACCCTTGTGATGAAGGTCGGTAAATTGCCCGCGGGCGGTGCGCCCGCCCCGCTATTTGTTTTTTGCGCAATGCTGCCGTGGCAATTTTTTTCCACCGCCATGTCCGAAAGCGGCAACAGCCTGGTGAATAACTCAAACCTCATTTCCAAAATCTATTTTCCGCGTCTCGTGGTCCCGGCGGGCAGCGTTATAGTAAGTTTCGTGGATTTTTTGGTTGCGGCGGCTTTTCTTGTTGTTCTGATGTTGTATTATCACTTCATCCCGCCGTCTCAGATCGTTTTCTTCCCATTTTTTGTGCTGCTTATTTTTGCAGCCTCACTGGGCACGGGTTTATGGATAGCGGCGCTCACCGTTAAATACCGCGATTTTCGATTCATTGTGCCATTTGTTGTTCAATTTGGACTATATGCCGCGCCGGTGCTCACCATGACGAGCCACGTTCCGGAAAAATGGCGCTTGCTTTATTGCATCAACCCCACAGTCGGTATCATTGACGGGTTTCGCTGGTGTATTCTTGGCGGGCAAAATACGGTTTCCCAGTTAGAGCTTGTCCTGTCGGTCTTAGTCACCACGCTGCTGGTATTCAGCGGCCTGTGGTATTTTCGAAAGACCGAACGAACATTCGCAGACATCATTTGAAAACTCCTTCTTAAAAATGTCCAACACTGCTATCAACGTCAAAAATCTTTCCAAGCGTTACTGCATAGGGCAATTGCCCGATGAAAACGATTGCATGAGGTATAACCCCCCCGGCTTGCGCCACGCCATTGAAGACATAGTGCGAAATCCATTGGCTTGGTGGAAGAGTCGCAGGGCTAAAAAAGAGGATTTTTGGGCGCTCAAAGACGCCTCGTTTGAAGTGAAGGCCGGCGAAGTCGTCGCCGTCATCGGACGCAACGGCGCGGGCAAATCCACGCTGCTGAAAATTTTAAGCCGCATTACCGAGCCAACCACAGGTCGCATAGAGATCACGGGTCGCATCGCCAGTCTCCTGGAAGTCGGTACCGGCTTTCACGCCGAATTGACCGGGCGTGAAAACATCTTTCTTAACGGTGCAATCCTCGGAATGACCCGGGCCGAAATCAAACGGAAATTTGACGAAATCGTCGCGTTTTCCGAGATTGAAAAATTCCTCGATACCCCGGTCAAACGTTATTCCAGCGGCATGTATGTCCGGCTCGCATTTTCCGTCGCCGCGCATTTGGAACCGGATATTTTGATTGTGGACGAGGTGCTGGCGGTCGGCGACACGGCCTTTCAAAAGAAATGCCTGGGCAAGATGGAAGAGGTTTCAAAAAAACAGGGACGCACCATCATCTTTGTCAGCCACAATATTTCCGCAGTTTTGCAACTGACCTCGCGTGCCGTCGTCCTGGATAAAGGCTGTGTCATTTTTAACGGCACAACCGAAAAAGCCGTGGAACTATATGCCGGGGCTGTCGGCGATTCGACCGTCTTCTTCCCCGTCGAAAGTCTGCCGCGCAAAAACCGTGGGACCGGGACTGTGTGCTTCATTTCATTTCGCTTTGATCGCCCTCTACCCATTTTTTCATCGGATGAGAATTTCCAATTTCTTGCTAAGGTCTGGGCGCACGAAGCTTCGCCTCGCATCCGTTTCAGCATGACTATTTTCACGTCGGAAGGAACGCCTGTCGGAACCTGCTTTGGCCCCGAGATATATGGCATGCGCCGTGGTGAGGAAACGGAATTTGAAATTTCCATCCCGGCTCCCCGGTTGGCGCCGGGCCGTTATTGCTGCGGTGTGTCCGTTGGAAAAGGTAATCCTCGCATTGGCATGGTGGAATTCGACACCATCCTGGACGTGATGTCATTTGAAGTTCGCGCTGAAGAAGGCGACGGCGGCACAGTCGCGGAATGGATGCGGGGTTGGGGGCCTGTTGTCCTCCCGGACTTGGAGTATCGGTCGGCGCCTCTTTCTCATTCATTCGAAACTGTGGCAAATGGGTCTAAAATATTTTCGGTTTAATTTTTAATGGCCACTCATTATCCATTGGCAATTGTTATTCCCGCTTACAAGTCTGCGTTCCTGCGGGAAGCTTTAGATTCCGTTGCAAGCCAATCTTGCCGGCGCTTTCAACTCTATGTTGGCGATGACGCCAGCCCTGAAAACATTGGCGAAATTGTCCGCGAATATTCAGATGTATTGCCCATCAACTATCTGCGATTTGAAAAGAACTTGGGTCGCGCATCTCTCGTCAAACACTGGGAACGCTGCATTCGCATGGGAAACGAGCCGTGGGTCTGGCTTTTTTCCGACGACGATGTCATGGAAGCAGACTGCATCGAAAGTTTTTTTCGGGAATTGCGCGCCACCGAAGGCCGTCACGATTTATATCGCTTCAATACCATTTCCATTAATCGTGCCGGTACTCAGCTTTCCGAAAATCCACAACATCCACAAAATGAGACAGGCGCCGATTTCCTCGTCGCGCATTTGCGCGGCGGCAGGAAAAGCACGGCGCAAGAACTGATTTTTTCACGGGCTGCGTGGGCATCCGCAGGAGGATTTCCGGATTTCCCGCTGGCCTGGGCGTCTGATGATGCCTTCATTGCCATACTCGGCTTGCGTAAACCCATTCGTGTCATTGCCGGACCGCGCCTAAAATGGCGTTCGAGCGGACAAAATATATCTACTCTTAATTACTCTCCGATGGCTGCTCAAAAATTTCAAGCGTGCCGTGAATTTGTTTTATGGGCCGCTGATTTTTTCAAAAAAACTCCGCCGACAAATGACCATTTGGTCAATGGTGAACTCAATCGCCTGCTCGAAAACTGGTTTTTCCAGGACATGATTTACCGTCATAAATTGATAGGATTTAGATCAAGCCTCGAAGTTGACAAACTGGCCGCGTCTTCCTGGCATCACCCGCGGGGTTACGGGTTTTTGAAAACAATGAAGTTCAACTGCAACCTCATTCGCGAAAAGCTCTTGCGAAAAGCTCTTCGGCTTATTAAAAATCCGACACAACGTGCGGGGTAGAATCCCCGTCCAAATGGATTGCCAAATCTACCGCGCTCGCTGCACAATGACTATGAAAACCTCCATACCGGCCGTTTCAGTTGTCATCCCGGCGTACAATCGCGCGTATTGTGTTGCCAACGCCGTCGAAAGCACCCTCGCGCAGACATTCAAAGATTTTGAAATCATCGCCGTTGACGATGGCACGGCGAATGACCTGGGGAAGTTCGGCGACCAGGTTCGCCGATTCGCCAGGAAAACCGGGGCGTTATTGTTCCCTGATTTGGTTCGCCGCGGAGCGCAAAAGAAATGGCCAGTTTAAAAACACTTCAATCACCCCAACTTTTTTGTGCGAAGGCAAGGTGAACGATTTTATTTCGAGGATTTATGGTCTTGGTTTTGGGGGCCGAAAGTTACATCGGCAGGATTTTTTGCGCAGAGCTGCAGCGGCGCCGTCATGATCACGTGGCGCTTCCCGGGAAGGATTATTCCGATTTTTCCTCGCTTTTTAACGTCGTTCGAAAAACAAAACCCAAATTTCTCATCAACGCCACCGGCTGCACCGGGATGGATCCAGATGCCAACGAACCGGCGCGCGGAGAGATCTTACGTGCCAACACGATCTTGCCCCGTTATATCGCCCAAGTCAGTCTCATGACGAACTCACCCTGGGGGCATATTTCCCCCTGCGGCATCTATTCGGGGGCGAAAGTCGTAGTTGGCACGGGGATTGTCGTTGAAAAAAAGATAGCGAGGGAAGAACTCGTTCGGATGGTCCTGGAATGTCCGGAAAAGCTTCGAGGTTTCACGGAAGCCGATGAGCCAAATTTTTCCTTTCGCGCTGCCCCTTGCAACTTTTTTAGCGGCACTGCGGCACTGGCGGAAGAAGCCATCCGTGGCATCGGCCGTAATTACATTTGGCGCCTCGGCCAGACGTTCAACGAACGCGATGAACCGGAAAATTTTCTCCGAAAGTTTCAATCTGCTGAAAAAATTTACAACGGCGTCCAGGCCCTTTCCCACACGGATGATTTTGTGCGCGCCTGCCTGGATCTTTGGGAACGTGAAGCGCCTTTCGGCACCTACAATGTGGCAAATCCAGGCATGATCACCACCAGCCAAATCGTGGACCAGATCCGGAAAACCCTCAACCCACCGCGCCATTTCGAATTTTGGCGGGACGACATCGAACTTTACAACCACGGGAATCGTGTTCTGCGATGCAATTACGTCCTGGATGTTTCCAAGCTGCTCGCTACGGGAATAGATATGCGACCGGTCACCCAAGCCATCGAGGATTCCTTAAGAAACTGGCGCACGGAGTCCTCTCCAGGCGAGTTGCATAAAGCCGCTTAAATGAAATCAAAAAAGAAAAATGCAGTCTTTGTCCATAGGGGCCTGGTTTTGCCACCATTGTTCGGATTGTTTGTTTTGGCCCCCGCTGCTAAGGCACAACTGGAAACAGGACAGCCGGAAACGGTGCAACCGCTTACGCCGCCCGTCGAATCCCTCTCCAGCCTTCACATGACCAACGATTTCGAGGTGTTCCCGTTCCGACCGGCGCCAACGTCTCCCATGCCTTATGAGCCATTTAAATGGGACCAGTTTGTCGTACGCCCCCATGTGGACTATCAGGTGATCGATGCCCAGGGCATACTCGCCGCTCCCAGCAACAGCGTAAATACCGTCATCCAGAATATTTCACCCGGGGTCTTAATCAATCTGGGCCCCCACTGGTCTTT
>Ga0210398_10007042_pt1 | contig 10255 bp, 8 predicted proteins | sample IncBWC4OmetaG_FD_161047 | JGI IMG/M metagenome (GOLD analysis project Ga0210398, IMG submission 161047) | Forest soil microbial communities from Barre Woods Harvard Forest LTER site, Petersham, Massachusetts, United States - Inc-BW-C-4-O | ecosystem: Environmental > Terrestrial > Soil >...
GTCACTTCGATCGTGCACCATCAGGAATGAAACGCGCGATGAAAACGAATGGATTTACCCTGGTGGAGTTGATGATCACGGTGGCGGTCGTGGCCATACTCGCAATGATTGCCGTCCCTGCGTACACTCAGTACGTCCAAAGGGCGAACCGCACGGACGCGACCAAAACCCTGACATTGGACGCGCAAGCGCTCGAGCGCTGCTATTCGCAGACTTTCTTATATACAGGCTGTGCGGGTGCGCCTGCGGGAGCGACGCCGTCTCCCCAAGGCAAATATACAGTGACCATCACGATCCCGGACCCCGCGCAGCCGGCGCCAAGCTACATCATCAGCGCCGTACCCTTGGCGCCATCCCAAGTGGGGGATACGGCCTGCCAGCTTTTCACCCTGAACACGGCGAACGCGCAATTCGCGCAGACCGGCGGTGGAGCTGCCAACACCCAAACCTGCTGGGGTTCGACCTAAGCGGGATCCAAGGCCGCGGCGCGGCAACTGCCGGCCGCGCGGGGGCGATGAAACTGAGAACTGCGTCGCGCTTTGTTTGGCCCGCACCAATTTCAGTCAGTTTCACGTAAGCTTTCCCCGGTAAGGTGACTTCATGATCCTGTTCACGTTCACAGATGGACGTTCTGCGACCGCCAATTGCCACGGCGGCTCCGGGTTCACCCTGATCGAATTGATCATGACCATTACCGTGGGCGCAATTCTGCTGGCTATCGGCGTGCCCGCATTCCAGTTCGTTACTTCGTCGAACCGCGCCTCCAGCGAGATCAACGGTTTGCTCGGTGATATGCAATTCGCGCGAGGCGAAGCGATCAGGGAAGGCCAGACTGTCACGATCTGCGCGGCCGCCGGGAGCGCCCCACCATGTTTGGGCACCACAGCCTGGCAGTCCGGATGGATTGTCTTCTCGGATTTCGCCGGCACCGGGGTGTTTGGCGGAAATGATGTGCTGCTGAAAGTCCAGAAACCGTTTTCAAGCACGGATACCTTGACGGCTGACAACGGTATCACCAGCGTCACCTTCAGCCGCGAAGGCTTTACCTCGACTCTTCCCGGCCCGGTAATCTTCCGCCTGCAAACCAATCCGGTGAATATCAATTACACCCGCTGTCTGTCGGCAACCATCGTCGGCGCGCTGTCGACGCAGATACAAAACCAAATAACTGCGGAGGGCCCGCCATGCTGAAACAGCACCGTGAACAGGGCTTCACCCTGCTCGAAGTGATGGTGGCGCTGTTCGTGCTGGTGATCGGCTTGCTGGGCGTGTTGAAGCTCGAGACCGTGGCGTACGCCAGCACCAATGTCGCCGCCAAACGTTCGATCGCAGCCCTCGAAGCGGCAAGTCTGGCCGCCTCCATGCATGTCAATCGCGGCTATTGGACCACTCCCGATCCCTCCGGCGCGACCATCGCCATCAACGGCAATGTTGCTTCCGTGACCCTGAACGCTCCCCTGTTGGCCGGCGTAATCGGCCCCGCGCAGGTTTGCACGTCCCCCGTGACGCCCTGCCTGCCGCTCAACATGGCCGCCTACGACTTGCAGCAATGGGCCATAGGCCTGCAAAAGCTGCTGCCTAATGTAACCGGCTCGGTCATCTGCGGTACCGCGCCGCCCGTAAGCTGCATGATCAACATTCAATGGAACGAGAACGCCGTCGCCGTCAACACCGCGGAAAACGTTGCATTGGCAGGCCCCAGCTACACCTTGTACGTCGAGCCATGAAGACACCTACACCACTCGTACTTCGGACAGTCAGGACAGCGCAACGCGGCTTCACTCTGATCGAGCTGATGGTCGCCATTACGCTGGGCATCTTTCTCGTCGGCGGCCTGCTGATGATGGTGCAGAGCACGCGCAATGCCTTTGGCAATCAACAATTGCTCGCGCAGCTGCAAGACAATGAACGCCTGGTCATGACGTTCATGGCCTCGGTGGTGGAAACCACGGGTTATTTCCCAAACCCGGTGGTCAACGTCAACACGGCCATGTTCCCCGCACCGTTTGCAATACCCCTTCACGTTGGCCAACAATTTAATGTCCCGGGCCAGGCCATTTTCGGCACCTTCAACGCGGGCTTGCCGGGCGACACCGTCACGGTCCGCTACGCCGCGGGGCCGGGCATCCCGGCTCCGGGCGACAACGTCTTCAATTGCAAGGGCACGAAGAACGCCACCGGCGCCACGGATGTTTTCATCAATACATTCTGGGTGAACAATGCGAACCCGAACAACCCGATACTGACCTGCACGGTCAGCAGCGTGAATGGGTCTTTCCCCACCGTGGATATCCCGTTGGTGAACGGCGTTCAGAGTTTGAGCATCCAATACGGCATTAAGCGCAGCATTGCCGACACCGGCAGCTGCGCCGACACTTACCTGTTCGCCAACCAGATGGCCCCGGTCCCCTTCCCGAATGACTGGCTCAATGTGTGCTCGATCAACGTGTCGATGTCCTTCATCAATCCGCTCAATCCGGCCGGTCCGCCAATCGTCATCCAGCGCGTCATTGCCACCATGAACGCCGCGGGAGTCAACTCATGACAACGCAAACTTCTGCAAAATCTCAACTCCTGATGGCTCCGTGCGGGCAACGCGGCATGGCGCTGATCACCTCGATGCTGCTGCTCATCGTGGTGACCATCATGGCATTGAGCATGTTTCGCAGTTACGGCATCGAGGAAAGGCTCGCCGGCAATACCCGCGACAAGCAGCGCGCAATCAATGCCGCGGTGAGCGCGCAGCAGTACGCCGAGTCCTGGCTGGCGAGTGGCGCCGCACCGCCGACCGGCATATGTCCCGTCGGTTTCGTGCCCTCCTCCACCAGCGGCGAGGTGTGCTCCAAGCCTGCGATTCCCATCGACTTCAGCGTTCTGCCGTGGCAAACGGGTGTGACCTACACCCAGTTCACGTCCAATGCAATCAATGGCGTGAGCAACGTCGTCAGTGCTACGGGGACCGGGGACGTCGTATCGGGATTGGGTGTCCTCACGCAGTCCGCATCCTATGTCCAGGCACCCGTGTTCTACATCACCGATCTCGGCCCGAACGCGGGTGTTCCGGCGGGAGAGGTCTACCAGGTGGACGCCCTGGGCTTCGGCGGCCAGTCGAACACCGTGGCCGTGGTCGAGAGCACCTTCGTCATCGGTACAAATACCCCCAACTCGTTGACGGGTCCATGATCCAAAAACACTGGTCCCTCGCGAGTGCGATCCTCACAGGCGCCATCACAGCAGCCTTTTGATCCGCCGCGATTGCCCAGGTCGGCGGCAAGGACTTGAAGCGCCTAACATGGGTGCAGCGTCGTTAAACATATTCCGCGCTGCTGACCATAAGGCGCACCATCCGTGAACCGGGTCTCATTTTTCGGTTCCACAGTGTGACCCGTCAGGTTCGAGAAGGCTTCGATCGCTAAGGTGACACCCCTAATCAAACCCAATCGCAGGGCAGGTCTATGAAACAGGGATACTCGATCTCGATGGCCATTCTCACCGGCGCTATCGCCGTGGGGCTCTCCTGCGGCGCGCGCGCCCAGGTTACATCGAACGATGACTTTACCCAGGCCAACGACACCAATAGCTGGAAGACCTTCGACGGCGCCTGCCTCACTGCGGGCGATGGCACCGGCAGCATTCCTGCCTGCGTGGGCTTGCCCTACTACAACAATCAAGTACAGATCGGCGGCAGCCTCGGCTTCTTGGGCCAGCCCACGAATCCTGGAACCGGCGCCGGCCAAGCCGGCGATGCTCCCGGCCAGGGCGCGCTGCGTTTCACCAACTGGTACGGGCAGGCCGGCAGCATCATCTCCAACGGCGCGCCATTTCCGACCGGCAGCGGGTTGCAGGTGGTTTTCAAAACCATCAGCTACGACGGCGATCGCGGCGGCGCGGGCGGCGACGGCGCCGACGGCATGGGCTTCTTTCTCATGGACGGCGCCTTCACCCCCTACGACACCGGCGCCTTCGGCGGCAGTCTTGGGTACACCTGTTCGAACGTCAATAACGACCCAAATCTTCGCGCGGACGGCACGCCGCGCCAGTACGACGGACTGGCGCACGCGTATCTAGGCTTGGGCATCGATGAGTACGGCAACTTCTTGAACCAGGGCGACAACACCGCCAGCGGTTTCGGCTATCTGCCCGGGCGCATCGGCTTGCGCGGCGCCGGCAGCGTCGCCTGGGGGCCGCTCAGTAACAACTATCCTTTGCAGTATCCCGCGACACTCACGCTTCCGCAGCGAGCCCAGGCCGTGCAGAACACTTGCCGCAGCGGCTTCATTTGGGACTATTCCAATCCAGCTGCGCCATTTCAGACCATCACGCCGGTCCTCGACTATGCCCCCGTAGGCGCACCAGTAATTCTCTCCAGCATATTGCCGGGACAAAACATCGCCAACGAAGGTGCGACGACACGCGGTGCCGCGCAACCCATCACGTACGCTTTGAAGATCACCCAGAACGGCATCTTGAGCCTGAACATCAGCTACAACGGCGGCAACTATCAGCCGGTGATCACCAAGCAGGACATCACTGTGGCCAATGGCGCGCTGCCCGCCAGCTTCAGATTTGGTTTCACGGGCTCGACCGGCGGCAGCAGAAACGTTCACGAGATTCTGTGCTTCCAGGCGGCGCCGTCAAATGTTTCCGGCACCGGCGTGGGCGTGAACGAGCAGGAAGCCACCAAGATCGCCAGCGGTACTCAAGCCTATCTGGCTTACTACTACCCGAGCAACAATACCGGCACTCTGACTGCGAACGACCTGATTTACACGGCGGCGACTCAATCCATCGGCATCAGCGCCACGTCGAATTGGGACGCGTCCTGCAATTTGACCGGCATTCCCGGCGGACAGAGCTGCCCCTCCACGGGTGTTGCCGGGCCCTTGGCCCCGCAGATTCCCGTCGCCAGCCGCGTGATGCTGAGTTGGGATGGGATCAACAATGTGGGTGTGGCATTCCGCTGGACCAATCTCGCCAGCGGCTCATCGATCAACGCGACCGAACAAACCACGCTGGACGCGGGCGATCCTGCGCCGATCAACGCCAGCCGGCTTTGGTATTTGCGCGGCTCCAGGATCGATGAGATCAACACCCTCGGCGTCGGTTTGTACCGCGCACGCGACGGCGTGCTGGGCGATATCGTCGACTCGAGTCCGACCTGGGTGGGACCGCCGACCTCGCACTATCAAATCACCTGGAATGATCGGTTGGTCGGCACCGACCCCACACCCGAGAATACGGCCGCGCAGACTTTCGGCCAATTCATAACAGCGGAGCAAACGCGGCTCAATGTGGTTTACACCGGCGCCAACGACGGCTTCTTGCACGGCTTCCGCAGCGGATCGTTCGACGTCAACGGCAATTACGTGAACAACGGCGCCACGCCCAACGACGGCCAAGAGGTGTTGGCCTATATGCCGGCCGCGGTGCTGAACACGATTCACAATTCAGTGGATGGAACTCTGGATTACTCCGGTCCCCAGTACTCCCATAATTTCTACGTGGATGCGACACCCGACACCGACGATGTCTTCTATCAGAGCGGTTGGCACACCTGGCTGGTGGGAGGACTGGGTGCCGGCGGTGCCGCCATCTACGCGCTCGATATCACCAATCCGGGCAATTTCGCCGAAACCAACGCCAGCAGCCTGGTGATGGGCGAGTGGTCCGCGGCGACCATCAGCTGCAACAACGTCGCCAATTGCGGCAACAACATGGGCAACACCTACGGCACACCCATCGTGCGCCGTCTGCATGACGGCAACTGGGCGATCATATTCGGCAATGGCTTCGGCAGCGCTTCGGGCGATGCCGGCGTTTTCATTTTGCTCGTCGACGCGAACGGCCAGACGCATGCCGCCAGTAATTATTATCTGTCGACCGGGACACCCGGCACCAACAATGGAATCGCCTACGTCTCCTCCGCCGATTTGGACGGCGATCACATCACCGACTATCTGTATGCCGGCGATTTGCTCGGCAATGTGTGGCGCTTCGATCTGACCAGTGCCACCGAGAGCACCTGGGCTGCCGCGGCCACGCCGCTGTTTTCCGCACCGGCCGGGCAGCCGATCACCACCAAAGTCCAGGTGATCAGCGTGCCGCAAATAGCCGGGCCGGCCATGGTCATGATCGATTTCGGAACCGGACAGAAATTTCCGCCGACCAATCTGCTCCCGACTTCGTATCAGCCGGGCACCCAGTATCTGTACGGCGTTTGGGACTGGAACATGACCAACTGGAACAGCATGTCGGCAACCAAGTACTTGAGCCTCGCGGCGGGTGCGGTAGTGACGCCGGCAAATATGACAACGCAGACGCTGACTTCACTCGGCACCGGTGCACTCGACATCACTTCCAACGCAGTATGCTGGAGCGGTTCGGCCACCTGCACCAGCGGCAATAACCAGTTCGGCTGGGTGGTTGCATTGCCGGGGGCCCAGGAACAAATCGTGTTCAACCCATTGGTTTATCAAAACGCGTTGATCGTCAATACCACCATCCCGGCGGTCAATTCGCCCACCAGCTGCACCGTGAATCACGACACCGGCAATACGATAGCCATCTCCTTGGCCACCGGCGGCGCGCTCGGCAACAGCACGACCGGGAGCTTCTTCAGGAACACCACGGACACCAATGCGGCGGGTTCCCTGACGAATGGCACTGGTACACCGTTCGTCGCACAAGCCGGCGGCAACACGTTTATTTTGACGCAATCCCTGGGCGATGCCGCCTTTACGGTACCGAATCAGACAACGCCGCCCACAGGACCTTTGAACTGCGTCGCAGGGGCAAAATTCTGCTCTGGTAACATTCAGCAGGCTTCGCTGGTCTCCAAGCGCTTGACCTGGATCGAGCGCCGGTAAAGGACATCCAATGACTAACCGCAGCCCATTTTCGTCGTCCCGCATGGGCGGCCCGCGCGTCGGCGGCTTCACGCTGGTCGAGCTGATGATCACGGTGGTCATCCTGGCGATCATCGTCGCGATCGCGCTCCCGTCTTATCAGGCGCAATCTCAGAAGGCGCGGCGCACGGATGCGCGCAACGCGCTGCTGGACATTGCGGGTCGCGAGGAAAGGTTCTTGAGCGTCTCGAATGCCTACAGCCAGCTGCCCAGCGATGTCGGCTACGGCGGCGCCGCATGGCCGCAGAATGTCACCCCCAACAGTTATTATTCCGTTACCGTGACGGTCCCCGCCCCCGGCTTTCCCGCAGGGACCCCATCGTTCCTCGTTACCGCCACGCCGATCGGCCTCCAGGTAACCGACACGACCTGCGCGACATTTACCGTGAATCAGATCGGCCAGCAAACCGCTCAGAATTCCGGGGGCGTCGATACCTCGACAACCTGCTGGGGTACATAGCTGCCCAGTCGCAGCACTCTGACGGATTTACCCGCTCGAATACCCAACAAAAAAGCCGCGCTGGAAGCGCGGCTTTTTTGCTTGCAGCTTGCGTTGGCTTAGCGCTTAGCGCGCGCTGTATCCGCGGCCTTCGACACACGCCACCATGGCGCGTTGGTAATCCGGGGCATTCTGCGCAACCTGTCCGGCCTGTTCCGAGGCCCACTTCTGGCATTCGGCCTTGTCGGTGGCCTGCTGCTCAGGACTCTGGCCGTTCTTCGGGTACATGAAGATCTGACCGACGCCTGGACCAAATCCCGCGCCAGCACTCGGGGCTGACAGGGGCGCCGGCGCGCTCGCATTCGGCGCGGCCCCGGCATACGGCGTGGCGCCCGCATCCGGCGCGGCACCTGCCCCGGCAGCGGCGCCCGAAGAATCGGCCGCCGGCGGCGGGTCCGTCGCTACGTAGCCGTCATAGGACGGGTTGTACGTGTAGTACACGTCATTGGCGTAGTAGTAAGGAATACCGCCATACCAGTAGGTCGCATAGGCCAAAGGCAGTACCGGCAAGAACCAGGCAAACCCCAGGCCGTAGTAGGCTCGCGGCCAGTAGCCGCCATGCCAGTACCCGCCGCGCCAGTAGGCGCCCGTGGAGTAGCCGTGCCAACCGTAATTGTGGCCTCCGTAGCCGTATCCGTAGCCTCCATGGCCCGCGTAGGCCCCGCCATGATAGGCGGCAGGATAACCGTGGACCGACGCAGCGGCGTAGTGAGCGCTGGGCGCGTAATGAGCCCCTGCGGACGCATGCGCCGGAGCCCCGTGCGAGCCACCGAATGAATGCCCCCCGGCCGCCGCGTGGCCGCCCGAAGCGTGGCCGCCGCCACCGCCGCCATGGCCCGATTGAGCCCATACCGGCGTCCCGGCTGCGAGAATTGACCCCAGCAGGCCGACCGCCAGTAGAACGCCCTTGCCCTTGATGCTCATGTGTCTCTCCTCGCCTCTACTGATCTATAAGACCCTACCCATTCAACGCGGTTCAAGGCGTTTGGTGCACATAACACGACCTTAATTACGCCACGCTGCATTAAACATCACATAAGCCGTTCGCCCGGGCGCCGGCTCGAAAAACCTCGAATTGGTCTCATTCACGATCACAGTACCTACATAGGCTCGATCAGCCAGGTTATCAAGGCGAGCGAATTCGCTGAACCGCCAGTGGGTCGTCTCCTGTTCGAAACCGGCGCGCAAATTCACCACCCAGTAGCCGTCGGCGGCGTCCGAGTTGCGGTCATTCACGTAGATTTTCGAGCGGCCCACGGTGTCGAGGGTGGTCGAGAATCCCAGCGGCGCATAGCGCCAAGTCACTCCCGCGTACAAGGCATTTCGCGCCAGCGCAGGCAGGTAACTGCCGGCCGGCACCAGCTGGTAGCTGGGCGGCGGCGGGCCTGGCGCGAGCGGGTTACAAGGCGTAGTTACGCAGGTGTAGTAGGGCTGCTGCACGACGGCGCGGATGTAGGTGTACGCCAACCGGCCGCTGAATCCTCCCGCAAAATTCACCTCGGTGCCGAGTTCCAGCCCGCGGCGCGTGGTCTCGCCGATATTCTGATCCACCGCCCGGCCGGCGGAATTCTGCAGCACCGCCAACTCATCCCGGGTCTTGATGTAGAAGGCAGCGAGATCCGCACGCACTCGGTCGTTGCCCGCCTTGATGCCGGTTTCGTAGTTGTCGCTGCGCGCCGGCTTCAATCCTAGATTCAACCCCGGCAGACTGCCGTCGACGGAACGATAGGCCAAATCGTTCAATGTGGGCGTTTCGAATCCCTTGCCGTACGAACCGTAAATGTTGACCGCCTCGGTGGCGCGGTACGTCACCCCTGCGACCGGATTCACCGCCGAATATCGAACTTCGCTATCCGCGCCGTCGATCACCGCCAAGTGACCATGAGAAGTCACGTCCACCAGACTGTTGCGCACGCCGGCGATCAATCGCCAACGAGCCGCCGGGTCCCACTGCGCCTGCAGGTACTGATCGAAATCGTATACATAGTTGGTTTCATAGCGGCGCAGCGCCCCTTGCACGCCGGTTTCCGTGCCCACGTAATTCAAATAACCCTTGCGGGTTTCCGCCAGATCGTCGTAGTTGAGACCGGCCACCACGAGCAATGGCGTACCTGCGACGCTGCGCTGATCCGCGACGTGCAAGTCGACGCCCCAATATGCGCGGTCCAAATCGATGACGCCGCCGGGGGAAAGCGGATTCACCTCTTGCGCCATGGGTATGGCCTGAAACTGTTCCGTGCCGCGATGTCCGGTATAGGTGGTGGCGAACAATTCATCGGTCGCGCTGAGTTTGTTTTCGTAGGCGACGCCCAATTGCTCCTGATCGAGATCCTTGCGCGTGTTGTAGGCAATTGCATTGACGCCTGCCTGGGTGGGATTGGCCTCGAATTGCGCGCGGGTCAGGCCCAAGGGGTCCTGCACAAATGGGGATTCAATGGCGTTGCCCACGATCGTCAACTTCGATGTGTCGCTCGGGGCGAGACTCAGCTTGGCATTGAAGAGATTGCGCTGCGCGTCGCTATGAACCCGATAGCCATCGGTTTGAAAGTGCGAGGTGTCCACGACATAGTTGACCGCGCCGTTGTCTCCCGTGGTCTTCAGGTCGTAGCGCTGAGCATTGAACGCGCCGTACTCCACTTCGGCCCCGTAAAGGTATCCGGGCTTGGCATCCTCCGTGAATATTGAAATCACGCCGCCGGAGGAGTTGCCGTACAGCGCCGAGAACGGTCCGCGCAGCACTTCGATGTGGTCGGCGGAGCTCAAATCGAATTGCGAGAACTGCCCTTGGCCGTCCGGCATGGTTCCCGGAATGCCGTCCGAATACAAGCGCACGCCGCGAACGCCGAAATTT
>Ga0210398_10007043_pt1 | contig 10255 bp, 8 predicted proteins | sample IncBWC4OmetaG_FD_161047 | JGI IMG/M metagenome (GOLD analysis project Ga0210398, IMG submission 161047) | Forest soil microbial communities from Barre Woods Harvard Forest LTER site, Petersham, Massachusetts, United States - Inc-BW-C-4-O | ecosystem: Environmental > Terrestrial > Soil >...
GGCTTTCCGGGCGGCCAGATCCTTCGCGTACGCCGTGGCGCCCTCGAGCAAATCGCCTTCGATGATCTTGTCGATCACGCCGGCTTCGGCGGCCTGCGCCGCGGGTACGGGATCGCCGGAAACGATCACCCCGAGCGCAGCTTCGACGCCGATCAGCCGCGGCAGGCGCTGCGTGCCCCCGGCGCCGGGAAGGATACCCAATTTGACCTCCGGCAGTCCGATTTTGGCGCTGGCAACGGCGACGCGATAATGGCAGGCGAGGGCGACCTCCAGGCCGCCTCCAAAGGCCGTGCCGTGAATGGCGGCAACGATGGGTTTGCCGGAATTCTCCACCGCCTTGATGGCATCGTGGAGGCTGGGCGACAGGGGAGGCTTGCCGAATTCAGTGATGTCGGCGCCCGCCATGAAGGTCCGGCCTTCGCACGCGAGAACGCCGACTTTGATTTCAGGGTCCTGCGCAAGCTGCGTCACGCCATCGATGATCGCGGTGCGCACGCCGACGCTGATGGCGTTGACCGGAGGATTGTTGACCCAGATGATGCCGACGTCGCCGCGCTTTTCGAATCTACCGTTCATAGGTCATCTCCCAAGGAAGGAGCGAAGCTTATCAAAGCGTCCGCGTCCCGTGCATATCGGCGCACTAGCGGCCGACTCGCCTGCCGCCATCGACCACATGTATTTCCCCGGTGGTCTTGGAGGCGATGGCGCCCAAGTAGTAAACGGTTTCGGCGACGTCCTCCGGCGACACCAGCGTGCCGAGCGCCGATGCGGACGCGTAGCTGCGCAACATGGCCTCGAAGCCCTCGGCTCCCAGCCCGTTCCGGAGCCAGGGTGAATCGACCATTCCGGGTGCGACCACGTTCAGCCTGATTTGCGGTCCCAGTACTCTCGCCAAGGTCAGCGTGAGTGCGTTGAGCGCGCCTTTCGAGGCAATGTACGCAATACTCGATCCGCCGCCCAGCAACGGAGCGATGGACGATACATTGACCACCGCGGCGCCGGAGTTGCCTCGAAGCAGCGGTGCGAAGGCGCGGATCATTTGAAAGGGACCTATGACGTTGACCGCATAAATCTTTTGAAAATCCGCGGCATCGAGCCCCTCGAGATCCTTCAAATCGACGAACTTGGTGGTCCCGGCGTTGTTGACGAGCGTATCGCAGCGTCCGAAGCGCTCCTTGACCCGCGCCGCCATCCGTACGCATTGGGCGTCATCCGATACATCCGCGCGCTCGATGAGCACATCGGCACCGTAACTGCCGCAAGACGCGGCTACTTTCTCCGCGGGCTCCCGCTCCCGCGAATAGTTCACGCACACGTTCCAACCGCGGCGAGCGAAGAGTATCGCGCTCGCGGCGCCGATGCCGGACGACGAACCGGTTATCACGCAGACTTTTTTCGTCACGTTGAATCCTCGAAAATTGAGCCAGGCTCGCCGTGCGCCGCCATGCCGACCTGCCCATAGTGGCATGCTCTCGTGCGCCGGTACACGAAACCCGTTTGACTGCACCGAGGGCAGGGCCGCACACTGGCCGCTTGCGCAAAGACCACACATCGTAGGTTATCGCTGCGGGGAGAATTAATGAAGGGTTCGATGCGTTCATTGCTCATGACAATCGCGGCGGCAGTAGCTTCGCTCGCGATATCAAACCTGGCGCCGGCACAGGCGCAATCCGCCCCGGCCGGCGCGGCACCGCCAAAGCCCGTACAGGCGAGGCCGCGGTTGCAATTGACGCCCGAGCAGATTGCGGCGCTACCGAAGTGGACGGAAATGACCATGAGCGCGCGCGACGGCACGAAGCTCGCGGCCAACGTCTTCCTGCCTGCGGGCGCAGGGCCTTTTCCCGTGGTGCTGTCGCGAACACCGTATCTGAAGGACGCGCTCGGCGATCTGGCCGGTTACTCTGCGAAGAAGTATACGGACGCGGGCTTCGCCTTTGTCATGCAGGACGTGCGCGGCAAGGGCCATTCCGAGGGATTCTATGAGGCCTTCATACCCGATATGGAGGATGGGTACGACACCGTCGAATGGGTTGCCAAGCAATCCTGGTCGAACGGCCGCGTTGGGATGGTCGGTGCCTCGGCGCTGGGAATCACCACCAATTTGGCGGCGATGGCGGCACCGCCGCATCTGGTCGCGGCCTTCGTGATCGTTGCGCCCTATGATCAGCTGCTCAATACCTATCCCGGCGGCGTGCTGAAGGACGAAGACACGCTCGGTTGGCTGAAAGGCCAAGGCGAGTCGCAGACACAGCTGGATCAGGTCCGCGGGAGCGCCGCGAATTCGGCATTCTGGAACGAGCATGCGATGACGACTCAGCGGAAGTTCATTCGCATTCCCATGTACAACCAGGGCGCCTGGTACGACATCTTCAATGATGGCAATGTCGAGAACTTCCGCTGGCTGCAGAACTTCGGCGCCAAGGGCGCGCGCGGCAACCAGAAACTTTACATGGTACCGGCCGGACACGGCGGCCTGGGCGGGGATAAGAGCGACGTCGAATACAATCAGGCCGGCGCGACCGTGCCGGCGACGGAAGAGATGCGCTGGTGGGAGTATTGGCTGAAGGGCGTCGACAACGGCATCATGAAGGAGCCGCCGGTCACCCTGTTCATGATGGCTTCGGGACGCAAGGGTCACCCCTCCGCCGCGAGTCATGTATTTACTGCGCCCAATTGGCCGCCGGCGAATCATCCGACCGCCTACTATTTGAGCGCCGATATGCACTTGACGACCAAGCCGCCTGCCGCGGCGGATGCGAAAATCAGCTACCGGTTTGATCCGGCGAATCCTGTCAAAACCTACGGAGGCTCGAATCTGCTGCAGACCGCGGGCCCGCTCGACCAGCGCCCCATCGGACAGCGCCAGGACTACCTACGCTTCGAAACCCCGGTATTGGATAAAAATGTGGCCATCGCCGGCCACGTCGACATGACCTTGTGGGCAGCGACCGATGGGCTCGACACGGATTTCATGGTCAAGCTCATCGATGTCTATCCCGACGGGTATGAGCAAATCATCCTCGACAACCCCATTCGCACGCGCTACCGGCATGGCCGCGATCCTGATGATGTGGCGCTGATGACCCCCGGTAAACCCGAGGAGTTGCACATCGACTTGTGGAACACCGCCTTCACGTTCGAGAAGGGCCACAAGATCCAGGTGACGGTGACGTCGTCCAACGCCACGAAGTTCGAAATCAATCCGAACACCGGGGAGCCGTTCGGCGTTGCGACCAGCACCGCGCCGCGGGTGGCCACCAATACCATCTACGCCGACAAGCGCCATCCCTCGGCGATGATACTGCCGGTACTTTAGCCCCGCGCCTTGATGGGCAGTTCCGGCGGCGGCTGGCTGCGACTTGCGGCCGCAGGCTCGATGATGCGGGAGTCGACATGCGCTGCGTACAGCAGTTCGACCTCGCCGGCTCGGCGCTGCATCGCCAAACGCTGGTTGATGGAGCGCTTGTCGGTGATCTCCCCGGCTTCCGGCGAGGGCGGCTCCTTCAATATCAGCAGCCGCACGACGGTGTCGGCGCTGCCCTGGCGTGCGCGGTTGAATGCGGCGAGTTTTTCGGCCAGCCCGGCGCGCACGCCCTCGGAATCGGGTAGCGCCAGCCACACCATCGCCCCCAGCCAGGGATGATCGGGCGCGCAGATCACCGCATCGCTGACGTAGGGCTGCAATGCCTCGACCAAGTCACGGCGCACGATGCTCGCCTGGACCCAGGTGCCGGAGAGCAGCTTGAAATCTTCCGCGATGCGCCCGGCAAACTCGAGGCCTTCGATGGGCCGCTCGATATCCACCCATCGGACCGCATCGCCGGTTTTAAAATACCCCTCATCGTCAAAAGCGGCGGCGTTCAGCGCGTCGGCCTTGTGGTAGCCGCTCATGACATGAGGGCCTCTGATCCGCAATTCCAGCCGGTCCCCGATCGGCACCAGCTTCAAGGTCACGCCGGGCAGCGGCAGTCCCAGCAGGCCGGTGCGTTTCGTGTTCCAGTACACCGCGACGCCGGTGGCGGTGGTTTCCGTCATTCCCCATCCGGTGCCGAACGGCAGCTGCTCGCCGATCTGCCTTACGGTCACAGTCTGCATGCGCTCCCAGATTGGCTGGGGCAGCAATGCGCCGCCATAGCCAAGCCCACGCATATTTTTGAAAAACTTTTCGCGCAGATCCGCGTCCCGCTCGAGCGCCGAAGCCAGCATGCCAAAGGCCGCCGGCACGCAGCCAAAGCTGGTTGGCGAGACCTCCCGCAAGTTTTCGATGGTGGCATCGAACAGGCCGGGCACCGGCCGGCCGGTATCGATATACAGCGTGCCGGCCAACGCGAGCACGCTGTTGAATTGCGCGTTGCCGCCGAACGTGTGATGCCACGGAAGCCAATCGACGACCGTGTGCGTCCGCTCGGCGTTGAAGGGCTCACTGACCAGGCGGGCCATCTGGACCGAGGCGGCAATGTTGCCGTGAGTATTGATGACGCCCTTGGGACGGCCGGTGGATCCGGACGTGAGCAGAATCTTTGCGATCGTGCCGTCGTCGATCATCGAGCGGCGTGCCGTCACCGCAGGCTTGTCGACGTCGCGCAGGAGTTCGGAGAACCGGTCCCCGGTGATCGTGCGTCCACCTCGAGCTTTGACATATTCGAGCGCCCCGGCATAGCGCACGGCATCGCCGGCATACACCAACGCCGGCGCCGCCAACTCCAACGCGTATCCCAACCGGCCAAGATCGGCACCGAAGGAATAAGTGGGCGACACCGGAACCACCGCGACGCCCGCTCGCATCGCGCCCAGCATCAGGAGCGCGTGATCGATGCTGTTTTCCGACAGGATCATGACCGGCGCGCCGTGCGGTCCCAATCCTTCGCGAATGAACCAGGTCGCAACCGCGGCGGTATCACGCGCGGCCTGCGCATAGGTCAATCTGCGCCATTGCTTGGATGCGTCCCGCTCGGCCAGGAAGGTGGTGTTCGGGCGCAGATCCGCGGCGCGATCCAGATAGTCGACGAGTGAGGGCAAGCCCGGCTCGTACTTCAGGCCGCAGCTCACATACACGATGCCGTCAGCGGCGTTTTCGACGGCCACGCAGGGTTCCGGGCGGTTGAGCTTGCGCATCGGATATTCGTGCAAAGGTCTGTTCAGCATGTGTGCCCCGAAAACGGCCGGATGATTTTTTTTAGAGTCCTTCAGCTTTGGATTAGTTTCGGCCGAACCGCGCCGGAATGGAAGCGGACCGAATGAAAGCGCGCCGGGGTGAGGCGCGCCGGAGTGAAGCGCGCGGGGTGACGCGCGCCGGACGCGCCCCGGACCGGCCGGCACCCTGTGTCGACAATCGCGGCGGCGACCGCTAGGATCGGAGCGGCAACCGGGGGTATCGATGCAGTGGACCAAAAGTCAAAAGAACATCGTGCTGGCCGCGTATCTCGGTTGGACGCTGGACGCCTTCGATTTCTTTCTCATGGTGTTCATGTTCAAGGACGTTGCAACCACATTCCATGTCGATGTGAAGGATGTGGCCAAGGCGGTTTTTTTGACCTTGGCGGCGCGCCCGATCGGCGCGTTCGCTTTCGGGCGGCTCGCGGACCGGTTCGGCCGCAAGCCCATGCTGATGTGGAACATCCTGGCATTTTCGGTGCTGGAGGCGGCTTCCGGCTTTGCACCCTCGCTGACCACGTTCCTGATCCTGCGCTTCCTTTTTGGCATTGCCATGGGGGGAGAGTGGGGCATCGGTTCGGCCCTGACATTCGAAACCATACCGGTGCGCGCGCGGGGCGTGGTCTCCGGCCTGTTGCAGGCGGGTTATCCCAGCGGCTTCTTCGTCGCCTCGATCGCGACATTTCTCTTCTACGATCGATTGGGCTGGCGCTATATGTTCCTGTTGGGCATCGTTCCGGCGATCCTGGTGTTTTTCATCCGCATGGGCGTGGATGAATCGCCCGCATGGACCGAGCTGCAGGTGAAGAAGCAGCCGCTCAATCTGCTCGGCGTTCTGCTCCGGGAGTGGAAACTGGCGCTGTATGCGGTTCTTCTCATGACGGCGTTTAATTTCTTCAGCCACGGTTCGCAAGACGGGTATCCGCTGTTCTTGAAGGCTCAGCATGGTTTCGACACCCAGACCTTGTCGCTCATGACGGCGATCGCGAACATCGGCGCGATCTGCGGCGGCATCGGATTCGGCTGGCTGTCGGAACGCATCGGCAGGCGCCGCGCCATTGCCATCGCGGCATTGTTCGCGTTGCCCATCATTCCGTTCTGGGCATTTGGAACCACACCCGTGGTCTTGGGCGTGGGCGCCTTCCTCATTCAAGTCTCGGTTCAAGGCGCCTGGGGCATCATCCCGGTGCATTTGAATGAGCTTTCTCCGCCGGAGATTCGCGCCACCTTCCCGGGCTTCGTCTATCAGCTCGGCAATCTCGCAGCCTCATACAATTTACCGATCCAGGTGATGATTGCCGAAGGGCATGGCAATAATTACGGGCTTGCCATGGCGAGCGTGGTGGGCACGATGGTCATCGTCATTTCATTGCTGGTGACCTGGGGCCCCGAACATCGGGGCATTGCGATGGCGGATGCGCAGCGGGAGTCTGCAGCCGCGTGAGCTCCGAGGAAAGGGCGGGGGAGCACATGGCAGCACATTCCGACGCGACCCACACGGCCGCCGACGATCCGTCGACGTACCCATCATCTTTCGCCGCGTGGTACAGCGTGGCCGTTCTGATGCTGATGTACATATTCTCCTTCATCGACCGGACGACGATCTCCTTGCTCGTGGAGCCGATGAAGCGCGATCTGCACCTCAGTGATACCCAGATCGGCATGATGCAGGGACTGGCGTTTGCGCTGCTCTATACCTTTCTGGGCCTGCCGATCGCGCGCCTGTCCGACCGGCACAGCCGACGGGCGATCATTGCGGCCGGCGTGTTCATTTGGTCCATCATGGCAGCGCTCTGCGGCGTGGCGCGCACCGCCACCCAGCTGTTCCTGGCGCGCGTGGGTGTGGGCGTCGGCGAGGCGGCGCTGTCACCGGCGGCCTATTCCATGATTACCGACAGCTTTCCGCGTTCCAAGCTGGGCAGTGCCTTTGGCGTGTACAACGTCGGCATCACCATCGGCGCCGGCACGGCCTTTCTGGTCGGCGGCATCGTCGTTGCCGCCGTTTCTCATGCCGGGGCCACCTACACCCTGCCGTTGCTGGGCGAGATACGTGCCTGGCAAATGGTCTTCATCGTCACCGGCGCACCGGGCATTGTGCTGCCGCTGCTGATGTTGACGTTTCGCGAACCGGCGCGCCGCGGCATGTTGCGAAGGGGATCGGCTCAGCCGGCGGCCGCGGTTTCAAGGCCGCCGCTCCGCGAGGTCTTGAGCTACGTAGGGTCGAATAGTAAATTCTACGGCTTGTATTTCGTTGCGCTCGCGCTGCTGGCCATGTGCGGCTACTGCACGGCGGCCTGGCTCCCGACCGCCTTGATCCGTGTCTACGGCGTCACGGCGGCGCAGGTCGGCAAAGTCCTGGGCATCTCTTTCATTCTCATGAACTCAACCGGCATGCTCTTGGCGGGTCTGCTTTGCGACCGCCTGACCCGGCGGGGCAAGAAGGATGCGCCGATCATCGTCGCCCTGATTTCGGCCTGCGGCATCGCGCTTCTCGGCGGTCTGCCCCCCTTCATGCCGGCCGTGCCGCTGATCTGGGCCGCCATCTTCGTTTCCGGCATTACCTTCAATGCGTATAACGGTGTCGGCCCGATGGCCATCAACCAGGTCACGCCCAATCAATACCGTGCGCAAATCTCGGCGGTCTATTTATTCGTCGTCAACGCCTTGGGACTGGGCGTCGGGCCGACGCTGGTGCCGTTCGTGAATGAGCATGTGTTTCACGATCCGGCAAAAATTCGCTACAGCCTCGTCATCGTCGTGATCTGTTCCGCCGTGGCGGCCATCGCCTTGCTGCTCATCGTCCGGCCGATTTACCGGCAGAAGCAGACCGAAGCGGCGCAATGGCAATAGTATAATCGCAATATATTAATTATACTTTCGCCGAAATCAACCAAACGGGATTGACCATGAAGACCTCGAGGCGGCCGACAACTTTAATACTCCGTGCCTTGATGTCCTTCGGGGTCTTCGCCTCAGGGTTGAGCGTGGCTCAGCAAGCCCACACCTTGCTCGGCGTGAATTGCGCGGCGCCCCCGGCGTACCACTGCCCGGATACGGATTGTTCGGGTCCGACGATGACTCAACCCGGCGATACGGTCGAGCTGAAAACGCGCCGCTCCTTTTTCCTGGATTGTCCGTCCGACTACAAGCCCGGCGACAAGGTGAACATCCTGGTGAGTCTGCATGGATATGGTTCTTACGCCAATTGGCAGCGAAATTATTTTCCGGCCATGGACGTGAAGGATAAGTACAAGCTCATCGTCATCACGCCGGGTTCGCCCGTTCGATACTGGAGCGACGCCGATGATGAGTATCTGCACAACATCGTCGATCTTGTCGTCGCCACGGTGGGCAAGGAGAACGTGCAGCATTTCATTCTGGCCGGTCACAGCCAGGGCGGATTCACCAGCAGCCGCTTGGTTTGCACCGATTACTTCAAAGACAAAGTCGACGTCCGCATCAGCTTGTCCGGCGGACGGGTGGGAGCGGTGACCGCGGCGAACCGCGGTTTCGCCGGCGGCACGCCGGTGTACAAGAGCGGCGGCCCGGTGACGCCGCCGCCGCCGCCGCGTCTACCGCCGCCTCCGGCGGGTCCGCCCGGTGGAGCCTGCGATTATTCCTTCATTTTCTCGAACGGCGAGAATGAGTCGATACCGGCGGATACCTCGCCGATCGCGGACAAGTTCGGCTGCGGCAAGCGCGAGGAACTGCCGGAGGTGATCGATCCCAAGCCGGGCTATGTGTGGGATGCCACCCGCCAAGATCCCGGTTCCGACGGCTGGGGCCACTACCCGAAATCGGGACGCGCGCTGGTTTATGTGTTTCCCAACTGCAAGGATGGCCGCATCGTCGCGGACGTGGTCAAAATGCAAAAGGGCCACACGGAAGGCTACGAACCCAACGTCACCGACAAAATCATCGAATTGGCGGTGTCCGCCAAGGGCGGGAAGATCGCGGCCGGTTCATGGACGCCGCCGCCGCCTCCACCGCCGCCGCGAGGCCCCTTCGGTTGAGCTAATCCCCAATCCCGGTTGATAACCCTGTGCATAAGCGGGGACTTGTCATCAAAACGTCACCGTCATTCAACCGCTTATGTCGAACTGACGAATTATTGACCACAGCCCGCGGACTTGCATCGGCATAAAAGCTCTGTCTTAATGAGACGAGATAATCGTTGACCGATGGAGCGGCAATGACTTCAAAACCGGGAATTCTCGCGCTGACGGCTTTTGCTGGGCTCGTCAGCGGATGCGCGGCCTCGCCGCCGCCGAAAACCCCGCCAGAGCAGGTACAGATCAACTTCAACTTCAACCCCCAGGGCCAGCCCAGTCTGCGCAAATCCCTCTCGCGCGGTGCGATATCGGGCGTAGCGCAACACGTGGGATTTTTTTACGCCGTCAATCCTGATTGCACGTCAGATGGGTTCGTACAGACCCAGGTAAAAACCCCGCCGGCTCACGGTGCCGTGGCATTCGTCAAGGCGGACGGGTACACGAATTTTCCATCCTCGAGTCCTGGCCACGAATGCAATCGCAACAAGAGCCCCGGCATTGAGGTCGTTTATACGTCCGCCAAGGACTTTGTGGGCACCGACCAGTTTGCCGTGCAAGGCATTGGCCCCAAGGGAAGATACATGGAGACCGAGTACACGGTTAAAGTGATAGCACCGCCTTGAACTTAGGACCCCTTATCGAGGTCCGCCCGCAGCGAAGGCGCGGACTTCGCACGTGCCTTCCCAGCCTGGCAAGTAATCCTTGTGCAGCTGCATGAACTCGACCGCTGAGGCCACAGCCTCTTCCTTGTCTTTGAGTTCAAAGACCGCATAGCCGCCGACGACCTCTTTCGCTTCTGCGAACGGGCCATCGATCACACTGAGCCGCCCCTCGGCGATTCGCACTTGCGCACCCATGGCAATCGGCGTCAATCCGCCGCTGTCGAGCATGCGGCCGGACTCGATCTCCCGGTTGGCGAGCTTGTGCATTTCCTCCAGGAGCTTGGGCGACGGACCCATGACGTGGGCGGATTTGACGATGAACATGAATTTCATTAGACCAGACCTCCTTTAAAGAGCCGCAGGCGATACGCCGCGGAACTGATTTGG
>Ga0210398_10007044_pt1 | contig 10254 bp, 14 predicted proteins | sample IncBWC4OmetaG_FD_161047 | JGI IMG/M metagenome (GOLD analysis project Ga0210398, IMG submission 161047) | Forest soil microbial communities from Barre Woods Harvard Forest LTER site, Petersham, Massachusetts, United States - Inc-BW-C-4-O | ecosystem: Environmental > Terrestrial > Soil >...
CCGTCCCCTCGGATTGCCGTAAAATGCACTTTGGCGCGCGCCCGTAGCTCAACTGGATAGAGCATCTGCCTTCGGAGCAGAGGGTTGGGAGTTCGAGTCTCTCCGGGCGCACCATCAACAACTTACCCCGGTTTTCCTCCAAATTGAGCCTCTGCCTGGAGGAAACATGGCACAGCTTTTCGAGCGTTTTATCCGCGAAAGAAAATACCTCAAGAACGTCAGCCCGCGCACAATCGAATGGCACGAGCAGAGCCAGAAATGGCTCGCTGTCGAACAGCCCACGGAAACGGACCTTCAAGACTTCGTTATGCGAATGCGGGCAGCTGGACTCAAGGCCAGCTCCATTAACTGTCGCATCCGGTCTGTGAATGCATACCTGAACTGGAGCGGCTCACCGCTGCGTGTCCCCAAACTGAAAGAGGACAGCTACATCCCCGCAACGTATTCAAAGACACAAATTCACGCGATTCTGCGTTGGAAGCCACGCGGATTTTTTGAGCGCCGGTTGCATGTGCTCATGCTCACCCTACTCGATACCGGCATACGTTTGGGCGAAGCCCTTACGTTGTGTGTTCAGGACTGCAATCTGGATGACCTATTGCTGACCGTCACCGGCAAGGGGCGCAAGCAAAGGGTAATTCCATTATCAATGGAGCTACGCCGCGTGCTCGCTAAGTTCATATTGGATTTTTGTCCTCACCCCGGTCAGTTGGTCTTTAGTACGAAGCAAGGCCGGAGTATGAGTCACCGTAATGCATTCCGGGACATTCGGGGTTTGTGCGAGCGTCTAAGATTCCCCGCGCCAAAGTGGACGGCCCACGCTACCCGGCACAGCTTTGCGATGGAATACATACGGCGCGGCGGTAGCCTATTTCATCTGCAAAAGGTTCTTGGTCACACATCGCTTGAGATGGTCCGGCGATACGCAAACCTCGTCACGGCAGACTTGCAGGCTATTCACGAAAGGGTTAGCCTTCTTTCGCATGGATGAACCGAACAGTAATGACGCTCGCGACTTTGAGCTGGTTAAAATGGCAGTTGATTCTGTAAAGCACATTACGACTCTCACAACGGGGACAATCGTGCTGCTCGCAACCTTCGCGGAACGAATGCCCAGGCCCATTACTCATAAAGTGGACCTGGACATAGCGATTATTTCAATGCTCGTTTGTTTGGTCGCATCCTTCATTTTTCTGTGGGGAACCACGCTCGCCCGCTTTGGGCCAGAGAAAGCGTGGTTGTCCATAAGACACGGTAAGAAGCCATCCCTGAAATTTGAGGTTTTCCTTATTTACTGTTCGTTCTGCGCGGGCATCATTTACTTAGGCTCGTTTGCGCTACAGAATTTCTGATGTACCGGACTGCAAGGAGACTCGGAGGCCAGTTTTTCCCACTCTCCAGGATGGCCCGCAATTCGCATTAGAAGCCGTTCCTGAGAAATTCAGCATGTCAGGCTATAGTGGTAGCAACCAACAACAAATCCGACTTTTAATCGGCTATCATCGTGGCCGGGAAATTGGGGCGTGAACTTTTAACATGCTTGACGTAGCAATCCTCGTGAACGGCCTTGCCGTTCTCGTCGGCGTACAAATCGACCGTTAGATCGACTGGCTTGGCACAAAATGTACAGGGTATTTCTGGGAAAGGGTGACCACCCATAAATGCCTCCTTTGGACGGTCACAAGAAGCGTAAGCGAAACGCAGAACAAAGGCTGTTCAATATTGATCAACCTATGTACGGTAGCTTACGCTTGCACTTAACGACGTGGGTCCTCAAGGCGAAACATGCGCTCCAATTCTGTGATGTCCTTCTGCTCGCCCGCTTGCGCTTCTGCAGCCTTGACCATCTCCAGGTATTGGGGACCTATCGCGTGCAAGAGTGAGAGCGCGTCCACTTTCGTTTTTTTACCCTTCAATGCCTTGCGGACTTCCGTTAGTACGTGGAATTTGAGGTAGCTCACTGGATTGGACCCTCCCGGCCTAAACGCAGACTAACTGAAAGCGGCGAGGCTGTCAATCGCTATATCATAGCAAACAAATACAGTTAGCAAGTACAGTTAAGGAATCCATTTAGCGACGAAAAGCGAATAAAAAGCGTAGATTCAGATTTATTAACGTTCATGTAACAAAAACTGTTGCAGAGGGCTATGAGCGACCACCCCCAGACATTTGATCCGCCCTCCCGGTCATCTTTCGCCTTATATTCGCTATGGTTAGAAGGTCCATGTGCGCTTAGGAGCGGCGTCGAATGCTTCCACAACTGACGGCCACGGTCCTACATGCGCCTTGTCTTCCAATGTCTTGACGCCGTGACACGATCTGCATAGACCTTGCAAGTTGGTCTGCAGGAAATAGCCCGCGTATTTATCGTACGGCCAACGCCCGGACTCTTGCGCTTGCTGTATCGCCACGAGCGCCGGGACGATGTGGTCCACAATCTCAGTCATTGCCGCTTGGCAACGCTGACAGAACGGTTGACGACTCACGATTAGCGCACGTAGCTTCTGCCATCGTAGGCTCTTGCGAAGGCGGTCAAGCAACGCATCGTAGCCGGTTGTGTGCAACCGCAAGCCGTCTGTTGTGGGTGTGGCACGCTCAGCACGGCACGCTTGGCAAAACCGGACTTTATCAGGCACTTTCGTTTGACAACCGGAACACAATCGCATGGTCACTTACCCGATGACAAAGCGTCTGCTATTCGCTTGAGCGAATCTGCGATGCTGTGGACAGCGGTGCCTGTCAGCTCAATCTCAACCGAGTGTAGAGCCTCATCTTCGCCGTCCAAAGATGTCAGCGACACCTTGACCGGGTAACCACGCGAGTCTGTGAACAGACCGCTTCCGTTGTCACCATTACGCTCTTGCGTGACCCACGTGCTGAAGATGCTCGCGAAACCCTCGATTGCATCCGCCACACATTGAAAGTTCGGCATGGTGTTTTCTGGCGTGTCTGCGGGCGTTAGCCGCATCTTTTTCTTGCTCTTCTTACCGTTCACCTCATCGTGCTTCAGATACGCCATACTTCCTCCCGTCGAATCTGTGTAATCGACACACGCGACACGCCCGTTCTATATCTTTTTTATAGATAAGCCCACGCCGTTTTGCATTGCGGGTTATATAAGAAAAAGCTATTAACTGGACGTGCCGCGTGTGTCGATTGGGATTAATTTCCTCCCGAGTAGTCCACGGCGGCGCACGCCGTCCGCTGCTACCCGCGTTACTTGCTTGACGCCGGGCAGTTCTTTCAGCCGTCTGCCAAGAGTCAGCGGATTAACTTCTGCCTGACAGTCGTTTTCGTGTAGAAAACTGCTGTACGCTGTGCAGAGTTGCTCAGTGGACAGAAACGAATCCGGGTCTTCCGCGAGCTGCTCCGCTGCAAAGCGTCCGATTGGGTCCAGCTCTTCAAACAGTTGGCGCGTGGCCCGCGTGACGCGCTCCGGCGCTGCTAATCCAACGCTTTGCCACTCCAGGCACGATTGCACCATCAGAGCCATAATGCCCGGTGCTTCTCTCTTGAGCGTCTCTTCTAATCCCTTGTCCTCTTTTGAGCCGGTAAACTCCGCATCGAACGGGACGAGATGCACACGCCGCCGCGCTGCCGCATCCACTTCCAACTCTGGTTTGTGGTTGGTCGCAATGATGAGTTTGTGCGAAGGCTGAAACGTAAATTCCCGCTCGTACAGATGGGCACCCGCGAGCAAATCACTGCTGGCAAGGCTTTTTAGAAGAGCCATGTCCAGCTTAACTTGCGCGTTGCCTTCGTTTGCCGTGGCTAATCGTGCGCCGCACAGCTTTGCAATAATGCGCCGCTGACTGTCATCTTCGTTTTTCTTTGCTGCGAGATTCGACATGCGGAGCGCTGTGCCGTATTCCCAACCCATGATGTTTTGCAGGACGTTTATCAGCGTTCCTTTGCCGTTCGCGCCGTGTCCGTACCAGAACGGCAGACAATGTTCCCGCGTGTAGCCGGTGAGAACATATCCGGAATAGCGCATCAGGTATGCACTCAGAGCGTCATCGCCGAGTGTTATTTCCTGAAGGAATCGAAGGAATCGCTCCGGTTTACATCGTGCATCCGGTGCAACGGCTGTTCGCTTGGTAACTCGGTCCTCGCGTTGCACGGGCCGGAGCGCCCCGGTCTTTAGGTCCAAAACTTGATTTCCGGGTACGCCGATTAACAGCGCGTCCCGGTCAAACTCCTCCGCGAATTTCCACGCGGGCAAGAGCGGCTTCACTTGGTCCATTACGCCCTGACGGAAACGAGAATCAAGCAAGACTTTCTTTGTGGATGCGGGGACTGTCTCGTATTGCGGGTACAAGCCGCTCATGTAACTGTTGACCGCGCCTTTTAGCTTCAGGTCTTGCGGGTCGCCAATACTCCAGCGTGTCCCAACCCAGGCTGCAAATGTGCCACGGTCATAGAGGAAAGCGAAGTCTCGCGTCTGTTCTGCAAAGGCTTCCGCGATTGACGCTTGGGCGATATAGGGAAGGTCTGCCATTAGTGGATGTCCGCTCTACGATTAGCCGCGTGGTTGACCGTGTGCGCAGTTGTGGGACGCCATCCGTTTTCAATTGCTGTGCCGTCTGCCCATTGCAGGCGGCGGGCGTAATTCTTCGGGCGTCTTTCTGGCACAGGCTCAATCCGCAATCCGAAAATCGCGTCAGCTTTTGACTTGCGGAATTCCGCACGCCCGTTGAATTCGGGGTGCAAGACTGTAATTGCCCGTGCGTAGAACGGCGCGGCATGATCGTTCATCAGGAACGTATCGCCCGGTCCTTTTTCCATTTCCAGTTTCCATCTCGCGTACTGCCAAAGGCTGTGATAGGAAAACGCCGCAAAGCCGTGGTCAATGCGTAGCTGGATCTCTTGCACAAGGAAGTCCAGTACCTCCGGCTGTCTCTTGTGGAATTCGTGAAAGGCTCGCAACTCGCCGTGATCTGTGGAACGCGCTACCAACTCATCAATTGCGTCACTCATGTTTTTGACTCCAAGAAGAAATCGGGGCGGCTGCCATCTCCCCAGAAGCAGCAGCCCCGAAGGTTGCTTACGGCTGAACTTCCCCACAGCGCGTAGGGTGCGCGGCACCGTAAGCCAAGTTCCCGCGCAAAGTGGGTTACGCTCCCGAGCCTTCCAGGTTCGTGTACACAACCGGCGGATAATCGGTCACGCTCGAATCACCGCAGTAGAACTGCCAGTCGGCCCACTGATAACTGGAAACTCCAATCAGTCCCTCTTGCGCGTACAGCTCAAGGAAGGTCTGAATAAACAGCGGCGTGCGCGAGCGGTAGCAGCCCACAGAAAAATCTCCGTAGAAAACTCTGCTCGCGTCGGGATGGACCACGTACGGTTTGCTCAAAATCGTGTCATCCGCGTCATTGAAGAGCGGCACGTTCTGAGTGGACCGGGTGTTCTTGATTTTCTCCAGGTCCGTGGGATTGAGCAGGAACTTCAGGTTGGGCGAGTTCTGCCAGAAGTAAGGGAGTCCGTACTTCAGAGCTGTAACCGCACTGTAGTTGTCCGATGGTGACTCGCTTGACGAGCTACCAGATTGAATGTACGTAGCGGATGAGGCGGCTTGCATGGCCGTAAGAAACGCGGACATGAAAGCGGCGTTCTGTGCCTGGATTTGACCCAAGGCAAGTGCCTTCAGCACGCTCGAAACAATCGGAATGCCCAAGTTCATGCGGCTTTCCAGAGAGTATTTCGTCAGATTGGCGTAGCGGCTACCGCCCAACGTCACGGTTTTGTAGGTCGGAGGCGTTGAGTTGCTTGGAGCATTGCCTTCAACAAACACTGCGGATGCCGGAGCGGAAGTCTGAATCGTGACAACCAACGGAACAGAGGAATCACGGTTGAAATCTGTGACGCCCAAGCGCGTTGGAATGTCAAAATCGTTAATTCCCTGAATGATGGTTGGCACAACGTCAGTTGGAACAGCAGCAGCCGCGCCACTGACCGGGCTTTGCTGAATCTGCAACGGAGTGTCAGTTGCCATCGTTCCGGTACGCAAGAAGCCGTCCAGTGCTTTCACAAAGGCAGCTTTGCGGTCCATGTCGGATGGTGCAATGCGTTGGCGAATGATCGGTTGAGCTACGCCCTTGTCAAAACTTTCGAGAACGGCGTAACGGGATTCCAGACTTGCAAGCCGCTCGCCTTCCGCTTTCAGATCGGCGAACATCTGGTTTTCTTCTGTGGACAGCTCACGGCTGTTCGTGCGGCCAATAAGGTCTTCCAGCTTGGCACGGCACGTCTGCCGCATGGTGCGAATTTCGGTTAACGTCATAACCACTTCCGTTTAAGGTGCGGGGCACCAATTGTTCCCTGTCCGTAAGCCGGTCCAGCCGGTTGATTGGGCAGAGCACGGGGTCACCCCGCAATCAAAAATCGTGTGAGCAGTTCTACGCCGTCAGACGCGCCCGCCAAGCGAGCACAGCAATACTCGGCGCATTGCACAGAGGACAGCCCGGTCTTATCGCGGAGATAGCCGGGTAACAGCTTCGTGTACACATCCTCTGCAGTCTTGCCATCGCTCAAAAGTTTTTGCTCATGCGCCGCACAGTTGCGTGCAAGCTGCTGAGCAATTCTTTGTGCGCCCGCGCCTTGAGCGGGCTTTAGATTGGCTCCGCTTCCCATATTCAGCGGGGACAATGGCTCATCCAACCCCGGCAACGTTGGCAAGTGTTCCATCTGCCGCGCTTCGTTCCGGGTCAGGAAACCTGCTTGAATGCCCGCAGCGTGTGCTGAATAGCGCGTCTGAAGATCGGCGCGAGTCAGTGAGTCCAGGTCATGCTTCACGAAGTATTCTTGTGCTTCGCTCGGAGCAAGCAAGTCACGATGGATGGATTGCTCAATGCGCTGGCACCAAGGACCGAGCGTGTATTTCACGTAGCTCAGGAAGAATTGCTCCGCGCTTGCGAATGTGGCGGTCTTGCCTTGGCTAATACCGAGCAAAACATCAGGTATGCGGAAGACACGCGCAATGTCCGCAAGCTGATATTGACGTGCTTCGATGTACTGTGATTCTTGCGCCGTCAGACCTATGCGCTTAACGTCCAGCCCGCCCTCAAGCAGCAACGGCATATGAGCATTGCGAGAACCGCTGTAACGGCGTTGGAAAGTTTCAGTGAGATTTTTTCTTGCGTCCGTGTCCAGTGTGTCATCTGTGCTGATGGTTAGATCGGACTGGACGCCATGAGCGAAGAGCCGTGCGCCTTGCTCTTCCGCCGCAAGTGCCAAGCCAATGGCTTCACGCGCAAGCAGCACAACGCTCTGTCCTTCAACGGTGCCAGCCGGAGCGAGCATTCGTGTAATCCACAGATCATCTGACATAAGCACACGCTGCCCGTATCGCGGATCTGCGTAGCGGAAAAACAGTGGCGGGTCATCCACTTCGATGAACATATCGAGCGGATTGTTGAAAACCATGCGGCTGGCACTGACAGGAAACAGAGCCGTGATACCATCCGCGCCGATTATTTTCTCCGTGAAGGACTGCCCGTAGCAGAGGGTGTCCAGAATCATGGACTCGCGCAATTCCATCGAAGTCATAAACGGATTGGGTGAGTCATGGAGCAATCGGGATAGCGAATGGTCGGTTGCCAGTTGTGCGCCTTGCGGCGTGCGCCGGTAGAGATTCAGAGGCAGCGCGGAAAGGTCTTCGGTCAGAATCCTGATACACGCGAGTACAGCGGCGGCGCGGAGTGCCCGCTGTGGCGTCACAAATTGACCGGAAGTTGATTCCACGCCAATCATCAAAGATGCCATCGTGCCAAGCGAGTACGGCGCACCGAGCGGCAATTCAGTACGCTTGCCGGTTGTGATGGGATTAGGGAGATTGAGTAATGTGAGACCCATTGTTAGGTGGTCACTGCCTTTCTGAGAGATTCGCGCTGGACAAATAGTGAGTCCAGCTCTTGAATGTGTGCCGCGAGCGAGTCAAAACGGACTTGCTCCGCAATACTGAGCGTGCGGGATTCAGCCACAGCCGTATCAAGCAACCGGGCCGCTTCGCGCTTCGCCTTAGAACGCTGGAAAGAAATTTCAAGTAACGTCACAGACCACCTCCAGAAACAAAATCCACCATGCCCAACGCGAGCGCATCACGCCAACCGAGCATTCGGCCATTTCCGTAATTGCTATCTGAGCGCACCCGCGCACCCGCGCACCACGCCCGCGCCGAATCGCGGACAGAAAATCTCCGTACCATTGATTCACGCTGGTTTGCATGTGGGCTTTGGCGTCGTCACTGAGCGGCGTGAAAGGCGCACGTTCAACCTTGTGCTCACCGGCTGTTACGGCAGTGATTTTCACGCCCGCGTTATCGAGCGCCTTGGTTATGTCAGCGTGAAGGTCCAAAACTCCCACGGACCCAACTTCGCCGGAGGGCGTGAGTGTGACCGTGGAGGCTTGGGACGCAAGCCAATACGCAGCACTCGCGGCTATGCCGGTCACAAACGCCCGAACGGGCTTGTGTTTATTGGCTGCGTAGATTGCGTCCCCCGTCTCAGGCAAACCGAGAACGGAACCTCCAGGCGAATCAATCAGAAGGTCAATCGTTTTGACCGATGGGTCCGCGAGTTGCCGCTTCACGGATTGTCGGATAGTCCCGTAATGGGTTTCGGCAAAGTAGTCGGATTCTCCACCAAGGACGCCGAATATTCCAACGCTCCCGGCTGCGATGGGCCGCGTGTTCGCTTCACGATTACCAGCAATGATTTGAGCGGCGTAACTCGGCAGAACGGCGAAAAAGGAAGTGCGGAAAGTTGGGCTGCTAATCGTCATGCGCGGATGCCTCTTTCACTGAAAAATTCGGTCAATTCAATCTCAAGTAGCGTCTCAAAAACTCGGTCTGTCGGTTGGTCCCCGTCCCAATGGATCATCGTGTAAAGGTCAAACAGGACCACATCGGCGTTACGCTTCGAGCAGCCGTACTCAGTCAGAATCTCGCGGGAATCCTCAATTAGCTTCTGGACCGCTCCGGCTGGCACGTTTCCTGCTTCGCGTGCATCCGTCAAGCACCTACGCCACAATTCGCCAATGAGATTTTCTGCGGTCATTGTTTTTTCCTGTAAAATGAGCAAAGCGGGGTTGCGATACTCACCGTGTCCCAATTCTTTGCTAACCGGCTCCGGCGCTCGTAACGTCGGAGCCTTCGTTTTTCTTCTGTGTTAATTCCGCATGTCCGGAATGTGGCCGGATTTTATTAACCGGCGCTCCAGCACACGCATGGTTGTTTCAAGTGCTTTCTCGTTCATCTCCAGACCGCGAGGGTCCTCCACAATCAGCGGGCGAGCGTGCCCGTAAATGGGACGTTTCGGGTCCTTCCGGTCCACCACGATAACAAGAAAACCAATCGGTAGCTTGTCCACGAATTTAGTTGCAAGCGCAAGATCGGAAGCACCATTGTGGACGGTCATCTCTCCGAAATCACGAACAAGCGCGGACAGATCAGGTTCAGCAAAGAGGCAATAAACTACGGCGTCCTCCGGCTTAGCCTTGGCATCTCGCATAAGAGTCGTTACCCTGTCTCTGAGCTTCCGGCCTTCGGCTACTCCGGCAATTGCATTTAGCCGTAGGTCCTTGGTCCTCATCGGCGCTCCCTTCAGTGCCCACGCCAACCGGGTCACATCACTCCGCTTAGCTATACCGCCCGCGAATCCTCGATTATGTGTCTTGGTCATGTGGCCTATATTGCCTCACAAACATTATGGGTCATTTTGCCTCACAGTGTCAAGAGGCTTTTTGTTAGCTTAAAATTACCCCGCATGGTGGGAACGACGTGGCATGATGGTGTTATGCCATACGCACCAATGAGAATTACGACTGAACCGTGCGCTAACGGCTGTGCGGGACGCGGCTTTGTGCTGGAATTACGTGGACCTGGACAGTGCGGTTTGCCACAAGAAACGTGGGACACAATGTCCCTCGGAATGGCGGCTTACTTTTGCGAACGCTGCCTTTTGGTGTATCTGAAGAAAAGAAGGGGAACAAAAATACAATCCCCGGTCGGACATTGGAACAAGGAGTCGAAAACCTTTACACCATTTAGTGTGGTTTCTTGACCCTCTGCCTTCCAATTGTGGTAGTATTCGGCGCGGCGGAAAACCCGCGCCCCTGGCTCGTTCCAAGCCCGTAGCTCAACTGGATAGAGCATCTGCCTTCGGAGCAGAGGGTTGGGAGTTCGAGTCTCTCCGGGCGCACCATGAATCAATCACGCCGTTGTGCCTCGGGCCTGTGCAGTTCATCGGCCACTTG
>Ga0210398_10007046_pt1 | contig 10253 bp, 9 predicted proteins | sample IncBWC4OmetaG_FD_161047 | JGI IMG/M metagenome (GOLD analysis project Ga0210398, IMG submission 161047) | Forest soil microbial communities from Barre Woods Harvard Forest LTER site, Petersham, Massachusetts, United States - Inc-BW-C-4-O | ecosystem: Environmental > Terrestrial > Soil >...
GTGAAGGATTGATCGAACGGAAACCGGACGCCGCCGACCTCGCGCCAATCCGACAGGATCATGTCGTAATTGCTGTCGCCCCAAACGCCATCGGCATCGATGGTGCGAATGCGCGCCGGAAGGCCTGCGTCGCCGAACAGCACGATCCATTCAGCATCATCGGCCTTGTAGGAGATGACTGAGAGCACTTTGCCGTCGATAGTCTCGTCAGGCAGCCCCGAAAGCCGATCGGGATGATCCCGCATGTCAAGCAGAAGCCGCGGCGATATCCGATGCAGTTCGCGCCGGTCCGCAATCACCCGCGATACGCTCATCGTATGCAGCGGCGGATTGGTCTCTTTCGCCTGCCGCGACAACACGATGTTGTCTTCGCCGAGCACATATCCCACGCCATCGGCGAATACTTCGGAATAGATGAAAGTGCGCTTCATCGGCGCGATACGAAAGCGAACCCAATCGGTACGGGCGCGGTCGTGCGCGACATCCATCGACAACGTGAACCGCGACTCGCCGCCCAGCCGGTTACCGACATCAGGCTCGAGTGTTTCCTGCGGGTCCCAATGCTTGGATCTTCCGGATATGGACAACGTGGCGATATCGGAGAGTTGCTTCGCGCCACCAAGTTTTTCGATCGCACGCGCCACCAGCGCCGAAGCGTCGGTTGCGCCGGCCGGGGTAACACTGGCGACAACGGCGAGAAAACCTGCGAGCAGTGTCGCAACCGCGACTCGGCAAAAACGTAATCTCATGGGAAGTTCTTTTAAGCGATAAGGTTCGATAGGTGGTATTAAGCTCGGGTACAAGAGTTCCGACCGTAATCCGGAGGGACTAGTGTCCCGATTCCGAAGTTCGTAGCATTTTGCGGAGCCACGTTTTCGAGCTTCGGATTCGAAAGGACACTTCGGAAGTCCGCATGACGAAGCCGCGGCACAAATGATGCGGACTTCCGAACCGCCACACTAGGCTTGGTCAAATGCATTCCAATCCCTTTTCCTCGACACGTGTACGAATAGCCTTCCTCTTTCTGTTTGTCATGTCTGCGGCGGCCGCTTACTTCGTGCCTGATCTAGGCAAGCTTCAGGAGCGTATGTCGGTTCGCGAAGGACAGGCGATATTGCAGGGGATCACCGACCCGAGCCAGTTCGAGGACGCGCTCAGGCAACACCCTTCGAATAATATCCTGCGGCTGATCGCGACAGCGGCTAAGGCCGCCAACGACACGAAAGGTGCAATCGACCGGCTGTCGGCCCAGATTGAACCGGCGGGACTGTCGAAGGAAATCAATGTCGGTTCGGCGAGCCGCGACGACCTCGAAGCGCTCCGCCGCGATCTGAGGACGGCGGAAGCCAATGCTACGGCCTTTCTTCCGCGCTACGGCGCGATCTTCAAGGCCGAGCACGACCAGATCGAAAGCGCTGCCCTTTCGCTTCGCGTGCCGAAAGAGATCGCCAGCCGGGGCCTGGACGGCCTAACGGAACGGCACGCGAAGGCTCTCAATGCCATTTCAGTCTCATTGTCGGCGCGCGCCGACTATTATCACGCCTACGAGAAGTACGTCGCACTATTGTCGAGCGAATTTGGATCGTTCAAGGTCGTCGATGGACACCTCATTTTTCCGCTTCAACGTACCTTCGAGCGCTACAACGCCACGGCGCAGGCCATGAGTTCGGCCGCCAAGCGCGTCAACGACCTCGAAACAGATATGAAAAAACAAAACCCGCCACTACCTGAAGAATGGCTTCAATTGACTGGCGCCAAGTAGTCGGTGACGGTGGTCGCGCAAAAAAACAATCGGAGTAAAAAACATCATGCAGCGCAGCAACAATCGAATTCTCACCACCCACACCGGGAGCCTGCCGCGCCCGCCTGCGCTGACGAAACTCTATGCCATGCGCTCGCGGGGCGAGAGCGTCGATTCCAACGAGATCGACCAGGCCGGTCACGCCGCGTTACAGGAGATCGTTCCAAAGCAGATCGAAGCCGGAATCGACATCGGCAACAACGGCGAACAGCAGCGCGAAGGGTTCTTCCTTCATGTCCGCCACCGGATGACGGGTTTTGGCGGCTCGTGGAAGCGCTGGCCGCGCGCCGATGTCGAGGACTATCCGGTTTTCAAGCGGTCACTGGAGCAGCAGATTGCCGGCAAGGAGATGGTCAGCAACTTCGCGCCCCCGAAAGTGATCGGCGACATCAACTATATCGGCGCGTCGGAAGCGGTGCGCGAATGCACTGATTTTCGCGAGGTGCTTGAGGGTCGCAAGCGCGCCGGACAAACCGGCTTTGTCGAAGCATTCCTGACGGCCCCCTCCCCGGGCATTGTGGTGGCGGCGATCCGCAACGAACATTACGACACCGAAGACGCTTATCTCGCCGCGGTCGGCCGCGCGCTTCAAGTCGAATACGAGGCGATTGCAGGCCAAGGCTTTCTGCTTCAGCTCGACTGCCCCGATCTGGCGCTCGAGCACCACATCTCGTTTCAGCACCGCCCCATTGGCGATTTTCTCGGTTTCGTCGAGCGCGTGGTGGCGACCATCAATGTCGCGTTACGCAATATCCCACGCGAAAAAGTGCGCATGCATGTGTGCTGGGGCAATTACGAAGGACCGCACGATCGTGACGTGGCGCTGGAGACAATATTGCCGCTAATCGCCAGGATGAATGTCGGGGCGCTGGTGCTGCCCTTTGCCAATCCCCGTCACGCGCATGAAGTGCATTGCCTGGAGGGAAAAGCAATCGCCGACGACCAGATCGTGGTCGCCGGCGTGATTGATTCAACGACGAACTTCGTCGAGCATCCCGAAGTGATCGCCGAGCGGATCGAGCGCGTCGCCCGAACCCTTGGCGATCCCGCCCGCGTCATGGCCGGGACGGATTGCGGGTTTGATACCTCAGCCGGCGCCGGGCGCGTGGCGGAAGACGTGGTGTGGGCAAAGCTCGCCGCATTGCGCGAAGGCGCCCGAATTGCATCGGGCCGGCTGTTTTGAATACCTCACGAGCTTCTGAAAGAGCCGGTCGATTTTTAGCAATTAGCCGTTATTTATCGTCCGCGACGTTTCGGAGCACAATCTCCGATAGCCTGATCACGAGCTTGCGCAGCCGCGCATTCTCCTCAAGCAATGACACGACATCATCGTCGGCGTACTCGTCGTCGGTAAAATCATCGGGTCCAAATGAAGATCCATCAAGTTCTTGTAGTGCGTTGTGTAGCGGTTGCGCGGGTACCATGGCCAAAATCCCCAATACTTATCATTAGCCGAACATCACCCCAGTTTCATTCCACCCAAAGCGAAGGTGATGCGAATCGGGGGCGGATTTGAGACCGAAATGGGAATCTGTTGCGACGCCAAAACGCTTTCGGCGAGATGAAATCTCAAATCGCGCCAGCGAAATGCGGCCTGCCCGGATTGGACCGCATTTGCGCCGCTTCGCAGACCGATTGCTTTAGAAATTCTGAATAAAGATACCGCTGACTATCCCGCGATATGACCTTCGACCGCGTAGAACACGCATAGCCCAAGGCTCGCCCAGACGGCCGCGCTGAAATAAAGCGACATCCATGCAATTTCCTCGCGCCACTCGGAAAGGTCGTAGGTGACGACCCAGCGCGTGCTGACGTCACGAAACCCCTCCAGCGGCTTCAACCCCCTGTTACCTCTGGCAACATCCGCCCGCCAGCGCTTGAGGTACATCGGTACGTCGACGGTCATCAGGAATGCGAGATAAACCACGATGCCGACGAGGGCGCCGACAAGAATGACGCGGAGCCCACCGTCGAACTCCGGCAGCAGCCGGCAAATCCCGACGCCGGCGATGAAGAACGCCACCGCCCAGATCGAATTCTCGATGGCGTTGCCGAGATAGTTCGTGGTGACGACCGCGTGCCAGGAGAAGCATTCCGCGATCAGGATCAGCGGCACGATCACCCACGCCGCGGTCACCGCCGTCGTGGCGCCCGACATCGTCCCAAGTTGCAAGAGGATCATTGTCCATTGCGCCGCAAAACACACCTCGGCCACCGTCGCCACAGAACGGCCGACGACAACGCTCGAGAGCCAGGTATCGAACAGGCAAATCCGCTGCACATCCGCGCGCGGCAACAACGAGCGGAAGGCGCAGCCGAATACATAGGCCGCGCTGAGCAGAAGCATGACCTGCATGCCCGGAACACGGCCGGAGCCGCCGGCGTCGTGAAGCTCGCGGTACATCAAAATCCAGGCCGCGATATTGACGCCGCTGACCAGCGTCAGCATCGCCCACCACCAGGACACGGGATTTGACCAAGCCAGCGAGCTTGACCGCGCTTGAAATTCCGACCGCATCGACATCTCCGTGTAACCGAACAGACATCCACTCGTATTAATTCTGTCATAAAATATGGCGAATCACGACAGGAGATTTGTGACACCCGCTCTCCTCCCGTGCCGGGGCTGCAGGGCACCAATGCCGGCTTTATGCTGCGAAGGCCGGTCGTCACAGTCGCCAATTGGTGTAAAAAGCCGCCAGCGGACACACCCAGTCACAATGAGGTCCGCCAATAGCGGTCGGCAGTGTACCGATCCATCCGGGAGGGGCTATGTGCGAGATTTGCAGGCGTGGTTTCATTGGCGGCGCGGCCGCATTGGGCGCAACGGGACTGTTTTCCTCTCCCCTGATGGCGCAGACGCCGCGCGGTGATTCCAGTTCGACCAGACTGCCCGCACGCGGCGAGTTCACCATCGCCAATGCCTATGTGATGACGATGGAGCGCGACTTCGGCGACTTCACCGGCGGCTCGGTGCATGTGAGAGACGGCGAAATTGTCGCCGTCGGCCACGGCGTGAGTGGTGGCGAAGTGATCGACGGCAGCGGCATGATCGTGATGCCCGGCCTCGTCGAGACCCATTGGCACATGTGGAACACGATTTTCCGCAGCTTTGCCGGAGACAAACCTGAAGACGGCTATTTCCCCACGGTCGCCCGTTTCGGTCAGCAGATGACGCCGGACGACATCTTCCAGAGCACGCGGCTTTCGGCGGCCGAAGCCATCAATTCCGGCATCACCTTCGTGCACTCCTGGTGTCACAATGTGCGAAGCACGGCGCACGCGGAGGCCGATATCCGGGCGCTGGCCGGCGCCGGCATCCGCGCCCGCCATTCCTGCGGCTGGCCGCAGGGTCTGCCCGATACGCAGTCGGCCGATCAGGCGCCAATCGAAACGCTCGCCAAAAACTGGAGCAGCTATTCCAACGAGGGCCTGATTTCGCTCGGCATGGGCTGGCGCGGGCAATTTCGCGCGGGCCCGATCAAGCCGGAGGTCTACCAGCCGGAGTTCGACAACGCCCGCAGGCTCGGCTTGCCGATCACGGTGCATGTCGCGGCGGCCGCGCATCGCGCGGTGAACCAGGTCGAACTGCTCTACAAGTCAAAACTCATGGGCAAGGACGTTCAGCTGGTCCATGCGCTGGCAGTTAGACCGGCAGAACTCGACATGATCGAGGAGACGGGCGCCTCGATCTCGACCTCGCCGGGCTCCGAACTGCGGATCGGCTACGGCTTTCCGCTGATCTCGGAAATATTGGCAAAGCGCATTCCAATCGGAATCTCGATCGACACCTCGGCTCTGACCGGAAGTTCCAACATGTTCGGCGTCCTGAAGCTGGCGCGCGATTCCGAAAATGCGCGAGCCGAAAGCGAATTCAAGCTGACTGCGCAAAAAGCGCTCGAACTAGGCACTATCGAGGGAGCGCGGGCGATGGGGATCGAGGACAAGGTCGGTTCGCTCAAGCCGGGAAAACGCGCCGACCTGATCATGATCAGCCCCAACGCGCTCAACATGGCTGTTGTCACCGACCCGGCACATCTCGTGCTGGAAGCCACGGGTCCGGAAAATGTCGACACCGTCGTGGTCGATGGCCGCATCCTCAAACGCGGCGGCAAGCTCGTCGCTGTCGACACAACGGAAGTGATCGCCGGCGCGCGGACGGCGCTCGCCGGGATTCGCGAGCGCGCGAAGTGGCGTTAAACCTGCCCACGGGCGCTTAAACCGCGCCCGCCTTCTGCGCATAGCCCCAGGAGGCCTTCGACAGCGGCACGGTGCGCGCGGCCGATTCCAACGCCTTCGCGCTGGCCGCGGTGCCATCGCGGATGCGTCCGGCAATGCCTTGCGTGATGCAGGCGAGCCGAAACAGGTTGTAGGAAAAATACCAGTTCAGATCGGGCACCGCGCTGCCGGTGACGTCGCAATAGATCTTCGCGGCTTGTTCGAGCGTCGGAATGTTCAGCGCCTTCAGGTCGGCATTGGCCAGACCTGGCATGGCCCACTGCATCAGGAGATACGTGAAATCGGCCATGGGATCGCCGAGCGTGGATAGCTCCCAATCCAGAACCGCGATCACCCGCGGTTCGGTTGGGTGGAAGATCATGTTGTCGAGGCGGTAATCGCCATGAACGATCGAGACGCGCTCTTGGCTCGGCACGGTGCGCGGCAGCCATTCGATCAGCTTTTCAACTTCTTCGATGCGCTGGGTTTCCGAAGCGCGATATTGCTTGGTCCAGCGATCGACCTGGCGGGCGAAATAATTGCCGGGCTTGCCGAACTCGCCAAGGCCGATTGTCTGGGGATCGTAGGTGTGGAGTTTTGCCAGCGTCTCGATCTTGTCCTTGAAGATCGCATGCCGCGCCTGCGGCGTCTGGCTCGGCAGTGTCGGATCCCAGAACACCCGCCCCTCTTCCATCGACATGATGTAGAAGGCAGCCCCGATCACGGCGTCGTCGGTGCAAAGCGCGTAGGCCTTGGCGACCGGAAAGCCCTGCTTGCCGAGCGCGGAGATGACACGGAATTCGCGATCGACCGCGTGCGCGGACGGCAACAGCTTGCCGAACGGCTTGCGCCGCATCACGTAGGAACGCGCCGGCGTGTTGAGCCGATAGGTCGGGTTCGACTGGCCGCCCTTGAATTGCAGGACGGTCAGCGGTCCCTGAAAACCTTCGACGTGCTGCGCCATCCAGTCGTGGAGGCGCACCTCATCGATCCGGTGCCGCTCCTCGACCGGCTTGGTTCCGGAAAACTCCTCGTCGTTCCTGACGCCCTCGGCCACGCTCACTATCCCTGGAAGCGCGCCCTGCGGGCGCTCTTTTATGAGTTCGGAGCGTTGGCATACTTCCGAAGTTCGAGCCTGGCAATGGCGCGGTTGTGAACTTCGTCCGGACCGTCGGCAAGACGCATGGTGCGCATCGAGGCATAGTCCCGAGCGAGCCCGGCGTCGTCGGAGACGCCCGCAGCGCCATAGGCCTGGATCGCCTGATCGATGATCTTCAGCGCCATGTTGGGCGCGGCGACCTTGATCATGGCGATTTCGAGCTGGGCGGTCTTGTTGCCGACTTTGTCCATCATGTCGGCAGCCTTCAGGCACAAGAGGCGGTTCATCTCGATGTCGGTGCGGGCTTCCGCGATCCGCTGTTCCCAGATCGAGAACTCGATGATCTTCTTGCCGAAAGCGGTGCGCGACGACAGCCGCTTCACCATCTTTTCCAGCGCCTCCTCGGCCTTGCCGATGGTGCGCATGCAGTGATGGATACGGCCGGGGCCGAGGCGGCCCTGCGCGATCTCAAATCCCCTGCCCTCGCCGAGCAGGATATTGCCGGCGGGAACGCGCACGTTCTCAAGCAGCACCTGGGCGTGGCCGTGCGGCGCATCATCGAAGCCGAACACCGGGAGCAGTTTTTCGATCGTGATGCCGGGCGTGTCGAGCGGAACCAGAATCTGCGACTGCTGCTGATGCCGCGCCGCCTTCGGGTCGGTCTTGCCCATCAGGATCGCGATCTTGCAGCGGGGATCGCCAACGCCTGACGACCACCATTTGCGGCCGTTAATGACGTAGTGATCGCCGTCGCGCTCGATACGGGTTTCGATATTGGTGGCATCGGAAGAAGCCACCGCGGGCTCGGTCATCAGGAAGGCGGAACGGATTTCGCCGTCCATCAAGGGCCGCAGCCACTTCCGCTTCTGCTCCTTACTGCCGTAGCGGATGAACACTTCCATGTTCCCGGTGTCGGGCGCCGAACAATTGAAGACTTCCGAGGCCCAGCCGATGTGGCCCATTTCCTCCGCGAGCATCGCATATTCGAGATTGCTCAGTCCCGCGCCACGGAATTCGTCGTCCTCATGCGAGGACGGCGGCATGAACATGTTCCACAGGCCTTCGGCCTTTGCCTTCTTCTTCAGTTCCTCCACGATCGGGATCACCTTCCAACGCGCTCCCTCCTCGTCCTGCTTGCGGTAGATCGGCACCGCGGGGCGGACGTGGGTATTCATGAATGACTGCACACGGCCAAGCCATTCGCGCTGGCGTTCCGACATCGTGAAGTCCATTGGCGTTCCCCGTCGTTTGATGAATTGATTGGCGGCAACTTTCTTCCCGCCACAGGTTCTCTGCAAGCTTATTTCTCGAAAGCGCCGCAAGGCGCGGGATCGATCCGTGGCGGGTGCCCGGTGGACCGTTGCGCATTGACACGGCATCGTTCAAACCATAGTTTCATACAACTGTTTGAAATGCAACACGGTCGCCACACATGCCGTCAGACCGGACCCGCGCGCTGATCCTGGATGCTGCCGAGCGGCTTTATGCCGAACGCGGCTTCGGCGATGTCACGCTGCGGGATATCGTGGCCGCCGCCGGCGTCAATCTCGCCGCGGTGAACTATCATTTCGGCTCCAAGGACGAGCTGATCGCTGAACTCTTTGTCACCCGCGGCGTCGCCACCAACCGCGCACGGCTCACTGAGCTAAAGGCGGCCGAGACGGCCGGCAACGGGCGGGCGGATATCAAGGCGATCCTGCGCGCGCTGGTCGGCCCGACCCTGCGCGGTTGCTTGGGCCCGGACAACGAACAATCGACGGCCGCGCATTTCATGATCCGCGCCTCGATTGAATCGGTGCCGCCGATCCGCCGCATCAAGAATCGCGAGATCGATCATTTGCGGAAATTCGCCGCCGCCATGCGCCGATCCCTGCCCGATTGCGACGAGGCCGATCTCTATTGGGGCCTGCACTTCGCGCTCGCGATGACGCATCAGACCATTCGCGACACTGAGCGATTGACCAAATTGTCCGAAGGCAAATGCGATCTCGATGACGTCGAGGCGTTGATCGAACGTATCGTCGACGTTTGCGCGATGACGCTGACGGGACGACCTACAACCAGGAAAAATTTGGAAGGAGTGGCCGCTCCCTTGCGCCGCGCCGAGAAGCTACGGAGCTAGACCCGTTTCAAGAGACGAGGCTCAGGACAGCCCAAGCATCGCCCGCGCTTCGGCAGGTGTGGCGACCACAGCGCCGAGGTCTTTCAGGATTTGCGCCGCATGCGCCACGAGTTCGGCGTTGCTCTTCGCCAGCACACCCTTGGATAGATAGAGGTTGTCCTCCATCCCCACACGCACATGGCCGCCGAGCAGCCAGGATTGCGCCACCATCGGAAATTCGGAACGGCCGAGGCCGAACCCGGCCCAGATCGCCCTCTCCGGCAACAGGTTGCGCGCATAGAGCATGGTTTCAGGCGACGGGTCGAAGCCGTACTTGACCCCGAGCACCAACGTGCACAACGGCGGGCCTTTCAAGGTCCCGTCCGCGATCAGGTCGCGCGCCAGATGGATATCTCCGGAGTCGAACAGTTCCAGCTCCGGCAACACCCCGGCCGCTCGCATCCGCGCCGCCATCTTGCGTACATTCGGCGGCGTATTGATCACGACCTGCCCGCCCGAATTCATCGTGTTGAGATCGAGCGTGCATATCTCGGGCTTGAGGATCTCGACATGCTCGACGCGTTTTTCCGGCGCCATCAGCGTGGTGCCGGGACCCGCGACCTTCGGGTCTTCCTCGGAAGGCACGAAGCGGCCGCCCGGCCCTGTCGTCAGATTGATCACGAGCTTCGGATTTTTCGCACGGATACGGTCCATCACGTCGCGATAAAGATCGATCGACATCGAGGGACGGCCGGTCTCGGGATCGCGCACATGGATATGGGCAATCGAAGCCCCCGCCTCCGCCGCTCCCAGCGCGCTGTCGGCGATCTGCTGCGGCGTGATCGGCAGATGAGGCGACTGATCCGGCCGGGTAATATTGCCCGTGATCGCGCAGGTGATGATGACTTTGGAGTGCGGTTGATACGCCATGGCGCGGTGCCTTTGCCGGCTTGATTGAGGTTGGCGACTGGAATAGCGCAACGGAAGGCTGGAAGCGAGCCAACCCGCCGGCATGGCGTCATGTTTTCTTCTTG
>Ga0210398_10007049_pt1 | contig 10250 bp, 6 predicted proteins | sample IncBWC4OmetaG_FD_161047 | JGI IMG/M metagenome (GOLD analysis project Ga0210398, IMG submission 161047) | Forest soil microbial communities from Barre Woods Harvard Forest LTER site, Petersham, Massachusetts, United States - Inc-BW-C-4-O | ecosystem: Environmental > Terrestrial > Soil >...
TCCGAAGAGAAGCACGAGCCCGTGAGCGACATCGACACTGCAGCGGCGGATAGTCTGAAAGTGCTTGACCCCAAACGGCCGATTAGAGAAGCGGACATGAGTTGCCCATTGAGGTGTGACGCACGGTACAGACAGACTCCAATACTGCTATACTTCTCCCGTCATCGATCCAGCTAATTCGTCAGCACTCGACTATCATTGCAGGTGTAACGAGCCCTATTAGAGGTGACGCATGGTCGATGTAACCATCCCCGCTTCCGGTGCCATGGGGGCGGACGGCGCATACAACGAACACGTAAAGATTCCGGTAGCCGCCGCGGCCTCGATACTACAGCACTGGGAAAGGGCTGTTCGAAGCGTTGCCCTTGATCACGGCGAGCAGCCGATCGTTATCGCGGACTACGGCGTATCCCAAGGCAAGAACTCACTGGCGCCCATACGGATCGCTATAGATTCCCTGCGGTCGCGCGTTGGATTGGATCGGCCCATCTCGGTATGCCACGTTGATTTGGCGATCGACGACTTCAATACGCTGTTCAAGGTGCTGGAAGGCGATCCAGACAGCTATCACCGCAACGCGCTCAACGTGTATCCTTGCGTCGTAGGACGATCATTCTACGAGAACGTTCTCCCACAAAATTCCGTCCATATCGGCTGGAGCTCTTACGCCGCGATGTGGATCAGTCGCATTCCGACGCAACTTCCCGGGCATATCTTTGTTCCACGTAGCACCGGCGCTACGCGCATGGAGTTTGAACGTCAACACGAGCAGGATTGGGAAACCTTTCTCTCACTGCGAGCCCGCGAGTTGCGGTCTGACGGCCGGCTGTTGGTGGTCGTTCCAGGCGCCGACGAGGCTGGGGTTTCGGGTTTTGAAGAAATCATGGACCAAGCCAACTCGGTGCTCACCGAAATGGTCGACGACGGGTCGATCACGGCCGCCGAGTATGCCCCCATGGTTCTGGGGGTGTGGCCACGACGAAGAAGTGAGCTGCTCGCGCCCTTCGGGCGTGACGGGCGGTACCAAAATCTAACTGTAGAACACTGCGAGACCACCGCGCTCGGAGACCCGGCTTGGACCGATTTTCAGCGTGATGGCAGCAAAGATGTCCTGGCGAACAAGCAAGCGGCCTTCTATCGGTCGGTATTTGCGCCTACGCTGGCCGCCGCGCTCGGAACCGCTGATAATCCTGAGGCGCGCCGGGACTTCGGCGATCGTCTCGAACACCGATTGCAGCAACGCCGGGTGCGGACTCCGGCGGCCCTCAACTCGCTCGTCCAGACTATCGTTTTGGCCAAAGTGTAAGGCGATCGCAGCGGCCGCCTTTGGCACGAAGCTGACGTCAGGCGATGACCGATATTGGTCCGCTCTTAAGGTCAAACCGTGCCGCTTATTTCGGCCGAAGGTACCTAATGACCCCCAACCGGACATTGACCCGGAGGAACCTCGCCCCCGATGATGGGGCGTGGGGGCGCACGTGCCGAAGTCAGTCGCGACCACACCCCAAGCCCCAAAAAACCTCTCGCTCCCACGGCAGGGTCGAGCAAGCTCGCCAACTACTCGCTCCGGTTTACGGCGGGTTCACTGAGCGCTTCGATACGCTCGACCTGAAGGAGGCGACGGGATTGCTGGGGGAGTTGGCGTCATAACGGTTTGTTAGACGAACACGCATAGACCGCTTCCAGCGTGGGCCTTCGAACGGCTACGATGCCTTCTCCCGAGCCTACGGAGAAAGCAATGAAAAGGCGCTCCAAGGCGGGCAGCGAGCCGGTTAAAGCACCACGTCGCAAGGCGCCAAAGCCGAAGCGCGACGCACCCAAGGCCGTAGCAAATTCCAATTGGTCTATTGGTGGTCAGGAGACTGCGGTCGCTCGACTCACCCGCGAACTTAGCGAGGCGGTGGAGCAGCAGGTAGCTACGGCCGAAGTGTTGCACCTGATGAGCGGATCGCATGGCGACCTCGCTCGCGTATTCGATACAATCTTGGCAAACGCCACACGGCTCTGTCAGGCTAATTTCGGCCTAATGCACCTCCATGAGGGCGACGCGTTCCGAACCGTCGCAATGCACAATGCTCCCCCCGCCTTTGCCAAGCTCCGGCGGCGCAAACCGGTAATCCGCGCCCGCCCGCTGTTACGCATGGCCGCGACCAAACAAATGGTCCACATCGCCGACATAACCAAGGATGAGTCTTCGCGGCAGCTCGATCCCGACCTCGCTGCGTTTATCGAGCTCACCGGGGTGCGAACCCTACTCGGAATACCGATGCTCAAAGACGATAGCGTAATCGGCGCGATAGTCTTTTATCGCACGGAGGTGCGCCCGTTCACTGACAAGCAGACGGCGCTTCTCAAGAATTTCGCAGCCCAGGCTGTAATCGCTATCGAGAACACGCGCTTACTAAACGAACTGCGCCAGCGTACAACGGACCTCACCGAGCGCACCGCTGACCTCACCGAAGCGCTAGAGCAGCAGACTGCCACGTCAGAGGTGCTCCAGGTTATCTCAAGCTCTCCCGGTGATCTTGAGCCGGTATTCGCGACAATGTTGAAGAATGCTGTTCGAATCTGCGACGCCACGTTTGGAAATATCTACCGCTGGGACGGCGAAGCCCTGCACGTTGTGGCGACACATAATACGCCGACGGCTTTCGCCGAAGATCGTAGGCGTTCACCGTATCGTCCTTACCCGCAATCTCCCATCGGCCGTATGGTTGCTGACAAAACGGTGGTTCATATCAGCGACATTACGGCAGAAGAGGTCTACGTAGCTCAACACGATCCGGTGGCTGTCTCTGCGGTCGCACTCGGAGGCATACGGACACTCCTGGGCGTCCCATTGTTGAATAAGGGCGAAATGATCGGAGCGTTCTTCTTGTCCCGCCAGGAAGTGCGCCTCTTCACCGACAAGCAGATCGCATTGGTCACGAACTTCGCCACTCAAGCCGTTATCGCCATCGAGAATGCGCGGTTGCTCAACGAACTGCGGCAATCGCTGCAACAGCAGACGGCGACTGCCGATGTGCTGAAAGTGATCAGCCGCTCTACGTTCGATCTGCAGATGGTGTTGGACACGTTGGTTGAGACCGCAGCGAAGCTCTGCGCGGCCGATATGGCCAGCATCGCAACTCGCGACGGCGAAGTTTACCGGGTGAAAGCGAATTACGCCGTGAACCCCGAGTGGAACGCGCTCGTGCGAACTCTGTCATTCAGGCCAGGCCGCGATACCGTCACCGGGCGCACGCTCCTCGAACGTCAGACCGTGCAAATTGCCGACATCACCATAGATCCGGAATACGCACTGTCTGCGGCGGCATCAGTGGGGAAAATACGGACTGTCATCGGCGTGCCTCTGCTGCGTGAGGGTGATCCAACGGGCGTGATGCAGCTGGCCCGCTCGCGGAACGAGCCGTTCACTCAGCGGCAGATCGAACTGATCCGCACCTTTGCAGACCAGGCGGCCATCGCCATCGAGAACGCGCGGCTGCTCGACGAACTGCGGCAATCACTGGACCAGCAGACCGCCACATCGGACGTGCTCAAAGTAATCAGCCGCTCCGCTTTCGATCTACAGGCCGTTCTCGAAACGCTGGTGCAAGCGGCCGCCCGGCTTTGCACGGCCGACAAAAGTGTCATCATGCAGCGGGATGGCGACGTCTTTAGGACGCTCGCCTACTTTGGGTTTTCACCGGCAGCGGTGAAATACGGTGCCGAACACCCCCTGCCAGGAGACCGAGCTAGCGCCACCGGGCGAGCCGCGCTAGAGAGGCGGGCAATCCATATCCCCGATGTACTGGCCGATCCCGAATACCTGGCGTCTGGCCACCAACAGGCAGCGGGCCATAGAACCGCGCTTACCGTGCCGCTTCTCCGTGAGGGAACGACGATTGGCGTGTTCGGGCTCCTCAGGGACGAGGTGAACCCATTCACCGAAAAGCAGATCGCATTGGTGCAGAGTTTCGCCGATCAAGCTGTCATCGCCATCGAGAATGCGCGGTTGCTCAATGAACTGCGTCAGTCGCTGGAGCAGCAGACGGCGACTGCCAATGTTCTCGACGTTATCAGCCGCTCGGCCTTCGATCTTCACGCCGTGTTCAAAACCGTTGCCGAGGGTTCGGTCAGGCTGTGCAGCGCGGACAGATCATTTATCTTCCGTTTCGACGGCGAACGCCTACGGATGGTAGTAGCTTGCAATTCTTCTCCAGAGTTTGAGGAGTGGATAGCGCAACATCCAATTCGACCCGGAAGGCAGAGCGGTGCTGCGCGCGCCGCGCTTGAACGCAGGACCACCCATATCCACGATGTGCAGGCGGATCCAGAATTTACCTATGGGGCAAAAGACTTCGAGGCCATCAGAACCGTACTTGCAGTGCCGATCCTCAAGGGCGTTGACCTTCTGGGCGTGATGATACTGAACCGCCTCGAAGTCAGGCCCTTTACCGACCAACAAATCGCTTTGGTTGAGACGTTCGCTGACCAAGCGACGATTGCGATTGAAAACGTGCGGTTGTTAGAGCAACTGCGCGAAAGAACTGAAGAGGTTGAGAAGCTCAACCAACAACTCGAACAGCGCGTCACCGACCAAGTTGGCGAAATCGAACGCATGAGCAGGCTGCGGCGCTTCTTGCCGCCACAGGTGGCCGACCTGATCGTCGCTTCCGGCACTGAGAAGCAACTGGAGAGCCATCGTCGAGAAATAACCGCACTGTTCTGCGATCTACGCGGCTTCACCGGGTTCACCGAAAGCGCTGACGCGGAAGACGTAATCGCGCTGCTCCGCGAATACCACGCTGCCGTTGGCGAGAAGACCATCAAGTACAGCGGCACGCTCGAACGCTATGCCGGCGACGGTGTGATGGTGGTGTTCAATGATCCTGTTCCGGTTGAGAACCCTGCGCTCCAAGCCGTGCTGATGGCGCTTGAAATGCGTGACGCCATTGGAGCCCTCACAAGTAAGTGGCGTCGCTTCGGACACGAAATCGGCTTCGGCATCGGCGTCGCACATGGCTACGCGACGCTTGGCACCATTGGCTTCGAGGGGCGCTTTGACTACGCCGCGATTGGTACGGTATCGAACGTTGCCTCACGGCTCTGCGACGAGGCCAAGCCAGGACAAATCCTCATCAGCCCGCGTGTGCTGGTCGCAGTGGAGGACGCCGTGAAGGTCGAGCCCGTCGGTGAGTTCGAGTTGAAGGGGATTAGGCGGCCACTGGCGGCTTACAATGTTCTCGCAATCCAGTCGCGAAAACTTAGCGCCAATACAAGCGACGCAGCCGACTAGCACCGCAATGTAGTCGACGTCTGTTCCTGGCCCCGTAGCGGGCTTGCGGGCCGCACGCCAGCGACGTGCCGCCAGCCACATTCGATGGCGCTGGTCGAAAAATCATTCAGGCAAGCCAAGTAGGCGTGCGCCTTCTATATACTTGTCCGCGAACGCCCGCGTTACTCCGTACTTGAAGACATCGCTGCACCGGGTCTCTGGCGCGAGTTCCAGACCTTGTCCGATAATTGGCCTTGCTTCCTCCACGCGACCGGCGAGGGCCAGCGCCGAGGCGTGACAGAAATAGAGCGTGCTAAAATGGGCGTTAGCTTGCACGGCCTTGGCATAGTGTGACGCCGCCTCGTCGTATCGCGCCTCCTGGAACGCCACTACTCCGAGCGCAGCATGGGCCAAAAAAGCCACGGGATCGAAAGGACTAAGCCGCAGCGCACGATTGGCGTGAGCAGTCGCGGCGGCGGAGTTGTCGTCGTAAGCGTGGATTAGTGCACCCCAATAGAGCGCCATGGCGGACGAGGGATTGAGCGACAAGGCGCGCTCAATGGCGCTCAACGCCGCTTTGCGATCCTTGCTCAGATTGGAAATTACAAATGCGGCGACCGCGAGCGCCGTTGCGTCGTCGGTCCCGCTCGCAATCGCCGTGCGCGCGTGCCGGAGCCCAACTATTTTGTCAGCCTCGTCGAACCCGCCGCGATGAAAGCAAATCTCATGGCACCAGGCGAGGGTGGCGTGGGCGGCCGCATAGTTCGGGTCCAGCTTGAGCGCGTCCTTCAGAAGCCCCGCGGCGATCCTGGCGTCCGCAGGCATCAGAGAAACCATGTGAGGCAAGGCGCGCAGATAGAGGTCGTAGGCATCGAGATTTTCGGGACGCTTTCGCCTGGAGCGTTCAATCTCCGACTGTCGCAAGCTCGGCTCGACGACGCCGACCACTTTTTCGGTGATCTGATCTTGCAGATCGAAAACGTCCTCCAGGTTTCCGTCGTATCTGTCGGCCCAAAGATGCGCCCCGGTCTCGGCTTCGAGCAACTGGGCGGTGATGCGCACGCGGTTCCTAGCCTTGCGAACAGCCCCTTCCAGCACATAGCGCACGCCTAGTTCACGCCCCACCTGCCGCACATCAACGGCCTTGCCCTTGTAGGTGAAGCTCGAATTGCGCGCGATTACGAACAGCCATTTGATCCGCGACAGGCCAGTGATGATTTCCTCCACCATCCCGTCGGCGAAATACTCCTGCTCCGGGTCGCCACTCATGTTCTGAAACGCCAACACGGCGATCGAAGGCTTATCGGGCAGCGCAAGCCGTGCCGAAGGCTCTGGCGTGGCACGCCCTGTTTGGGGCGAGTGCTTCACTGGAGTGGGGACGCTGACCTCCAGCGAATAAACACGGACCAGCTCCGCAATGTTCTTGAGTTTGGTCGGGCCGAGGTCGCTGACGGCAAGGTCGAGCCGCGATTTGACTTGTCGATAGGCGTCTTCCGACAGACAAATGGCTCCGGGCTTAGCGATACCTTCCAATCGGGCGGCGATGTTTACGCAATCACCCATCAGATCGCCATCGCTCTCCTCCACCACATCGCCGACGTGGATGCCGACGCGGAACTCGATGCGTCGTTCGGCCGGAAGGCCGGCGTTGCGCTCGACCATGCCGTGCTGCACCTCGATGGCACAGCGGACTGCATCAACAACGCTGCGGAACTCAACGAGATTTCCGTCGCCCGTGCGCTTTACGATACGTCCGTTATGAACCGCGATAGTTGGATCAATCAGATCACTACGCAGTGCCCGCAGCCGCGCCAACGTTCGATCCTCGTCGGACCCGGCAAGCCTGCTATATCCGACTACGTCAGCAGCCAAAATCGCTACGAGCTTCCGGGTTCCAAGCACGGTTGTCCCTCTGGGCATTACAATAGCACAAAGCTGGATTGCGATTGATCCAGATCGGGCTGAGAACGCACAGCTGAAAGTCGAACCAGTTGGTGAGTTCGAGTCGAAGGGGATCAGGCGTCCTTTGGCGGCCTACAACGTGGCCGCAGCCAGACTTGAAAATTGAGCGGTCGAGCCAAAACCCGATGTCCGAGTTTGGCCTGTTGCGACCAATCGCGGCGCTGCAAAAGGGTGGTCGCTATCGGATCGACAGCTGACAAACTGCGACGTCGGGCTTGACCAGCTCCGCAGGGTTTTTGACCCAACGGAGAAATTGGCGCCGCTTAACTGGTCAGTGCGTCGGCGACTACCGCGTGCTAGTCTAGGATCGTGCAGTGCCCTGTCCCAAGCCTTTGTGGAGCCAATGAGACGCCGCGAATTCCTTGTACTGCTCGGCGCCGCTGCAAGCCGGCCGCTCGCAGCGCGTGCGCAGCAGCCGGCGATGCCGGTAATTGGTTTTTTAAGTGGCCGATCACCATACGAATCGTCGGGCGCTGTTGCCGCATTCCGTCAGGGTCTCGATGAGACCGGCTATTTTGAGAGTAAGAATGTCGTCATCGAATATCGGTGGCTGAAGGCCGATACGATCGGCTGCCAGCGCTGGCGGCAGAACTGGTCAGCCGCCAGGTTACGGTCATCGCAGCGGTGGGAGGTCCCAGCTCAGGACTAGCTGCAAAGGCAGCGACCGCCACGATCCCGATAGTCTTTATCAGCGGTGCTGATCCTGTGCAGGAGGGGCTTGTCGCGAGCCTAAACAAGCCTGGGGGCAACGCGACCGGCGTGGCTCCTCTGCTGCCCGCAATGGAAGGCAAACGTTTCGGCCTCTTACACGAACTGGTGCCGAATGCCCCGCTCATTGGCGTGCTGCTCAATCCCGCCGCGGCGAGCTATTTAGATCGCGAGACGAGTGATGTTCAGGAGGCGGCGCGCGCGGTCGGGCAGCAACTCCTCATCTTGCGCGCCAGCACCGAAGAGGCGATCGAGGCTGCTTTCGCGATAGCAGTCGAGCAACGAGCCAGAGGGCTGCTTGTCGCGGCCGACCCGTTCTTCGTGAGCCGCCGCGAACAGATAGTAGCGCTCGCGGCCCGCTACGCCATTCCCGCAATCTACGAAGTGCGGGAATTCGCTGCTGCGGGTGGTTTGATGACCTACGGAATCAATATCGATGACGCGTACCACCAAGTCGGCAGTTACGTTGGTCGCATCCTCAAGGGCGAAAAACCGGCTAGTCTACCGGTGCTCCAGCCAACCAAATTCGAGTTTGTCATCAATCTCAAGACAGCCAAGGCTCTAGGGGTCGCCATTCCGCCCGGCCTACTCTCGATCGCGGACGAGGTGATCGAATAAACGCGGCAATGTCCGGTAATGGCAGCCGCATCTAAATTGTGTTCTTCAAGAAGTCTTCTAGTTCCTCGAAAAACCGGGGCAGGCCCGGGTCTTGTTCCAGCAGAACATGATTTTTGCCCGGTAGCGCCACGAAGCGAGCCCCGGGTATTCCCGCCGCTAGTTCGCGGCCCAAATGGCTGCGAACCAAGCGGTCGTCGCGAACGTGCATGACGAGAGTCGGCGCCTTCACCTGGGACAACAGATCACGCACGTCGAGACGGGCCACCGTCTCCAGGTAGCGCACAGCGCTTTCAGGCGACGCGCTGAGGCGTTGGAGCTCGTTGAAGGCTTCCATCTGCTCCTTGCTGGCGGATGGCATCATCAAGGATGTAAACAGCTGACGGAACGCCGGATTGTTCGAGCCCCAGCCTTGTTTAACGAGCGTCTTCATCGCGGCAAAGCCTTCGCTTTCCGGCGCCGCCACGTTTGCGGCATAGCCGCCGTACAGAACCAAATGCGAGACCCGCTCGGGATGGCGGACAGCATAGGCAATCGATACCGCACAACCTTGCGAGAACCCGATAAGCGGAAAACGCCCGAGGCCGGTTGCGTCGGCGACTGTCTCCATGTCGCTCACCCAGGCGTCAAGGGAAAGCTCGTGAACGTCCCAATCCGATAGGCCATTGCCGCGCGCGTCGTACCTGATCAGGGTGTGATCTTTGGCGAGTCCGAAGAGGAATTGTTGAGAAAAAAGCGGTAATTCCCAGTCATATTCGAGATGACCGAGCCAATGCGCAGACTTCAGAATGGGCGGTCCGTCGCCGACCGTCGCGTACGCCAGCCGGACTCCGTCGGGCGCTCTGCAATAGCGAATCTCCTGCTTGAGGTTCGCGGCGGCGAGGAACCGGGACCCCGGCGATGCTACGCCATCGAGCCGGATGGCGTAAACCTCCACGGGCTTGGCAATGTTCTTGAGGTTCTGCCGCCCGAGTTCGCGAAAGGTCAGATCAAGCCTGCCGCCGACATGATCCAGCACTTGGCGCGAAATGCAGATGCCGCCGCGATCGGCGATGCCTTCGAGCCGGGCCGCGATATTGACCCCGTCGCCGAAAATGTCGGGGCCGTCCGTGATGACTTCGCCGAGATTGATACCAATGCGGAATTCTATGCGCCTATCCGATGGCACCTCCGAATTTCGCTCGAGCATACTTCGCTGAATCGCGATCGCGCAGCTGACTGCGTCCATGACACTACCGAATTCCGCGATGATGCTGTCGCCGGCGGTGTTGGCGATACGGCCGCGATGCGATTCCATCGCGGGATTCCAGAGGCTGCTCCGATGATCCTTCAATTGGGCGAGCGTGCCTTCCTCATCGACGCCCATCAAGCGGCTGTATCCAGCCACATCCGCGGCAAGAATGGCCGCAAGGTGACGTTCAACTCGCGCTCCTTCTGACATAGGGCGCTCCATCTGGCCTGGGTCAGAAACTTTAGGACTTCCAGGTTGCGCTGACCAGAGGTGACGGCCGCTAATGGCCCATCGCGTTATTTCGTTGGTGCGAAACAATTCGGCCGCTTTCGGACCTGAAGCGGACATGAGCCGACAGACAAGAGTGGCGGGGTCGGTCGAAAATGACCCACAGCGGTCGTCGGGCAGTTGTTATTTTAGAACGCTGGCGCGGCAGTCATTTGTAGGACTTAACGCCGTGAGAAGGGGCGAGAG
>Ga0210398_10007050_pt1 | contig 10249 bp, 11 predicted proteins | sample IncBWC4OmetaG_FD_161047 | JGI IMG/M metagenome (GOLD analysis project Ga0210398, IMG submission 161047) | Forest soil microbial communities from Barre Woods Harvard Forest LTER site, Petersham, Massachusetts, United States - Inc-BW-C-4-O | ecosystem: Environmental > Terrestrial > Soil >...
CGCCGCCGAGCTGGTGCGCGCCCACGGCGGCGAAATCCGCCTGGTCGAAGGCACCATCGGCGCGACGTTGCGGCTCACCATCCCCGACCGCGCCGTCGAACTGAGCGCCCACCGCGGCGCCCGCGCGCTCGGCTAGAGCGCCAATCGTTTCATGGTGAAGTGATTGCACTCTGGCGTTTTGGTGGAGCATGATCTATTCCAAAAACCACCATCCTTCCCCGGATCAAGTCCGAGGACGGGACTTTTCGGGATCATGCTTTGGGGACCGTCGACTATGCTTGCGACACGAATTATCGGCTGGATCAGCTTCTTTTTCATCGTCGGCTTTCTGATCTACGGATTCCGCCAAGGCTTTCGCGACAAGGCCGCCAAGAAAAATCTTGCGCCGCCGGCAGGCCATCCGGGCAACGATTCCGGCGGCGACAGCGCCGGTTCGCCGTAACTCTCGCCGGCCGGCGGCGGCCGCCCGCGCTTGCCAATAAGCGGCGAAGCCTATAGCTAAAACGCGCCGCGCCCGTAGCTCAGCTGGATAGAGCACCAGACTACGAATCTGGGGGTCAGGAGTTCGAATCTCTTCGGGCGCGCCAGCTACCATATTGTTAGGCATTAGATTTTCCTTTTCTTATCATCCCAGGACGGCGACTGGTTTTCAGTTGGTTTGCAAACTTTGTTCGCGGTGAGTTCTCAAAATTAAAGATTGCTTGTTCGGCAAGCCCGCGCGTGCGTGCAAGGTAGCGCTCAAGAATGCGATGCACGGTCTTGAGCGAGTGGCCGGTGATCGTCGCAATCTGTTGCGGCGTACATCCTGCCTCCGAAAGCAGCGTGACCGCCGTTCCGCGAAGATCATGGAAGTGGAGCTCGACCGGCTGATCGGAGCCCGGGAGGAGTACTGATTGCAGTCCGGCCTTTTCCATCGCCTCATTCCAGAGCCGAGTGAAGTAGCGCTTCTTGAGCGATTGCCCGGTCTTGGTAGTGAGGATCAGCGGCGAGACGCGCTCCATGGCGTCCAGCATGCGGCGTAGCGCGGTCGTGCATGGGATTTCGACGAGCGGGCCGAGTCGACCGCCGCGCCGCGCCTTACCCTGCCGCAGACTGATCCTTTCTCCATCGTAACCCGACCAGGGCAGCCGCAGTAGGTCGCCTTCGCGTTGCCCTGTATGCAGCCCCAAGATTAACGCGCGCTGCATCTCGATCGGCGCCACCTTCATGAAGGGTGCAATATGTTCGGGCAACCAAATGATCTCGGAACGATCAGAGTGATACAGACGCCTGAAGCCTCGCAGGTAGTTCGCGTTTGCTTGGCCGCGGTCAACAGCCCACGTTAGCATTGCCGAGATCGCCGACAGACGGTTGTCCGCCTCGCGCTCGCCCGAGGTTCTCGCTACTTTTTCGCGCCAATCCAAGAAATCCTTTCGCACGCGCGGATCATCAAGCGCCGCTAATGGCATATTGCCGAATTCGGACTCCGCCGCAGTTAGCAGCCGTCGATATTCTGACTGTGTGCTCGCCGCGAGCTTCTCTTCGAATTCGACCGACAGTGTGTAGATGCGTACAAGCCCATTAAATGTGCCGGCAAGGCGATCCCGGATGAGCTTTTCGGCAGCGGCATAATCCGCGATGAATTCCGGTGATCCCGGTTTGCCGTTTAGCCGTCGTAGCGTCACGCGGTGATAGTGATATTCCCTGCGCTCACCAGACTTAAGCGTCTTGTACGTTGTAAACCATCCCTTGATGTCAACGCGAACCACGGTTTGCCCTCCACGAATCGAGCGTTGCCGCCGGCTCGGAAACTTCCTGTTCGGTCGAGCTACCGTACACCAAGACAATTTTGCCCTTTTCTAAGTCGATCTCAGCACGCCGAACCTCAACGCCGGCCGCAACTGACGCGCGAAGTACGCGGGTGACGTCTCGTTGGCGGAAGGTACATCGACGACGAGTCATGATCAGTTCCGCAGCCTATTCAGTAGTCTATTCGGTAGGCTATGCGACGGCCGGGATGCATGGTGTGTTGGCTGCGAAAGACAGTCAGCCAATGCAGCGAAAGTGCGCTCGGTGACGCGTGCCGAGGTAACCAGGTCGCCAGGCGTTCCCGCCATACACTGGGCGGCACGCGCCCGCTTTTTGTTAGTAGCAGCGAGCAATTCGGGAAAGTATTCGTACTCCACAAGCCATCGCGATCGCTGCGGTTCGGTGAAGACGGCGAAATCGCCCCTGATGGTCGGGTCGGCGGTCTCGTCGTATGTCGTGTCTTGGGTCGCCAAAGGATTAGGTTGAAGACGAAACAAAAACTCTATGTCCCAGCCGTGGGAGTATCGGTCGACCGCGAGCGTGACGGTTGAAAATGAGAGGTTGCTGTCGAGCGAAACCGGAGGACCATCCTCTGACCACTGCGTAAAAAGCGCATCCAGCATGTCTCCAAGTGTGTGATTTTGCGCAAATTTGGCAAAAAGGCTGATTGGCGGTAGCGTGGCGCTTTTTATAGGCGCGACGTACAGACAATTTCTGAGCAGGCGCACGGTGTCTGCCGTCTCAGTGACTAACCCGCCCCCGAGGAACGAAAGCAGCAGATTTGACGCATCCGATGGCGCGGGGTCGGCACTGATGCCCTTGCCGATGCTGCTCCAAAGCGAGTTCTTGCGGAGCAACATTACACGCGATCTCACCGTCTTCTCGGGTACTCCCAAGACATTCGAGGCCACTTCGACCAAGCGCGCCAGTTCGCTCATGAGTAAGAAATAATATTTCGAATATGGCCTTGCAAACTTTATTTGGTTCTTTCCGTGATTTATCCACACCCTCGATTTCCCGTCACCCACCCCCCGCGACGGTCTTAGAGCAGCTGTTTCCTAAGCCGATTGCCCTATTTGATTCTACTCATGGAATCGAATTTTTTGCTTCGTTTTTGCTCTGGAATCGGAATCATTGAAGATATCAATGGATTAGCGCGACCCCGGCAAGACTCGAACTTGCGACACCTGGTTTAGGAAACCAGTGCTCTATCCACTGAGCTACGGGGCCTGGCGGTCAAAAGTATATACGCACCGTCCCAGTAACGCACATGGCGGAACCGGGCATTCGGTGTCTCCACTTCGAATCTTGTGCGGCCCGAACCGCTTGAAGGTCGGCCTCGACCGCTGGGCACGTCGCTATTCCCGACGCTATTGGGGTAAGAGCCGGCATGGCGCGGGAGGGCGGGTTCGGTCGAGAATGACCCTTAGTGTCAATTCGGCACCATAAATTGACGCACTGCGAAAGGATTATTCGACGAATTGGATTGGCTGTCCAAGCCGAGAGTGGCCGAGGAGCATTACAAGGAGCGCAGCGGCAATAGATGGGTGAAGGAGTGAACGGCGACCGAGGCGGCCAGCAGGAAGGGGCAAGTACTTACTGGCCGTTTTCGTTCTTCGGTTCGCCGGGAAACGGTCGCGCGCTATTGGGCGATCCGGCATTTAACGCGGCAACGAATTCGCGGTCGTCGATAATCCCGACCAGCGCATTGATGGTGTCTCTTTCGTCCGGGTATTCGGCTTCGAGATGGGCGGCAAGGGCCCGCTGCGCATCTCTAATCGCTTGATACTGGACCCTCAAAGGACCGGTGCTAATCGCCTTCACGAGCGCAGCGGTATTCGCCGGGAGCTTCTGTGCCCCTCGCAGCAGGTCCGGCAGCTTGGCTATGTTCACAGCGATCCGCCGCGCCTCTTCGCGCGACAGCCGCTTCGCTGACATCTGGCGTTGCGGCTCATCCTCGAAAAAGAGGAAGGCGAGTGTCTGTCCCGTGGCGTCCTTCACGATGAAGGACTCCGGGCGTTCATCGGTCGACCAGGGCGGGGGGAAACTGCGATTAGGCATTGTCCTACTACCCCTCAGCGGGTGAAATTGAAAGGAGGCCCGGCCTTGATAAGCCGAGCCTCCCATCAGCCCCCCAGGTGCTCAGACAATTACCTAAAGGGTGGGTGCGATCATGAGACGGCGTGGCTTGCGAGAAGATTAACCGGTAAGAACAAATTGAAAGTTCACCGATATTCGACGGCTTCGATGGACAGGATCATCTGCAACGGCATGGCAACGCTTTGCATGTCGCCGTTGCTGGCCGCTCCGGCAAGTCGGTCGGCCACATATTCCCGCGTGGACTCATAGCGAGTCCTAGTCTTTGGCGTCCTGCTAACGACGGTGTATGTTGGACTGACCCGCATCGTGACGTACCCGTCCCGCGCCGAGGTCTAGCATACACGGAAGGAGCACGATGCCGGCGCCAAAACAGTCGAAAGTGCCGAAAAAGATCGTTCGGGTCGATTGCGGCAAATACTTTCTACGCACCCTGAGGAGCGAAGACGCGTCGGATCGGTGGGCGAGCTGGATGGCCGACCCCAAGAATTTGCGTCTAGTGAACTCGGCCCCGCGCGTCATGACAAGGAACGACATCGTCACATATATCGAGCAATTCGATCAAAGGTCTCATTTGTTGATTGGCATTTTCGAGAAACAGAGTGGCATGCACATAGGCTTCTTCCGCGTGGATATAGATCATGCGTTGAACCGGTGTCTTGGCTTTATGATGATTGGCGAGCAGAAATATCGCCACTGGAGCGTCAGCCAAGAACTAAGGGTGCCGTTTCAAGATTTTATTTTCGAGACGCTCGGGCTCAACACGATGCTGGGAACTGCGCTGGCGAGTAACCGCCCCATGATTCGTTATTTGCTCAAGTCGGGCTGGGCGTTGGACAAAACAGCCGAGCGGCACGTCAAATCGCGTTCGGATGACACGACGCTGGACCTGTGCTTCCTGAGCCTTTCGCGCGACGCTTGGCGGGCCTGGAAAAAAGAAAATCTTCCGCAAAAATAGGATGTCCTCTCAAGCGTCGCCGACCCTGGCCCGCCCTAGGACATCCGGCTCGGCCGAGGATTTGGGAACGGAAGATCACCAAGTCATTCCAAATCGATAATTTATACCCACTTTGATTGCGTCGATACTTTCACTCACATTGGCCAAGCCCGTCATGCCCCCCGGGCCGGCGTTCGGATCGAACAGAGCCACGCTCTTGGTTCCGAAACCGTAGTGATCGTACTCAAGGAGCGCGGACCAATGGTTCGTGAACGCCCATTCGACGCCCACCCCCGCGGTCCAGCCCAGACGCGTATCGCTGCCGGACGGATTGCAAGGGCCAAAACCGAAAATGTTGTTACCGGCGCAAAAAGACGGTCCCCAAGCGCCTAAATTCTGAATGTTATCTCGGTCATGAGCCCACGCGCCGCCGCCCTTGGCGTAGACCATGGTATGATCCCAGGCATAGCCGAGGCGTCCGGTAATAGTCGCAAGTTCATCGGTCTTGGAGTTAAGCGTTACCGGCCCCGGATTCTTGCCGCCGAAGAATGGATCGCTGTCTTGTCCTCGGATATTCGCCCAGGAGAAATCGCCGGCAAGGCCTACGACCCAGTTGGTTGCGAACTGATAGTCGCAACCGACCTGAGCGCCGCCGAGGGCGCCGGCGTGACCATTGACGTCAATAGAGCTTCCCGCCGGGGCAAAATTTTGGAACGGACCGAATCCCGGCAAAGTATACCCAGGGTCGGAAAACTCATCATGGCTCCATCCGGCGCCGACATGACCGCCGACATAGCAGGCAGACCAGGAGAAGGATGCGGGCGCGGCGATCGGAGGGGCCTTGACCGGCATATCGGCCGCGAATACCGGACCGCCGATCACCAACGCCGTGCTCGCCAGCAACAGCTTTTTCATCGCCGCCTCCCGCAGAATGCCAATCCCCTAGAATCCTGCAGGAAACTCTACCACTACGAGCCGTTCTGGACTGTCGCAATTGAGTAACAGTTCATAAAAATCATATGTGGCCGCCGCAGTAGTGGACTTACGGGGTCCGGAAGCTCGACCCAGAGTCCTTGGAACTCTTGAAGTATTGTGAACCCTGGACGGGCTGCGTGATGTGCCTTCTCGGCCCACGGCGTCACTTAGTGCGACGCAGCGATCCGGTCGCTGTTGGGGGACAGGCGGACATTTCGCGACCGTCGCAACTCGGTCGCTCCTGACCCAACGCGTATGGCTAGCCTCTCAACGACGTATGCCTACGGCGTCCCGAGTGATCTCGAACCGTGATTGCATTAGCACTACCGTGTAGGGATTCCAGGTCGACATCGCGTAATAGAGTGTCAGCACGTCGCCGTCGACCTCGGTGAAGCGCTCGATGAGGAATGGTGCATAGTCGCCGCCGCGCGTGGTTGCTGGGTTGTTTTTAATTTGATCACCGATGGTCGGTCCCGACGGCCCCGCATAATTAAGGCCTGCCTTCACCGCTGCCGGGCAATCGTTGGTAGTCGGATTTGTAGAGTCGAAATAATAAAAGATGAAGGCACCATAACCGCTGCTTGCACAGGGGTTGAAGATCAGTTGCGGCGGAGCCCAGGGTCCCCACGGCGCTGTCGCATAGGTAAAGTAAATTCCGGTTTTGCTCGGCCCGCCGGCGCGGCCGCCATCATAGGTCATCAGCCACAACCCTAGCTGGGATGCGTAGGCGACCGACATGTTGCCGACCGTGCCGGGGTCAGCAAAGCCCGGCGGTCCCGTCGGCACCGGCACGTCATTTGGATTGTCGTAGACCACTGGCACAGCGTCTTGCTCGCTGCCTGACCAGACTGGAATATTGTCCCGCGTGGTGAACCCAGCGAAATACCGAGTTGCCGGGTTACCGTTGGAATCGACGCCGCTCCAGAAATCGCGCGCCGGAATGATGGAAAGATAAACGCTGCTGCCAGACGTTTCGCCTCGATACTGCCCTTCGCCGTACATGAGCACCATGGGCTGCATTTCGCCGAACGGCCAAACTCCTCGGTGGCCGACGCCGGGCAGCAACGCGTGCAACGCCGTGTTAACGAAATGACCTTCGGGTGTGCCCGCGGGCGGCGGGACGGTCAGGCCCGAAAGTTCCGGCAATGGGTAGTAGCTCTGTGAAATCTCCCGACCGGCGGTAAAGGTGCTGGTCGCTTCGTTGAAGCGGACCAGAATCGAACACCCGTTCAGCTGCGAATAAGTCGCAGCGGTGTTCGCGTTAGTACCGACGATTATAAAAACTTGGCCGTCGATGCTGATGCCAGCGTTCGGCGTATCGTCCCCGCCCATCGGCACCGTGGATCCGCCGACGCAGCTGGGGGCCGTCGTGGAAGACGGATATTGCGGCTCAACCAGTAGCGGCAGCGCGTTGTTAACGGGATTGGGAAAGTAGGTCAGCGCGAGCCCATCCTCGGCGCGCGCGGTCGTGCTATAGGCTATCGGGTCGTGCGCCATGAAGTCGTACGGATTGCATGACGAGTACCAGTGCGGGCAATAGGGAGGATGGGTTGGGCCGATGGTGTCACCGAACATGAAGATCAGTCGGCCGTTATGCTCGAACGAAGTCCCGAGATCGCTGCCCAGCACGTCGGAACGCGTCGTGGTTCGACTCTTGGTGGCGACACAATCGGCACCAGTCGTGGCATCCCATTCGACCCAATCGCAATCGCCGAGGATCTGATAGACCTTGGTGGATGAGCCAGGCTTGAAGGTGAGTTTCGGATAGGGGCTGTCATCGGCTCGCGCGGGCGCGCAAGAAAAGTTCGCAATGATGATCAGAAGAACAGATAGGACACCTGCGGACAGCGTGGCGGGAGCTGAAGTTAGATGTAGGCGGAACAGCTTCATAGAGGATGCTCCACGAATTTGAGCGCCACCGCTGGATGCGGCCGAACGCCCGCAAAAGGACCCCGGCTTATTCTCGCATTGCTCTCACGCTCGCGGTTACCGTCGCCGACCCTTTGAATTTGCGAACTTCGGCATGTTCCGGCTGGCAGCTCCCGACCAAACTACACTAATTTTCTGGGCGCCGACAGAGCTGTCATTCTGGCGGTCCCGCTGATTGCCACTCACATGGGCTTGATCGCATGCCTGGCCAGCAAGTCGAGCTCGCCGACGAGGTAATCGAATAAGTCCTCTCTCGCTGCAATGCACTTCGGTCGCTGATGGCCCACAGCTGCCACGCCGATTGCCAGTAGCCGCGGGTTTCGGGGGCAAAGCGGACGCCGAAAATATCAGCCGCCGCGGCAGCCAATGACCCACCACAACATTTCGAGGGGATCATTTGCTGTGGCGCGTAACGGCTCGCTGTATCTAAGAGACCTCGAACCTGAGCGGCCATGAGGCTGCAAGGTCGGCGTCAAGCTGGTGGCATCGTCGAATATCGGTTTGGCAGTGTGTCGGACGGCAAAGAGAGCCAGGGGTGGCGTGACCTCTCGAATACCGCCATGGTCGGCGCGGGGAAACTCGGGTCGGCGAAATTGCCGATAGCAACGGCTATGTATTCGGCAAAGCCTTGGCCCTCCCAGTACACTGTGGAGCCGCACGTCGGACAGAAATGAAAGGTCACCGCGTTGCCGCTGTCGGCTGTCCGCGTCCAATCCGTGGCCCTGCCGGCGATGGTGACTTGCTCGCGGCGGAAAAGCGCTCGGTTACCGATCACGGCGCCGGTACGGCGCTGACACTCCAGGCAGTTGCACATGGAGATGCGCGATGGTTCGCCCTCGGCAGTAAGGTGAAGCTGGCCGCAGCTGCAAGCGGCGCGTCGGGTGGTCATGGCTTGACTCCGGTGCTGTCGGTATACGCGCATTGTAAACGCCCAGCCCGCGAAAAGACCTCACCATTCGACTTTCAGCGAGCAGGGACCACGCATCGAGATGCTTGGAGGAAATTCAAGCGGCGTGTTCCTCGCGAGACGCAGGGTCGGCAGGCGTCGGCTGACCTCCTCCAGGACGACGCGCCCCTCCAACCGTGCGAGCGGCGCGCCGAGGCAGTTGTGCACGCCGTATCCGAATGACAGATGTTCACGCGCATTCGGCCGCCGGATGTCGAAGCGATCGGGGTCAGCAAAAACGGCCGGATCGCGGTTGGCCGAGCCGAGCAAGAGTAAGAGCTTGGCCTCCGCAGGCACAGACACGCCACCGATGTCCACGGCCTGTTTGGCTTTGTGACGCCAGGTGATCACCGAGCTATCAAACCGCAGCACTTCCTCGATCGCATTGGGGATCAACTCAGGTTCGCGACATATCGCTTCCCACGAAGCCCGATCGGCGAGCAGCCGGTGAAAGCTGTTGCCCAGCAGGTTCGTGGTCGTTTCGTGCCCGGCGAACAGCATCATCAGCATGATGCTCGTCGCCTCTCGCGGCTCCAGAGCGTTATTGTCACCGTCCACGTCGCGGGCTTGAACGAGTGCGCTGACGAAATCGTCGTCTGGGGTTTTTGTCCGTGCTTCAACCATGGCCGCTGCATATTGCCAGAACGACGCGAGTTCGCGCGCCGCGGCCACCTGCTCGTCTTCGCTTGCCCGCCCGAAGATGACGATGCCGCGATTGTACGCCCCCTCTTTGACGCGCGCGAGGTCCGCCTCCGGCAGCCCGAGAACATGGAAAAGAACAAGCGCGGGAAACGCCCACGCAAAGTCGCCGATCACATCTGCATGGCCGTCACGGAGGCGCTCGTCGCAGAAGCGTTGGGCCAGATTGCGGATAAACGGCTCCAGCGCCGCAACTCGTTTGGGCGTAAATGCGGCGTTAGCCAGCCGCCGCTGGCGCGCATGGCCGGGCGGGTCGAGGTTGGTCAATGCGGGCGTCACCGCGTAACCACCCTCCTTCAAAATCGATCCCGCGTGCGGACAGAGTTTGCTCAGCGGCTCTAGCGCGTTGATCGCCGAGAACTCGGCCGTCGTCCTCAAAACGTGGCGGACGTCCGCATAGCGAGTGACGACCCAGTGGTCGAGGTCGGCCGAATAGAAGGCCGGCGCCGCATCGCGCGCAACGGCGAACGTCGGGTACGGGTCGGCAAGATAGTCGACCCCAAATGGATCGAAGCGATCAGCGATATTATTTGAACCAAGTGACGAGACGTCAGCTGCTTTCATGGCAAGCGCCTTCTCGCAATTGGACGTAAAAATGCAATTTTAGGGCTCAGTAGAGCGATTTCTGATACGTCGCGCAAGTTGAGGATTTTGCGGCAGCGATGTCCCTTCCTGGCACCTCGCGACCACCCGGCAAGTCGCTACCACGGTCGCGATCAGGGTGATAACGGACATCGGGCGGGAGGGTCTAAGACGACGTTCTTGACCCATCACGTCATTTCAGCCGGATTGCTTGCTGTGGTGCACAACCTTACGCTGCCGCCAGCATCGCCGCAGCCAAAACGACCAAGGTCACGGCTGTGAGCACTGCGGCCCAT
>Ga0210398_10007051_pt1 | contig 10249 bp, 3 predicted proteins | sample IncBWC4OmetaG_FD_161047 | JGI IMG/M metagenome (GOLD analysis project Ga0210398, IMG submission 161047) | Forest soil microbial communities from Barre Woods Harvard Forest LTER site, Petersham, Massachusetts, United States - Inc-BW-C-4-O | ecosystem: Environmental > Terrestrial > Soil >...
CCGAGATCGTCGGGCGCGTCGAGCGCGGCGAGATGAAGCCCGACCCCAAGCACATCACCGACCTGCGGCTCAACTGACGAGCGTGTGAGACGCCCCTCACCCACCCGCCCCTGCGGGCCGGGCCCCCCCTCTCCCGCATTGCGGGAGAGGGTCCCGAGCGCAGCGAAGGGGGTGAGGGCGAGCGGTGGGTTCGTTGTTAAGGGAGGGGAGAGATCCGATGCTCGCTGTCGTCACCACTCCCGACGGTGCGTCACCGGTCGAAATCCGCGAGGTGGCGGAGCCGGCGCCGGCGCCAAACGAGGCGCTGGTCGAGGTGCGCGCGTTCTCGCTGAACCGCGGCGAATTGCGGCTGATGCAGACCCGGCCCGAAGGCTGGCGGCCGGGCCAGGACATCGGCGGGGTCGTGCTAAGGGCGGCCGCCGACGGCAGCGGCCCCGCGGCCGCGACGCGGGTCGTGGCGCTGACCGACAACGCCGGCTGGGCCGAGCGCGCGGCGGTGCCGGCGCACCGCATGGCCGCGCTCCCCGACAACGTCCGCTTTGAGGAGGCGGCGGCGTTGCCGGTCGCCGGGCTGACGGCATTGCGCACCCTGCGCCACGGCGCGCCGCTGCTCGGCAAGCGGGTGCTGGTGACCGGGGCAGCCGGCGGTGTGGGCCACATGGCGGTGCAGATCGCGGCGCGCTCGGGCGCGCACGTCACCGCGGTCGTCGGCAGCCCGGAGCGCGGGCGGCATGTGCGGGGCGCCGACGCGATCGTCCAAGGCATCGAGGCGGCGCAGGGGCGGTTCGCGCTGGTTCTCGAAGCCGCGGGCGGGGCCTCGCTCGCCGCCGCGATCGCGCGGGTCGAGGCAAGAGGGACCGTCGTCATCTTCGGCAATTCGTCGGGCGAGCCGACCTCGGTCAATTTCCGCGACTTTGCCGACCATCCCAACGCCCGCGTCCAGAGCTTTTCGTATTTCACCTCGGAGCCGGAAGAGCAGTTCGCGCCCGACCTGGGGCTGCTGGCGGCGCTCGTCGGCGAGGGCTCGCTGAAGCTCGCGTTGGTCGAGGGCAGCTGGCGCGACCTCGCGCGGGTCGGCCCCGAACTGCGCAACCGCCATGTCGCCGGCAAGGCCGTCTTTCGCGTCGAGCCCGGCTGACCCTCCACGAAACCGGAGGGGGAATGGCGTCCGAACGCATCCACCTGAGCGTCGCCGAGGCCCGCGATCATTCCGAACGGGCGTTGCGGGGCATCGGCTACGACCCGGAAGAGGCCCGGATCCTCGCCGACCACATGATCGACGCGGCGCTGTGCGGGTATGAGTATTCGGGCTTGGCAAAGATCCTGAACATTCCCGAGCACCGCCGCTTCAAGCAGCCGCGCCGGCCGATCAGCGCGATCCGGCAGAGCGCGGTCTCGGTCCTCTATGACGGCGGCAACAATGTCGGCATGCTGGCGATGTACCACGCGGCGCGCGCCGCGATCGCCAAGGCGAGAGACTACGGCTTTTCGGTCGTCGGCGTGACCAACAGCTGGATGAGCGGGCGCAGCGCATACTACTGCGAGATGATCGCCAACGCCGACCTCGTCGGCATGCACACTGCGAGCTCGTCGCGCAGCGTGGCGCCCTACGGCGGGACCCGCGCGGAGCTGGGCACCAACCCGATCGCCTTCGGGATGCCGTCGTCGCACGGGCCGATCGTGCTCGACATGGGCACCTCGGCTTTTATGGGAACCGAGATGGCGTTGCGCGAGCGGCTCGGACAGCTGCTGCCCGAGGGTGTCGCGATCGATTCGCAAGGGCGCCCGACCCGCGACCCGGCCGCGGCGCGCGAAGGCGCCCTGCTGCCGTTTGGCGACTACAAGGGCTACGGGCTCGGGTTTGTGGTCCAGGCGCTCGGCGTGCTCGCCGGCTCGGCGATGGACCCCGACGGTGACGACGGCTACCTGTTCGTCGTGTTCAAGCCCGACCTGCTGGTGCCGCTCGACGACTTCAAGCGGGAGGTCGCGGCACTGGTCGACCGTATCAAAAGCGGCCCCCGCGCGCCCGGCGTCGAGGAAATCCGCATCCCGGGCGAGCGCGCCTTCCAGAGCCGCGCGCGCCTGCTGCGCGAGGGGATCGAGGTCGACCGCCTCGTCTACGAGGCGCTCGCAGCGCTGCACCACTGACCCGGCAAAGCGCTCGCTCGCCGCGGCGCCCTCGCCGACGCTGGAATCCCCGCCGCCGCCGCTCTGCTTCGCCACGCCCCCCTGGCCGCCGAAAGCGCCACCACGGGCAGGGAATATTCTCGCAAACGGCTCGTAGATATTATTGCGGGGCGCGGCCTTAATTTTGCCATGTGGCGGCAGGAGCGGCGATTTTGCGCGTCGATTAGAGACTTGGCGATCCTCGGTATGGTTGACATCCGCGCGATCTTCGACGACGACAGGTCGGGCTCTGCCGACAGACGATTGAAAGCTGGCTGATTGAGGCGACAGCGCCGAGGGTGCGGGGGAGAGGGGGAATTGGTGCTTCGGACCGGCCGTTCGGCGGCTAAGCGCGACGAGCCGATCGCGATCGTCGGCGCATCCTGCCGTTTCCCCGGGGCCGACGGCCTCGAACGCTTTTGGCAGCTGCTGACCGCCGGCACCGATGCGGTCGGCGAGGTCGACGCCGAACGATGGGCGACCCGGTTTTTCTACCATCCCAATCGCGGCGAGGCCGGCAAGAGCTACACCTGGGCCGCCGGCCTGATCGACGGCATCGACCGGTTCGAGCCGGCGTTTTCGGCATGTCGCCGCGCGAGGCGGCGCAAGTGGACCCGCAGCAACGGATCCTGCTCGAGCTGGTGTGGCACGCCTTCGAGGATGCCGGCATCCCGCCGAGCCGAGCCCGGGGCAGCGAAGCCGGCGTCTATATCGGCGCGTCGTCGACCGACTATTCGGATTTGCGGCTCGGCGACCCGGCCGGCGGCGACTCGTATTTCATGACCGGCAACGCGCTGAGCATTCTTGCCAACCGCATCTCCTACGTGTTCGACCTGCATGGGCCGAGCCTGGTCGTCGACACCGCCTGCTCGTCGTCATTGGTGGCGCTTCACCAGGCTTGCGAGGCGATCCGCGCGGGGCGGATCCCGTGCGCCGTCGTCGGCGGCGTCAACCTGCTGCTGACGCCGTATCCGTTTCTCGGCTTTTCGGCCGCCTCGATGCTGTCGCGGCGCGGGCGGTGCTTTGCCTTTGACGAGCGCGCCGACGGCTACGTGCGCGGCGAGGGCGCGGGCGTCGTGATCATAAAGCCGCTCGCCGCGGCCCTTGCCGACCGCGACCCGATCCGGGCGGTCATCGTGGCGACCGGGTCGAATTCCGACGGGCGCACGATCGGCGTGTCGTTGCCGAGCGAGGCGTCGCAGAGCGCGCTGCTGCGCTCGCTGTACCAAACCGCGGATGTGGCGGTCGACGACATCGCCTTTTTCGAAATGCACGGCACCGGAACACCGGCTGGCGACCCGATCGAAGCCGCCGCGGTCGGGCGCACCCTCGGTTCGTGTCGGCGCGAATTGCTGCCGATCGGCTCGGTCAAGACCAATATCGGCCACCTGGAGCCGGCCTCGGGGATGGCCGGCCTGCTAAAGGCGGCGCTCGCGCTCGACCACGGCGTCGTCCCGGCAAGCCTGCATTGCGAAAACCCAAGCCCGAGGATCGACTTCGCGGCGCTGGGGCTGCGGCTCGCGCGCACCTCCGAGCCGATCGCCGTCGCGCCGGAGCGCCGCCTCGCCGGGGTGAATTCGTTTGGTTTTGGCGGCACCAACGCGCATGTCGTGCTCGCCGCCCCGCCGCTTCCGGAGGCTGCCGCAACTGCCGAGCCGGCCGTGTTGCCGCCGCTGGCGATTTCGGCCGTGACCGAAGTTTCGCTGCGGGCATTGGCCGGCGACTGGCGGGCGCGGCTTGCCGCGGCTCCGGACGAGCGCGTCACGGGGATGCTGCGCGCCGCCGGCCGCGCGCGCGACCATCACCGCCACCGCCTCGCCGTTCTCGGCCCGGACCGCAGCGCGGTCGTCGCGTCGTTGGACCGGTTTTTCGACGGCGCGAGCGAGCCCGGCACCGCGGCCGGCATATCCGTCGGCGAGGGAAAGCTCGCCTTTGCCTTCGCCGGGAACGGCGCGCAATTCCCCGGCATGGGGCGGGCGGCGCTGCGCGCCAACGCGACGTTCCGGGTTTCGGTTGAAGCCGTCGACGCGGTTTTTTACCCGGAGCTCGGCTGGTCGGTCGTAGAGCGGATCGACCGTGGGCTCGACGCGGCGACGCTCGAACGCACCGACATCGCCCAGCCGGTCCTGTTCGCGATCCAGGTCGGGATCGTCGGCGCCTTGCGCGCGGCTGGGATCACCGCTCAGGGTCATATCGGCCACAGCGTCGGCGAGATCGCCGCCGCCTGGGCCGCCGGCGCGCTGTCGCTCGCCGACGCGGCGCGGGTCGTCGCCGCCCGCAGCCGCAGCCAGCAGCGGACCCAGGGCACGGGCCGCATGGCGGCGCTGGCGCTCGGCGCCGACGCCGCCCGCGACTTTTTGGGCGAGGCCGGCAGCCGGGCAGAAATCGCTGCGTTGAACGCCGCCCATTCGGTGACCGTCGCGGGCACCGGAGCGGAGATCGACCGCCTCGTCGGCGAGGCCCGCCGCCGGGATTTGTGGTGCCGTCGCCTCGATCTCGACTTTGCCTTTCATTCGCCGTTGATGGAGCCCGTCCGCGACGAGCTCTTGGCAAGCCTTGCCGGTCTCTCGTCGCGGCCGCCGACGGCGCGGCTGGTGTCCACCGTCACCGGGGCCGCGGTCGAGGACGATCGCCTCGATGCCGAGCATTGGTGGCGGAACGTCAGGCATCCGGTGCGCTTTGCCGACGGGACGGCGACGCTGATCGCCGAGGGCTACCGGATCTTTGTCGAGATCGGACCGAGCTCGATCCTGCATTCCTACCTGGCGGACGCGTTGCGCGTCGCCGACGCCGAGGGGCGGGTGCTCGCAAGCCTGCGACGCGACGACGGCGACGCCGACCCGTTCCGGGCGGTCGCGGCGCAGTGCTATGTGGCCGGCTGCGACTTGCCGTCGGCGCCGGTCTTCAGCGGCGAAGCCGATCCGCGCGGCCTGCCGCTTTACCCGTGGGCCCGTCAGCGGCTCTGGTTCGACCAGACCGTCGAAGCCGTAGAGCTGCAAAGCCCGCCATTCGATCACCCGCTGCTCGGTTTCCGGCAATCGGGCCCGCCGCCCTATTGGCGCAACCACCTCGACGCGCATGTGCTGCCGTGGATCGCCGACCACGCGGTTGAAGGGGTCCAGCTGTACCCGGCCGCTGCGATGATCGAGACGGCGCTTGCCGCGGCGCGCTGGCGGTGGCCCGATGCCGCGGTGCTCGAGGTCACCGATCTCGAGGTACGCCGCCCGTTGCCGTTCGACCCGGGGCGAATGCGCGAACTGCGCACGGCGTTGGTGTCCGACGACGGCGACTGGGAGCTGGCGAGCCGCCCGCGGCTGTCGAGCGAGCCGATGACGACCCATGCCGTCGGGCATGTTGGCGCCGCCGGCGCGATGTCGGCTTTGCCGCCGTGGCCCGAAGCGCCGGCGACCACCCGGATCGACGCCGACACCGTCTACCGGCGCGCCCGCGACGCCGGCCTCGATTACGGCGCTCGCTTCCGGACGGTGCATTGCGTCGAGCTGGCGGCCGACACTCGGGCGGTCGTGCATCTCGACCCGGAGGCGATTGGCGAGCCGCTCGACGGATATCTGTTGCATCCGGCGTTGCTCGACGGCGCGCTGCAAGGCTTGCTGGCGCTGCTCGCGGCGGACGGCCGGGGCGGGCCCGCTGCCGGGTTCCTGCCCTGGCGCTTTGGGCGAGTGCGGGTCGCGGCACCCTTTGGGCGCGCCAGCCGCACCGCCCGGCTGGAGCTGACGCGGGTCGGCGCCAGGTCGGCGGCGGCGAACCTCGCCCTTTATGACGAAGCCGGGGACGCCGTCGCCGAGCTTACGGACTGCTGGTTTCGCGGTGTCGAGCTCGGCCGTCGCGGATCGGCTGCCGAGCGCCTGTTTCGGGTCGACCTGGTCCCGGCGCCGTTGGCCGAGGGCGACCCTCCGGCCGCGCTGCTGCACGCCGGCGCCACCGTGGCGCGGCTCGCGGGCTTGCGTACGCCCGACCCCGAGCGCGGCGAGGAAGCGCTGCTACTCGATGCGTTGCTCGGCGCCGTGGCACTGCAGGTGCTCGGCCGATTGGTGGCGCCGCACCAGGCCTTTTCGATCCGCGAGCTGGTCGAGCGGGAACTGATGGCGCCCGCCTCGGGCGGGATTGCCGAATGCCTGCTGCGGGCCCTCGAAGGCGTCGGCGGCGCCGCCGAGAGCCAAGGGGTTTGGCGGGTCGAAACGCCGGCAGACTTGCCCGACATCGCGGACATCTGGCGGCTGCTGTTGGCCGACGCCCCGGACCTGGTCGGCGAATTGGCGCTGGTCGGCGCGGCGCTCGACAACCTCCCCGGCCTGGTCGCCGCTGGCCCGGGGCCGGAGCCGGCAGCCTCACCGGCTATGGTCGAGCATCTGCTGAAGGCGTCGCCGGCGAGCGCGGACGGCCTCGACCTGTTGCGCGACGCCCTGCGCATGATCGCCGACGACTGGCCGGCCGTGCGGCCGTTGCGCATTCTCGAGATCGGCGCGGGCAGCGGCGTGACCCGCGTTTTTCTGCAATGTCTTGGCCATTCCCCGGCGGCGGTTGCGTACCTCGCCACCAGCCCCGACCGCGAAGAGGCCGACCGGCTTGCGGCGGTGGCGCGGTCCTTTGCCGGAGCAAACGCCTGTGTCTGGCGACCGGGGGCCACCGCCGACGCCCTCGGCGATACGCGCTTTGACATCGTCATTGCGGCCAACGCCTGCGCGCGCCTGCGCAGCGATGCCGGGACGTTAGCGACGTTGCGCGACCTGCTGGTTCCCGGTGGGCTTTTTCTGGCTGTCGAGCCGGAGCCCAATGCGTTGTGGGACATCGCCTTCGGCCAATCCGCAGAGTGGTGGCTGGCGGATGGCTCGCGGGGCTGGCGGTCGCCGTTGCGCTCCGGCGAGGACTGGCGAGACGAACTGGGCTCGGCGGGCTTCGCGGACGCCGGCGCCGCGTCGCTCGGTCCGGGACCGTGGCCCTGCGCCGTCTTCTGGGGCAGTGCGCCCGCTCGCGGCGCACCGGCGGAGGCCGCCGCCGCGGAGCGCCATGACATCGCGCTGGTCGGCGACGACACCCCGTTGCGCGGGGCGTTGTCGGGCCTCTTTGAGGCGGCAGGACATCGCGTCGCCTCGATTGCCGCGGCAGATGACCCGGACGCGCCGGGCATCGTCGCGCGCGAGGACGCTGCCCCACAACTCGTCCTCTTCCTGTGCGACGGGTCGATGGACGAGACCAGCGCGGGCCGGCAGCTTGTGGCGCTGGCCGAGACCGCGTTGCGGGCGGCGGAATGGCAGGCGGCGCTGTGGGTCGTGACCTGCGATGCCCAGCAGGCGGCGCCAGGGGAGCCGGGGACGGCCGCGCTCGTCGGCGCCGGGCTTTGGGGGTTGGCGCGCGTTCTCGCCAACGAATTGCCGCGGCTGCCGCTGCGGCTGGTCGACCTCGCCAGCGCGGCGCCCGCCGAGATGCGCGCGCGACAGATCGCCGACGAGATCGGCGCGGCGACGCCGGAAACCGAAATCGTGTGGACGCCGCGCGGGCGCCATGTGATGCGGCTGCGGCTCGGGTTGCCGCCGCGCCATGCTGAGCCGGCGGACGGGCTGCGCCTGGTGCGCGGCGTCGGAGGCGGCTTTGACGCGCTGGCGTGGCAACGGCACCCGGCGCAATCGCCCGGCGCCGGCGAGGTCGAAATCGAGGTGCGCGCCGCCGCGCTCAATTTTCGCGACGTGATGTGGGCAATGGGCCTCTTGCCGGAAGAGGCGCTGATCGACGGGTTCGCCGGCGCGGCCTTCGGGCTCGAATGCGCCGGGGTCGTCCGCGCGCTCGGGCCGGGGGTCGAGGGCTTGGGGGTCGGCGAGCGGGTCATGGCGTTCGCCCCGGCGGCTTTGGGCACCCGCGTGCGCACCGTCGCGGACGCGGTCGTGGCGATCCCGGAGGGGCTGGGTTTTGCCGCGGCGGCGACGCTCCCGGTCGCGTTTGTCACCGCGGTCTACGCGCTCGGCCGGCTGGCGCAGGTCGAGCCCGGCGAGCGCGTGCTGATCCATGCCGCCGCGGGCGGCGTCGGGCTCGCCGCCATTCAATACGCCAAGCATCGCGGCGCGATTGTCGTCGCGACCGCCGGGTCTCCGGTAAAACGCAGGTTTCTGCAGCTCGCCGGCGCCGATCACGTGCTCGATTCGCGTGATCTTGGATTTGCCGACGCGGTGCGCGAGATCACTCTTGGCGAGGGGGTCGATGTCGTCCTGAACTCGCTGAGCGGCGAGGCGATGGAGCGCAGCCTCGAGGTGCTGAAGCCGTTCGGCCGTTTCGTCGAGCTCGGCAAGCGCGACTTTTATCTCAACCGCCGGATGCATTTGCGGCCGCTGCGCCAGAACATCTCGTATTTCGCGATCGACGTCGACCAGCTGCCGTTGCGCCGCCCGAGCCTGGCGCGATCGTTGCTGGGCGAAATCTCGGCATTGCTCGGCGCGGGCGCGATCAGGCCCCTCGCGCATCGCCTGTTTCGCTATTCCGAGATCGGCGACGCCTTCCGGCTGATGCAGTCCTCGGGGCATATCGGCAAGCTGGTGCTGACGCCGGACGCCGAGATCGACCTGCCGCCGCACACCGTCCCCGAATACCAGGCGCGCCGCGACGGCACCTATCTGGTGACTGGCGGGGTCGACGGGTTCGGCTTTGCGGCCGCGCGCTGGCTTGTCGAGCACGGCGCCGGATCGGTGGCGTTGCTTTCCCGGCGCGGGCCGGAGACGCCGGGCTGCGCGGAACGGGTCGCCGAGCTGGCGGCGGCGGGCGCCGAGGTCGGCGTCTATCGCGGCGACGTCGCCAACCGCGCTTCGCTCACGGCGGTGCTGGACGAGGTCCGCGCGACCCGGCCGCCGTTACGCGGGATCGTGCATGCCGCCGCCGCGGTCGACGACCGGATGACCGCCGATCTCGACGCCGCGGGCGTGGACGCCGTGCTGCGTCCAAAGATCGAGGGCGCGCTGGCGCTCGACGCGCTGACCCGCGACGACCCGATCGAGTTGTTTATCTTGTTTTCCTCGGCCACCACGCTGCTCGGAGCGCCCGGCCAGGGCGCGTATGTCGCGGCGAACACGGTGCTCGAGGCGCTGGCGCGGCGCCGCCACGCCGCAGGCCGGCCGGCGCTGGCGGTGGCCTGGGGGCCGATCGAGGACGCCGGATACCTCGCCCAGCGGCCCGACACCCGCGAGGCGCTGGCGCGCCGGCTCGGCGCCAAGCCGATGCCGGCGGCGCAAGCATTGGCCTCATTGTCGGCTCTACTCGCAAGCGGGCTGCCGGTGGCCGGCTGCGCCGAGGCAAGCTGGGGCGATGCGCGGCGATTTCTGCCGGTGCTCGCGACCCCGCTCTTTGCCGAGGTCCGCTCGCGAGCCGACCAGTCGGCCGGCGACGAGGCGCTCGCCGACCGCTTGCTCGAGCTCGATCCGGAAGCGGCGCTGGGCTTGTTGAAGGGCGTCGTCGCCGAGGAGGCGGCGCGCATTTTGCGGCTGCCGGCAGGCGGTGTCGACCCGGGCCGGCCGCTGTCGCAGCTCGGCATGGATTCGCTGATGGCGGTCGAGCTGCGCCTGGCGCTCGAAGCGCGGCTGCGGATCGACCTGCCGCTGGTGTCGCTGGCCGAGGGCACGAGCATTGCCTCGATCGCGGCGCGCCTCGCCGCCGCGCTCGCATCCGGTGCCGCGGAAGCCGCCGACGTGGCTGCCATCGCGGCGCGCCACGAAACGCTCGACGCAGTCGCGGCGGAGGAGGGCGAGACCGAGGCCGGAGAGGACTGCGCCGGGGCGCGGGCGGCGGAGTAGCCCGATGGCAGCAGGTCGCAACCTCTTCGGTCTGTCGCCGCAGGCGAAGGCGCGCCTGTTGGAAAAGGTGTCGGCGGCGGCACCCGGCCGGGCGACGCGCGCAGCCGAGCGCGCCCGCTCGGCGGAGGGGCCGGGCGATGCTGGGGGGCTGGGCGGCGTCGGGGCGCTGGGCGATGCTGGGCGCCTGCACGCCGCCGACCTCGAAGGCGCCCGGGAAATCCGCATGATCCGCGAAGCCGCGGACTACCTCGGCATCGCCGACCCGTTCTTTCGCGTGCACGAGGGTGTGG
>Ga0210398_10007052_pt1 | contig 10249 bp, 9 predicted proteins | sample IncBWC4OmetaG_FD_161047 | JGI IMG/M metagenome (GOLD analysis project Ga0210398, IMG submission 161047) | Forest soil microbial communities from Barre Woods Harvard Forest LTER site, Petersham, Massachusetts, United States - Inc-BW-C-4-O | ecosystem: Environmental > Terrestrial > Soil >...
CATCATAGTTATTACTTTAAGTTATTGCACACCTCACCTTCCCCACGACAAATTTTGGCGGTTTTCGCCATTTTTTGTCGGTTTTTGGCCTGTTTTTTTGCGTTAACATAACAATACAATATCAACGCATAAACAATAGATTTATCAATAAAAGGCCATTGATATTGAATTTGCAGGTGGCTGAAAACCAATAACAACTATTGATAATATCAATAAATAATGTCGTTTTCATGTTCTTTATAACTCATTTTAAAGTGGGTTTTACGTTATTTACTCCCCGCCTTCATTAAAATTATGGCGGGTAAAGGCAAATATAAATTAAATGTTTACTAAGTGTATCATTAAGTTGCATTAATTATTAACAACCCCCGGCTTCCTTAGCGAAAAATTAATGCCGTCCCGACCGTGAGCGTCGGGGCCCTAATTTTTAATGACTTTTGACTAATGCCTTGCGACTACTCTATTGATTAAAAAAAATCGTAAATTTGTAATAGATACTAACGTATATGTCGGCAGCAGAATTAAAAGCTATAAAGCATAACCTGGTAAGTTGGATTGGCCAACTGTCAGATACCGAACTCATAGGTTTTTTGAACGGCATACGCATAGCCCGCACAAAGGAAGACTGGTGGGATGAACTATCGGATGCGCAAAAGAAACAAGTGCTTGCCGGATTAAAAGATGCCGATAAGGGTAAGCTGCTATCTTCTGAATCTTTCTGGGATAAGCTGAGCAATGCCTAAACCTGGTGTAATAGCCGTTTTCTATACGGAAAGGGCTTTGCAAAATGCCGTTGTTATTAAGGACTATCTCAATTTAAATTTCTCGCACAAGGAAATTGAACATTTCATGTCGCTACTTAAAACATTTGAAATTGCTGTCTCTGCCTTTCCTGAGTTATATCCTGCATCGGCTATAAAGCGGGGTGTTAGGCGTGCCGTGCTTAATAAGCCTCTTTCCGTATTTTATCGTATTAAAAAGCAAAGGATAGAAATTCTTGCTATCCTTGATAACAGATGCGATTTGCCTAAACGCATTAAAAGTAAGTAGGTATTACTTACTCCTTATCCCTTTCTCCTTACCCCTGCGCCTTTGGCGCATTGATAAATACAACGATTTACAATGAAACTGAAATGATAAGGGTTTTAGCAATTCACTTGCAATGAATTGGTATTCAATATATTATATTGAGAGTGTATTTACAACTTCATTTTCTTTATAAAGTTGCGATAAGTACCCAGATTTGATTCTGAATTGACTTCTTGCTTTAACTTCCGGCTTCTTAGAAGCATTCTCCATTTTAATACCAGGGTCATAGTATATGTGACCTAATTGCATTTCTTTAAGGAATAGTTGAAAGTCAGTTCCTATTCCTAAAATAACATTGTTGCCATATTTATATTTTCGCTCCGGCTCTTTTTCCGAGAGGGATGGAACGTAACAAGCTTGGTTATGTTTGGTGTTCCAGTGAATAATCATTGATGCAAAATTCCATGATGCGGCTTCACGATCCTTCTCATCAATAAGCACAATTTTACCGTCGGTATTCCTAATCTTATTATGCTCTTTGTCAAAACCAACCAATTCTAATTTTAAACGCGTTCTCTTATGTTTTACTCCAACCTTATGTACTCCTCCAAAGTTAATTCTATCTTCCCTGCCTTTCAAGTCACCATATCCGTATTGTCTTATAAAGTCATCTTTTCCTTGAATTTTATATAGCCCACCAGTTGGTTCAGGCGTCATTAATGTAATAACAGAGCTTGATGTTCGCAGAAGATTATTGACATGAAAATTCTTTACTTCCCAACCTAGAAAGTCAGGTTCAGATCTTCCATTGCGTCTTATCCCAAGCTCCGCTTCTAATGTATATCCACCACATTGAGACGCAGTACAAGGAACTATTTTCCCTTGTGGGGTGAGGCTTTTTGAAGGAATCCAATCCAGTTTATAAATCCTTTTCAGCTCATTAAGTAATTTTTGTCTGCTATTCGTTGTTTGTGCAAGTTCAATTACTTTAAAAACTCCTTCTTCTTGTATGTGGGGATGCTTTTCAAATTCAGCTGCGATGTCGGAAGATGGTGAAATAACATAACCAATTATTGTTCTATCTTCAGTCACACCCAGAAACAAAAGTCTATTTGCCAATCTTTGAGTCATTAATTCTGATGGCGCATTATCACACTGATTAAGAAAGCCAGAGAATCTAACTTCCGGATATTTAGGATATAGTATAAGTTGGGATTGGCGTGCAGGGTATAAATTACCATCTTCACCAATCCAGCTAAAGTTTAAAGCTGCTTTAAATCTTTCCTTTTTCCAATCTCCTGCTGGTTCGGTAATAATTTTAGAAATGGGTAAAATATTCAGAACCTCAAAACTTCCTCCTAAGTAGACTTGGTTCTTGGAATTATCATTTGGGGCAAGTCTTTTTACGTAAATCTTTTGACAGCCGTTCTTAGTAAACAGCGACTTTAGTTTTTCTAGATTCATTTAGTGGTACAAGTTGTTTAATAATGTTCTTTGCAACTGATTGAATCAAGGGACTAGTAACTGAATTACCAAATTGCCTGTAAGCCTGAGTATCTGAGACTGGTATAATAAAATTATCCGGGAACCCTTGTAATCTTGCTGCCTCACGTGGTGTTAACCTTCTTGGGTTTTTGCCCTTTTGAGGTATTAGAATTTCAGCACCATCTTTATAATAACGAGCGCTCATTGTCCGTGAAATGCCATTTAAATCTGTTAATCCAAATCCAAATCCATTTCCTTTTTCCTTGTGTTTCTTTGCATATTCTTGTAAATACTGCCAAAGGTGATTTGATAGTGTATACTTATTGTCAGGATTAGGTTCCAGTATATCCTTGATTTTATATTCCGCTTTGGTAAGCTGCGGGAATTCAAAATTCTCCTTCCCTTTATAGACATCGTTATTAAAGCCAACTATAATAATCCTTTCTCTGTGCTGAGGCACAAAGTATTTTCCATCCAATACTTTGAAATGAATTGAATAATTTAATTCCTTCAGTGTATTTGTTATCACCTGAAATGTCCTTCCTTTATCATGTGAAACAAGGTTTTTGACATTCTCAAGAAGAAAAGCTTTTGGTCTTTTTTCTTTCAATATTCTTGCAATATCGAAAAAGAGTGTTCCTTGCGTTTCATCTAAAAAGCCGTGCAGCCTTCCTAATGCATTCTTTTTTGAAACTCCTGCTATTGAAAAAGGTTGACAAGGAAAACCTGCTAATAAAATATCATGATTGGGGATTTCTTTTTCATTGATTTGAGTAATATCCCCAAATGGTACCTCTCCAAAATTGGCTTCATAAGTTTTCTTTGCATATTTATTCCACTCACTTGTAAAGACACACTTACCTCCCAGATTTTGAAATGCCAGCCTTATTCCTCCAATGCCGGCAAATAAATCGATAAAAGTAAATTTTGGGTTTTCTGGCGGTGGGAAAGGAATATCCCATTTTATTGGCAGGTAATACTGAAAGTCCGGGTCCTCAACAATATTTAATTTTTCATGTTGTTGAACTAAATATTCTTTTGCCTGAGGTTTAAAATATTGAGAAACTCCATTTTCATGATTTTGAAAATAGTGGGTTAAGTTTGCAAGCCCTGTATCTTCATTCTTTTCTGCTTCAATTTTTAATTTAATTCTTATTGCAGAATAGTTTTTTGATGTGTCTTTTATTTTCCTCTTTTTAGTGCTCATATCCCCCTTCATTTGAATGATTTATCTCCGAAAAACTCAGAGAAAGAAACTCCCAGAGCTTTTAGGATTTTTTCCATATGTTTGATGGATAGATTTTTCTCGCCATTTTCTATATGCGAGATGTAGGCCCTGTCAATATCAGAGTCTATTGCAAGGGTTTCCTGCGAGAGCTTCTTTTCAACGCGTAGCTCTTTTAAGCGCTTGCCAAATTTTCTTTGGATATCCATATTACGAATTTATTTTTGTGACACCGCTTACGCCGTGTACTATAGTACACAACGCCCTGTTGTTATTAACAGGATATTACCAGTTTAGGGTAAGAAATTGCTAAATTTCTTTGAGTAATTTTGACAGAGTCCTGTCAGCCTTATTCTTCTTTAGGCCGCATTCCCAAATGATTAGGGTCTGCCAGCCTTCTTTTCTCAAAGCGCGAATGTGTTTTGAGTCGTTGACTTTATTAACAGAGATTTTGTTCAACCACCACTTAGTTTTTGTCTTGGGTACAACATAATATTTGCACCCTTTATGTCCATGCCAGAAACAGCCATGAACAAAAATTACAGTTTTGTATTTGGGCAAAACAATATCGGGTTTGCCAGGCAGCTTTTTATCGTGCAGCTTGTATCGGTATCCGTGGGCGAATAAAAATTTACGTACCACCATTTCAGGCTTGGTGTCTTTGCCCTTAATCCGGCTCATATTATAGCTCCTCGTCTGTTTGTCGTGTACATCAGCCATAAAGCAAATATACTTAACCTAAACCTCAGCCTAAACCTTAATGTAAAATCCTATCTTTGCCCCATAAAACTAAACGACGATATGCAGTACTATAATAACATCCTGGAGGTTATAGGAAACACCCCGCTGGTGAAGATAAACCGTATTACCAAAGATATACCCGCCCTTGTGCTTGCCAAGGTAGAAACCTACAACCCCGGCAACAGCATAAAAGACCGCATGGCCCTTAAAATGGTTGAGGATGCTGAAAAGCAGGGCAAGCTTAAACCCGGATGGACAATTATAGAGGGCACCAGCGGCAACACCGGTATGGGCCTTGCCATAGTGGCCGTAATAAAGGGTTACAAAACCATATTTACATCAACCGACAAGCAGAGCAAGGAGAAGTTCGACGCCCTGCGTGCCTTTGGCGCCAAGGTTATTGTTTGTCCCACCAATGTCGACCCCGAAGACCCGCGCTCATACTATTCCGTGTCATCGCGCCTCGAGAAAGAGACGCCTAACTCGTGGAAGGCCAACCAGTACGACAACCCCAGCAACGCACAGGCGCACTACGAAACCACCGGCCCCGAAATATGGAAACAAACCGATGGCAAAATAACTCACCTGGTGGTGGGCGTAGGCACAGGCGGCACTATATGCGGTGTGGGCAAATACCTTAAGGAGCAAAACCCCGACATACAGGTGCTGGGCATTGATACCTATGGCTCGGTATTTAAAAAATACAAAGAGACGGGCATCTTCGACAAGAACGAAATTTACCCATACATAACCGAGGGCATTGGCGAAGACTTTTTGCCCAAGAACGTTGACTTTAACGTTATTGACCATTTTGAAAAAGTAACCGATAAAGACGCTGCCTTAATGACGCGCCGCATAACCCGCGAAGAAGGCATATTTGTGGGTAACTCGGCCGGGTCGGCCATGGCAGGGCTTATGCAGATGAAGGACCGCTTTAAAAAAGGCGATGTGGTGGTGGTAATATATCACGATCACGGCTCGCGCTACCTGGGTAAAATGTTCAACGACGACTGGATGCGCGACCGCGGCTTTATGCAATCGGAAGGCGTTACCGCCCTGCAGCTTATTGAGCGCCACAAAGACAAACCGCTGGTAACCGTTAAGGAAACCGACACCATACACGATGCTGTGGCCCTTATGCGCAAGTACAACATATCGCAGGTTCCTGTAAGCAATGGAGGCAGTAAATTCAGCGGCTCGCTGAACGATACCGAAGTGTTCCGCAAACTGATAGACAACCCCAAGCTGGGCGAACAAAAGGTGAAACAGGTTATACAGCCTCCCTTCCCATACGTAAACCCCGACTCAACCCTCGAGGAGGTGTCGCAGCTTATTACCCCGCAAAACCACGCCGTACTTGTTAACGATGTGCTTGGCGGTACCCACATTATTACCCGGCAAGATATTGTGGAAGCCTTATGTTAATTAGGAATTAGTAATTAATAATTAGGAATTCAGTAGGTTTTTTGTCATTCTGAGTGAAGCGAAGAACTGCGAAGCACTCACGAATTCATTAGCTATAAAATTAGAGTTGAGTAATCCACCGTGTATAATTGTAACAACTTTTGAATTCACTTGGGCGTTACCCTCGCTCCACTCAGGTCGGGCTGTACGCTATTACTCCTCGCTACGCTGTGGGGTAGCCGCTGCCATCCCTAACGCGGACTCCGCTCAGCGTTCTCTGCGTAATTCTTTGCGTCCTCTGCGGTTAAATATCTTAGCGCCTTTGCGCGAAATATGAATTGTATTCAAAATGGATTACATTCGTAATTCCTAATTATTAATTCCTAATTAAGCGAAGCGTTGAAGAACTTCACCGACCAAATGGGTCATCATATAGAAGTGCAGTGGCCACCCAGGCGCATAATATCGCTGGTGCCATCGCAAACCGAACTGCTGCACTACCTCGGCCTCGATACAGAAGTAGTAGGCATAACCAAGTTTTGTGTTCACCCCGAAGAGTGGTTCAAAACCAAGACAAGGGTAGGAGGTACCAAAAAGTTCGACTTTGAAAAGATAGCCGCCCTGCAACCCGATTTAATTATTGGCAACAAAGAAGAAAACGAAGAAGTACAGATACGCGAGCTGATGGGAAAGTATCCCGTTTGGATGAGCGATATACACGACCTAGACGATGCCTTTGAAATGATGTTGTCTGTTGGCTCTATAACCGACAAAGAAGCCAATGCTCAGAAACTGGTACAGCAGGTAAAAAAGAACTTTACAACATTGGGCAGTTTTCCCGCACGCAAAGCCGCCTACTTTATCTGGAAAGCGCCCTACATGGTAGCCGGTGGCGACACCTTTCTAAATAATATGCTCAAGCGCTGCAACCTCACCAATGTATTTGCCGATTTAGATGGCCGCTACCCCGAAGTAACCGCCGATGATATAAAGGCCCGGTCGCCCGATGTAATATTGCTGTCGTCGGAGCCATTTCCTTTCTCCGATAAGCATATAGATGAGTTTAAGCACATTTGCCCCACCGCCCAAATATTGCTTGTCGACGGGGAGTATTTTTCCTGGTATGGCTCAAGGCTATTGGACGCTCCGGCTTATTTTATGAGTATCCTTGTGTAAGTTTTAATTCTTTTGGGCGTTCCCCTCGCTCCACTCGGGTCGGGCTATCCGCTGCAAGTCCTCGCTACGCTGTGGGCTTTACGCTACAACCCCGAAGGGCTCATGAGTACCATAATAAACAGACGCGTCACGAATAATCCCTAACGCGGACTCCGCTCAGCGCTCTCTGCGGGCTGTTTCTTCGCGCCCTTTGCGGGCTGCATCTCTGCGCCCTCTGCGGTTAAATCTTGTTTTTATCTGTGGTGAATGTTTTCGGCCTTCGACAGGCTCAGGCTGACGTACTTTGCGCTCTCTGCGGGCCGTATCTTTGCGCCCTTTGCGTGAACCGGCTGTTTTTAGTAATAGTTAAATATCGAAGAATAGGGAATAATGCGTAATTTTGTTCATCGTCATGTATTATGGCTAATAAGGTGAAGCACTCATTCCTGTCTGTTGCATTTATTCTCCTCTTGTCATTTTCTGTGCATGCCCAGAAGGTGGGCCTTGTGCTTAGCGGTGGCGGCGCCAGTGGCATAGCCCACATAGGCGTTATAAAAGCCCTGGAAGAGAACCATATACCTATCGATTATATAACGGGCACATCAATGGGTGCGTTTATAGGCGCACTGTATGCCGCAGGTTACACCCCCGACCAGATGGAGGCGCTTATTCTCTCCCCCGAGTTTAACGAAATTGCCAGCGGCACCGTCGACAGTAAATTTGTCTATTATTTCCGCCAGCGCCCTGCCGAGGCATCGTGGGTAACGTTCCGCTTCTCGCTCGACACTTCAATTATTACCAGCATACCTACCCATCTTGTTTCGCCCGTTCCCATCGATTTTGCCATTATGAAATATTTCTCCGGCGCTTCATCGGCAGCTAAAGATAATTTCGACAGCCTGTTTATACCTTTCCGTTGTGTAGCGTCCGATATTGTAGATAAGAAGTCGTACATATTCAACTCGGGCAATCTGGGGCAGGCCATAAGGGCATCTATATCCTATCCTTTTTATCTTAAGCCTATAACCATTAATGGCAAAATGTTGTTCGACGGTGGCCTTTACAACAACTTCCCCGCCGACATTATGCAGAAAGATTTTAACCCCGATTATATTATCGGCAGTAATGTATCGAGCAACATTGAAGAGCCCAGCGAGGACAATATTCTGTCGGAGATAAAAAATATGCTGATGACAAAAACCAATTATACCCTTCCGGGCAAGGGCATGATTATTATTCCAAATGTGGATGCGGGTATACTTACAGCCGATAACCCCCAGGCCTTAATTGACAGTGGCTACCAGGCTACCCTACGGCAGATACCCGCCCTGCTGAAAATGATTGACCGCCGCACCAATGCTCAAATTATGCAGCAACGCCGCGATGATTTTGCGAAAAAAGAACATCCGCTTGTGTTCAACGGCCTTACCTTTTCAGGGATTAATGTACCGCAGCAGAAATATTTATCGAGTGTGATAATTGATAAGCGCAAAACCATTTCGGTAAATGATTTAGAACCCCGCTACTACCGCGCCGCCGAAAATGAAAATATTCATGGTGTTTACCCGCTTGCTAAATATAACGACAGTACCGGGTTTTATAAGCTCGATATGAAAGTGAAAAAGGAAAAACATTTCCAGGTAGGATTCGGGGGACTTATATCTAACCTCCCCATCAGTGAAGGTTACGTAGGTCTCGATTACAATCATTTTGGCAGGGAAGAAATTGATTTGACGGGCAATACATACTTCGGTAAGTTTTATACTTCAGTTCTGGGCTCGGCGCGTATATATTTCCCTTCTTCATTTCCCTTCTATATAGAGCCTGCCATTATTTATAACCGTTGGGATTATTTCACCAGCAGCACCCTTTTCTTTGAAGATATTACTCCTCCTTACCTTATTCAAAATGAAGGTTACGGCAAAATCGACATTGCATTTCCCATAGCATCAAAAGGTAAGCTGGTATTTGGAGGGAACTATACCAATGTAAACAGCAGTTATTTCCAGAAAGCAAATTTTGCTTCAACTGATACAGCCGATCAAACCCAGTTCAGCGCGGCAACAGGTTATATACGTTATGATATAAATTCGCTCAACCGCAAAGAATACGCCAATGCCGGCTACCGTTTTCTTTTACAAGGGCAATGGATAGCGGGTGAAGAAGATTACATACCCGGTTCGCTTCACGCTACGAAAACCGATAGCGTGGTGGAGCATAACTGGTTGCAGGCGAAGCTTACATTCGATGGCTATTTTAAGGGCAGGGGATTAATACGTTTTGGCCTTTATGCTGAAGCGGTTTACTCCAATTCGTTTGAAGAGGGCCATGCTTTGCAAACCTATTTTACCAATTATTGGGCCACGGCATTAATGGCACCCGCTTTCCAACCCACGCCTGAGATGCAGACGCGTTTCCTGCCACGTTATCGTGCCTATAATTACGGGGCATTCGGGCCTAAATTTATTGTGAGCTTCAAGCCTAAAATCGATTTACGCTTCGAAGGGTATGTGTTTATTCCATACCAGGCTATAGTGAATAACAATAATTATGCTGTATATGGCAACCCGCTTGTTACCAAGGAATATATAGCCATGGCCGCAGTGGTTTACCATTCCCCCATAGGGCCTATGAGCATTAGCGTTAACTATTTCGACAGCGACCCGCTGCAATATTCATGGTCAGTCTTGTTTCACGTAGGGTTTATTATTTTCAATGAGAGGTCAATTAACTAAATACATGGCCATTGTATGAACAAGGTAGTGAAGGCTCATCTCGCACTACTCGGGGTAAATGCTATTTATGGTGTAAATTACAGTATTGTAAAATCGGTTGTACCATTGGTTATACAGCCTTTCGCGCTGGTAATATTAAGGGCTACCTTCACGGCTTTGCTTTTCTGGTTATCGGGTTTCTTTACGAAAAAGGAAAAGATTAGCCGCAAAGATTTTTTGAAACTTATAGCGCTTGGGGTATTCGGCGTAGCGCTTAACCAACTGCTTTTTATAAAGGGCCTTGCCATGAGCACGCCCATAAACGCGGCAATAATAATGATATTTAATCCTATTATTGTAATGCTGCTCGAGGTTATATTCCTGAAGGAAAAAGCCCCGTTTATAAGGGTGCTGGGTATATTGGTGGGTGTGGCCGGTGCGCTTATTCTTTTGCTGGGCAGGCGCCAGATATCTTTTTCCTCCGATTCATTTACCG
>Ga0210398_10007053_pt1 | contig 10248 bp, 4 predicted proteins | sample IncBWC4OmetaG_FD_161047 | JGI IMG/M metagenome (GOLD analysis project Ga0210398, IMG submission 161047) | Forest soil microbial communities from Barre Woods Harvard Forest LTER site, Petersham, Massachusetts, United States - Inc-BW-C-4-O | ecosystem: Environmental > Terrestrial > Soil >...
ACATCAATCCCGTCCAAAATATACCAGTGCTGCATGGTAGCCGCGTTGGGCAAATCAGCGGCTGCGGCCGCGTCACCCGATTGCAAATAGGAAGTAGAACGGGAACCGGGATGGCCGGTAACCGCACCGGACGTAGCGCCAAAAGAAATCGTTATAGCCAGCTTCGATAACGGGTCCAAATGAAAGTCAACGGCATCGGAGAGAACGGATTCTCCCGCGGGAATTGTAACTGATGGTTTGGCTTGAAATTTCAGCGCCTGGTCACTGTCGGTTTTTATTGCGCTGCTACTGGCGGGCAAAGCCAGATGGACCGAAGTCATTGTCACCGGATTGGTTCCAAAGTCGTTGGAAAACCGCACGCGCAATTTTTCTCCGCCAATAGATACCTGCACGATTTGGCGCAACGTATTGCCAGCCAATCCCGGCGGGGGCGGCAGGTTTCGCGGCTCAGTCAATTGTGGCGACGTTCCCCAAGTGCCGACCCAGCCTGCGCCATAGGCCTGACACAAGCCGGCCAGAAAAACACCCTTCAAAATAAATTTGAAGAAACTTTTAATTTTCATTTTACAGCTTTCTCGAGCGCATTGAGCGACAGGAGAAAGCAACCCGCGCCGGATTTTTCGCGACCGGCGCACCCGTCTCCGAATCACGGTCCGATCTGGAATTTATAAAATCTTCCCGGCTGGTTCAAATTCGTATCTGAAAACGTGAACGGCATTGCCGGAGAGTTCGTCTTCAATAGCATCTGCCAATTAAATAGGTTTGACGATGTTAAAAGGGTATAATCCGGTCCTTGCGGGCCATTCACGGTCAGATTGACCTGCCCCGGGGAAAAGCTCACTCCCCCAACGACCGGGTTGGTTACCGCGTTGACCACCACGTTGAAGTTGTTCGTGGCGCTTAAATTCGAACCGCTGTCCGTAACCTGTACTTCAATCACGTTCGTCGTATTGGCCTGGCTGACCATCGGGCGCCAGCTAAATACACCAGATGAATTGACCGTGGCGCTCGCCGGGAACGTGTTGGCCGGACTGAATGACAAGGTATTCGGCGGCACATCGGAAGCACTGGCCGTATTTGTCACCAGCAAGGTCACCCCCACATTGACCGTTTGATTGGCCACGGCCCCAATCGTCGGCGACGTGCTGCCGCTGGCCGCTCCCACAAACGTCACGACGCTCAACTGAGGTACGACATAAGTAAACGAGCCATTCGTAACACCCACTGGTGTCAGCGGAGCCAGATTCGTTGTGCCCGAGGTAATCCAGGGCGTCACTGAGGCCGCTGTGAAATTGGCGAGGTTAAACGTCTGGATCACGGCCGTTGCCACGTTAGTGTTCACTACCACAATGGCAAAGTTGGGCGAAGCGGAATCTTTATAGGCGCTGATCAAGCATGATATTTGGGAGGAAGTCGCATTAATGCGATTGTAATTTGGGCGAACAAACCGGCTGTATTGGCCAAAGACGAACAACCGTTTCGTGACGGCGCCGCTGGTAGTCAGCAACCCCTCATTATCGTCACCGCTCGCGACGAGCCACCAATAATGATACGCGTTGGCCTGGGCCTGGGTCATATATTCATAAATGCGCTGGCCGTAATACACACCATTGTCAATGCTGCTATCGCTACCGGAAAGAAGGGCGACTTCTGTCTCCCACAAGGCTTTGCCAGAAACGGATAGCGCCGCCGGAGACGTCTGGTCGCCAACACCGTTGTTGGCCACATAATCGTGATTGGCGACGATACTCACGTCGGCTGCCACATTAGGATCGCTCAATGATGGCGTATAGAGCGCCGTATCACCCGACCAGTCCTGGCTTTCCGGAACAATAATCTTGGTCGAACCAACTCCCTTGGCAGCCAGCGCGCTGTATAGGTTGGTGACATAGTCATGAACTTGCGCACCGGTCCACTGGCAGGCCTCGTAGCTGGTAACATCCGCATCGGGCTCATTCTGAACGGAGATAGCATAGAGGTTAACCCCGTAAGTGTTCTTCATGCTGACCACATAATTGGCAACCTGGCTGGCATAGTTCACGTTGGTAATATTATTTCCGCTGCCCAAATAACTGCCACCGTCCAGGCCGCCATCCGTGGCTTCACCACTATCATAAATATCATTTGTCGATTTGAAACCCGCTGCCGGCGTCCACGGGGTGCTCCAAACCCTTGCTCCCCGGGCTTGGGCTAATTGCATAATGGATGTCTCGGTAGTGCTGTCGGAATCACTCGCCGAAGTTGTATTGGCATAATACATATGGCTGCGCAGCAAAGAAAGGCCTACCCCATTATTGCTGACTGACTGGTACGAAACACCCATGTTTGTGGAAAAAAGTAGGTCTGCCTGGGCGGTCGTCCAACTGCTGTCCCATGCGGACGAGGCGCCGAAGCCATCTATGCGTTGATGCACATTGTTCCAATCTACTGTAGACGTCCCGCTGATAGGCGGATTAGTGGCAATGATTCCCGCAACAAATGAAGCGTCATCAAGATAGTACGAGTTAGTCATGCTGCTGGGCACTTCTATATAGAAATTCAAAGCACTGTCTGAGCCCGAACCATTGTACGTGTAGGTTCCGGAAAGCTGCGTCCAGCCGCTGGAAGTCACCGTCCCCGAAGCAATCAACGTGTAAGTCGGTGTTCCGCTTCCAACCGTTTCCTGCAACGTCAACTGCATCGTCTGGCTCGTGCCGCCATCCAACATGACCCACGCCGAGACGTTGTAAGTCTGGCCCGACTGAAGTTCACCTATCAGCGATTGGGCAGCGCCCATGTAGCTGGCCGTACGGCCTGTTACCGCGCAAGCGTAGCTGCCCGAATGCACTACGGCGCTCTCAGCCGTAAGCGTCGGCGAACCAAATCCGAACCAGGGTGACGTACTGCCAGTTTCAAAGCCGGGATTGGTCACGAGGTTTTGCGCCGTAGCCGGCACTGTAGATATCACTAGCAACACGAACAGGATCAACTCTAGGGTAATTTTCTTTATAGACGTTTTCATTTGTTTTATTAAATTAAAAGTTTACATAAGAGGCTTAGAGGTCGTTTGAGGTTTCAGTAATAGCGAGTAAATTATTGGATAGAATAGGGCTGCCACAAGGGACGCACCCCAGTATAGATAGAAACCTGCGCCGCATGATTAGACCATTGTTCAAACTATTATTTTCCGCACCTACAAAGGCCCCCAAGTCATTAGGATTTTCCACAAATAAAAACAGCCGTTGCTTGTGGAACAACGGCGCCTTGTGATGTCATCTCTCGATATTTTAAAGTAACAAAGATATTTAAATGAAGGAATGGATGAACCTATGAAATACATGGAGTATCCTCTGATTCGTTATTGTAATTCCACCCGGAAGAAGCAGTCGAGGCCCGGCTGCGTGTTTGTGTAAATCAATGTCACTGGAAGAGCGGGAGGATTTGTTGTCAGGACCGTTTGCCAGGTTGTCAGATTGGTGGAAGTTAGGAGGGTGTAATCAGGCCCTTGGATTCCCTGGGCGGTCAAGGTGATTGTCTGGCCCGAGACGGCTATGGAGGTGATGGAGGGAGGCGTCAGGGGATTAACGATCACGTCGAAGCTATTGGTTGCGCTCAAGGGGGGTGTTCCGTTGTTTGCCACAACCATGGTAAACGAATTAGTCGTGCCCGCGAATGAGGCTGGCGGACTCCAGGTGAAAACTCCATTGGTCGCATTGAGCGTAAAAGTCTCACCTTTTTTCAAAAATTGTGGCGGCGCACTAAAGGTTAATGTTTGCGGCGGCGCATAGACATCGGTTGCCGTGTTGGTCACGTTGACCGTCGCCCCGGGATTGACGAACTGGTTTGGCAACTGAGTCAGGACTGGAGGGTAATTTGTGGCCAATCCGGCAAACGTGACAATGCTCATGGCCGGCAGCGTGTAACTAAACGAGGAATTCGTTACAACGACTGCTGGTTGCGGCGAGAGAGACAAGTTACCGCTGGTGATCCACGGTATCACGAGGCCGGCAGCGGGAAAATTGGTCAAGGTGAATGTTTGGACGACATTGCTGGTAGCCGAATTAATGGCGACGATGGCGTAATTCAGTGAATTCGAATCTTTGTAGGCGCTGATTTCCACGGGACCCGGATTGTTCGCGGCGATTCGGTAATAGTTGGGCCGGACGAACCGGCTGAACTGGCCGAGCGCAAAGAGGCGTTTGGTAGGCGAGGCGTTGGCATCCGTTAGTCCCTCGTTACCGGTGCTGTCCCCGGTCATGAGCCACCAATAATGGCAGGCATTTGCATTGGCTATGGTCATAAAGTAATGGATGCGGCCTGCCCAATACAGGCCATTGGTGATGCTGTCGTCGCTCCCGCTAAGAATGGAAACTTCCGTCTCCCAGGTGGCTGCGTTAGGGTTGGTGAAGGTAGGAAGCGGCGCGGGCACATCATCCGGCGGCTGGCCGTCGTAGTCATGGCACGCAACGATGCCGACGTCGGGGCCAACATTAGGGTCGTCCATCGCCGCGACCAGGAGGTTCGTCTGCCAATTTTCGTCTTCCGGCAGGATGATTTTTGTGGAACCCACACCCTTGGCAGCCAGGGCGCTATATAAGTTAGTAACAAAATCATGGATTTGCGCGCTGCTCCATTGGCAGGCCTCATATGAAGTAACATTAGCGTCAGGTTCGTTCTGCATTGAAATGGCATAGAGATTAATGCCATTGTTTTTCATGCTAAGCACATAGTTCGCAAGTTGGGCGGCATAATTCACGTTGGTAATGTTGTTTCCGCTGCCCAGATAACTGCCGCCGTCCAGGCCGCCATCGGTTGCCTTATTGGAATCATAAATATCATTGGTGGATTTGAATCCGGCCGCTGGTGTCCATGGGGTGCTCCAAACCTTTGCTCCCAGCGCCTGGGCCATAGTCATTATGCTTGTTTCGGTAGTGGTGGGAACGGCGCTGGCAGAGGTAGAGGTGGCATAATAGATGTGGTTGCGCAGCAGAGAAAGTCCGATGCCGTTGTTTGTAGAAACAACGCCCAGATTATTCGTGTAGAGCAACCCATTGTTTGTAGAGAAAAACAAATTTGCTTCCGATTGGTTCCACGTACTCTGCCAGGCGGATGACGCGCCAAAGCCGTCAATACGCTGAAAAACAGAATTCCAATCCACGGTGCAGGCATTGACCTCCGTTGGCCCTATAAATTGGATGTTATCCACCCAAAATATTGTCGTGCCGCTCAATGCAGGGCTGTAGGATGGGCCGTAAATGTGTATGAGAATATCGCTAATCTGGACCAAATTCAGATCACTATTGGCATTAATCGGGATATTCACCTGCACCCAATTCGTATCCGTGGCGGGCACATTAATACTCGCCGGGAAATAGTCCTGGCCAAAACTGGAAGTGCCAACTCCAAATTGCAGGTTGCCAAAACTTGGCACTCCATTATTTGTCCCGACTGCCGAGCTGGCGGCAAAACGGACGGAGCACTGAAAATCAGTGTATAATAATCCATCCACCGGCGGGCTGATGCCATTGAACCCGTCATAGACTTCAAATTGATTTGCAGAGCCGTTAAAATCGGCCGTAATTTCCATGGAACCGGAATTGGGATTGCCGTTGGCGTCATTGGTGGAATCCCAAACCAGGTATTGAAACGCGGTGCCAAACCAATTCGTCCAAAGATCACCAATCTGTCCCCCATTATAACTGAATCCGTCCGCTCCCAATGGATTAAATTGGTCAATGACGTTCGTCGTTTGGGAGAGGCAGTTATTGCCGCAACAAACAGTAACTACTGCAATTATCCAAAATAACGGACTTGTGACTCTTGAGAAGCGGCGAAGCATATCATTAGGCGGTCATATTAACAAAAATCCCCTTCATTAAAAAAGGCGGCACCAGGTTGGTGCCGCCCTGACTAGTTACGTTTATTTTAAGTCCCGTTACGGGGACACCGTGTTGGTTGAAAGGCGGAAGAACGCGTAGGGCGCCAGCGGGCCCGCAGCCGGCGGACTAGAGTTCTGCTGCCCATTTGCCGTCGGCAAATCGTCATTGGGTAACAAGACCCAGAAGTTGTTACCGTAAGGCGCCGCCAAGGGCATAACCCTGGGCGCATTCGTGTCGGTGTATTCGCTGTACCACCCTGGATTGATCCAATTTGTCTTCGTCAAATTGGTGATCGAGGTAACGGTCATGCCGAGGGCCGGACTGTTCCAGGACAGCCAGTAGGCGTCATTGGTTGTCTGAATGAGTACAGCGGCGGGTTTTCCGGACATACTGTTGTCGAACTCGAGCGAAGGGCTGAAGTTGGCGACGAAGTCGGCGCCTTCTGTGGTGAAGTTTTCGTATTCATTTCCGTCAACAACATTTGTGATGCCAATAAAGCCCCAATCCACATACGCTCCCAATCCCGGCGTGGTGTTGGGCTGGAGACCGAACGCGGCAAACAGAGGATTGCCGAAGTCGGATGTAACGGTCGGATCCGAGATCGTAAAGCTCTTGGAGCCATTGATGACCGAGCCTGGCGCGACAACGTAGCCCTGGCCGGGACCGGTGAACACGAGTGACCACGTGCCCACGGCAGTTGAGTTGGTAAATGACGTGGCCGTATTGGTTGGATTGGCACCGGGGTCGCCGACCTTCCATGCGACACTGGCCACCACTTCGCCGGCGGCAGGCCCCGGATTCAGTTCCAGCCAAAGCGTAGTAGGTCCGCTATAATCGGCATACTCGCCATACGTGGTCGGAGTCGTGCCGCCCCCTATTAGTTCGGCCACTACTTCCTCGATATTGGGGTTATAATCCTGGAGCGAGAATGTGTAGCTGACCGGGGCTCCGGCACTCGCGCCGACCCAGCTCTGTTCCTGGTCAACGGTATAGACTAACGCGCGATCAATCGTAGAGCCTGTTCCGGCAAACATCCGCAGCCCCGGTGATACCTTTACCGGGCCGTTCACCACGGTCGGGGGCAACGGCAGCCCACCAGCCGGTCCGGTAAGTCTGATATTATCCACATACAAAATCTGATTACCGGTTAGGCCACCGTTACCAACATAGCTGGTCACGTCTTCGCCGATGACTATATCGCCAACATTTTGGGCATCGGGGCTTGTGGAGGCCAATATCGCATTTATGTGGTGCCAGTTGGTATCGGTAATGGTCGTGTAGCTGCTATTGATCCAAGGCTGGCCAAAATCGCCAACGCCGCGGGCCATCATCCGTATGACGCCGTAATCGCCATTGGCGTTCGTAACGGAACTGGGATCAAACATCACGTCGCACTCAATATTGGTGTACTGCGGATAGCCAACGCCAGCTGTCCCCCCCGCAACTGCCGGGCAATACGTGCTGGCATTCCCATGCCAGAGGAGCCACTGCTGGTATCCATCCGAGGCCGCATTCCAAGTAAAATTGATCTGCATCGCGCCATTTGCATTCGTATTGCCGCTGACGTTCACCGTGGGATTAAAGGTAACACCGGTGATTCCGTTGCCAAACCACTCGCTCCAGATGTCTCCAATATTACCGGGCACATCGTAGGGGAACGCCCCGGCAGCATAATAATCATAGCCGGGTCCGTTTGGATCATTATTCACGCCGTTGGTGTTAAAGTCGTCCATCGTGTAGGCAACCGTGGTGGGAGTATTTGTGCTTCCGTTGACGGACAAGGGAGCGGTCGTGGGAGCGCCATACAGAGCGATGGCAAAGGTGCGCGGCGCACCGCCGACCAGCCCATAAGCGGCAAGGGTCACCCGCGGATTGGCAAGGCCGGCATCTTTACTGGCCATTCCCTGTCCGTATCCATCAGCCACGGAGTTTTTACCAAAATCAAAGGTTGAGCCTGACTTGGGCATCCAAAATTCCAAAGCGTAGGTGTGACCGGCCGCCAACACAACCTGGTCTTGTCCATTCACGCCGTTCTCCAGAACAATAAATTCCTGGTTTTCAGATCCACTCGGAAAGGACAAGTCGTTACTGAAGCTAAGGCCCGCGCCATTTCCAAAAAGATCGCCATTGGCGGTAAAGTTATACGTGGCGCTCGAGTTATTAAACCAGGTGCCAGAGGTTGACGATAAATTGGTGGTGACATCAAATAGATGCATGGAAACCGGTGTGGCACCACCACTGGTGACGATCGCAATGGCATTCAACACATAGTTCGAATTCCCCTCGGTGCCCGTTAATCCCACTTCCGCGTGATTGGTTATCGTGAAAGTCTCGCTAAGCGCTTCATTAGGGCCTGCGCCCGAGCCAGGCGCGCCTTGAAGGCTTAGGCCCCCAAGGTTGTTCGTGTAGAACGCGGTCGTTCCACCAACCGTATCCCACGTTGCGAATTGGGAATCATTGGAAACCGTCATAATGTCGGCGTGCGCCGTTTGAAATGACGCTAAAGCCAACATTGTAACTATCAACTTGGCAGTTGTTTTAATGCAATATTTCATATTTTTTAGGTGGTTTCTAAGTGGCTGGTTATAATAATCAACGTCTCGCCTATTGGATTTGTTTTACTATACTATTACTGTTCATTTCTGGGAATGGACAAAACTATAATTCACATGGATAATCCTATGACTTAAGCTTTTTTCCGTAGAACTCGCCGGTCTCTGCCGTGTATCGCCATGTATAAGATCGAAATTGCCACGACTGTAGCTCGTTCTGCTCTTCATCGTTTTCCGGTTTCGCCGACATAGCTAATGGCTGATTACTTGTAGGCCGTGGTCTGCATCAACAGCCATGTAAGGTCGGTATCGGGGGTCTGACCCGGCGTTTGCCCAGCGTGAGAAGTGGTATTCCAGTTGAGCACGGTCGGATCCCTCCATCTCTTGATGATGGCGTGTCCGTCGCAGAATGCCATGCCACCCGCTCCGTTATGGTAGCTGGCCGGACAGTCAGTCCAGGAGGTGTTCGGGGAGAGAGATACTCCGTTCCAGACTGGATTATTTATGAAGAATCCGTCGTTAATGCTGAAGGGATTTTCGTCTATAAACAGCCACAAGTTGGCAGCGCCTGGAAAAACCAGGTCGGCTTCATGCCGATAAATTGTAAATTTGGCGGCATAACCGTCATAATTCGGATCGCCATTAAGGTAGCCATTCATGGACATGCTGCGCACACGCGGGACACCAGGGCCGCCTCTGTAGTATTCCGTCGGGTCGTTGTAAGTGCTTGGGTCGGCGGGGCAACAGTAAACGCCGACGTTGTTGACATACGGAAAGATTACGCCGGCCTCGAGCCAGAGAATGTTGGTGGGTTGGGTACCAGGGCTGCCACTAACGGCAGCCATTAGCCCCGGGCACCACTGTGGGTCCGTGTTTGAAGTGGGAGTGGGGGGCTGGTAAGTTGTGTCGCCATTGACTGGCAACGCCCCTTTGTTATCGCCGTAGTACATGATCCAAGCCATAGCCAACTGCCTCATGTTGCTGATGCATCGCACACCCAGCGCCTGTTGCTTCGCCCTCGCTAGAACCGGCAGCAGTATCGCCGCCAGAATGGCTATGATGGCTATGACCACCAACAGTTCAATCAGCGTGAAACCGCCGGAACAACGCGGACGAGGTTTTGTGAACATTGTCTTTTTTGAACATTGTTTTTTCCTGCCGGCTAGCTCTATAGCTTATACTAATAAATTCAACTAAGCGGAATGGATAAACCTATCATTTACATGCACAATCCCATGTATGCATACAATTCAATAAAAATTCGCCGCCTCCGCCGAGTATTGCCATTGTATCTTGGCCCTATTGTGTAATTCCACGTGACCGTCGCCGAAGCAAACATTGATAGAGTCAAGATTGCCGTTGTAGAAATGTGCGTCATCCTCGGGCCAACTACCATTGCTCCAGGTGACGATGTTGGGAATGTCCTGCACATTATGATCGGTCGGAGGAGTTACCTCCGCCAAATCGCTCACGATGGGCGCTTGTCCTGCGTTGAGATCAGTCGCTTTCGAAGGCCAGCCCACAGAACCAGTAGGAACAACGGCGCTCTGAAAGGTTAATGAGGGGAATAAATTTACTGGAGTCAACGCGGTGATGCTGTTATAACGCCCCACCCACCATTCGTAATACAGTTTACCATAACCTTGGTTAAGAGACCGTCCTGTGTATGTCTTGCCTTGATAGCTAATCGAAGCGCTCGAGCCCATAAAGGTGGCCAGTTCATTTAAGTTGCCTAACTGCTGTTTAAAAAGAGGATAAGCTTGGCACCAATTATTTGCGTAGGTGTAATCGATTGGATGGACCGGATCGAAGAAAATTTGAACGTTCAGACCGTAAGG
>Ga0210398_10007055_pt1 | contig 10246 bp, 10 predicted proteins | sample IncBWC4OmetaG_FD_161047 | JGI IMG/M metagenome (GOLD analysis project Ga0210398, IMG submission 161047) | Forest soil microbial communities from Barre Woods Harvard Forest LTER site, Petersham, Massachusetts, United States - Inc-BW-C-4-O | ecosystem: Environmental > Terrestrial > Soil >...
TCGGGTCCGGGTTATGCGGATTGTCACGCGAATTATCGTACCAGGCGACGGCCTGCAACTCCGTCCCCGCTTTGAGCAAACGCGGTTCCGCGAGACGGTAGCTCATCTGCCAGTGGAAATGATAGTGGACGTCGAGCAGCCGTTCCACTTCCAGATCCTGGCTCGCGCCAGGATTCCTTTCTCTGTGAACGATGTTGTACGCAAAGCGTTTTCCGCGCAGGTGCATGTGCGGAAAAAAGCTGAGCAGCGTCGCATCGTTCGGCAAAGTGCCGCGCGCTTCCACGCGATAATCCGGCGCTTCCGGCGGAATCACAAAATGATCGTTGGTAAGCTGCAGCGTAAGCACGCGCTCGGCGGGAGCCTGCCTTGCAAAAATCAGCCCCACGCTGGTTTGGTCGCTTCCCGCGTGCCCATTGGTCGTGTAGTGCATCTGAAAAACAAGGTCGGACCCTCGAGGAATAAATTTTGCCATGCCATCCGGCCAATTGTCCGGCGAACTCCCCGGCGCGTATACCAGCAGCACGTCGCTGTCCGTCCAGTGGGCCCCGCGGCGGTCCTCCGGATCGCTCAGCGTCCGGGCGGTGAACGGCACGCCCACCGGAGCGCGCCGCATCCACTTCGAATCCGGGGGCCGCACGTAAACGACCGCGTGATGCACGTTGGCGCGAAGCGACGGCAAAACTTCCACCGCTTTCACCCAGTGATCCTCTCGGAATCCCGTCGCCACAATTTCGTAGGTGTATTCAACATCCCCACTCCGAGGAAGCGCCACGCTCTTCGGCATTTTCAAAATTAAGTCCGGCTGCGGAATGCTCCAACTCTCCGCCCAGTGCGGGGGTGGCGGAGCGTCCTGCGGGTCTCCCGCAAGAGCCCCTGCTCGAACCCACGCGGCGAGCGAAGCGATTTGTCCTTGTGACAGCGAGGGATCGTTGGAGAAATGTCCGATGTGTGGATCGGCAAACCACGGCGGCATGGACTTGTCCTCTGTCGCAGCCGAAATCGCCGCTGCATAGGGCCGCGTCTGTTCGTAAGTTTCGAATCGCGCAGGCGCGATTCCCCCGGCACGATGACAAATCTGGCACCGTTCTTCGAGAATGGGCAGCACATCGCGGTAAAACGTCGGCGCACTCCCGGCCACAGGCCGTTGCCGGACGTTTTGTCGAGACCCCAAGGTCGTCCCCCGGTTTATCGCGCCCAACCAAATGCCCAACCAAATCATGACCAGCGCGGGAACAAGGAGCGTGCCTCGCGTTCGAATCATATCTAGTTTGATCATCGCTGCCTTTTGATGATAAGCCTATGGATCGGGTTTCCCATCGATCTCGACACGTGGCGAGGGAGTGTTTTTTGGACTGTCGAGGACGCGGATACCACGGCCGCCTGTAGCGCCCCAGCAAAACCAGAGCAAGCGCCGGAACCAGTGGCCCGGTCTGCTTTCGAAAGTCGAGGGGCAGATCGCGACTAAAGGCCGAAGGTCGCAACTGCAGCCGCCAATGACCAGGCCAGCGGGCGATGCTTGGATGCAGCTGTTTTGCCAGGGCCCTTTGCATCTGCGCAGGAGTCATGGTGCTCTGGAAGCTAACGTAACTTCCCGCGCACGATTCTATTTGAGGCGCAAGCCTGCAATCTCCTATAATGATATGTTTGCTTAGGACTTGGGGGATTCAGCGGATGGCTGGCAGCTCAGATAAAACGCAGAAACTCTTTTCCCGCATCTTGCTCGGTGTGGTTGTGCTGGCTTTGTCCGGCGGCATGCTCCTCTATCTCGTGCCGACAGGTCCAGGTGACACTCGCACGTCCACGGATGCGGTGGCTAAGGTCGGCGATCAGACCGTCACCGTCGCCGAAATCCGCCAGCAGCTCAACCAGATCAAGCAGCGCAATCAAGTGCCGCCCATGCTGGAACCCTACTACGCACAGCAGATTTTGCGCCAGCTCCTCCTTCAGAGAGAGATGGAGTACGAAGCCGGCCAGCTCGGCATCCGCGTTTCCAACGATGAGATTGCCGACCGTATTAAGCTGATTCTTCCGGCCGCCTTCAACGGCGGAACGCCTATCGCTCCCGATCAATACGCCGCCTTGGTGCAATCCCGCACACAAATGTCGGTATCCGAATTCGAAGACACGGTCCGCCTGGGAATGCTCCAGGAAAAGTTCCAGAAGCTGGTCACCGACGGCATCAGCGCCGGCCCTGCAGAGCTCCAGGAAGAATTCGTCTACCGCAACCAAAAGGTAAAACTGGACTACGCGTTCATCAAGCCGGAAGACCTGCAAGCAAAAATCACCCTAAACGAGGCGGAGATTGCTGCCGCCTACGAGCGGAACAAAGCAAAGTATCAGGTCCCTGAAAAGCGGGTGGTGCGCTATGCCATCGTCGATGTGAACCAGGTTCGTCAGAGCCTCGAAGTCTCCGACGATCAGTTGAAGGCCCAATACCAGAAGAACATTCAGGATTACCAGGTGCCGAACCGCGTGCATGTCGAGCACATCCTGCTGATGACCGTTGGCAAAACAGACGCCGAGGTCGATGAGATTAAGAAGAAAGCCCAGGACATTCTAAATCAGGCGAAAAAAGGCGCCAATTTCGAAGATCTCGCCAAGAAGTACTCCGAGGATCCCGGCACGAAGGACAAAGGCGGAGACTTAGGATGGATCGTACAGGGACAGACAGTCGCGGAGTTCGAAAAGGCGGCGTTTTCACTTCCGAAAGGCAGCATCTCGGACCTGGTCAAGACCCAGTACGGCTTCCACATCCTCAAAATCATCGACAAAGAGTCTGCGCACACGAAGCCCTTTGATGAAGTAAAGGATTCCATCCGTACACCGCTGCTCCTCTCCGAGGCCGATAAACGGGCGGGCGATATCGCCGATAAGCTCTCCCAGGCCGTCCGCCAGTCCAACAAAGGCTCTCTCGACGACCTAGCCAAGCAGTATCACCTCACTGTTGGGGAGACGCGCCCGGTTGCCGCCACCGATCCCCTCGTCGAATTGGGCAATTCTCCGGACGTTAAGGTCAGCGATGCCATCTTTCGGTTGCGCCAGGGTGAACTGAGCTTGCCGGTTCACACCGATCGCGGCTACCTGGTCCTCTCCATCCAGCAGATTCTTTCCGCGCACCAAGGCTCCTTGGACGAGGTGCGGGACAAGGTGGTTGCCGAACTCAAGCAGGAAAAAGCATCCGCGGAAGCTCACACGAAGGCGGATGAGCTAACCAAACGGGTGAAGGCGGGAGAAAAATTCGACGGCGCCGCCAAAGCGCTCGGGCTAGAGGCCAAAACAAGCGAAGATTTCGCTCGCGCCGGTTCTATCTCTGGCGTTGCCAGCGGCAAGCAGCTTACCCTCGCGTTCCAGTTGAAGCCCGGCGATGTCGGCCCGCCGCTAAACCTCGGCAGCAACTGGGTGGTCTACAAAGTCGTGGACAAACAAGAGCCCAAGCCCGAGGATTTTGACAAACAGAAGAAGGAAATCACCGAGCAGGTGCTGCAAAATAAACGCTCGCTGGCCTTTGAGGCCTTCCGAACAGCTCTCGAAGATCGCCTGAAAAGAGATGGCAAACTCCAGTTGATGCCCGAAAAACTAAAGGGCTTCGGCGACGTTGGCTAGCCTAAGTAGCTGATAATGCATATCTTAGATGGTCCTCAGAGTGTACTTGTCTTTCTCCTCGCACCTCGGTAGCCTAGGGTGCTTCCCGAGTAGCCGATTTTGACTTCTGGTTCTGCGCTTGTTTGAAACCCGCGGGCAGGCGCGAAACCAGGCGAACCCGGAACACAATCGCCATGGCTCCCCAGCGCCAAGACCTCAGGACTTTATGAATACCAAGAAGATTCTCTCTCGCACTCCCTCTGTCCGCAACGACTACCGCTGCAGCATGGAAAGAAACCAGTCCGGCAAGTATTGTGTTCGAATCCAGGTCTTTTACCCTCGGCACGCCTGGAATCTCGGTGTTTTCTTCCTGGCTTCGTCATTTGACCGGGCCATGAAGAAACTCGAAGAGTCGCTCGACTTCCTCCAGCGCCATGAGGAGAAGCTCTGGTTCTGGGGAGTCGACCGCGCCGAGGATATGGGCTTCTCCGCCGAGTTCCTTCGCGAGGCAGGGCTCAAACTGGATCACCGCAGCGAATTTCCGCGCCGAGCCACTAATCTTTCCCTGGCGCCGGAGCGCCAAGTCCCGGCGTTCGTCCTGGGCCCAATCCGCCGTGGACTGGCCGAATCGGTCGAATCCGCACGCAGCGCCGTCGCAGGCGACTGACTGCTCGACACGGGTGGCCGGAGACCCATCGCCCGAGAACTGTCGCGTTCGAACAACCCCTCCGGACGGAAAACCACCTGCCCCTGCGGCCAGCAAATCTGGCCCTCCGCCATATTGACTTCACCCGCTTTCTTCGCCATCATGCCGGAATTCCAGCGAGTCCCGGTTCGAGTGGACGTGCATTTCGGTGAGAAGCAAATCGATGAACCGTAACGCGAATAAGCTTTCTCGGGCTGTGCTCGTGGGCTACGCTCGCCGTGACCGTCGGCGCTCGAAGTCTCCCCGGGCTCGAGGGCGCAGGTCCGCAATCGGGCATCTCGGACAAACCACCCGCAACGGCAACGCCCGTCACCGTGCCGAGCTCGGCAAAGCCCACTCCCACTTCTCTCCCTCCGCAACTCCGGCGCCAGCGACGCCAGCGTCTTCGGGTTCAGCGAAGCGGGCTTGGCGTGGGGGAAACCCGGAAACCGGCGTATAAAAGAGGCAGGGAAGGCGCTGCTACGAGGGACGAAGCAAGGCTTGTGGGAATCAGATGCCATCCCAGCACGGTTGCGAGCGGCGAAGTGAGGAGCAGCACGTGAGAAAAATCGAAGCGAAAATTGCAAATCGGTTTTGTTGAAACAAAAAGGAGAGAGCGAAATGAAGAAACAATGGAACAGAATGATTCTGGCGGCTCTGCTTATGTTTTTGGGACTGGGCGGTGCGTATTCGCATGCGCAAGGTCCTGCGGCGCCGACTAAGCTGGCCGCGGCCTCGCCCAAGGCGGGCGATTTAGTGGACATCAACAGTGCGACGCAAGATCAGTTGAAGGCCCTGCCGGGCATCGGCGATGCGTACTCGCAGAAGATCATTGCCGGCCGTCCGTACCGTGTAAAGACGGATCTCCTCAATAAAAAGATCATTCCCGCAGCGACCTACGACAAGATCAAGGCTCTGATCATTGCCAAGCAACCCAAGTAGCCGAAAGGGGCCGAGTGCCTCGAACGTAGCAGTCGAAACCGCCAACTCTCGACGACTCAGGGTCGTTCGAGCTGGTTCGCTTGAAATTTCAGCGGACCACCGAGTCCAACACGCTGCGGCTAAAGCCTGGCCACGTCGGCTGCTGAGCTTTTTCCCAGCGCTTGCTATTTTTCGCGGAGGATGACTTCGCCTTGGCCAACGAGTTGATCGTTTAACCAAAGGCGATATTTGTAGGTGGCGCCCTTGAGGCCGACGCGTGGCGGGCCACTCAGCAGGCGCATGCCTGCCGGGGCTTGAAAAATATTGGAGGAAAAGGGGCAGCGGTTGACGTCAAACTCGACGCGAAGATTGCCGGCGTCGGAGATCCAGGAGATTTGATCCCCGGGGTCCAGTACGACGACCTGGGGTACGAGTCCGACGAGTACGGGACGCTCTGCCATGGTTCTTCTGCTCCTTGTTTCATGCCGGCCGCTTGCTCCGCGCTCCGGACGATTTTTCCGCATTCGGCGGGAAGAGATCGCTCGCACCGCCCGGAACGACGGGATGGGAAGGGTGCGTGAAAAATCCCACAAACTCTTGCAAACGGACGATAGCACATCTTTTGAGAAGAGTTCCGCTCGCGATGCGTTTGTTGCGCCACTCGAGCGAGCAGCAGGCTCTTGTGTGCAATTCTGCACATACCGCAAACCTGTTCTTTGTTATGTTTTGACCGGCGCATAACGCGTTGCTAGACTGAACGTAGTGAGCCGTGCTGTTTTCCTCCTTGAGCCCCAAGCAGGGTTTCGCGCTCGCAGAAAAAATTGTAAGAGCGTCCGCCGGACGCGGAGGAAGTTCCTGCATGGCCGCACGCACTATATCCATACCTTTGCCCAATGGGTCCCGTATTCCGCTTGTTTCGACGCTGCCGTTTGCACTGATTCATATCCTGGCGATTGGCATATTCTTCGTGCATTTTCGCTGGTCGTACCTCATTGTTTGCCTGGCGCTTGCCGCGGTGCGGATGTTTTTTGTTACCGCCGGGTATCACCGCTATTTCGCGCATCGTTCCTACAAGACCAGCCGGATGTTTCAATTCCTCATGGCCTTTCTAGCGATGACCTCTTCGCAGAAGGGAGTGTTGTGGTGGGCGGGGCATCACCGGCACCATCACCGGTACGCGGACCAGGAATTGGATCAGCATTCGCCGACGCTGTGCGGATTTTTTTGGTCGCACGTCGGTTGGTTTGTTTCGGATAAATATGACGTTACGCCGCTTGAATATATCGGCGACTTTGCGAAATTTCCCGAATTGCGTTGGCTGAACAAGTATGACCTGGTGCCACCGGTGGTTCTGGCCGCGATCCTTGTTTTGATCGGCGGATGGTCGCTGTTTGTCTGGGGCTTCTGCCTGAGCACCGTGTTGCTGTGGCACGACACGTTCGCGATTAATTCGCTGTCGCACTTGTTCGGATCGCGGCGCTACGAGACGACCGATACAAGCCGGAACAACTGGCTGCTGGCGCTGCTGACGCTCGGCGAAGGGTGGCACAACAATCACCATCACTTTATGGCGTCGGCGCGCCAGGGTTTTTACTGGTGGGAGATCGACATCACGTATTACGCGCTGAAAATGCTTTCCTGGTGCGGGTTGGTTTGGGATCTGCGCAAAGTGCCCGCGCACCTGCTTGCCGAACATACGCACGCCGCGTAGATTTCTGGGAAATCCTCATCGATCGTTCCTGCAATTTCTCGGGTGTCTAGAGCGTGCCATCATGATGCGCCGGCCTCGTTGTTTTCGGGTTCCAGCGAGCGAATCCATTGTTTGAGCCGCGCCGCCTCCGTGGCGATCATGCCGGGGTCGTGGAAGGTGTGCGCCAGCACGGACACGCCCTGCGTTGCGGAGAGAAGATGCACGGCGAACCCGCGCGAATCGGCTCCTTTGCCAAGCGCTTTGAATTGCGCCTCCATCCATGCCAGAGCCTCCGTGAACAATACCGTCGATTTCTTCGCAACGGCGCCACCGTGCTTGTGCAGCTCGGAGCATAGGGTGCCGACAGGACAGCCACTGCGCGCCAGCTCATCGCGGTTGTCGATCTTTATCTGCACGAAGGCGCACAGCCGCTCTTGGGGAGACGCTGCTTTGTCCAGCTCGTCGAGTAAACTCCGGAAGCGCGAGACACGCCGCTCGACAATGGCGTCGCCAATCTCGTCCTTGGTCTTGAAATAATAGTAGATGTTGCCCAGAGGAACCCCGGCCTCTCGGGCGATGTCCGCCAGAGCCGTCTGGCCAAAACCGTACCGATAAGTGACCTTCTCGGCGGCCTCTAGGAGCCGCGCGCGGCTGTCTGCTTTCCCTTTTGTCATCACACCGTCCAATAGTCAGTTGACTAGCTTACATGCTATGTTCCGAGAGGGAGGTACGTCAATGGCGAGGCGCTCGGGATTCCGTGTGCATGCGCGATAGCGGATGCGCACATCGCGCGGAGGCTTTTTGGGCCAGGGCGCAAGAGGCGGCAAAGAGCGTTGACGCCAGCCTCCGGTTTTGGCTATCGTGTCAGTCAGTCAACTGACTGGATGGTGGCGAGAAACCCACCGAGGAGAATGAACTCATGAAGAAGAACCATGCACCAGCACTAGCAATGCGCAACCGCTCGAAATGCAAAGGATGGATTGTTTCGGCAACCGCATTGGTCTCCTTTGCCGCTGGAGCGCTCCTACCTCTCCGCCTGATGCGCCTGAATCAAGTGCGGGCCGATAGCAATCGCGTCTTTGAACTGCTGGTTTATCATACCGTGCCCGGCCAAGTGCCGGCCCTCGAGTCAATCTTTCGCGACGTTGCCAAGCTACAAGCCAAGCACGATCTCCATGTCGTCGGCTACTGGGTACCCAACGAAGATCCGGCTTGGGCCAACACCTTCATCTACCTCGTGGCTCATCCCAGCCGGGACGAAGCGAAGAAGAATTGGGACGCGCTCCATGCCGACCCGGCCTTTCCAGAGTATAGGAAACAGGCCGCCCAGGTCATAGAAAGGGTCGACCAAGGTTATAGGGTGGACGAGGTGTACATGCGTCCGACCGATTTCTCGGCGATGAGGTAGCGGCATGCCCGATGTAATTTGATCTCGCTCTCTTCAAATAGGGTCACTCGGATTACGCGTCTTCTCAGTGTGCCACCTTGGGTATCGAGCAACTGCATTGCGGATTCGAAACAAATCAGAGGTGAAAGAGAGGTATCGGATGACTGGAGATTCTGCCCCTGGAACATCGGGGAAAAGGAGCGCGCTATTGGCAATCGCAGTGGGCGGCGGGATTGCCGGGGCATTGGACCTTACCCAAGCTTCGATCCTGTTTGGATGGAACATTCCTCTCGCGATTGCCGGGGGCCTGCTGGGCCCGGCGGCTTTCCGGGGAGGCGTCGCTACCTACGTTCTTGGTGTCTTGCTGCACTTCTTTATCGCTTGTTCAGCAGCGGGTGTTTACTACGGGGCAAGCCTCAGGCTTGGTTTTCTGAAAGAGCATCCGCTGGTATGCGGCTTGTTCTTTGGCGCCGCGGTGGCAGAGGTAATGAGACTGGTCGTTTTGCCGCTCTCCGCTCTTCACGCGAAAGGCCCTTACCAACTGCAGGACCTGATTCTAGGACTCCTTGTGCACATGGTCGTGGTCGGGCTGCCAATTTCCTTCAGTGTTCGGCGGTTCGCGAAATAGACTTGTGGCCGCGCCGTTCGAAATGTCCGTTCGAAATGACCGCGGGGGATATCGCATCAACCGAGATGGGGTGGAGGCTCGGATGGAGGAAGACGTGGAGCAATACGTGTTTGTGACGTTGCATGCGCGGGAAGGGCAAGAGAGTGGCGTGGTGGAGGCGTTGCGGGAGGTGGCAGGAGCGTCACGGGAGGAGAATGGGTGCTTGAGTTTCCATACCTTTCGGTCGGTGCGGGACCCGCGGTTGTTTTACATACATTCGCAGTGGGCCGATGAGGGGGCGTTCGAGAGGCACGCGGAATTGGCGCATACCGTGCGATTCCTCGAGCGCGTGGATGTCTTGCTCGATGAGCCGCGCAATGTTACCAGGACGGAGCGGATCGAGTGAGTTATGGGGAGAGCGACTCGTTTAGGATCTTTGGGCCGGGGTTCTCTAACTTCAGATCGGCGGGCTTTCTAGTCGTCCGTATGCGCTGAAGCCACCGCCAGCATTACGGAAATTCCAGTGGCTAGATAGCGTGTCTTGGGGGTTGCCTCCGCGCCGCCCTTGGCGTCGAGCTTGACATCCTGGCCTTTGCCGGCCTGAACGCCCGCCAACGTGGTTTCCACTTTTTCGGCAAGGCCATCCGGTAAGACAAGTTCGTCGAAGACCATGCGTACTTGAGGGAGATTTTGGCGCCGGGAACGACGGTGCCCGAGGGGTTGATGACGACGCGGGAGAGAACCTTGCTAGCGTCCTCGGCCCGCAATGGAACTGCGAGTAACAAAGAAGGCACTAGGATCGCCGCCCCGCTGGCCAGCTTCGTGGCCGTCTGTATCATGCTTATGTTCTCGTCGCGAATTTCAAGACCTGATGGAGAGATAAGTTCGGAGATCCCGCCAACAATGCCGAGGAGGTATGACCGAACAGTTGGCTAGAACCATGGCCTCTTCTGATAGTGTCGCTAGTTTGCGCCAAATTCGGAGCCAGATGATAACCGTATCAGGATGAATTCGCTTCACACAGGCGAAGGTGACGGGGTGCCGGACAGTCCGCGCATAAACCGCCCCGGATAGGGATGCCGGGGACTGGGGAGGCTGGGGGAGGGGTACTTGCTGGGCTAGAACGCTGGTACTGCTAGGCTATTCCCTTAGCAGGTGGCGGAATATTAGTGTGGGTGGCAAGCAGAAGAGGGCCCGGGCGGCGTGACCGTGGTTGTCTGAGCAGCACGGCAATGCAAGGACCAAATTGAGACTTCGTACAAAATTCATGCTGTCGCTGGCCGTGGTGACCACTGGCCTGACGTGGGCCACGTTGCTGATCGTGCGACGGACGGCTGAGGGGAGAGTGCAGGGGGAAATCCGGGAAGAGTCGCA
>Ga0210398_10007061_pt1 | contig 10243 bp, 13 predicted proteins | sample IncBWC4OmetaG_FD_161047 | JGI IMG/M metagenome (GOLD analysis project Ga0210398, IMG submission 161047) | Forest soil microbial communities from Barre Woods Harvard Forest LTER site, Petersham, Massachusetts, United States - Inc-BW-C-4-O | ecosystem: Environmental > Terrestrial > Soil >...
CGTGGAGGCCTTCATGCCCAATCTAGAGAACCTCAAAAAGCAAGCCAAGCTCATATTGCGATGGCATCGCGAACGCCACTATCCCGTCGCCGCACAAATCCGAGGACATTTGCCTCGTTTCTTGAAGATGCCCGACTCCGAGATTCTTGCCGCGAGCTTTAAGCTCAGCGATGCGCAAGAAATGGTTGCAAGGCAACAAGGCTTCGATAGTTGGCAAGCCCTGAAAACTGGACTTTCGAGCACGTCGCTCAAGGTGAAATCATCGCCATCCAAAGCAACGATTGTCAGTGCCGAGCCGCAACTGTTCGTCACCGATATCAAGAGAGCATGCGAATTTTTCCGTGAGAAGTTAGGCTTTTCGCTGGTATTCAGTTACGGCAAGCCTCCCTACTATGCGCAGGTGGGTCGCGACGCCGCGCGTCTCAGTCTAAGGTGTATCGAGCGACCAGTAATCGAGTCGACGGTCCGTGACCGGGAGGAACTGTTGTCGGCATCTATGACCGTCGCTACAGCGGACGAGATCAAGTTGCTGTTTCTTGAGTTTCAGTCCGCTGGTGTTGCCTTTCACCAGACGCTGAAAAAGCAGCCTTGGGGCGCCAAGAATTTCGTCGTCAAGGATCCGGATGGGAATATGCTGCTGTTTGCTGGACCCGCAAACTAACAACTACTAAGCCGATGTGTGCAGATCGAGTATGTATAGTCGGCAAAGCGGAAGTAATCCTCGGACCTGATTTGTTTGGTGGTCAGGTTGTAAACGTCCTTTTATATTGCGTCGGATTATCGGGACCTGATGACCCGCCGCCCAGCGACGTGTCGCTTGCGAGCTAGTCTGCAGGTTCGTATACTGACGCCCGGCCACCAAACGGCGGGAGGGTAGCCCGCTATTTCCTACTTTCGTTGGCCTTCAATTCAAGTTGCGAAAATCGCGCCACTGGTGCCCAGTCGCGACTGACCCAACTGCGGTTCAGATAGCAAGGAGAGCTTTGCATGGCGCACGGTCCCGTACCGGAAGAAATGAATGTGTACCAAAACGCAGAAGCGCGTTTTGAAGTCGCAGCAAACAAATTAGGACTCGAGCAAGGCCTGTACCGCTATCTGAAATATCCCAGCAAAGAAATCACCCTGTACATTCCCGTTGGCCTGGACAACGGCCAGCTCGAAGTATTCACCGGCTATCGCGTTTTGCACTCTACCGTGCGGGGACCCGGCAAAGGGGGTATTCGTTACGCGCCGGACGTTTCGCTGGATGAAGTGCGGGCCTTGGCGACCTGGATGACCTGGAAATGCGCAGTAGTAAATATTCCCTTTGGCGGCGCCAAGGGCGGCATCATTTGCGATCCGAGGAAAATGTCGCGCGGCGAATTGGAACGCATGACACGCAGATATACAGCTGAGCTCGCAAACTGGCTCGGGCCCGAAAAAGACGTGCCCGCCCCGGATGTGGGCACTGGGGAACAGACCATGGCATGGGTTATGGATACCTACGCCATGCATCTTGGTCAGGCCACCACCGCGGTGGTCACCGGCAAACCCATCGAATTGGGCGGGTCGGCCGGGCGGCGCGAAGCGACCGGGCGCGGCGTAATGATCTGCTGCGATAAAGCGTTGGCGAAAACCGGTATAAAGAAACAAGGCTGCCGCGTGGTGATTCAAGGATTTGGAAATGTCGGCTCGTTGGCGGCGGACTTAATGCAGAAGGCGGGCTACAAAATTGTGGGCCTCGCCGATATCGGCGGCGGACTTTACAACGAAAATGGTTTTGACATCCCCAAAGTGATTGAGTGGGTGTACGTCCAGAAAAAAGCGCTGCAGGATTTTCCCGGCGGTGGCACAAAAATGACCGCCCGCGATGTATTGTTCCAGCCGTGTGAAATAGCTATTCCCGCGGCCATCGAAAATCAAATCACCGAAGAAAATGCGCATGGTGTGCAGGCCAAGATTCTGTGCGAAGGGGCTAACGGACCGACGACCTGGCAAGCCGATTCCATCGTCGATGCCAAAGGTATCTTCACGGTGCCGGATATTCTGGGCAATGCCGGGGGCGTGACGGTCAGTTATTTCGAGTGGGTGCAGGACCGGCAAGGGTTCTTCTGGCGCGAGAGCGAAGTGAACGAAAGGCTTCTCGACGTGATGGAACACGCTTTCGACGAGGTAGTCCGATACGCTGGAACTCACAAGGTTAATAACCGCATTGCTGCTTACATGTTGGCAATCGACCGGGTAGCCAGCGCGTTGAAGCTTCGCGGAATTTACGCCTAGCATCTTGCGGGGACTTGTATTAGGTTCTTTCCCACCACTTCCGTGCGTCCACGGGGCAACCGTAAACTTCCGAGCTTTGCTGACGGAAGTTTGTAGCAAATCTGTTTGGCGCGCCGACCAAAGGACGCGAGGAAAGGGACAGGCCAATGACGGACGCACTCCTGCCGGGTTCGGCGAAAACTCCAGAGCAGCACAGCCGCGAGATTTGTATAGCAGGACGCTGGCTATACGAGCGGGGCTACATCGTCGCTTGCGAAGGGAACCTCTCCGTTCGCTTGGATGAAAACAGAATCCTGAATACGCCCACGTGCATGAACAAGGGCACGTTGTCGCCTGAAGATTTGGTGATTACCGATCTGAACGGCACCCATATTTCTGGAGGCCGCAAAGTCTCATCGGAAGTGGCCATGCACTTGTTGTTTTATCGCATGCGCCCAGACGTGCAGGCCATCTGCCACGCACATCCGCCTACGGCGACGGGTTTCGCCGTAGCTGGACGCGCGCTGGACCAGGCGCTGCTGCCGGAAGTAATAATCGGCCTCGGGCAAATACCCCTGGTGCGTTACGCAACCCCAGGAACTCCCGAATTGAGCGCCGCGATCGAACCGTTCGTTCCGCATTATGACGCGCTGCTGCTCGCCAATCACGGGGCGGTCACCTGCGGGCCGGATCTGCTCACCGCTTTTTTTCGCATGGAGACCATTGAGCACTCGGCGAAAATTACGTTGGCGGCCGAAATGGCCGGCGAACCACAGCTGCTTTCCAGCCGCGAAGTGGCTAAGCTAATGGCCTCGCGGTCGAGATATTTTGTAGCGCCGCCACCCGGTGGTGGTGCCGATCTGCCGATAACCAGTGACGGCGGCGACTCCGCGGGGGAACACGTTTCGCTGACGCGCAGCGAACTTGGCGCACTGATCGACGAAGCGGTGCGCAAGGATCGCACCCGCCGCTGATTCACAGCTCGCTATTGAGTGGCTTGGCTATTTAGGAAGCTTCGCACCAATAACATCAATCCGCTCGATTACCGGCGGTTTGGAGAACAGATCAGGCGCTTGGGCCATGAGCGCTTTGGCTATGGGACCGTTCAGATGGGCCTGGCGCCCGCTTTCGTCCGTGAAGGAGTCGAACACGCCAAAGGTTGACGGCCCCAATCGTAGCGCGAACCACACAGGCGTTGTCGTTTCTTGATTGGCGAGGGCCAGTCCTGTTTCCATGAACTTCGCGACTTCCTTTTCTTTTCCAGCTTTAGCTTCCAGACGTACGAATAATGCGACTGTTAACATTGGGTTTCTCCTTGGCTGCATCGATTGCAGCGCAGCCAAGATAGTTCTTTGGGTCGCCAAACGCCATTGGCAAGATCGCCAAATTTGATATCATATTTGCCATGCGAATTTTTGTGTTGGCGCTGGATGGCGTATTCGATACGGGTTTGGCTACGGTGCTTGATGCCTTCCAAACCGCGAATGAGCTGGCGGACATGTCTGGCCTGGCTTCGCCGCGGTTCGACGTCGCAATCGTCGGAGTGCGCAAGACGGTCAAGACATCGCAAGGGCTGATCGTTCCAGTTGCCGCAGCTCCCATGCGGATAATGCCCGATTGGGTGGTGGTTCCCGCGATTGGATTCAAGATGCCAGGCCCACTGCAGGCAGCGCTTGCAAGGTCCGATGTGAGCGATGCCGGCGAGATACTGCGCGCATGGGCGGCGCGTGGCGCTGGAATAGCGGCTGCCTGTATCGGGACATTTGTCGTCGCGGAATCAGGGCTACTCGATCACCAGGACTCGACGACCACCTGGTGGCTCGCTCCGTTTTTTCGGCAAAGATATCCCAAAGTGCGCCTCGATGAATCCCACATGATCGTACAGTCCGGGAAATTCGTTACTGCTGGAGCGGCGCTAAGCCACGTGGACCTGGCATTGTGGCTCATCCGGCGGAAGAGCCCAAAGCTGGCGGCGTTGACGGCAAATTATCTGGTTGTGGATTCACGTCCTTCGCAGTCCTCCTATGCTCTCATCGATCATCTTGCCCACTCTGACCCGCTGGTAGAGCGGTTCGAGCGCTGGGCGCGGGGCAGGCTTACGCACGGGTTTTCGCTTGACGATGCCGCGGCGGCCACAGCGTCGAGCAAGAGGACGCTGGCTCGCCGCATGCAAGCGGTATTGGGGAAGTCACCGCTATCTTATTTTCAGGAACTGCGTGTGGAACGCGCGGTGCATCTGCTGAAAACGACCGCAGAGAGTGTAGAGCAGATCGCTGAGCGAGTAGGATACGCCGGTGGCGTAACGCTCAGGGCGCTTCTGCGGCGGCACCTCGGGCAAGGGATTAAAGAAATCAGAAGAAGTGCTGCTTAACGATCTTGGCGGCGTGAAATATGTGCGTTATTGACATTCGCTGTGCTGAGCGAAAGAAGTGTTTAGGACTCATTCGCGGCCTTAACGAGATGTTCGCATTTGTACAGTCACGGGAACATGACTATTGCTAGTGTCCCCTTGTCCCACAAGGAACGAAGCATGGAAGGCGCGATCATTGCGGACACGAATGTAACCCCGCACCCGACGAACCGGGCGCTGATTGCTCCGGCATGGCACACCGTTGTATTCATCGCTATGTTTGTAGGGATTTCAGTTGTCGGTGGTTTTTTTCAGCACGCCGTAAAGCAGCACCCACTGGCAGTAGTACCGAGTAGCAGCGTCATTCCAGGTTACATTTCTGTAGTCGTCTTTGAATGGCTGCTGGTGCTTTACGTCGGCATGGGCGTGCACAAGCGCGGAGTGCGGTTACGCGATCTTATTGGTGGCCGATGGGCGACACCGAAAGACGTCATAAAAGACTTCACTCTGGGCGCCGGACTGTGGGTGTTTTGGATTGGCTTGATGAATCCTCACATCCTGGGTGGTGGAGCGAATGCAGCGCAAGGACTTCTTCCCAGAGGGACTTTCGAGAGCCTTGCGTGGATACCGGTCGCCCTCTCCGCGGGATTTTGCGAGCAACTTGCTTTCCGCGGCTATCTTCAGAAACAATTTCAGGCGATCACTGGCAGCGTCGGGTTGGCGGTCTTGATCCAAGCGATTGTATTCGGCGTTGGTCATCTATATGAAGGAGTGGGCCCGGTAGGAAGAATCACGCTGTTCGGCATTCTGTTCGGGCTACTCGCTGTCTGGCGAAAGAGCTTGAGGCCGGGCATGGTAACGCACGCGTGGTCTGATATTTTTGGCGTAATTATTTTCCGCGGAGTTTAAGGTTCCACGGTCCTAATCGCCCCCTCTTGGTGGTTTAAAAGGCGCCCAAAAAGCGATCCAGCATCATAGCCCTTTGAGCGGCTCAGCACGTCAGTCGTCGAGGTCGGTGTCGTGAATGGCTGTGACTGGTTCTTTTGATTTTGAATTTCTTCCACGGACATCAAAATTGTTTGATGGGGCCGCCTCGACCACGACATCGGCGCCTAATCGTTAATTTCCAATCGAAGAATCTGGCCTGCTCCTGGAGGCGCAGCACCAAAATTCGAAATATAGATGGCACCGTTTGGCCCAATCGTCATTGCCGTAGGGACTACGAGCCCTGCCAGAATCTCTTCCACTGCGCCCGAAGGGTTGCCGCGAACGAGCCTGCCCTCACCAGGAGTCGGATTGCCAGGCGCATCCGATAATTCGAGCACATAGAGCCTGTCGCGGTAATCAAAAGCAACTCCGACTATCGTAGTGAATCCAGCGTCCCATATCTTGAAATTTCCACTGGGCGTCAATTTGTGAACGCTCGCACTTCCGCGGACGATCGGAAACGGCGCAAGTGACGACAAGATTGCTGCTAAGGCTGTTGTTGACGGTTCGAAAGATAATGGGCTTGATGCCTTCTATTTCGATCCCACAGAGCGAGTCTGCTACCTGATACAGTCCAAATGGATCCATAACGGGAAAGGCAGCATCGAGGTCGGAGAAGTCCACAAATTCCTTCAGGGCGTAACGGACTTACTCGCATCCAATCTTCCAGTTTTCAACAAGCTGCGCCAGAAGAAAGTTGAAATCGACGCGGCATTAACTGATTCATCGGCAAGGTTCGTTCTCGTCACGGCGTATACCGGGGAGCAACAACTCTCAGTAGAAGCACTTCGCCCGATCAAGGGCTTTCTGAAGGAACAGAATGATCCGACCGGACTCATCAGTTTCCAACCACTTCGTCAAGCGGATCTCCATGCTGTAGTAGCACGTTAGGCAGTCGGAGAATCCGTAAAGCTCGCAGTCCTATTACACGAATGGGGTAAGGTTACTGAACCCTTCCTTGCTTACTATGGGATGGTCGATCTCCAAGATATCGGCACCTGGAAGCAGTTTGGCCAAAGTCTCTACCATCGTAATCTTCGTGGTTTCAAAGGCAGTACCGATGTTAACGAGGGCATAGCCCACCGTAACGCGACACCGGGCAACGAATGGAGGAATGTTCTTTGCCAAAGGCACGCCCGAGCTCATGCAACGTCTGCCCTGCCTTCCAACGACGCCACACGTCGCTCTGCTGCGCCGCCGAAAACCCAAACCGTTTCACCGCCCTCATAAACACCACCTTTGAAAACAGCTTTATACCAGATGGTGTTGCATCGACCGTCTGAGCCCGCACGACAAATCAGGCGCTAACAGATGTTGTGGTATTAGAGAAAGAACACGAAAGAAAACGAAAGAGAAAAACTCCTTTAGGTGAAAAGAAAGAAGTGTGTTCAAAAAGAGTTTGACAGGGCCGACATTGTTGGGATGTCCCGGCTAGCCTGTTCAAAAGGGTTTGGAGAGGCCGAACGTTTCCCAGCTGTCGTAGACTAATCGAGGGGGTCATCCGACGGCGGGCGTGATTTTGTGCCAAGCGAAACGCCGGCGGACGAATGCTCGCGGATGGCGAAGCCTTTTGTCAGCATACTCATTGACACGTACAACCATGAGCGCTTCATCGAAAAAGCGATCGTTAGCGTGCTAGAGCAGGATTTTCCTGCGGCGCAGCGGGAGATTCTTGTGGTGGATGATGGGTCCAGCGACCGGACGCCGGAGATCATTCGGAAGTTTGAGCCGCAGGTGAGATTGCTGGAGAAAGAAAATGGAGGGCAGGCGTCGGCGTTCAATGCGGGGATTCCGGAATGCGGAGGCGAGATCGTCGCGTTTTTAGATGGAGATGATTGGTGGGCGAAGAATAAGTTAGCCAGCGTGACGCAAGCGATGACCGACGATGCGTCGGTGGGAATTGTGGGGCACGGGATTGTCGTGGTGGGGCGCGATGGGAGCGAGCAAGAGGAGAAGTTGCGAGAAGGTTTCACGTTTCAAGCGAACGAATTGGAAGGAGCGAGGCTGTTTCGGAGGCGCGGGGCATTTTTGGGTACGAGCCGAATGACGATTCGAAGGGAATTGCTGCGGAGGATCGGCAAGATTCCGGAAGAGATTAAAATTCAGGCCGACGAGTATCTGTTTACGCTGGCAGCGGCGATGGCGAAGGTAAGGATTTTGGAGGAGGCGCTTACCTACTACCGGATGCATGACGCGAATCTGTTCCAGTTGACCGATGGGGCTGGGACGCAAAAGCTGAGCAATAAACAGAAATCGCTGGCGGCGCTTGCCAAAAACATTTCAGAGAAACTGCGGGGAATCGGAATCGATAATAGAGTGATTCGCGCGGTGGTGCAGTACACGGAAGCGAGTGCGGATCAGTTGAGGCTCTCGCTGAACGGAGGGTGGCCGTGGGAGACAGTAAAGACAGAATGGACGCTCTATCGGATCGTGCATCCCGAGGCCCCCTGGTCCCATCGCCTGTTCAAATTGCTGGTGCTGTCGGGAGCATTACTTACAACCCCGCGGAGTTTCTACAGACTGCGAACGGCAGTAATACAAAATAGCCTTTATCGGCGCGCCCGAGAGCGCTGGCTCCCGGTGCCGGAGATGCAGCACGTCCAAAAAGGAGGGCGCGCAGGTACATGATAAAGGGTGTGATCCACAGGTTCTTGCGGTTGTTTGGCCTCGACGTCATCCATTTTCCGCCGCGCGAGACAATCCGTCCTTCTGATTTCCGCGACGACGAGGCGGAAATCGTGCAAGCCGTGCGGTCGTGGACGCTAACGGGCCCGGAGAGAATCTACGCGCTGATCCAAGCAGTGCGATATATCAGCAGGAACGGTATCGCGGGGGCCGTCGTCGAGTGCGGGGTGTGGAAGGGGGGTAGTATGGCCGCAGCCGCGAGAACGCTGATGCAGATGGGGGATGTGAGCCGCGAATTATATTTGTTTGATACTTATGAAGGGATGTCGGATCCAACCGCAAGCGACATCGATTATTCAGGAAAACATGCCGAAGAAGTGATGCGGATTGATCCCGGTTACAGGTGCAACGCCCCGCTGGAGATTGTAAGGGAGGTGCTGTACGGTACCGGGTATCCGAAGGAAAAGATCCACTTTGTACGCGGCAAAGTAGAGGACACCGTGCCGGGCTTGGCGCCGGAACAGATTGCTTTGCTTCGATTGGATACGGATTGGTACGAGTCGACCAGGCACGAGCTCGTTCACCTATTCCCGAGACTGGCGAGGGCCGGAGTTATCATTATCGATGACTACGGACATTGGAGAGGATCGCGGCAAGCCTGCGACGAGTATTTCGGGGAGAATCGAATACCGATCTTGCTGAACCGAATCGATTATACGGGCAGAATCGCTTTGAAACCGTGACTTCCAGCACGTTGCGAATCCCGCGCCGACGAGGCCGGAGGAGGCTGGACGCAAAGGCGCGTGCGCTTTGAGAATTCTGATCGCCATCGGCGTCCCAAGGGTGAAAAGAAGCGGGAGCCGCCGGGGTCGTGTTGAATCACGCGAGCGAATTGACAAAGCGGGGTCACGCAGTGGACTGCTGGTTTCTGGAGGACGTTCTGCAGCCCAATTGCGGCCTGCTTTCTTCGAAAACGACACACGCATTACAAACTGCGCAACGACTGCCGGATTACCGAATTCAATCGAACAGGTCCGAATGGCGGTGACGGTTTCTCGCTTCGAACGCGGTCAGTAGTTTCGAATCTTGGGATAGGTCCTTCCATGAGAAGGCCGGTTGATGTCAAGGCACACTTTTGTTTTCTTCTTTTCTTCAGTCCTTTCCCATTCAGCTAAGCCGCCCCTGTCGCCATCCTTCCATTCGCACTCTTTGTGAGCGATCTTCGCTCGGTGCAAGGTGGGTGTTCTCATTCAGTAGGTGCTGCTACCTGATAATCGACCTCTCCTCCTACCTTTTCGGGTGGGAGTTGGGCCCCAGGACTTAGTCGCAGTCACCTGGACTCGGCGGTCGAGCTCAGCTGTTCGGATTAAAACTCTCTAGGCCACGGCGCGCATCGCTTTCTGGCTATTGCGCAATGGTTCGTACACCTCTCCGCTCACCCACAACCGATGGAGCAGTACCGCCAACTTTCGAGCCACAGCAACTACTGCTCGTTTCTTGGCATTTTTTCCTCCTCGCTCTGCAAGCTTCAGTCCCCATCTCCGCAGATCACTGTCTTCTCCAAAAGGTCCAAGAATGTAGTGCGCACCCTGCACCATCATCGTTCGCAGATACCGGTCTCCTTCTTTGCTGATGCTCTTCTGTGGTTCACTTTCTCCAGAGTTCCTGCGGCCAGGTCGTAACCCCAAAAAACAACCTACCTCGCGACTCTTTGGGAATCGATACGGATCTTCTATCGTCAGGACATACGTCAGTGCGATCTGGGTTCCCACCCCCTTCACTTGCTTGAGCAAGGCCACTTCCGGGTAAACTTCCTTGGCGATTTTCTCCATCCGTTCGTCGTACTCCTTGATGCGCTCGTTCAGCGATTCGACCTCTCTCAAGAGCGGCACCAGGACATCGCGCAACTCCGCGCTCACTCCCTCGGCCAGTTTCTCGTTCACCTGATACGTGCCACATTAAGGTGGTGTTGGTATGAGACCTGGGATGCGGTTTGGGCTTTCTGAGGTCGAGAAGCGTGATGTCTGGAGTCGTTGGAAGGCC
>Ga0210398_10007062_pt1 | contig 10242 bp, 5 predicted proteins | sample IncBWC4OmetaG_FD_161047 | JGI IMG/M metagenome (GOLD analysis project Ga0210398, IMG submission 161047) | Forest soil microbial communities from Barre Woods Harvard Forest LTER site, Petersham, Massachusetts, United States - Inc-BW-C-4-O | ecosystem: Environmental > Terrestrial > Soil >...
ATTCACGATGGCGAATAACAGCGGTGCGGCCACGATCGTGAATCCGATCAGCATCAGTCCGCTCAGTGACTTCGGTCGGGGCAATCGCATGGCGGGCATTCTAGCAGCGTGTAGGAGTCAAAAAGGAGTGACCGGGTCGTAACTGTACAATCGACGCCATGAGTCGCGACGCGCCGTATTCGAAGCTATCTCCCGAGACCGTGCTCGACGCCATCGAGGCGTTGGGTTTTCGCTGCGACGGCAGGGCACTCGCGCTCAATAGCTATGAAAACCGGGTATATCAAATAGGGATCGAGGACGCAGAGCCGGTGGTCGCCAAGTTCTACCGCCCGGAGCGTTGGAGCGACGCGGCGATCCGCGAGGAACACGCCTTCGCCGGCGAGCTTGCCGCCCAGGAAATCCCGGTGGTCGCGCCCTTGTTACAGGGCGGCGAATCCATGCATTCGCATGAGGGCTTTCGCTACGCCGTATTCCCGAGGCGCGGTGGACGTTGGCCGGAACTGGGCAAAAGCGATGAGCGCGAGTGGGTCGGACGGTTTCTCGGACGTATCCACGCGGTCGGGCGCGCCGGTCGGTTCACCGAGCGCGCATCGCTCGACATGGACGAACTGGGCCGCCATGCGCGTGATTTCGTCTTGGATGGCGATTGGATGCCGGATTACTTGGCGACGAAGTACGCCGAGGTGACGGACGAATTGTTGGAGGCGGTGGAGTCGCGCGCGCGGGGTTGGGGCGGTGCCAGAGTCGGACGCATCTTGGGCGACTGCCACCGCGGCAATATTCTGTGGACCGATGCTGGGCCGCATTTTGTCGATCTTGACGATTGCGTGACGGGGCCTGCCATTCAAGACTTGTGGATGCTGTTGGCGGGAAGCCGTCAGGAAATGCGCACCGACCTGACCGACGTGCTGAAAGGCTACGAGCAGTTCCTGCCTTTTGACCGGCGCGAGATCGACCTGATCGAACCACTGCGCGCATTGCGGATGATTCACTACTCCGCGTGGCTGGCACGGCGCTGGCACGATCCGGCCTTTCCGAAGGCTTTTCCGTGGTTTGCGGAGCCGCGCCATTGGGAGCAGCACCACCGCTCGCTGCAAGACCAACTGGCGGCGGTGCTCGAGCCGCCGCTGGAGCTGTGACGGACGCAAGGTGCGGCGCCTGTTGTGATAACAAGCATATTTGGTAATGATACGGGGATGGCTGGCAAGAAGATGATGACGAACGCTCGGGTTCTGCTGCTCTGCGCCGCGGTTGCGGTGGCGGTGGCGGTGGCGGCCTGCAACCGAGACTCAGGTTCAACACCGGCGGTCAATGCGGTGCCGCATATCAAACCGAAGGCGCCCGTCGCCCCCCAAGCCGGCGCCACGGCTGCGGAACAAACCGCCGGGATGGTTCAGGCCGCGAGCCAGGGCAAATCGACGGTGCCGGTCGAATTGAAGTTCGACATCTCGCAGCGGCCCAAGGTGGGACAGCCGCTCGACATCAATCTCGCACTCATTGCGCAAATCGAGGCGAGTCCGGCAACGATCCGGGTAGACGGCGCCGACGATGTTTCGGTCGCCTCCGGTGCGAGTCAATTCGATATTCCCTCGGCAGAAGCCGGCGAAGTCTATCGCGAGACCGTCAATGTCACGCCGAACGCCGAAGGGGTGGTGGTGCTTGGCGTGACCGTCTCGCTCAAGCACGACGATGTGGTCGATCAGCGGGTATTTTCGATTCCAATCATCGCCGAACGCTGAAACTAAGGCGCCGCGCGCCCGATCGTCCTATAATGGTGAGTTTCCCTCAAAGGCCTCATCGTGACTCAGAAACTTCGCAACATCGCCATTATCGCGCACGTCGATCATGGCAAGACCACGCTCGTCGATCAATTGTTGCGTCAGTCCGGCACGCTCGATGCGCGCAAGGACTTGCAAGAACGCGTCATGGATTCGAACGATCTGGAGCGCGAGCGCGGTATCACGATTCTCGCGAAAAATACCGCGATCACCTGGGGCGACTATCGCATCAACATTGTTGACACGCCGGGCCACGCCGACTTCGGCGGCGAGGTGGAGCGGGTGCTCGCCATGGTCGATTGCGTGCTGCTGCTCGTGGATGCCGTGGATGGTCCGATGCCACAGACGCGCTTCGTCACGCAGAAGGCCTTCAAACATGGCCTGCGGCCCATCGTGGTGATCAACAAGATCGACCGCGACGAGGCGCGGCCGGGTTGGGTGCTGGATCAAACCTTCGATTTGTTCGATCGTCTGGGCGCCACCGATGCGCAGCTGGATTTTCCTGTCATCTATGCATCGGCCTTGCGCGGATTCGCCGGCCTCGACTCGACGGTGCGCGACGGTGATATGCAGCCGCTATTCAAAACCATCGTTGAGCATTGCCCGCCGCCGGATGTGGACGTCGACGGTCCCCTGCAGCTGCAGGTCACGCTGCTCGATTACTCCAGCTATGTCGGCGCCATCGGCATCGGCCGCATCAAGCGCGGCACCATCAAGCGCGGCATGACTGTGACCGTGGTGTCACGCGAGGGCAAGCAGCGTTCGGAAAAAATTACGCAGATTCTGGGATTCCATGGTCTCACCCGGGTCGAAGTGGAATCGGCCGGGGCAGGAGACATCGTCGCTTTCGCGGGAATCCCGGAACCGAAAGTTTCCGATACCTTGTGCGATCCGGCCACGGTGGAACCGTTGCCCAGCCTGACGGTGGATGAACCGACCATCAGCATGACCTTTGAGGTCAATACCTCGCCGTTTTTGGGCCGCGAAGGCAAGTTCGTCACCAGCCGCCAGATTCGCGAGCGTCTCGAGCGTGAAGCCATCCACAACGTCGCTCTGCGCGTCGAACCGACAGCCGACCCCGACAAGTTCGTGGTTTTCGGCCGCGGCGAGCTGCACCTCGGCGTGTTGCTGGAGAACATGCGCCGCGAAGGCTTTGAAATGGCGGTCTCGCGGCCGCGCGTGGTGGTCAAGCAAGTCGACGGCATGGCGCATGAACCCTATGAGCAGGTCACGGTGGATGCGGACTCGGACGCACAGGGGGATATCATGTCGGCGCTCGGCAGCCGGGGCGCGGAGTTGAAGGACATGCAGGCCGACGGCCGTGGCCGGATTCGCTTGGACTACATGGTGCCCTCGCGCGGCTTGATCGGCTTTCAGACCGAGTTTCGCACCATGACGCGCGGCACCGGGCTTTTGCATCATGTGTTCGACCACTATGGCCCGGTGGTGCAGCGCGAGCTGGGCCAACGTGCGAACGGCGTGCTCATCGCCAATGGCCAGGGCACGGCGTTGGCGTATTCACTGTTCACTCTGCAGGAACGGGGCCGGCTGTGTATCGGTCCGGGCGAGGAGGTCTACGAGGGCATGATCATCGGCCTCAATAATCGCGACGCTGATCTGGTCGTCAATCCTCTGAAGGGCAAGAAGTTGACCAATATGCGCGCGGCCGGCAAGGATGAGAATGTCATTCTCACCCCGCCGATTCGATTCAGCCTGGAACAGGCCATGGAGTTCATCGATGACGACGAACTCATCGAGGTGACTCCAAGCTCGGTGCGCCTGCGCAAGCGCAATTTGAAGGCCACCGACCGCAAGCGCTCGGAGCGCGAAACCGCGGATCAGGGAATTTGACGAAATATTGACCGAACCGAGACGCGCGTCACGCCGCCCATCCGGGATCTCCCTAACATCCAACGTATTCAGGTGCCGGGCAACACCGGCTCACGTGCGGGAGATCCTAGGCCTTGTCACGCGATACCGCGGCTGCCATTCGCAGCGAGCCAGCGCAGTCGGCAGACAGCCTCAACCCTCTGCTGGAACGCCAGATCGCGGAGACGCGAGGCCGCAGCGGCGCGCCTGATTTAGATCAGCTCCTGAAAACCATCAGCGCGCATTACGATCGGCTCGATGCCGAACGGCGCGGCGTGGTGCGCTCCATGCAGCTGATGTCCGATGAGGCGCACGCCATGACTCGCGAAATTCGCGAGCAAACGGCCATCCACCTGCAAACCATCCTCGACAACGTCAAGGACGCGATCATTACCGTCGATGACACCGGCCGAGTCGAATCCTTCAACCACACCGGCGAGCGGATCTTCGGCTATCCCCCCGCCGAGGTTCTCGGCCGCTCTGTCGGGATGTTGCTGGCCGATGTGGATGCGAAGTATCCCTGCGACTACCTCGAGCGTCTCGCGACCAAGATTGACGATACGCACGTGGACCTCGCTGCCACGCAGACCTGGGGTCTGGTCAAAGGCGGCAGCCGCGTGGCCATCGAAGTCGCGGTCAGCAAGGCGAAGCTCAATTGGTTGGACGGCTACATCGTCTGCATTCGCGACATTACCGAGCGGCATCTCGCCGAAGTGTCGGTGCGCGAAAGCGAAGGCCGCTACCGAACGCTGGTGGAGCATGCTCCGGAGGCGATCGTGGTATTCGACGTCGATGCGGGAAAGTTCGTCGACGTCAACGACAACGCCTGCCGCTTCTTCAAGATGAGCCGCGCCGCGCTGCTCGCCAGCGGGCCGGACAAGATCAGCCCACCGTTGCAAGCGGACGGCACGCCGTCCTTTGGCGTGTCGCGCGGCTATATCGAAAGCGCTCTGGCCGGCGAGGTGCCGGTGTTCGAGTGGGTGCACTGTGATTCCGCCGGTCAGAACCTTCTCTGCGAAGTGCGCTTCGTGCGTCTGCCGAGTTCCAACGGACGCTTGCTCAGGGCGAGCATCATCGACATCACCGAGCGCAAGCGCTCGGAAGCGATCGCCTCCGGGGAGCGCCGGGTCTTTGAAAAAATCGCCGCCAATGCACCGCTGAATGCGGCGCTCGAGGCAATCTGCGAACTGATCGAACGCGCCATGGCCGAAAGCTATTGCGCGATCAACCTCTTGGATCGCGACAAGCAAGCCCTGAGCTTCGGCGTGGCGCCGAATCTGCCGCGTGAATTCGTGCAGGCGATGGACTACGTGCCCATCGGCATCCGCTTCGGCTCGTGTTCCGCCGCGGTCTACTTGAGCCGCCTCGTCACGGTCGCCGACGTCGAGACCGACGCTCTCTGGGAATATCGCCGCGAGGCGGCGCGCCGCGCGGGATTTCGGGCCGCTTGGTCCGCCCCCATCGTGGCATCGGACGACCAAGTGGTGGGTACCTTTGCCGTCTACCGCCGGCAAGTCGGCATTCCGTCGTCCCGCGATCACGAGCTCATGGTGCGCATGGCGCAGATTGCCGGCATCGCCATTGAACGCCGCGCCGCGGAAGACGCCCTGCGCAACAGTGAGTCGAAGTTTCGCGGCTTGTTTGAAAGCGTCATGGAGGGCGTGTATCAAACGACGCGTGACGGCCGCATTCTCGTCGCCAATCCGGCCTTCGTGAATTTGCTGGGTTATGCCTGCGCCGAGGAACTGTACCAGGTGCCTGCCGGCGCTTTGTACTGGTATCCCAACGATCGCGAGAACTTCGCGCGCCGTGCCGAAGTGGAGGGCGAGCTGCGCAACGAAGAATACGTGATGCGCCGCAAAGACGGCTCGATGCTCGTGGTGGTCGACAACTGCCGCGTGGTGCGCGATGCCAATGGCCGAACGTGCGGCTTTGAAGGCACGCTGACCGACATTACCGAACGCAAAAAGGCGGAAACCGCGGTTTTTCAAGCCAAGGAACGCGCGCAAGTCACGCTGGAATCGATCGGCGATGCCGTGATCACCACCGACTCGGAAGGGCGTATCGATTATATGAACCCGGTCGCCGAAAGCCTGACCGGCTGGGAGAATCGCGAGGCGCAAGGACAGCTGATCGGCAAAATATTTACGGTGGTGGACGAGATCACGCGGGAGGGGGGCGAAAGTCCGGTCGCGCGCTGCCTTCGCGAAGGCCAGGTGCTGGGACTCGCCGAACATACTGTCCTGATCAATCGTCGCGGCCAGGAAATCGCCATCCAAGATTCCGCGGCGCCGATTCGCGACCGCGCCGGCAATCTCATCGGCGCCGTGATGGTATTCCATGACGTCAGCAAGGAACGGCGCCTGCATCGCGCACTGCACTACCAGGCCAGCCACGATGCGCTGACGGGCCTCATCAATCGGCGCGAATTCGAGAATCGCCTGACCGTCGCCGTCGAGGATGCGCGGCAGAACCTGCAGGCGCGCCACGTGCTTTTGTACCTGGATTTGGATCAGTTCAAGCTGGTGAATGACACCTGTGGACATCCGGCCGGCGACTTACTGCTGAAACAGATTACAGGTGTCATTCAATCGCGGGTGCGGGGCGGCGACACCCTCGCGCGTTTGGGCGGCGATGAGTTCGGTATCCTGCTGCAGGATTGCGAGCGCGATCAGGCCCTGCGTATTGCGGAAAATCTGCGACAAGGCATCCGCGACTATCGATTTACCTGGCAGGGCGGGGTGCTGGCCGTGGGCGCGAGCATCGGCATCGTGGAAATCACCAACGAGATACCGACCGTCGCCAATGTCATGAGCGCCGCCGACGTCGCCTGCTATTCCGCCAAGGACTCAGGCCGGAATCGCGTGCAGCTCTACAAGCCCGACGACATGCCGGAGCGGCATCGGGAGATGCATTGGGTCTCCAAACTGGCGCGCGCACGCGACGAGAGCCGCTTCGAATTGTTCTATCAGCCGATCGTGCCGATCCAGCCCAAGACGCACGAGCGCGAGCACTTCGAGCTGATGCTGAGGTTGCGCGATGAAACCGGAACGATCGTGGCACCGGCCGAATTCATTCCCGCCGCGGAACGCTACAACATCATGCCGTCCATTGACCGGTGGGTGGTGCGCCAGGCCCTCGATCGAGTCGTGCATCGCATCGAGTCCGGCGTCAAGCCCTTCACCGTTGCGGTGAATCTGTCGGGAACCTCGTTGAACGATGAGAGGTTTCTCGAGTTTCTCATTGCCGAACTCAGCGCCGGTGAATTGGCGCCCGGCGCCATGTGCTTCGAAATCACGGAAACGGCGGCAATCGAGAACTTGAGCAGCGTGGTGTACTTCATGCGGGAGCTCAAAAACCGCGGCTGCCATTTCGCGCTGGATGACTTCGGCAGCGGCCTGTCATCGTTCATGTATTTGAAAACACTCCCCGTCGACTACCTCAAAATAGACGGTCAATTCGTCGAAAATGTCACCCGCGATCCGGTCGATCGCAGCATGGTTGCGGCGATCAGTCAGGTCGGCAATGCCATGGGGATTCAAACCATCGCCGAGCGGGTCGAATCCCCCGAAGTCCTGGCCGAGCTCGGCCGCCTAGGGATCGGTTTCGCCCAGGGCTTCTACATCGCCAAGCCCCGCTCGACCCGCGAATTCCCCTATCTCCGCTGACGAATTCCTTCGAACGGCGTAGGCTTGAGGCCCCAAAGGGGGTCCAATCGGCCGGCATAAGGAGGGGTTCGCCATGATTCTTGGGATGTCAGTCGCCGCGTTTACGCAGCTGCATGTGATCATCAGCCTAATTGCCATCATCAGCGGCATCATCGTTGCCTTGAGCATGTTGAGCGCGAGACTCATGCCCGGCATGACGACGCTATTTTTGATTACCACCGTGGCGACCAGCGTCACCGGCTTCATGTTTCCCACACCGGTCGACGCACCGCACGTGATTGGCTCGCTCGATCCGGCCAAGATCATCGGCGTCATTTCGCTGATATTTTTGGCGCTCGCCATCCTCGCCCTGTACAGCTACAAGCTGGCCGGCTCGTGGCGCGGCGTTTACGTGATCAGCGCGATCATCGCCCTGTACTTCAATTGTTTCGTGCTGGTGGTGCAGTCGTTCCAGAAAATTCCTTTCTTCCATGCCCTCGCGCCTACCCAAAAGGAACCGCCGTTCGCGGTCGCGCAGGCGATTCTGTTGATCTTGTTCGTGGCACTCGGCATCGCGGCCTTCAGGAAATTCAGGCCCTTGACGCGGGTGCCAGCCGCGGCGTGAGGGATGCGAAAGAACTTCAAACTTAGGCGAAGAGGGTCTTGGGCCGGCATCCTCGTGCTGGCCCTGCTCCTGTTCCGAGCCTATGTTCCCGCGGGCTTCATGCCGGCGGACGGCGTTCCCTTCGCGCTGGAACTATGTCCCGCCGTGGCGGGCATGCCTGCCCAGCATCACCACGCGGGGACGCATGATCACACGGGGACGCATGCAGAGTTCGAGTTATGTCCCTTCGGCAGCGCTCCCGCCGCAGGTCCGATTTCCCATCACATCGATTTCATAGCTGCCGGGCCCGCACCTACCGAGCGGACTCTTTTCTTTGAAGCTCCCCGCTTTAGTCAGCGCGCGAAGCACACCCACCAGCCCCGCGGACCACCCTCACTCGCCTGAATTGATACCGACCAGCCGCGCGCGCTTCTTTAAGCGCGCGCACATGTATCGATTTCAAGTGGGGAGAAGGTCCATGAATTCGTTCAAACGATTTGGCCTCGTGCTGATGGCAATGTTGTGGGGAGCGGCGCCACTGTTCGCCGCCGATGTGGGAAGCGTCCGAGGTGTCGTGCATGACCAGCAGCACCGGCCCGTGTCCCAAGTGCAAGTGAGGCTGAAATCAGCCACGTCCGAATGGGCGGAGTCCGCGACGACGGATGCACATGGTGAATTTTCCTTCATGACGGTGCCGCTCGGCGACTATGTCTTGAGCTTTAACGCCTCGGACTTCGCGCCGGCGGCGCAGGCAGTAACGGTGATATCGGGATCCTCGCCGGTCGCCCATGTGCAGCTCCTCAAGGGGCCGGCACTGGAGACGTTGACTGTGACGGCCACCGCGGAGACCTTGGTCCTCAATACCGCCACCCCAACCACCGTCGTGAATCGGGAAGATATTGCGCGAGCGCCCGGAGCGGATCGCAGCAACAGTCTGGCCATGATCACCGACTTCGTGCCCGGGGCTTATGTCGTGCACGACCAATTACATGTCCGCGGCGGCCACCAGACCACGTGGGCGATCGACGGTGTCGAGATTCCCAACACCAATATCGCGAGTAACTTGGGCCCGCAAATCGACCCGAAAGACATCGATTATCTGGAGGTGCAACGCGGTAGCTACGAGGCGGATCAGGGCGATCGCACCTACGGCGTATTCAATGTCGTGCCGCGCACCGGGTTCGAACGCGACAATCAAGCTGAACTCGTTGCCAGCGGTGGATCCTATGGCCAGACCAACGACTATCTTAGCGTCGGCAGCCACACCGAGCGATTTGCCTATTACGCCAGCGTGAACGGAAATCGCAGCGATCTTGGCATTGCGACGCCCGTGGCGCAGATCATTCACGACGGAGAGGATGGATACGGCGGCTTCAGCACGCTCATATTCAACGCCACCCCGGACGATCAGCTTCGCTTCGTCTTCGCCGTGCGCCACGACAGCTACGATATCCCCAATGTGCCGGGCCAGCAGTCCGATGATGTGCAGCGCGAAACCGATGCCTTCGCCATTCTGTCCTGGGTGAAAAAACTTGGGATGGACGCGTCCTTGACCAGTTCGCTTTTTTTTCACCAGAACCAGGCCGACCTGGACGGCGCCCCGAACGATTCTCCCATCAGCACCACGGATCAGCGCTCCTCGACCTACGTTGGGGGCCAGGAAACTCTACGCTGGCATGTGGCGCAGCATGATCTGCAGGTCGGGGTCACGGGCTTTAGCCAGCACGATAGCGAGAACTTTGATGTGCTCTTCAATGACGGCAGCAGCGCTGCGCCCATCACACAGACGCTAAAACCCTCCGGCTCTCTGGTCGCAGGCTACCTCGAGGATACCTACACGGCAGCGGATCGGCTCAAGTTCGCGGTCGGCGTGCGGCAAACGCATTTCGAGGGAGCACTGACGGAAAATGCCACGAGCCCGCGCTTAGGCACCACCGTGCTGCTGCCGAAAATCAACTGGATACTGCGCGGCTTCTGGGGGAAGTACTACCAGGCGCCGCCGCTGACCACCTTGAGCGGTCCGCTGCTCGAATTCGCGCAAGCCAACAATCTGGGATTCATCCCGTTGCATGGCGAGCGTGATGAGGAATATCAAGTGGGACTGACGATTCCAATTTATGGCTGGACGGTGGATGTCGACCATTTTCATACTGAGGCCAAAAACTTCTTCGACCATAACAACATCGGAAATTCCAATGCCTTCCTGCCGCTCACCATCGACGGCGCGCTGATTCAGGGCAACGAGCTGACGATCCGCTCCCCGCGAGTATGGAACGTCGGGCAGTTCCACCTCGCCTATTCAAATCAGACGGCGGACGGCATTGGCGCGATCAACGGAGGTCTT
>Ga0210398_10007065_pt1 | contig 10240 bp, 10 predicted proteins | sample IncBWC4OmetaG_FD_161047 | JGI IMG/M metagenome (GOLD analysis project Ga0210398, IMG submission 161047) | Forest soil microbial communities from Barre Woods Harvard Forest LTER site, Petersham, Massachusetts, United States - Inc-BW-C-4-O | ecosystem: Environmental > Terrestrial > Soil >...
CCCCGCCTGATTCGATAACATCCAATAGGAGATCGACGACATGAGCGACACATTATCCAAACAGCTTGAGGAATATCGCGCCGGCTGGATGCAGCGCGTACCGGCAGACCGCCGAGCGATCATGGATCGGCATATCCAGTACTTAACGGAGACCGGGTTTGCCCGGCGCGCCAGGCAGGTCGGTGACCAAGCGCCCGCGATCATCCTGCCCGACGCACGGGGCAAAACCTTCGATATCGCAACTTTGTTGGTGAAAGGGCCCGTCGTGGTGACCTTCTACCGCGGCGGTTGGTGTCCTTACTGCAATCTCGAGCTCAAAGCCTACCAAAACGTGCTGCCGCGAATCGTCGCGGCCGGCGCTAAGCTCGTCGCGATCAGCCCCGAGAAGCCCGACGATACTGTCAGCACTGCCGAGAAGAACGCGCTGACTTTTCCGGTGCTGAGTGATGTCGGGCAGTCCGTCGGCAAGGCCTTCGGGATCGTCTATACCTTCACCGACGAGTTGCGCGCGGCCTATGACGGATTCAATCTCGACATTCCCGCCAAAAATGGAATGCCGGATGACTGGTCTCTGCCATTGTCGGCGACCTATGTCATTGGCGTCGATGGCGTGATCCTGTTCGCCGATATCGGGGTTGATTACCGCGATCGCGCGGATCCGTTGGCGATACTAGATATTTTGGAGAGACGAGCGGCGGCTGAGTGATACTCAAACCGGTACTCGACCCGCGCTGGTGGGTGAGGGCTGGTTGGGGCGAAAGGCCCAGTCGCCCGCAGTAGGTCACGGCTAGTTGTCCGGAAATGCTTGACGGCTTTACCTTGGCGGAATTGAGTTTGGATGATCCATCACTCACGGGTGGCGGCAACAAGGACGTTCCGGGCCCGTGTTCGGCCGATGTCTAAGTGACAATCAAGATCCTTCAAGCCGCTTTCAACAACTCCTGCACTTTCGGCCAGGGATCGGGCGCAAGATTCTTAAACGGCGCATGGTCCGCCTCGGTCATGCAATCGAGGATCGCAGCCCTGACTGACGGCCGTGTGCGCGCGCGCTCCCACCACGCGGCGACGCTCGGGTAGCGGTCCCATATGGCGCCGAGCTTGAGCAGTTCGAGCCGCAGGATGTAGGGGATCACGGCGCAGTCCGCATTGGAAAAGTCCTCGCCGGCCAAATACGGGCCGCTGTTGAGCGAGTCCGCCATCCATGACAACAGCTTGCGGTGTTGCGCCAGCGCCTCGGCCACGAACTCGGAGTCGAGCCCATGCTCGATGACGCTGCGCTTGTACTCGGCGCGGCGTTTGAGCGGCGACTTGGCGATCTCGGCCTGCCAGGCTTCGGGCGCCATCTTCAGGAAGGCCGGGCGGAATGCCGTCGCGAATGTCAGGATCATGCAGGAATTGTGCACGTATTCGTCGATCAGCTTGTTGTACATGCGCACGCGGTGGCGCTGATACGGCGACTTCGGCATCAGCGGCGGCGTCGGGAAGGCTTCGTCGATGTAATAAAGGATCAGCGAGGACTCGATGATCGGCTCGCCGTCGTGGATCAGGGTGGGCACCACGCCGCCCGGATTGAGCTTTAGATAGGCAGGCTCGAATTGGTCGCCGCGCAGCGTCATGAGGTGGTCCTTGGCCTGTTGCCCCTTCTCCTCCAGCGCAATGCGTACCTTCTGGGCGCAGACCGAATTGATGCTGTGATACAGCTCGAGCATGCTTTCCTCCTTGTTCAAGATAGAGCCAAGACGTTCAATACAAATCCTACAGTTGCTCGCGATCGGACTAGAGCCTGCCCGCGCCGTGCGACATTATTCAATGCTAATTGTGCGCAGCACGGTTTCCGCCGTCAGAATTTGCGGCAAGACGATCGGCGGCCGTCGTTCTCCCGTCGTGCCAGGCTTTGGATAGAACAAATATAACGGTACGCCAGCGCGCCCGTTTGCTTCCAGCATCCGCGTGATCCCGGCATCTTGCCGAGTCCAATCCGCTCTGATGGCCGCCACATCGCCGTCGGAGAATGCCTTGCGCACCGCGGGATCGGCCAAAGCCACTCGTTCGTTGACCTTGCAGGTGATGCACCATGCCGCCGTGACGTCGACAAAGATCGGCTTGCCCTGCGTTCGAAGCTCTTCGATTTTCGCTCGGCTGAAGGTCTGCCAACGAAGTCCGGTATCCTCCGCGGTTTCAGCCGCGCGTGACGGACCATCACTGCCCGCTGCGAATAGAAGCGCAAAGGCACCAAAAACCGAGGCTGCGGCAAGACCGATACCCAAACCGCGCCACCGGCCCTGGCTCCACCGTATCGCCTCATAAAGCCAGGCCGCAAAGGCAATCAGCACTGCTCCCGCCAACGCCGCTGTCGCCCCGATTGCCCCGGCTTCAAGCGACAATACGAACATCAACCACACCGCGGTGCCGTAAACCGGGAAGGCAAGAATTTGCTTCAGGCGGACCATCCACGCTCCCGGCTTCGGCAGGAAGCGTTGCGCGCGGGGGCTGTATGCGATCAAAAGGTACGGAATGGCCAACCCCAATCCGACCGCTTCAAACACGGCGAGCGATGCGTACCAGGGCTGCGTTATCGCGTAGCCTAGCGCTGCCGCCATAAACGGCGCAGTGCACGGCGTAGCAACGAGCGTCGCCAGCACACCGGAAAAAAACGATCTGTAATAGCCCTCTTGCGAGACCAGCTCGCCGCCGACGCTGGCCATCCGGACGCCAAACGTGAATACGCCGGAAAGGTTGAGGCCGACCGCGAATAGAACATAGATCATCACCGCCACGAAAAACGGCGATTGCAGCTGAAATCCCCAGCCGATTTCTGCGCCTGCAGCGCGCAACCCGATCAGCGCGCTTGCGATCAATGCAAAGCTGATCAGAACACCGGCCGCATAAGCCACGCCTTGCAGCCGCACCTCGCGCGGCGCGGATCGGGCGTGCTGCATCAAGCCAAAAGCCTTAATTGCGAGGATGGGAAGGACGCACGGCATCAGGTTGAGGATCAAGCCGCCGGCGAATGCCAGCAACAGCGCACCGACGAAGCCGAAATTTGCTTGCGCGGCCAGTGCCGGCGTAGCGAGTGGCGCCGAAATCGTGATTGCCTCCGACGTTTCGCCGGTTTGCGCGACAAGATCACGGAAGACAAGAACGCCGTTGAGAACTGCGGGCGGCGGCTTTGACGCGTCACGTGAAAGAGTAACCACGAGGCCTTCGGAGTCCGCCGTTATCACTTGGGTTGCGTCGTCATCTACTACCTGCCCATCCCCGGGGAAAAACATCACGTCGCTGAGTTGGGTAGGATCTCCCATTGCGACATGCAGCGTGAGCTTGTCGCCGCTCACCAAAAACTTCGTCCGAAATGGATTCGGAACGGGTATCCGCGCGCGGGTCGAGGCAAAGGCCGCCGCCCAACGCGGATCAGGCTCGGTCGCGGTGCCGACCGGGATGGCAATGCTCAGTTCGGCATCCTCGGGGATGCAGGTATCCGAGCAAGCAAGCCAGCTTGCGTGGGCAGAGAGCGAAAATTCGCCTCCGGGCTGAAGATCGGCCGGCGTCTCGATCGTCACCGGGAGAAGAACGTCGTGCTGGTAGCCGTAGTCCACGACGGGGCCATAGGCGAAACGCTCCGGTGTCGGCCACATGATTGGCCCCGCCTTGAAGCCTCGCGGCAGGGTCCAATCAATCGTCGTCGGCAGACCCGAGTCGCCTGGGTTCGACCAGTACGTGTGCCAACCCGGCGGAATTTGCTGCCGGAGCGCCAGATGTAGCGGCTGGCCGGGGACTAGACTTCGCGTTTCGGCAACAAGGCTCGCCGTGACGTGGCGACCGTCCTGTGGGCTTGTTTGCGCCCAAGCGATGTTGCTCGCAGTTGCGGCCAGGGCGGACGCGAATACAACACAACAAATCGACTTTGCGATTGCCACCACTTCAGCTCCGTCCGCCGAATTCGTCCAGCTTGGAGATGACCGCTGTGACCGGCGGTCGGTCCTTGAAGCTCTCCTCGTACAGCTTTGCTTTGATGACGCCATCATGATCGAGAATGAAAATGATCGGTCGTGGAACTCCATAAGCGCGGTTCCCCGGCGGATATTGTGGATCGCGTAGTTTGTAGCGGTCGATCACTTCGGACTTCGAATCGGACAATAGCGTATAGGCGATCTGTCGCTTGGCAGTAAAAGCCGCCAGGATTTCGGGGCTATCGTAGGAGAGCGCGGCCAATCCGTAGCCCCGCTTCTCGATCTCAGCGACGCCACCATTCACGTCGATCAACTGCGCCTTGCAAAAGGGGCACCAATCGGCGGAGCGAAAGAACAGCAGGACAAGACCGTTCTTGCTCATGAGGTCGGCAAGCATGCGAGGCTTGCCGGTCTGATCGAGGCGCGTCCCGATATCCGGCGCTTTGGTGCCGACTGGCGGCCCAAGATCGTCGGCAAAAGCGGTGGCGGCGGCCAGCCCGCCGACGAGAACGACGGCGACTGCCCAAGCCGGCAGCGGCACCAATCGGAATTTGTATCTCATGCCAATCCTCCTAAACCTGAAGTGCCCTGATCTCACGCGAGTTCACGCTTCGAAACCTCAATGCAAATGTGGCAACAGTGAATCGGGGATATCCGGGCGCGACAACCCGCCACCTTCGATCCATTTCCGGGTGTTATCTGCAGCTCTTTCAATCAACTGCGCGGCGCTGGAAAAGTCATATGGCGATACGTCAAGGGGGCATAAACTGGGGACTATTGAAATATCGACTTTGCCAGCGAGCTCTTTCAGGTCACGCACGATTTGATTGGCAATGAGCAATGTTATCGCATGCAAAACTCGCGCGATTGCGCCTTTTGGGGGCTCGTGGAGATCGCATGCGAATCCTGTCGGGAGAACGATAATGCGGGTAGCGCCCAGCTCGGCCGCGGTGAGAATGGCTGTGTTGCTCCCGATCGCGCCGTCAATGAGGTATTGATTGTCGATGCGAACCGGCGGGAACGCAGCTGGAATGGCCGCGCTAGCGAGTATCCGTTCAATTGCAGGTCCCGATGACAGACATACTGCTGCGCCACCTAGATTCGTGGCGATAACGTGCAGGGGAATGGAGGCGTCCTCGAGATTTAAAAACGGAACGTGACGCTTGATGAGCAACCTCAGATTAGAGGGATCAATCAGATGGTCCTGGCCGCCGACGAATCTCAGCAAGCTCCGCAGCGTTACGGGAAATACGTCATGTCGCCGCAGGCTGCACCAGACGCATGCCAGTTTCTCCACGCCGGCGGCATTGGGCGCGGCCGCAAAATAAGAGGCATTAAGCGCACCCACGGACGAGCCGACGACAAAGTCAGCGTCGAGGCCGTAGCGCATGAGCTCACGCAACATTCCCACTTGAACCGCTCCTAGACTCCCACCACCGGCGAAGACAAAGGCCGTTCTGTGGGCGGTACCGGACATGAACTGAGCTCCGTTGTATTGGCCGTACCATAGTGACTAATGCTCCGGTGCTTTCCGGTAGATCAGCCCCTCTCCGTCAACGCAACGCGCTCCTTCTGCGCACAGAGCGAATCAAACCTGTGATGGAGCTCGAGCATAGGTCCTCCGTTTGGTATTTCGATCACGCCGCCAAGCGTGTGCGATCGTGCGATTGTGCGAAATCGACCGGCGTGCCTTTGGGGATAATTCCGGTCGGGTTAACCTTCTTGATCGACCAGTAATTGATCACGTAATAGCGCGGCTTCACCGTGGCCGCGACGCCGGGTACCTGATAGAGCTCGCGCATGTAGTTCAGCAGATTTGGATAGTCGGCAATCCGCTGCTGGTTGCACTTGAACAGCGAAAAATAAGCGACGTCGAAGCGCACCAGCGTCGGAAACAGGCGCCAATCGGCCTCGGTAATCTGGCCGCCGACGAGATAACGCTGCCGTCCGAGCCGCGCTTCAAGTTCGTCGAGGGCGGCGAACAAGGCATCGTAGGCCGCCTCATAGGCCTGCTGCGTGCGGGCAAACCCGCAGCGATAGACGCCGTTGTTGACAGTGCCGTAGACGAGATCGTTGACACGATCGATTTCGGCGCGCAGAGCCGGGGGGTAGAAATCCGTGTTGTCGCCGGCGATGCCGTTGAACTCGCTGTTGAGCATGCGGATGATCTCGGAGGACTCGTTGTTGATCACGCGACCGGATTTGCGATCCCACAAGGTGGGAACCGTTACCTTGCCAGTGTAGCGCGCCTCGCTCGCCGTATAGGCTTCGTGCAGATAATGAAATCCGTTGATCGTATCCGGCGTGCAATCCGGGAACGCCGGATTTCTGTCGAAGGTCCAGCCCTGCTCCTTGAGACCCGGAATTGCATAGGCGACCGTGAGCGCGCCTTCGAGCTTCTTCACTGCGCGGTAGATCAGGGTGCGATGAGCCCATGGGCAGCCGTGGGCAACGTAGAGGTGATAGCGCCCACCCTCTGCCTTGAAGCCTGACGAGCCGTCCGCCGTAATGCGCTCGCGGAACCTGCTGTCGGCGCGGCGGAATTCGCCGGCGCGGCCGGTTTCCTGCGGCAGCTCTTCATCGCGCCACACGCCTTCGATTAGAACGCCCATGTCAGTTCCTTCGTCATGGCCGGAAACGGCAACCCACCGAGCTTGCACTGCCCGCTCTTAACCTAGACATTTTGTATCACACGCTATATAATGTCAATCGGGAGCCGCAGGTGACGACCGTACGCGAAGACACGGCAACGAGAGCGAAATGGCGAGGCCGAGGGAATTTGACGAAGTGACCGCGCTTGAGGCGGCAATCGAGTGTTTCTGGCACCGCGGCTATGAGGCGACGTCGGTGCGCGATCTTGCCGACAAAATGCGTATATCCGCTCCGAGCCTCTACAACACTTACGGCGACAAGCGCGCGCTATTCAAACGGGCGCTTGAGCGCTATCTCGATTGCTCGGCGCGGGCGCTGATCACGCGGCTTGAAGGCTCGCTGCCACCAAAACAAGCTATGCGCCGCTTCATCGAGGAGATTATCGAAGATTCGGTGACCGACCGTGAACGCCGAGGCTGCTTTCTGATCAACTCGGCGCTGGAAGTAGCGCCGCACGATAGCGAGTTGGGCGCCTTCGTCGCCGACCGCTTTGCCGAGATTGAAGCGTTTTTCTACCGGTCAATCAAAGCGGCGCAAACCAAAGGAGAGATCCCTCGGGATCGCGCCGCGAAAGATCTCGCGCGCATGCTGCTCGGCGTCCTGCTCGGCATTCGGGTTCTCGCCCGCTCGAAGCCTGAACGGGCCTTGCTCGAAGGCGTCGCACGCCCCGCGCTAGCCCTTCTCGACTGAAATCGCAAACGAGGAACCAATGATCGATCTGTATTACTGGACTACGCCGAATGGCCACAAAATCACGATTTTTCTCGAAGAGGCCGGCCTTGCTTTCAAGATCATCCCGGTGAATATCAGCCAAGGCGATCAATTCAAGCCGGAATTTCTTGCGGTCTCGCCCAACAATCGCATTCCGGCGATTGTCGACCACGAGCCCAAGGACGGCGGTAAACCGATCCCGGTGTTCGAATCAGGCGCAATCCTGCTTTATCTGGCGGAGAAGACCGGCAAGTTCATGCGCGCCGATCTTCGCGACAGGGTCGAGGTCACCCAGTGGCTATTCTGGCAAATGGGCGGGCTCGGTCCGATGGCCGGTCAAAATCATCACTTCAGCCAGTATGCGCCAACCAAGATCCCTTATGCGATCGACAGATATGTGAAGGAGACCAACCGCCTGTATGGCGTACTCAACCAGCGCCTAGGCGAGCGCCAGTTCATCGCCGGCGAATACTCCATCGCCGACATGGCTACCTATCCGTGGATTGTTCCCCACCAGCGCCAAGGACAGAAGTTGGAGAGCTTTCCCCATCTTAAGCGTTGGTTTGAGAGCATCAAGGCGCGACCGGCGGTTCTGCGTGCCTATGCCAAGGCAAAAGAAATCAACACACAGCCGACGGTCACGGAGGAATCGAAGAAAATTCTTTTCGGACAGACGGCGACAGCGGTCGCACCCTAAGGGGGCCGTTCGTCCATGGGGCTGCAACTCTACGATCTCGCCGGCGCCGAAGCGGAACGCCGCTTCAGCCCTTACTGCTGGCGTACCAAGCTGGCGCTTACGCATAAGGGCCTGGCCTTCGATACGATCCCGTGGCGATTTAACGAAAAGCCCGTGATCGCGTTTTCCGGGCAGGGCCGTGTGCCAGTGCTCCTCGACGGCGATCAGATCATTTCCGATTCCTGGACAATTGCGACCTATCTTGAGGACACCTATCCAGATCGTCCGTCACTGTTTGGTGGCGACTGGGGCCGCGCGGTCACGCGATTTATCAACGCCTGGGCGGATGTCGTTTTGGTCGGGGGAATTTTGCGTTTGGTTGTCACCGACATTTTCGCGCACCTCGACGAGAAGGACCGCGCTTACTTCCGTGAGACGCGAGAAAAGCGCTTAGGCGCGGCGCTGGAGACGATCAGCGCAGATCGCGAGACGAATGTGCTGGCGTTCCGCAAGACCTTGGAGCCTATACGCACCGTGCTCGCATCCCAGCCCTACTTCGGTGGCGAGGCGCCGGCCTATGCCGATTATGCCGTGTTCGGCTGTTTCCAATGGGCGCGATGCATCAGTTCGTTTCCGCTACTCCTCAGGGACGATCCGGTCTGGTCTTGGCGCGACCGGTTGTTATCCGCATTTGACGGGTTTGCACGCAAGGCGCTTGGTTATTCGGTGTGACGCGGTACTCCGCCGTCGACAATTCAATGGCCGCGCCCACACCGTATGGAGTGCTCTCGCACGGGAGCTTCTTCAAGTCACATCCCCCTTTGATGACGATCGCCAAGCCTTGGGTCCAAGCCGAATGATAGCCGCAGCAAAAGAACTAGGAGCGAGGGTGCGTTGTTACCTTGAGGTCAACGCGCTTTTGCTCATGAGGATCCGGCCTCCGAATATCGTGTTTGCCAAGATCACAATCAGGACCGCGACCGCATGGACGGCTAAATCGGTCGCCGCTGCATCGTAAGGGTGGATGAAATTGAGCAGCGTAGCCGCAGCAGAGGCGCAGGCGAGTCCGCCGATGATTGCCGTGAGGTTGGGCCGCAAGGAGAAACCCCGCCGCAGCATGACGATAAGAAGCAGCGACAGCGGCAAGGATACACCGACGATAAACATCAGGCAGCGGTCGGTCTCAGCAGGCGGCATCGGATAGGCTTCCGGAACGGCCCAAGCTCGAAGGCAGCCCATCCCGCTGGCGCCGATCCAAAGCAAGAAGGCCGGCAGCGGCAGGAGTGCCCAGGTGGCCTTTCGATCGGGTAGACTGAGCTCGAACGCCGCTGCGGCCGCGAGCACGGCGGTCAACATAGAGCCAATCGCCGCAAGCCGCATCATATCCGGTGCGGCCGTGAGACGGCGAATCATCGCTCCGACGTCCGAAACCATCGCAAGCGCAAGGGCGGCAGCGCCCAGAATCGCCAACCACATGAGCAAGCGCAAACCTGGTGATGCCAAGCGGTGAACCGGAATGAGGTCGGCGCCAAGCGCCCGAACCAATCGGTCGTCTAGATCGGAGTGACTCATGGCCTCAGTCCTTTCCACTAAATTGGGCGCGTAGGGTCTTGAGGGCGCGATGCCAATCTACCCTGAGCGATCCGATCGACCGCCCGGTAACCATGGCGGCCTGTGCAAGTGATCGGGACTGCAGTGCGAGATGCTCCACCGCCTCGCGCTGCCCGGCAGAGAGTTTGCCGATGGCCAAATTGCGCACCTCCGTATCATTGCGTTGGAATACCGCTTCCTCAGGACCTCCGCTTGAATCAGAATGGTTCTCATAAGCGAGGGGCGCATAAACTTCGCGGGTGCCCGTCCGGCTATTGCGGCGCAGTCCGTCGATCGCGCGCCGCTGCGCAATGGTTCTAAGCCAGGCCGTGAATGAGCGGTTCGGATCGTAGGTCTGCCGCGCCTGATGAACGGTGAGCAGCGTCTCCTGAACGACATCGTCCATAAAATCGGGTCGTATTCCTTGGCCGCGGGCCACCCGCTTTATAAACGGTATACAGTCGCGCAGCAGCGTTTCATAGGCGGTTCGATCGCCGGCCTGGGCGGCGATCATCCAGGCTGCCCACCGACAGTCAATTTCCCTCTCTTGACTGGCCGTCCTTGCATCCATCGTCGCCGACCTACGCGTCGTCGGCGTTGCATACACCGACCGCGTGGTCACGCACGATTCATAGAAAAGTGAGATGTCCGTCATCGGCGT
>Ga0210398_10007068_pt1 | contig 10238 bp, 16 predicted proteins | sample IncBWC4OmetaG_FD_161047 | JGI IMG/M metagenome (GOLD analysis project Ga0210398, IMG submission 161047) | Forest soil microbial communities from Barre Woods Harvard Forest LTER site, Petersham, Massachusetts, United States - Inc-BW-C-4-O | ecosystem: Environmental > Terrestrial > Soil >...
AAAGCTTTCGAGCGCCCCGAGCCGCATCGCCAGCGCGCGCCTGTCTCCCAACGCCTTGATTTCCACCGCCGGCAGGCGCAGCGTGCTCGCGCCTTGAGCTTCCAGCAGGCGGCACAGCGGCATCGCCTGCAGTTCGGGTCTGGTTACCAGCACGCCAACTCCTGAGAGGGGCGCCACCGCTAGCTCGCGCGCAAGCGCTCTAATAGAGGGCCCGCGCCCGCTGCCAGCATGCGATCGGCCAGTTGCCGGCCTATGGCGGCCGGATCGCCGCTGGCGCCGGTCGCAGAGTCCCGCCATAGACGCGAACCGTCCGGCTCGGCCACCAAGCCTTCAAGCGTGACTCGATCGGCCTCGAGCTGCGCGTAAGCGGCGATGGGCGATTGGCAGCTTCCGCCTAAGCGCGCCGCGAAAGCGCGCTCGGCCTCCAACTCTATGCGGGTGGCCGGGTCTTCGAGCGCCTGCAGCCATTCGGCGGTCCGCGTATCGCTGCCCCGGCACTCGATGCCGATCACGCCCTGGGTCACGGCCGGCAGGCAGACCTTGGGATCCAGCCGCGCGGTGATGCGCGACTCCAGACCCAAACGGATCAGCCCTGCGCATGCCAGCACGATCGCGTCCATGCCGCCCGCCTCGAGCTTGCGTAGTCGCGTATCCACGTTGCCGCGCAACGACTCGATGCGCAGATCCGGGCGCAGAGCACGCAGCTGGGCCTGCCGCCGCAGGCTCGATGTACCCACGATGGCGTTTTGCGGCAAGTCCTCGATGCGCGCCACCCCCGAGTTCGTCACCAAGGCATCGCGCGGATCCGCACGCGTCAAAACCGCCCCGATAAGCAGCCCTTCGGGAAGATCGGCAGGCACGTCCTTCATCGAGTGCACGGCGATGTCGGCGCGCATCTCCTCGATCGCCACTTCGAGTTCCTTGATGAACAGACCCTTGCCGCCGATGGCGGCCAAGGTGCGATCTTGGATGCGGTCGCCCTGCGTCACCAGCGGCACCAACTCGATGGCAAGCCCAGGGTGAGCTTCGCGCAACAGCGCCGCCACATGTTCCGCCTGCCACAGCGCCAGCGGACTCTTGCGAGTGGCGATGCGCAAGGTCGGCGTCACATCGACTCAGGCTTGGGAGGAAATAGCTTCGATTTCAGGCGATAGATTGCCGAGATGTCTTCATCGCCGTACCCCTCAGCCATCAATTCTTCATACTGATCGATGGTTGACTCGACCACCGGCAGCACCCCGCCATGCTTGGCCGCCATGGCGCGGCAGATGCGCAAATCCTTGTCATGCAGCCGCACGCGAAAGCCCGCTGGAAAACTGTTGTTCGCCATGAAGGGCGCGCGATTGACGAAGTACCAGCTCGAGCCCGCGCCCTTGCCCAAAACTTCGATCACTTTTTTCAGGTCGACGCCTTCCTCGTGCGCAAACGCCATGGCTTCGCCGACGGCCTGGATGATGCCGGCGCACATGATCTGGTTGGTCGCCTTGGTTGCCTGTCCCGAGCCGCTCCCGCCCATGTACGCCACGGCCTTGCCGAGCTTCTCCAGAACCGGTTGTGCACGATTGAACACCGCCTCGTCGCCGCCGCACATGATGGCCAGCGATGCCGTTCTCGCTCCCTCCACACCGCCGCTGACCGGGCAGTCCAGGAACCCGACGCCGAGGGTGGCGAGCTGCGCATAGATCTCGCGCACGGTGTCTTTGCCGACGGTGGAACAATCCATGACGATCATGTTCGGGCTCAATCCGGGCTCCAGGCCCGCAATCACCTCGCGCAAATCCTCGTCAGCCGATACGCAAATCACCACCGCTTCGCAGTTGCCCGCCAGCTCCGCCAAACTTGCGAACGCGTGAACCTTGAGTTCTTCCGCGAGCGCTTTGGCTTTCCCAGGGGTGCGATTCCAGACGCCGGTGAGTAAACCCGCGCGGTGAAGGTTGCGTGCCATATGTGCGCCCATGGCACCCAATCCAACGAAGCCCGTTTGCATGTGCATGTCCTTAGATCAGAATTCAAAGAACGGTAGCCTAAGGCTTTGCGCCTTCCGCGGCAAAGCGCGAGCGTAAAGGAAGCATGGACGCGCAGGAAGAACCGACGCGGGAAGAACGGGCGCAGGAAGAACGGGCGCAGGAAGAACGGGCGCAGGAAGAACGGGCGCAGGAAGAACGGGAATCCCGTGCCGCGCAGGTCAGGTCGCGCTATTGCAGATCGTGTCTACGTCACGCTTGGCGTTGAGGCGCTCGGTATCGATCTCTTCCGAGGTCATGAACTGGCGCTCGCCGTCAGGACCGGCCTTATAGAGCCGCCGGCCTTCAATGAGTTTCTTATAGCGGTCCTGCGCTTCCGTGCACTGCTTGTCCTTCACTTGCGCCACGTCCTGATCCACGGCCTTCTTGTCCTCGGCATCTTTGGGCGTTGGATTGGCGACAGCGGGTGCCTGTGCAGGGGTGGAGGAAGCAATGCGCCCAGTCGACGGGTGCGTTCCCAACAGCTGGACCACTTCCGCATGCACGCCGTCCGGCGGCCGGTCGCCGTACTGAAGCTTGCCCTGGGCGTCGGTCCATTTGTAAACCACTGCGGATGCCAGGCTTGACCAAGCGATCAGCGCGGCAAAAACCAAAAGGCGTTTCATCGTCCAATCCTCGCTTGATTGCTAGAGCGCCCGCGAACCAGCCTCGCCGGTGCGAATTCGCACCGCCTGCCCAAGATCGGAAACAAAGATCTTGCCGTCACCGATCTTACCCGTGCGCGCAGTTTCAATTATGGCTTCTACTACCCGGTCGACCTGCTCGTCATCCACGGCCAGCTCGAGCTTCACTTTGGGCAGAAAATCAACGACGTATTCCGCCCCCCGATAGAGCTCAGTGTGGCCCTTTTGGCGCCCAAAGCCTTTGACCTCTGTCACGGTAATGCCCTGAACCCCTACCTCTGCCAAGGCGGCACGCACATCGTCAAGCTTGAAGGGTTTGATGATGGCAATGACCATTTTCATGCAAGCGAGGCTCCAGGTTCGTGAACACACAGTTTAGCAGCGGAAAACCCAAAGATAATTGCTGCAACACAGCAATGGCGTATTGAAATCTTCTGATGTATAAACGCCCCAGCGTCTTGCGTCGGGCGCGTGTATAGAAAAAACGGCACGGGCCCCTGGTAAGGAACCCGCGCCGCCGGGATATCGCACCGACGGGGGAGTTGGCTGGCTTGCCGGCGCGAGATGCTCCTAAATCGTTACAATTTGGGCCTCGCTCGCGCGCGAGGGAGGCCTGAATCAAATGGCGTCCGGTCCGGTTTCACCGGTCCGTATCCGCAACGCCTGTTCCAATTCGAATATCCACACTTTTCCATCCCCGGTATTGCCTGTCCTGGCGACATTGCAAACCGCCTCCATCACCTGTTCCGCGATCGAATCGTCCACCGCCAACTCCACCTTGGCCTTGGGCAGGAAATCGATGCGAGCCTCAGTTCCTCGATAGATCTCCGTGTGCCCGGCTTGGCCGCCATAGCCATGTACTTCGGTAACCGTGACACCTTGAATGCCGATGTCCGCAACCGCTTGTCGGACCTCGTCCAGCTTGAACGGTTTAATGACAGCGGTGATCAGCTTCATGCATTTGTCCCCGCTTTCACCTGTAAATCAGACCGCCTCCCGCATCACTTCCGCGTACTATTGAACTTGAAGATTGCAGAATTCATGCCATCGCCAGGCCGCTGATGAATCAACGGGTTATGCCTGGGCCGGCCGGCGCTTTGCACTCATCTGGCGCACAGCGGCGCGATGAGTGCCTTAGGCAAGTGCGATCCCGCGGCGCGGGATCCCGTATCGGAGGCAGACGTGAGCTTTATCAATTCAAACGGATTGGACGACCTGGCAAAACGCCTGGCCGACTCGGTTCCCGAATCCCTGCGTGCCTTTGGGCGCGATCTGGAGAGCAATTTCAAGGCCGTGCTGCAGGCACAACTCGCCAAACTTGATCTTGTCACCCGGCAGGACTTCGACGTGCAGGCCGCAATCCTAGAGCGGACCCAAGGCAAACTCACCGCCCTGGAAGCGCGTTTGAAGGACCTCGAAGCCAAGCTCACGCCGCAATAGCACGGCGAACGAGCACCGCAACACCGATATGCAAACTCACAGGGAGGTGAGCACTGTCTTCAGCCGCGCACCCGCGGGACTGGACGCACCGATGGTCCGCGTCGAAGTCCACTTGGGCACCGGTCTGCCGGCATTCAATCTGGTCGGTCTTCCCGAAGCGGTGGTTCGAGAAAGCAAGGAGCGAGTCCGCGCCGCGCTCGTCACGGCCGGCTATGATTTTCCGCAGCGGCGAATCACCGTGAATCTATCGCCTGCCGACCTGCCGAAAGAGGGTGGCCGCTTCGATCTGCCCATTGCCGTCGGAATCCTGGCTGCTGATCAGCGGATTCCCCAGCAGGCACTCAAGGACAAGGAGTTCTACGGCGAGCTGTCGCTGGGGGGTGCGCTGCGCGAAACGCGGCAACTCCTGCCAGCACTGATTGCCGGCGCCAAGTCACACAGCGAAATGATCTTACCGGCTGCGAATGCGCTGGAAGCCAGCCTCGTCCGCGGCGCCAAACTCCGCCTGGCAGATCATTTATCCCAAGTAGTCGCCGCCCTCAAGGGCAATGAATCGGCGCTCCCGTCAGCCGTAAACCGAGGGCTGGCCGCGCGGGCAGACCGAGCGACGCCGACAGACCGAGCCATGTTGGCAGACCGAGCGGCGCCCGCAGACCGAGCGACGTCGGCAGACCGAGCGGCTCCCTCAGACCGAGCCGCGCCAACAAATCCCGGTAGCCCGACTCCGGATCTCGCCGACGTGCAAGGGCAATTTGCGGGCAAGCGCGCCTTGGAGATTGCCGCAGCGGGCGAACACGGTTTGCTGATGATAGGTCCTCCCGGCGCCGGCAAAACGCTCCTGGCACAACGCCTGCCCGGCTTGCTCCCGCCACTCTCGGAGCCGGAAGCGCTGGAAGTCGCCAGCCTGGAATCGGCCGCTGGACGCAGACCCTCCATCGGCGGGCGCCGGCCGTTTCGCAGTCCGCAGCACACCGCGTCGGTGGCCGCGCTCATCGGCGGCGGCGCCATGCGGCCCGGCGAGCTGTCGCTGGCGCATCTCGGGGTGCTGTTCCTCGACGAGTTTCCCGAGTTTCCACGCAATGCGCTCGAAGCACTGCGCGAACCAATGGAAAGCGGGACGGTTGTCCTTGCACGACTCAAGCGCACATGCGAATTCCCCGCGAAATTTCAATTGGTTGCCGCCATGAATCCCTGTCCCTGCGGCTATGCCGGCGATATCCGCGGACGCTGCCATTGCACGGCGGAGCAGGTCGCACGCTACCGAAGCCGAATCTCCGGACCGCTCATCGACCGCATCGATATCCATGTCGAGATCATGGCACTGCCGGTCGAGCATCTGATCCGAGATGTGCCCGAGGCAGCAGAAAGCTCTGCCGTGGTCGCGCAGCGCGTCGCCGCCGCAAGAGCGCGCCAAATGGCACGGCAAGGAAGACTCAACGGCCGCCTCACCCCCGCCGAGATCGCCCGCTATTGCGCATTGGCGAGAGAGCCACGAGCGTTGCTGGTCACAGCGATCGCCCGACTCGGACTCTCCGCAAGGGCCTATCACCGCGTGCTCAAGGTCGCGCGCACCTGCGCCGACCTGAGGGGAGAAGCGGATATTCGTACGATGGATGTGGCCGAAGCCGTGAAGCTTCGGGCGCTGGACCGGCCGACCGATTGAGCTGCAGCCGCTTCTGCGATGCAGCTATTTGTTCTGAGACACCATGTAGTCGACCGTCATGCGGATCGTCGCATCCGGCCAAGTCGTCCCACCCTTCGGCGGCATATTGCCCTTGCCCGCGATCGCATCCTTGTAAAGGGTTTCCTTGCCTTGAGCGATGCGAGGACCCCAAGCCGCGTGATCGCCTATTTTTGGCGCACCATTGACCCCCGTCGAGTGACAGGCCGAACAAACTTGAGTAAACGCCTGCTCCCCGGTGGTCGGCACATTGGCCGCCGGCGCCGCACCCGCGGGCGAACTCAAGGCCGCCAAGGCCGAGTTGTCCTTCCCAGCAATCGCGACCTGCGCAAACGGCGCGATATTTTTCTGCACGCTCGCCAAATGCAGCGGTTCCGCGAGGACCGCCGCCCCCTGACTGTCAGCGCCGATCGAGCGCGCCACCGCGAACAGCACGATGGCAAAGGCAATGAGGATACCAAGCACCATACTGAATGAATTGAAGAACTGCGTATCTGACGATTCTGACTTGGACACGGTAACTCGCTGGTATCAATGGGAAAAAACCAAGATGCCCCACAGTATAGCGGCAGAGGGGAAATCTCGAAATAGCAGAAGGCGCAGGATCGGCGGAATTGGCTAGAGCGGTCGATCCAGCGGGCTTTTCACGCCCATGGCGCCTTTCCCCAGGACATGGGTGTAAAGCATCGTCGCGCGCACGTCGGCGTGCCCCAGCAATTCCTGCACCGTGCGGATATCGTAGCCCCCCTCGAGCATGTGAGTTGCAAAGCAATGTCGGAACGTGTGACAACTCGCCGGCTGCACAATGCCCGCCTTCCGGATCGCCATGTGGACGGCACGCTGCATGGACCGCTCGTGAACATGGTGTCGAATGGGCTTCCCCGCGCTTTCAGGGGCCCTTTGACACGCCGTTGCTAACTGAAGTAAGTACAGCCGCCTAACAACGGTTCGAGCGATCGCTGGGGTAGTATCTTCGATAAGCAAATGAGGGGAGTCGATGGTTGAGATAAAGCAGCTTCGATTGATGTCGGCACAACCGCGCGTCGCTCAACCTCATCGTTAGATTTCTTACTCAACGCCGTGGTACTGCAGGCGTTGCACTCATAGGTTATTGTATATACAATAACCTATGGCAATCACCTTCGATCCGGCGAAGCGGGATGAGACTCTCGCCAAGCGTGGTCTGGATTTTGAGGACGCGGAGATTGTGTTTGCTGGAGTCACTTTGGATGTTCAGGATACTCGCAAGGACTACGGCGAATGTCGAATGATCTGCTTCGGATTCTTGGGCGATCGAATGGTAGTAGTGGGATACGTAGTGCGAGGATCCGATCGGCACATTTTTAGTATGAGGAAGGCTAATGATCGTGAAAAAGCGCGCATCGCGCCGCTCCTTGAAGTCAAATCTCGCTCGAGTTGACGCGCATGTCATTAAGCGCAGCGAGTACGATGAGTTGCCGGAACTCACCGATGAGATGCTGAAGCGTGCAACTATCAACAAAGGTGGGCGGCCGCTTTCAGAAAACCCGCGCAAGTTGATCTCATTACGTCTTCCCGCCGATGTCATCGCGCGGTGGAAGGCTACGGGTCCTGGTTGGCAGACGCGCATGGCCGAGCGGCTTAGTAAGGTACGCTAAGGGAGATCTAACAATCGGTTCGAGCGATCGCCGGGGTCGCATCTTCGGTGAGCCCAAGGAGGGAGTCGATGATTGGGATAAATCAGCTTCGCTTTGGCTCGGCGCAGCCGCGCGTCGCTCAACCTGATCGTTAGGCTTCTAAGTAGCGCGGAGATCCATGCCTATCACCCAAGTTCTCTGTGGTTGCGGTGTCGTCGAGGTGCAATTGACCGGCGCGCCGATGGCACAATACGTCTGCCACTGCGATGACTGCCAGGTCGTTCATGGCAAAGCCTATGCTGTAGCCCTTTACGCAGCATCTGCGGTTGCCGTGACGCGCGGTGAGACAGAAACTTTTACTTTGAAGACATCTCCTCGAACTAAGTGTAGCCGCTGCGGGACCTACCTCTTTGCCGAGGTACCGGGCCAGCCATTTCGCGGAGTGAACGGCGATCTCCTACCGGGTCGGTTCACTCCGGAATTTCACGTTCAATGTCAGTATGCCGCCGCTCGGATAGAAGACGATCTGCCGCACTACAAAGATACACCCGTTAAATTCCGAGGATCAGGTGAGCTGATGTCGTGGTAAATATGGCGAAGCCTAACCATCGATCGCGGGTCGCGTCGTCGGTGAGCCAAGGAGGGAGTTGATGATTGGAATAAGGTGTCTTCGTTTGACGCTGGCGAAGCCACGCGTCGCTCAACCTCATCGTTAGACGACTTCAAGACCCTTCCATGGCTGATCAAAATAAGTGGGCCCCTTGGGTCATGAAGACACGGTGTAAGCTCTTGCCCTACCGGCACACATTGACGGTGATTTCGCTCGTGCTGATGATATTTCTAGTTTGCGCCTCTATTCGCACCGAATTCTGGGCGCCGATAAGTGATCATCCCAGGAAAGTTCAAGCTCTAGCGACATGAGTCCGGAGTTCGACCCAAAGAAGAACGCCGCGAATATTGCCAAGCACGGCTTGTCCGTGGCGACCGGGGATGGCGTGCTACATGACCCCTTGGCGATCACCATTGAGGATTCGACCGCGCTGGACGAATCACGTTGGATTACCGTTGGCAGCAACTCTCTCGGGTCATTGATGGTTGTGGTTTGGACTGAGCGTGGGGAAGAGATCCGGTAAATCTCGGTTCGTCCTGCTACGCCCAAGGAGCGCAAATCTTATGAAAAAGGAATATGATTTTTCGAAGGGGAAAAGAGGTGCTGTTATCCCGCCTAAGGGAAAAACACGCATTACGATTTACCTGGATGATGAAGTGCTTGATCGATTTAGGTTGACGGCGGAACGCACCGGGAAGGGGTATCAGACGCTGATCAACGATGCGCTCCGGGCGCATCAAGGCGTTGGGGAGAATCCGCTCACAGCGAAGCAGGTGCGCGAAATTCTGCGCGAAGAATTGGCGTTGCACACAGAAGGCTAACAATCGGTTCGAGCGATCGCGGGGTCGCGTCTTCGGTAGGCCAAGGAGGGTGTCGATGATTGGGATAAAGGGGCTTCGATCAACTTTGGCGCACCCGCGGGTCGCCCAACCTCATCGTTAGGTGGCCACGTGAACGAGAACCTATACGCGCCGCCGAACGCACACGTTGCCGACGCCGAGCCTGTACCGCCGAATCACCGGCACTACTACACGCCGTGGCAAGTATGCGTCGCAACAATTCTTGCGGGCCCTCTGGGCGGAGGTTATTTCTTCTTTCGAAACCACCAGCTCTTCGGGAATCGACAGAAAGCGACGCGCGCGGTCCTTGTTAGCGGATTCTTATTGATTGCGCTTACTGGTTTGGGTCTACTTATGCGCAAGGGTGGAAGTGGGACCGCTTTGGCAGGCGCAGTTGCGGGGATGTACCGCTGGTTTGCCAGTGACGCTTTCAACTCGGAAATTGCAAAGCGAAAGGTTGAAGGATGGACGTCGGCGTCTTGGTGGCGAGTAATCGGCCTTTCAATCGCCATGTTGGCTGGCCTCCTGCTCTGCGCCATTGTGTTGCTGGTAGTCGCACGAAAGGTAGTTTCGCAGTCATCCACCTAACCATCAGATTGTGTGTTCGGTGAGCCAAGGAGGTAGTCGATGATTGGGATAAAGCATCTTCGTATGCCGGCGGCGCAACCACGCGTCGCTCAACCTCATCGTTAGACGACAACCGAGCGCCAGCATCTTCTTCTTGGGGTAACGATATGATTCATCTGGATCATCTGACCATTTTCGTTGGAGAGGTGGCGCGGTCGCGCAAATGGTATACCGAGAATCTTGACCTAAAACTAGAATTCGATATACCTAGCAGAAACGTGGCCGCGCTTCAGGACAGCGGCGGTTTTACTCTCTTCGTCGAGCAATCATCGGAGATGGAGCGCGCACCTTCCTGCGCGTTAACGTTTCGCGTCGCAGATGTTGAGGCGAAGTGTCGAGAATTGGAGAATCGTGGTGTTCATTTGGAGGCGCGGCCTCAAAAATTGTTTTGGGGTTATGGTGCGGAGCTGCGCGACCCAGATGGATACCTGGTACGTCTTTGGGATGAATTGTCCATGCGTGAGAAAGGTTGACGTTGTCTCTCGTCTAACAATCGGCTCGAGCGATCGCGGGCCCACGGAACTATGATCGCTGTCCGGACCGCCATGAAACAGCGGATCGTTACTTGTCGTCCGGGACGCCCATGGGCCCGTCCCTGGGGCTGCGGGCAAATCCTCTCGCTTTGCACGCCCCCGGCGACACGCAAGCGATTCGCCAGAGGTCACGGAAAGCTCCGTCCCGCAATCGTGGGTTCCTTTCGCTGGTGTCTATCACAGGCATTCCGATTGGACGTAGGATCCCGTACCCTGGTACCAAGGCTTGAGGGCCGCTTTCTCAC
>Ga0210398_10007069_pt1 | contig 10237 bp, 7 predicted proteins | sample IncBWC4OmetaG_FD_161047 | JGI IMG/M metagenome (GOLD analysis project Ga0210398, IMG submission 161047) | Forest soil microbial communities from Barre Woods Harvard Forest LTER site, Petersham, Massachusetts, United States - Inc-BW-C-4-O | ecosystem: Environmental > Terrestrial > Soil >...
GGTTGCCAGATGCCCTGGTAGGGAACAATCTGCGTCCCGTCTGCGGTTACGCTAAAGGTGGGGTTGGGACGCAGATAGGCAGTGATCTCCTGCGCCTTCGATTCATCGATGTTGAGCTGGTCGGCTTGCAAGGTTGGATTGGCAGCTTCGAACTTGTCTTGAATCTGCTGCCAGGTGTAGCTCTGGGCATGGGCCGTCGTGGCGAGACTGGCTGCCACCAGCAGCGCCAGAATGAGGAGCTTGACCGATTGCGAACCTGCGGTTGGCGTGACCTGGGTAATCGGCGCAATAGAAGATGTCGAACCAAAAAGGCCCATGCAAGTTTCAGCCGCGCCGCCGTTCGTTCGCTTTCAGAGTCAATCTGCCCTCCGGTTATTCGGTAATCTGCGGCTAGCGTCCGCAGCCTTGGAGCGCTTCCCTCGGGGGATCGGCTTTGTGATACGAGATATCAGCTCACGGACTCCCCAGAGCACTACTGCTGCATAGAAGAGGACAGCCAGCAGAGCAATAACGCCCAGTAGATAACGATTCCACGCCTCCAAACTCACTGGGGACCCCCAATCGGCGGCCGCAAAGCCTCATTGCCCTCCTTCACACCGAACGCCTCCCAGACTCCGTGTATCAACCTCCAGATGTACATCCGAAGCAGTATTTATGGCAGACACTCAAACGGCTTCGGGGCCGAATATTTTGAGTGCTAGTCAGTTAGGCCCCGCAAATATTAATCTTGCGACAAATCGTTCGATTGGCTCCCTGTAACTGGAAACGGACGTGGGATAATCGGGAGTTTCCTGACGGAAAAACATGCCACGATTGGAATGGATCTGGGACCAGCGAAATCGGACGGCTGTTTTGCTGTCCAGCGCCGTAATCGTCTTGGCAATCGCTGTTGTGGATTGGTGGACGAAGCCCTATTTTTCCCTGGGCTTCCTCTATTTGTTCCCCATTATGCTGGCCGCTGGATTTCTCCCGCGTTGGGCAACGATTTTGTTGGGAATCGGCTGTGCATTACTGAGCGAACGATTCAGCAATCTTGATCCATCAGACGCTCCCATTCGGCTGGGATTTGAAGCACTGGCGCTCTGCGGCTGTGGTCTCTTAACCTCTGAAGTTCTGCGTAACCGGCGGTTGACTCTCGAGGGCCAGGAACGGATACGTGTCCTGGTGGAAACAAGTCCAGCGGCGATTGTTACGATCGATGAACGGGGCTTCATCGAATTGGCCAATCACGCAGCCAGGGCGCTCATGGTTCCACGCAATGGCGATCTGATCGGACAGCCGATTGCTGCTTTCTTACCCGAATTGCATCACGCACTGCGCCCGGAAGAGGGGCCGCAGTTCCGGACCTCGATGCAGTGCCGGGGCCATCGAGGCAATGGAGAGTCTTTTCTGGCAGAAGTTTGGTTTTCCAGCTACAAGGAAGGCACGACCCCGAAGCTGGCAGCCATCATCGCGGACGTCAGCGAGGAGCAGACACCCTCAATTGGTTCAAGTTTTGCCACTCTGGATGAAGAAGAGCGGCCCTCCCTCAACCAGCGGGAGTTGGAAGTTCTCCGGCTGGTTGTTCAAGGCTTAGCAAATAAGGAAATAGCATCGCAAATGGACATCTCGGAGAGCGCCGTCAAGAACACCCTCCAGCAGCTGTTTGGGAAGACACAAGTGCGTACTCGAAGCCAACTGGTTCGGGTGGCACTGGAACGTTACAGAGATCTGATATAGGTCGCGTCGCGAAAAAGTATGTGTTAGCTGCGACCCGGTACATCACCACGCAGACGTGTTCCAGCCGATACCACACGGTCCGCCTCGTTTTATTGCCGCACTAACATCGAAACCCGCGGAAACACGAAATGCCCGGCAGCATCGTCAATCACGTTAATCTGGCAGGTGTAGAAGCCCGGCTTCAACTCCGAGAGTGGTACATCTAACTGGAAAACTGCCGCATGCCGGTTGGGAATACTAACTTCCTGAACTTCTGTCAGCGATGTCTCGTAAGCTTTCACGTCGCCCTTGAAGAAAGAAACATTACTCAGCAGGCGAATTGCGTCTTTAGTATCAGTATTAGCATGGTTGTCCGGAGGTGCGTTTCCGCCTCGGGCAGTTGGGGCGGGAGAATTGCGACTGCGCGCTGGATCGTAGACTTCGTAGTAGAAGTACAAGTGCTGCCCGCTGGAAAATACTCGCGTCACGCTGGGCACAATTTCCGAACCGTTACGAATCAGCGGATCGTTGGGATCGTGCTTGCCGGCTGGTTGGACTTGGCTGGCCATGACGATGGAACTCATCTTCAGCGGCTGAGATTTGAGATCGGGGATCGTGAAGTCAGTCTCAAATGCTCCCATGCGCCCGCTCTCGTTTTCGCGTACGACGATCTTCAGATGATATTTTCCCGGCGGCAAAAGCAGCCCATTGTCGTACTGCACGTTCTTACGCTGCACTTCATTAGCCGCGTTCACTGCGAGTTTCACGGTGTCACGAATACGACTCGCGGGAAATTTCTTCTCGTCGGTCACCAGCCCCAGCACATCGAGGGTTGCCTTATCCTGATCGCGGTTCCGGCTGAATGGAATCTCCGAGCCGGGAACGATCAGCGAGATTGGCACATAGTACTTGTTGTCGGCCAGACGGAAATATCCAGTGGCAAGATAGAGCGACAGATCGGTGCTAGGTAAATCAGATGCGAGCTCTTCCTGGAGCTGGCGCTCACGCTCTTCCTTATTCGAGTGCTTGTAGTCGGCGGCGGCGTAATAACCCTTGCGATATTCCAGCTTCAATCCTGGCCGGTTGATGCGCACCGTGATACGCCGAAATTTTCCATCGCGCGCGGTATTGGTACTGTGGTAGCCCAGCAGGTAGTACATGGTCATGTCCTGCTGAACACCCTTGAAAACTTGGCTGAAATCGTTGGAGTCGAGATACGCGCGGCCGCCCGTATCGACAGAGAGTGACACCAGCGTTTCCTGGGTGGTGAAGTTCGAATTCAAATCGTTGAGCGTCGACTGTCCAGAATAAGGCGAGGTCCCGCGCAGGCTGGCGTTCTGCGCTGCGCCGTCGGGAGGCAACGCCTGCAGCCCGCGAATGTCCATGGTGTAGATGGCCATATTCGCCAGTACGGCCGCGTTCGTGGCTGACCGCAATTCCGACTCGTTCTCGATGCCGGTGCGGTCCATGCCGCTGGAGAAGTAGATGAGCGCCTTCCGTTGCGGAACGCTGGCCACTTGTAGCGCGATGGTGCGCAAGGCTTCCAGGCGCATGTCGGTGTTGAAGATGTTGTACTCGGTGTCGTCAACCGTGAAGGAATTGGCGTTGTCGGGAGTTCCTTCGGTGGTACCGACGCTGCCTTCTTCGAAGCCTGCACCGGCGCCGAGGTTGAAGGTCTCCAGAACTTTCTTAAGCTGAGCGCGATCGGAAGTGAAATCCTGATTCACCGTGATGGTATTGCCCAGCGACACTACCGACACCAGGTCCGCCGGCTGCATCTGTTTATCGATGTAGTTCTGAGCTGCCTGAGCCGAGCGCTCAATCTCGTCGGGCTGCATAGCCGATAAATCGAAGAACAGGATGATCAGCCGCCGGTCCTTGATGGCCTGCTGTTCCGCTGAGACCGCAGGATTCGGCTTCTCCGCCGTTGAAATTGATTTCTTCAGTGTGGAACTCAACAAGTTTACCTGCTGGGTTGCCACGGCAGGCATGTTCTCCATGTTCTCAATGTCGAAGCTCGACACCTTTTGCGGCTTGTTATCCTCGAGAACGGTGAAGTCATCCGGCTTCAAGTCGCGGACCAGGTTTCCATTGCGGTCACGAACTGACACATCCACCAGTACCAGTTCCGATTGCGCCTTGAAGGTGTACTCCGTTTGCTGAGCGAGCGCCAGACTGGGGCACAGGAGCGTGCCAACGATGGCCAATGCCTTCAGCTTCTGCACCACGGTTTTTTTACTTTGCAACATACGTCTCTAAAACCTGTATCTGGCCGTCATCAGCACCGACCGCATAGCACCTACCGCTGTGACTCGGCCAAATGTTGGCGAGTTCACAACCGTATCGATGGTGGTATAGACCGGGTGGTTGAAAACATTCGTTGCCGACATACGTACTTCAAACATACGTGATTCTTTCAGCGGAAAAACCTTGGTCATCGCCATGTCGAAAACTGCCTCGCCCGGACCTTCAATGCTGTTGCGGCCAGCGTTGCCGTACTGTCCTGATGGTGGAATAACAAAAGCGCCGATATTGAACCACTCCCCGATACTGGGATTAGACAGGCTAACTGGCTCTCCGGTTAGGTTGGGGCGCAAAGTTCCATTGACACCGCTATTTACATCGGTGAACGATCCCAGGATACGGGGGGTGAAGGGAAACCCTGACGCGATGGTCCAGTCGCCGCTCCACTGCCAATCTCCCAGCACATCACGAGCGATGCCCGCCCCACTGAGCCAACGCTTCTCATGACCAAAGGGCAACTCCCACAAGTAATCGCCGGTGAACTTGTTGCGCTGATCAAAACTGGAGAGCCCGTACTCGCCCTTCAGGTTGAACGGATTCTGTGCCACAGAAGTTTGCCCGGTCACCGTTCCGGTTGGACTGACTACCGCCGAGCCTGCACCGATCGTTGAAGCATTGTCGAGTGACTTGGACCAGGTGTAGGTGCCACCCACGGATATGGCATGCGCCAGCCGCTTGCGCAGGCGGACAGTGCCCGCATTGGCGTTGGAATCCGCGACCGGGTCTTCATAGTAGAAAGCCGGTACCAAAGAATTCAGCAGCCCCAGAGGAGTCCGGTTGGGCGCGTCCAACAGATCGAGATGAGTTCCCTTGGTCCCCGTGTAATCCAGGTTCAACACCAGGGTCGGGGTGATGGTCTGCTGGATGTCAAGGTTCCAAATCTGCACATAACCCAGCGGATAATTCACATTCACGGCGTAGTTGTTGGTGATCGTGTTCACCGGCGGTAGCGGAAATCCGTTTTGCAGCGTCAAGTGGGAAGTTTGCGATTCCACATTGGTTTGCGTAATAGAAAACGGCGGTTGGAACGCCAGATCCTGGGCAATGTTTGCATACGCCGTGGTGTTGTAGTTGATGCCATAGCCGGCGCGGACAACGGTGTCTTTGTATGCCCGCCACGCGATGCCCACGCGCGGGGCAAAGTCATGGTGGTCGGGATTCACTAGAGTGATTGGATAAGGCGTTCCCGTTAGCGGACCGACCTGGCCAGGCAAAACTGGAGCCACAGCGCTAAGTCCCGGGGCAATATCCAAGTTGACCATGCGATTGGCGGTCTCGCTGAAAGGCGAGACATACTCGTAGCGGAGGCCGATGTTGAAGGTTAGGTTGCTGCGGAAGCGCCATTCATCTTGTCCGTATAGATCCCAGGAATTGCCGCGGAAGTGATAGCCGAATGGGCTGTTGCCATATTGCACTGAAGTTTGCTGTGGCAGGCCCAACAGAAAGTCGGCTAAGTCGAAACCGGTTCCCGCGACGGGCTTGCCATCGATAATTTCTGACGTGTTCAGTCCGGTAAACACAAAGCTGCCACGCGGATTGCTTGCAGTTTCGGTGTTAATTTCAAGACGGCGAAAATCTCCTCCCCAGCGCAGAGTGTGCTTCTTATGGGTGTAGATCATCTGGTCGGTGAACGACACGGTCTGATTGCGATCCGATACCGGGTTGGTGTCCTGAAGGCTTCCGAAGTTGGTGAAGGAAAGATTGGGCAAGCCCCAATCGGCCGGACTTTGTGAAACTCCGTTGATACCCAACAGGCCGGTGACGTTGGTGTTGAACGCGTAAAGGTTATTTGTCTGGATGGTGCTGAGGTTGTACTCGACACGAAACGTGTTGATGAGGCGCCCGAAACTGCGGACATAGCCAATCGGCACATCGTAGCCACGCGTGATCGTCGTTCCACCCACGCTGGGAAACGGATTGGTCAGCGTCTGGTCAGCTTCGTGATAGTGGAATCCGATAGTCAGATTATTCTGCGGGCCGCGATTGCGTCCGGGGCCACGCGCTCCCGATGAGCCGCCCAATGCCTGGTTCAGGCGAAAGTTGAGATCGTTGCTGTCATTTTTCGCCGCGTTCACCGAGCTGAAGTTCTGGAACTGGCCTGGCAGGTTCGGTAAAGGAATATAGGCCAGCAGTCCCTTGGCTGCGGAGTTAATCATGGTCTGAGGAACGGTTGCATTAGCGAACGGAAGTCCGGTTGCCGGATTGAAGATCTGTACGGGAGCACCGTCTACCAGAGTCTGCGAGAAGTTGCCGCTGCGCTCCAGCAGGGTTGGCACAGTCGCGAAGTAACTATAGGGTGTATCGCCCAAGGTGCCGTTGTAATGCAGAAAGAAGAAGGTTTTCGCGCCGTTGTACACATGTGGAATGATCAGTGGTCCGCCGACGGCTCCTCCAAAACGCTGCTGCAAATATCCCGGATTCGGAGTTGGATGGCCGGTCAGCGAATACTGCGCGGCGTTCAGAGCAGCGTCGTCGGCGGAATAATAAAGTGTGCCGTGCATCTGGTTGATGTTTGTACCGCGCCCACCGCCCATCCGCATGCCTCCACCACCGCCGCCACCACGCCCGCCAAATCCTCCTCCCATGGGTCCGCCCGCGGCGCTGGCAATTCCTCCCTGCTGGCCACCTTGTGGAAAGCCTGAGCGCAACTCATCTGCATTCAAGCCGGCAAGACTCGGCGAGTTCGAACCCGAAACCGCGACCGACTCTGTGGCTATGGTTGGCGGCACACCAGGAACCGGCATGCCGGAAGGCGCAACCGAGTCGCCACCATTCACCCCCTGATCCGACCCACCTTCGCCTTGCATCACCGACAAAGACTGGAATCCGCGATTGGCCGTTCCCCTGGCTCCCGTTCTTCCTGCTGTATTGCCCTGCGGTGCCTCGGAACGCGAGAGCAGAACGATCTCGAGATCGAGCCGGGGATTCTGGTTAGAAGGACCGACCGTCACGCGCGACTGGGCTGCTGCGAACGCTGCCATCTGGGCGCGCACTACATACTCGCCGTCACCGGGCAGCGAGAGCCTATAACTGCCATCGGTCTGCGTCCAGCCAACGACTTTTTGCCCAGTGCCATGATTGACCGCAGTTACGGTAGCTCCAGGCACAGGAGTCTTGCCAGATTTCACCACCCCTTGAAGGGTTCGCGCCTGGGCAGATGGAGGGAGAGTCTGGCTCGGGGAAAAGCAGGGACAGAAGCAGAATAGGACAAGGGCCAAAGCCGAGCGAAAAGCGGCTCCCGGTTTCAAGACAGACTTCTTCTCATTTGCGGCGAGGGACATACGCGTTTCACAAATGCAAATGATGTCCTTGTGAGGCAACTGTCCCACCAAACAACAAGTCCGTGCTCGGAGCGCTGCTTCGAGATCTGAGGTCAACTTTGTGGGCAACTATAGGTTCCTCAGAATCGGTACAGTAGTTCCGGAAGAAAGCGACTACGCCCCACAAACCAGGAGGCAGGGGTTCAGGTGCCAGAAAACCAGCTATGCCTTGCCGGCGACGCGGTCCGAAGTCAAGCATATGCCAGTGAGTTGCGGGTTTGCGGTCCCGCCAGGCGGAGGCGGTTGCTGGAAACCGCAACTAACGCAAGAAACTGCAAAACCAGGAATGCATCTGCTGAAAAAACTCGAATTCCGGGAATCGCCGCAAGGCTGAGCCAAGTTGCGCGCATGATCACGGATGGCACGATCACTGCGCGCATCCGCTCGACGGTTGAACCGAACGACGCGGGACAGATGATTGAAAGGCTTCGCAATGGCGGTCTGAGCGGCAAGGCTGTCATCGGCACCCGAGCCGCAGGCGGTAATCGTCACGAAATCGCCAAACGCATATGCAATACGGGCTGAGCGCACCGCTCACGATCGGATACGGCTTGCCTGTTACCGACCTTGTGACCATGCCTGCAACGGATTTCGTTTCCCACCGGTGAATCCGAATAGCTACAGCATGAGAAATAGTTTGCGTTCCGCGATGACAAGTGTAGTCTTCGTAACGGAGAAATGAGCCGTGTGTTTTTCAGCCACAGCGAACTTTGTCGGCAGCGGAGTTTTGGGCGCCATTGGCGTGGCCACATTGACCAGGGTGAAGCACAGGCGCGAATTGCTTTTCGCAGCGCTGCCCATACTATTTGCCGTTCATCAGTTCATCGAGGGATTCGTTTGGCTGGGATTGGATGGGATTCTCTCGCCTCTGGTGGCCCACAACATGGGCGCGGCGTTCATGCTTTATGCGCAAGGGCTGTTGCCGTTCCTGCTGCCGCTAAGCGTGCTGCTATTCGAGCCTGACGGGAAGAGCCGCAGGCGCATGGTGCCTTTTCTCGTGCTAGGTGGAGCAACAACGCTTTATATATTGTGGGCATTAACGGCGTACCCTCTGCAGCTATATGTCAAAGGAAACAGCATCGTGTACATCAATCAGGCGACCAACAACACAGCGGTTGCGTTGCTGTATGTGATTGCAACCTGCGGCTCGCTGTTTTTCTCCAAGGTAAGGGCCATGGTAATCTTCGGCGCGGCCAACCTGGTCATTCTCCTGTCTGTAATGGAGTTCAAGCGGTACGCGTTCACCTCTCTGTGGTGTGCATACGCGGCGGTCGCAAGTGTGATCATCCTCGCCTACTTCTGGAGAAGCAGCGGAGACCGGCCATTCCTCTACGCTGCGGCCACATCTATGAATTGACCCGCCTCCGGCGACCGCTGGACTGAGAGGCGACCCTCTTTCACCTATTCACGGCAAGGTAACATAATATCTCTGCGGATTAACGAACCTTGTATTGATGGAGTAGACGTTTCTTAGGTCACCACCACAACGGCCCGATAGGCCCGTCCGTGAAATGTCGTTTGTAAGCCGAAATGCGGATTACTCGAGATATTGATTTCCCCTCGTCTTAAGCGTCGAGGCCCCGCGACCAAAAGCGTGGTCGTGCGTCCAAGTACCATGGTCTTAGGGCGACGGAGTATTGCCGCACTCCTGATGTTTGTGCTGCTTGCATACGTCGGACTTTCATATGCGCAGTTGCAGGCGGACCCGCACATTAAGATTGACTTGATTTCCCAGCAGGCGGAGTCGCCTGCAGGTCAACCTCTATGGGTCGGTCTGCGATTTCAGTTGGAGCCGGGTTGGCACATCTACTGGCAAAATCCGGGAGACTCAGGTGAGCCGCCGAAGGTCCAATGGGAGTTGCCGACAGGATTTACAGCTGGCTCGATTCGCTGGCCCCAGCCGATACGTCTGGGGAGTGGATCGGTCATCGATTATGGATACGAAGGGCAGGTGCTGCTCATGGCTCCCATTGAGGGGCCATCGAGCCGCAACGCAACCCCGATGCCACGCCTCTCGGCGGATGTGAAATACATCGTTTGTCGGGAGGTGTGCATACCCGGGAAAGCTCATCTCATGCTTTCAGCTCCGGCGGGCGGCGAGTGGGCTGCTTGGCGCGCGGTCTTCGAGCAAACCCGGGCACAGCTTCCAAAGCCGACACCTGCAAGTTGGCGAGTTACGGCAGTTTCGAACAAGCAGCAGTTCATATTGTCGGTGCGAGCGAGGCCGCAGGTATCGAGTTTTTTCCCGCTTGAGCCAAGCCAGATCGATAATTCAGCTCCACAGGATTTTGTGGCAACCCGTACCGGCTTTCGCCTCAGCCTGAAGAAGTCGGATCAGCTCATAGAGCCGATTACCACTCTGCGAGGCATCATCGTTCTTGGACCGGGCCGTGCATTCGAAATTGCAGCTCCTGTCGTCGCGCACTAGCGGAGAGTAGCCAGGTGTAGAATTTTTGGATGAAACATTCCGTGAGGGCGCTGTAACGATCATCGCGAGGAGAGTAAGAATGAAAAAATCGTCTGCTGGATCGATGGTAATCGGATTCGCTTTGATCGCCTTGTCGGTAGCGTGGGCAGCGCGAGTTGGCGAACCCGCACCTGACTTCACCGCAACAGACACCAACGGGGCGGTCCATAAGCTTTCCGAATATCAGGGCAAATACGTAGTTCTGGAATGGACAAATCGGGGATGCCCTTATACGCAGAAGCAATACAACAGCGGAAACATGCAACGCCTGCAGGGTGAATGGACCGGCCGGGGCGTCATCTGGCTAACAGTGGTTTCTTCTGCCCCGGGGAAGCAGGGTTACGTCACGGCATCCGAAGAGAACGCTTATCTGAAGCAAGCCAACGCTGCTCCCACCGCCGTTCTCCTCGATTCCGCTGGCACCCTGGGTCATCTCTACCAGGCGAAG
>Ga0210398_10007070_pt1 | contig 10237 bp, 7 predicted proteins | sample IncBWC4OmetaG_FD_161047 | JGI IMG/M metagenome (GOLD analysis project Ga0210398, IMG submission 161047) | Forest soil microbial communities from Barre Woods Harvard Forest LTER site, Petersham, Massachusetts, United States - Inc-BW-C-4-O | ecosystem: Environmental > Terrestrial > Soil >...
AGGTGGAAACCACCGACCGGAACTACGCCAAGGGCGTCGAGTTAATCTATCAGCGCATGTCCGAGACGCTAAGGAAACTGGGCCTGGAGCCGATTGAGACTGTGGGCCGGAAGTTCGATCCGAACCTGCACCAGGCGGTGGAGCGGGTGGAATCCGAAAACGCCGAGGATCAGTCGATTGTGGCCGAATTTCAGCGAGGTTATAATTTCAAGGGAAAACTGCTCCGTCCCGCGATGGTCAAGGTGGCGGTTAAACCGTAAACGCATTGGATACCGTGGCGAAAAAAGATTATTACGAAATCCTCGGCGTCGGCCGGGAAGCGGGAGATCCCGAGATCAAGCAGGCGTACCGCAAGCTGGCGCTCAGGTTTCATCCGGATCGGAACCCCGACGATCCTTCCGCGGAGGAAAATTTCAAAGAAGCCTCCGAAGCTTACAGCGTGCTTAGCGACGGCCAGAAACGCGCCACATACGACCGTTTCGGCCATCTGGGATTGCAGGGAGCGGCGGCCAACAACGGATTCAACCCCGAGGCATTTACCGATTTCAGCGACATTCTGGGGGACTTCTTCGGCTTCAAGGATATGTTCGGCGGCAGCGGCCAGCGGCGCAGCCGCGCGCAGCGCGGCGAGGATCTGCGGTTCGACCTGGAGATCGCCTTTGAAGAAGCCATCGCGGGCGTCACGGCCGATATTCAAGCGCCGCGCATGGAAACATGCACCCGCTGCTCCGCTTCGGGCGCCGAGCCGGGAACCACGCCGAGCCCATGCCCCACCTGCCACGGCCGCGGCGAAATCCTCTATCAGCAGAGCTTCCTTTCCATCCGGCGCGCCTGCAGCACGTGTAATGGCGGAGGCAAGATCATCCGCAATCCGTGCACCGCTTGCCGCGGCCAAGGCTACCGGCAGGCGCAGCGCAAACTCAAGATCACCATTCCGGCGGGCGTCGATACGGGGACGCGGATCCGTTTGTCTGGTGAAGGCCAGCCCGGCTTTCATGGCGGACCCGCGGGCGATCTTTACGTGTTCCTGAAGGTGAAGGAACATCCGTTCTTCGAGCGGCAGGAAAACGACCTGCATTGCACCATTCCCATCAACCTCGCGCAAGCGGCGCTGGGCTGCGAAATCGAAATACCCACGCTGGGCGAGCCGAGCAGGCTCAGAATTCCCGAGGGCACGCAGAGCGGCTCGCAATTCCGCTTCCGCAATAAGGGCGTCCCGGTGGTGAACGGCAGCGGTCGCGGCGACCTGCTGGTTCGCGTCGAGGTCAAGGTTCCAGCCAGGCTTTCGCGCGAGCAGCGGAAGCTGCTGGAACAACTGCGCGACACGCTGCCGGTGGATAATGCGCCTTCGGAAAAAGGGCTGTTCGAGAAGGTCAAAGACTACTTCATGTAGGCCGGCTGGTTTAGCCAAGCTAGGCGGCGAAAGCGATTCGCGGAGCCCTTTTCGCCATCCTGGTGGCACGCGCCGGCGAGCCGCGATAGCTACCTGAGGAGCCAATCCGCCGCCGAACGCCGGCCCCGGGGTTACCCCCAGCGCTCCCAAGCGCAGCGTGAATTACTCAACGGCGAGTCGTTTGATCTGGACTCGTGTTAGAACTCTTATGCTTGAAGATCTGCTGCAACCTCAACATCTGCTCGTGATCCTGGCGGTCGCGATCCTGATGTTCGGCCCAAGGAAACTGCCTGAGCTCGGCAAGGGACTAGGGGAAGGGATTCGTGGATTCAAAAACGCTTTGAAACCTGCGGCATCCGAGACCGACACCTAACCCGGCATAGCCGGGACCCAACGGGAAAATTCATTACGATCCGGTACGGCAGCCGGCCCGCCCGCCGAAATACGCTATCTCCACTCTTTGCGTATTATACAACATACGTTGCGTTTTCTTAGAGACAGGACTATTATCGGATCTGAAATTCCGTCTACGCGGCAATTTCGGAGACGATATCGTGAAAACCAAAGAGTCTTCCGGGCGCACCGTGAGCGCCCAAAGGGCATCGCTCTTGTCCGGCAGGCGAGGCCGTGCGGCAGCCGTCGCCGCGGTGTTGCTTTCGGGGCCCATCTACGCGGGTCTGACATTCATTCCAGACGCAACCTTTCAAGGTTCGAGCCTCGCGGGATGGCACACGCTGGGCGAAGCCACGTGGCGCGCTCAGGCGGGCGAGATCGTCGGAACGGTGAAACCGGGGGGCAGCGGCGGCTGGCTCTTCCTCAATCAGTCTTACCAGGATGTCGGTTTCCACGCACTGTTCCGCTGCACGGGCGGCTGCAAGGCCGGCGTGATGATCCGGGCGGAGAAGACCGCCGAAGGCTACAAGGGGATCTATGTCTCACTCGATGAGGAGAATGTGCCATCGTTCGGAGTGACGCTGGATAATCAAGGGAAGGAGCTGCAGCGCGATCGCCTGAGGTCCATCGGCGGACTGACTCGGGTTGCTCCCGTTCCAGACCCGGCTGCGGCGGCCGCGCGCGGCGGGGCCGGCGGGCGCGGCGGCGCGGGCGGCAGGGGCGCCCCTCAGGTCACGTTGCCGTTCACGCGCCCCGCAACTATTCTTCACGCGGACGACTGGAACCAGATCGAAATTTTCCTGGACGCCAATATCGTCCGGTCTCATCTCAACAACGCCAATACGACCACCGGCGTGTCCGACCACGCCGAAGAGGGCTACGGACCGTTGGCGCTATACGTAGGCGGCGCCGGCGAGGTTCGCTTCAAGGAAATCGCCTTCAAAGACGTGGGGATGAAGGAGACGCCCGCGGAAATCGTGTCACCTAACTTCCGGATGCAGCGCATCAGCGATATGTCCTACTCGTGGTCCGCCGCCGCCGCCGACTTCAACCGCGACGGCGTGCTCGACATCGTAGCCGGACCCTATATCTACTACGGCCCCGACTTCACCAAATCGCGCGAGATTTTTCTGTCGACCACCTATAGTCCGTCGTCGCAACTGCCCGCCACCAATTGCCAATATGCTTACGACTTCAACGGAGACGGCTGGCCCGACGTCCTGACGGGCACGGGGCGCCCGGCGCTCTATATCAATCCGAAAGGGGAGTCGCGCCGATGGCAAAAATATACGGTGCTCCCCAACGTTCAAAGCGAGATTACGCTGCTGCGGGATGTCGACGGAGACGGCAGACCCGATCTGGTCTATGGCGCCGATGGAACCGTGCGGTATGCGACGTACGATCCCGCCGATCCCACCAAGCCCTGGACGGTCCACTCGGTTTCCGAGCCGGGCTATGCGGCGGCGCACGGCTTGGGCGTTGGCGATATTAACGGCGACGGGCGCATGGATATTGTGAACGTCTATGGATGGTGGGAACAGCCTCCGGCCGGCAGCAAGCAGGAGTTGTGGACGTATCATCCGCAGGCGTTCAGCGGGCCCAGCCGCACCGCGCCCGGCGGCAGCGTCATGGCGGTGTACGACGTGAATGGCGACGGCTTGAACGATGTGGTGACCAGCTTAAGCGGCCACGGTTTCGGGCTGGCGTGGTTCGAGCAGAAGCGCGATGCGGCGGGCAACATTTCCTTCGTCGAGCATATGATCGCCGACGATTATTCGGCGAAGAACGCGGGAGGCGTGGCATTCTCGGAGCAGCACGGGTCCACCTTCGCCGATGTGGATGGCGACGGCATCCCCGACTTCATCGTCGGCAAGCGCTACTGGTCGCACGCCGATACGTACCTCGATCCCGATCCGAACGGCGCGCCGGTTTTGTATTGGTATCGAACCGTTCGCAATCCGAAAGCTCCGGGGGGCGCCGAGTTTATCCCCGAGCTGATTCACAATCGCTCCGGCGCCGGTTCCGACCTGCTGGCGGTCGATCTGAACAACGATGGCGCGATGGATATCGTCACCTCGACCGGTCGAGGCACGTTCATTTTCTGGGGCAAGCCGCGCAAGGCGGCCCCAAAAGCGGCGGCTGGCCGCAAATAAGGATCACCGATGCGGATACTCAATCTGACGGCGCTGGGCGTCTCACTGGTCGTCGCGCTGGCGTGTATCGCCGAAGGGCAGACCGATTGGCCGATGATCGGCCACGATGCGGGTGGAACGCGATACTCTCCGCTCAAGCAGATCAATGCGAAAAACGTGACGAAATTGCAGCTTGCATGGTCGTTCGATGCCGAGGCGCCGGTTGTGGATCCCCCTGGGCGGGGCCGGCGTGGCGGCGCTGCGCCGCCCGATGCTGCGCCTGGACGTGGGGTGCCCGATGCGCCGCCCGATGCGCCGCCGAATGCCGCGGCTGGCCGCGGAGCACTCGCGCCACCCGATGTGTCGCCGGACGCTGCCGCTGGCCGCGGAGCACCCGCGCCGCCCCGAGTCCGCCAGTCCAAGACTACACCTCTGGTAGTTGGCGATGTGATGTACCTCGCCACGCCGTACAACCGCGTGGTGGCGCTGGAGGCGGATACAGGCAGGAAGATCTGGGAATTCGAGGCGCAGTATTCGGCCTCGCCGCGCGGCATTTCCTACTGGCCGGGAGAAGGGCTGTATCCGCCCTCGGTCGTATTCGGAGCGTCGGGTGGACGGCTGGTGTCGATAAATGCCAAGACCGGCAAACTGATTCCGGGGTTCGGTAATGAAGGCGTCGTCGACCTGCGGCCCGGCGTCGCGGACCATTTCCCCAACGGCCGCTACAGCATGTCCACGCCGCCCGCCATCTACAAAAATCTGGTAATTACCGGCGCCCAGTTGCAAGAGGAGCCGGCCAAAGGCCCGGCGGGCGATGTGCGCGCCTGGGATCTGCGGACGGGAAAGCTGGTCTGGACCTTCCACACCGTTCCTCGTCCCGGCGAGGCGAACCATGACGTGTGGCAGGGAGATCAGTGGGTGGATATCTCCGGCGCCAACGTCTGGGGCTTCATGACGGTGGACGTTCAGAACGGGTTGGTCTTTCTACCTATTGGCACGCCGACGCCGGATTTTTTCGGTGGAGACAGGAAGGGATCGAACCTTTACGGATCTTCTCTGGTTGCCCTGGATGCCGCGACCGGGAAGATGAAATGGTTTTTTCAAACCACCCATCACGATAACTGGGATTACGACGAAACCGCTGCGCCGGTGCTGATTGAGATCAAGCGCAACGGCAAGACGATTCCCGCGGTGGCGCAAAGCACCAAGCAGGCGCTGATGTTCTTCTTCGACCGATTCACCGGCAAGCCCATATACGATGTGGAGGAGCGCCCGGTGTTGAACGACAATCCTATGCCGGGCGATCAAAATTGGCCGACGCAGCCGTTTCCGGTCAAGCCTCCGCCGCTGGCGCGCAATACGTTCAGCGAAGAAGACGTGGCGACAGTGACGCCCGATCACGAGAAGTTCTGCCGGGATCTGTTGAAGCTGGAAGGCGGCGTGATGATGGGCGGCCCGTATGCTCAATACGGGCCCAAACTCCGCGTGATCTTCCCGGGTTGGACGGGCGGCGGAAATTGGGGCGGCATTTCCTACGACCCTAAATTGGGCTACGTCTTCTTCAACATCAAGAATGACGGCATGTTGAGCAAGATGGTGCAAAACGCGGATGGAACCTGGAAGCGCGTAGGCCCGGACCACGCCCCTCCAGGGGTAGGTTCCAGTTTTCAGCGGGGACCCTGGCCATGCGTGAAGCCGCCGTGGGGCGAGTTGAGCGCGGTGGATGTGAACACGGGCGACATCGTATGGCGAGTTCCGCTGGGATCGTACGCGGCGCTGGACGCGTTGGGCGTGCCCCCGACCGGCACGTCGAATTCCGGCGGCTCCACCGCCACCGCCGGAGGCCTGGTATTTATCGGCGCCACCGTCGACAAGAAGTTTCGCGCCTTCGATTCGCGCACCGGAAAAGTGTTGTGGGAGACAACCCTGAACTCGAACGGCACGACGATACCGGTTACTTATCAGGGCAAGAACGGGAAGCAGTACGTGGCGGTAATGTCGAGCGGCTCGGGCGGCAGTGAGCGGGCGACGCCGCATCTCTACGTCTTCGCGCTCCCGTAAAGCCCGGCGCGTACGCCGCCGCCCTTCTGTCTCCCGACTCCTGTCTCCCATATCCCGCAGGGATATCGAGGGCGAAGCTTTTGCTTCATGTCATAAACCGAACCTCCCCGCCGCCCGTAACCACTATTTCTGCGAACTTATCCAGCCTGCTGGACGTAAACCCTAGACAAGGAGCTTCCATGGGCGTCGCAAGCAACATTCGTTACACTTTCCGGTCTCTCGGCAAATCTCCCGGCTTTGCGGCCACCGCCATCGTCACCCTCGCTTTGGGAATCGGCGCCACCGCCGCCATCTTCAGCGTGTGCGATGCGATGCTGTGGAAGCCCATACCGTTGCCGCACATGGAATCGCTGGTGACAATTCTGCAGCGCGACACGGACGATCCCAACAATTGGGACACCACCACTGCCGCCGATGTCGACGATATTCGCGCGCAGAGCGTCTCCTACGAAGGCTTGGCCAGCTATCAAGAGGGGCTCGCCAATATCGCGGGTCCGGGCGGCGAGCCGGAGCGCGTCAATCAGGCGCTGGTCAATATCAATTTCTTCGATGTGCTCGGAGTGCAGCCGGCGCTCGGCCGCGCATTCCGCCCCGGCGAAGACCAGCCCGGCAGCGAGCGTGAAGTGATCTTTAGCCATCGCTTCTGGCAGCGGCGATTCGGCGGCGACCGCAACATCGTCGGCGCCACCATACGGCTGGACGACATGGATCACCTGGTGGTCGGCGTCATGCCGCCGCAGTTCGATTTTCCGATGGCGGCCGAGCTCTGGACCCCGCTCGCGTTCAAGCCCGCCGCGCGCCATTCGCGGACTTCGCAAAATCTCGAGAACGTGGCCCGGTTAAAGGCCGGCCACGCCGTGGAACAGGCTTCCGTGGAAGCCGACGGCATCGCGCACCGGCTGGCGGCGCTATATCCGGATACCAATAAGAAGCGTCTCTTCCTGGTAACTTCGACGCAGGAGTTCCTGATTGGGCATGAAAGCCGCCAGTATACGATGATGCTGTTCTGGAGCGTCGTCTTTGTTCTATTGATCGCTTGCTCCAATGTCGCCAACCTGCAGTATGCGCGCGCCACCGGCAAAGCGCGCGAAGTGGCGTTGCGCACGGCGCTGGGCGCGGCCCGGTGGCGTCTGGTTTCGCAAGTAGTGTTCGAGAGCGTGCTGCTATCGCTCGCCGGCGGGCTGTTGGGAGTTGCGTTGGCCAAGTGGGGCGTGGATATGATCCGCGCCGGCATGCCAGCGCGCATTGGCAGATACATTCCGGGCTGGGAGCAGATGGGCATCGATTACCGGACGTTGAGTTTCATGCTGGCCGCGGCCTTGGTAAGCGGCATTCTGGCGGGCCTCGCGCCTGCATGGCAGTGCTCGCGCCCCAGCCTTACGCAGAGTTTGCGCGATGGCGGCCGCGGTTCCTCCACGGGGCGCGCGCGGCGGCGGTTGCGCGGCCTTCTGGTAGGCTTTGAGATCGCGCTGGCGGTGGTGCTGCTGGTGGGCGCCAGCTTGATGGTGCGCGGTTTCCAATCGATGGTAACTACTGCCGCCAACCTCGATCCGGCCACCCTGCTCAGCCTGCGCCTCACCCTCACGGAGACGAAATACCATGAGGACCATCAGGTCGCCGCGTTCTACAGAGAGACGTTGCATCGCTTGAATGCGCTGCCGGGCGTGAAGTCGGCCGTAGCGGTGACTGCGCTTCCATATAGCGGCCACTCGTCCGGGGCCAGTTTCACCATCGAAGGCCGTCCCTTGGAACGGGGCGACCAGCCTTCGTGCCAGCTCCAATCCGTATCCGATCGCTTTTTCCGGACGCTCGGCGTTCCACTGCGCAGTGGACGCTTCCTTGACGATACCGATGGCGCCGAAACGTTGCGGGCCGGGGTGATCGGCGAGCGCATGGCGCAGAAGTGGTGGCCGCACGAATCGCCCATCGGCAAGCGGATCAAGCTGGGCGCCCCGGATTCGAAGGGGCCGTGGATCACCATCGTGGGCGTGGCGGGCGATGTGACGCACGACGCCTTCGAGCGGCTTCCGCGCCCGGTGCTCTACGTGCCCCTGACGCAATCGCCAAAGCGATGGATGGATATCGGCGTCCGCACCGCGGGCGATCCGCTGCTTCTGGCGCCGGCGGTGACGGCGGCCATCCGATCGGTCGATCCGGAGATGCCCATCACTGGCATGGCCACGCTGGAAACCTGGATGCACGAACAATCCGTGGGCCTGAACTACATGGCCGTGCTCATGGGAGTTTTCGGCGTGCTGGCGCTGGTGTTGTCGTCGGTGGGCGTGTACGGAGTGATGGCTTATGTGGTCTCCGAGCAGACGCAGGAGATCGGCATCCGCATGGCGCTTGGCGCGGCGCGCGGCAGCGTGCTCGGCCTGGTCTTCCGCCGCGGCATGGTCACCACGCTGGCGGGCCTCGCGGTGGGAATCGCCGCGTCTTACGCCTTGGCGCCGATGATCGCTTCGCTGGTTTACGGCGTGAGTCCGAAGGACCCGGCCACGTTCATCGGCATCCCGCTGGCGCTGGCTGCCGCGGCCGCGCTGGCGATCTACATTCCGGCGCGGCGCGCGATGAGAATCGACCCGATCATAGCGTTAAGGTATGAGTGAGTGGGGTGGGCCCATGGCCTGCCCTTCGGCTCCCGGGCTCGCGGCGCGTCGTCTCCCTGTTCTATCGCTCCGGCTCGATTCGCTGCCCGATCAGTTGTAGCGCGGCTTCCGTCGGACAAGCTTAGCCACAGGCTGTTCTTTGAATGCTTTCATCTGCAGGCGCTTGCCATGCAACACCCGCAGAATGGAGATCTTTCCGCGTGCCGGAAGATAGTAGATCAGGAATTTGCCCATCAAAAACCTTCGAATGCCTGCGGGCTGGAAATCGGGCATGGCAACGCCGGCGGACGGGCTGGAAGCAATCGATTGAAACGAGGCGTAGAATTTCCAGAGGAATTCCGTTGCCGTCTCGGTGGTACTTCTCTCTGCAATATAGTCCCAAATGCCGTCGAGATCGGATCTAGCTTCCACCGAAATGGTGTAGCGCTTCACCCGCGGGACGCCCGGCCTTTTACGGCCAACCGTTTCATTCCCCGGGAGACGATATCCGCGAAGAACTCCTCCAATTCGACGTCGTTCTTGATCTCGATGCGCCGACCTTGTTGAATCGATGCCCAGCTTTCGAGGATTTTCTCGGCCGCGTCGTCGGGGTCGGCGATGACCGTTTGCTCTTGAATCAACTCTTCCTGCTCAAGGCGGCGCAACGCCTCGCGGACCACTTCACTGGCGTTGGTATACCTTCCGCTCTTGACCTTGCCGCGAATAAACTTGGAAAAGTGCGGGGTAATGGATACGTTCAGTTGCTGAGGCATATCGTATATAGTCAGTTTATTATATTTTCTGACTATGGTTGTTGAGGGCCGGACCGCGGCCCTCACACCCGTTCAACGAATGCCGGCAAGGCCGAACCCCGGCCCTCGCCCCTACTTCAGCTCCTCCGCCTTCGCGCTGCCGTAATACAACCCATTGAACAGCAGCTTGAAGGTTCCGTGCGGCTGGTCGCGGAAGTTCACCTCCGGTCCCAGCATCACCACCTTGCCTTCGCCCACAGTCGCCTCGGCGACGGCCGTGCCGCCGTCCAGATACTGCTGGCCCCACGCCCAGCCGCTGTCCAGCACCTGAGTTCCCTGGAACCAGCCGACGGGCGATGTGTGGTCCGCCTGCGCCTCGGGTCCCAGCTTGAATACCGGGCTGCCGTCGAAGAACACGTCCACCTGCTTCGGCATGCCATAGGCCAATGGGTTGGTGTTATCCACGGTCATCTTCAGCAGCGATCCGGGAATGTAGAATCTTTCCCGCGGAATAGCGCGCTCTTTGCCGTCCGGACCCATCTCGGTGAGGTAGCTCTTCATCGGCAGACCCAGCGCCTCGCCCACGCTGGTGGAGCTGCCGATAGTCACAATCGATCCGCCCGATTCCACAAACTTCTTGAGCTGCGGAAGAGTCTTGTCCTCGGATACGCGGCCCTGCTGACTGGCGTACTCCTCGGGGATAGCGCCGCCGCCGCCGCGCCCACCGCCGCCGCCACCTCCGCGGCCACCGCGTCCGCCGCCGGCGCCCAACCGCGCGGCCCCATCGGTGAACACCAGCACGCCGAACTTACTCTTCAGGTCGCCGGCGTCGAGAGTCGCCGGATACACGGTCTGCGCCGGAAAATCGTACTGCTCGAAGAGCCACTTCGTCCATCCCGCGGTCATGCTGCCGCCATA
>Ga0210398_10007071_pt1 | contig 10235 bp, 8 predicted proteins | sample IncBWC4OmetaG_FD_161047 | JGI IMG/M metagenome (GOLD analysis project Ga0210398, IMG submission 161047) | Forest soil microbial communities from Barre Woods Harvard Forest LTER site, Petersham, Massachusetts, United States - Inc-BW-C-4-O | ecosystem: Environmental > Terrestrial > Soil >...
CGTTCCCAAACTGACGCCCGAGGCATTTGACCGAGTCGACGTGCTGCGCGATTGGTGCCGAAATCTGGAGCAGCGGCTGAATGCACTGGACGACGCATCGCGACGTTACCGGGTAGCGGTGGACGCGCTGCCGGCCGGCGGCCATCGCATCAACCTGCAGCGCTTCGAGCATGGCCTGACGTCTGAAAAACACGTGCCGCGGGAATTTTTCGACTCGGCTGAATATTTGCGCATCGCTGAACTCGCCGAGACCTTGAGCGACCTGATCGGGCCGGGAGGGTTCGTGCAGCGGGGCGATGACAAGCTGGAGATCACGAGCTTCAAGGCCGCGATGACCTGGCTGTTCGAGCAGGCCAAGAAAGGCCAGAGTATTCAGCGCTACAAGGGATTGGGTGAAATGAACGCAAGCCAGCTATGGGACACGACCATCAATCCCGAAACGCGCCGGCTCATGCAGGTCCGAATCGAGGACGCCGTGGCGGCGGACGATATCTTCACGACTCTGATGGGCGATGCCGTGGAACCGCGGCGCGAATTCATCGAGAAGAACGCGCTGAATGTGTCGAATCTAGATATCTAGCTATCGCCCCACCAACCGCTGCAGCTGTTCGGTGTACCTGGCTCCTTGCACTCCGATCTTGGAGACAGCGTCTCCGACGTCGCGCAGGTCATCCGCTGTGAGATCCAGCGATGCAGCACCGATATTCTCCTCCAGCCGATGGAGCTTGGTCGTGCCCGGAATGGGAACGATCCAGGGCCTCTGAGCCAAGATCCAGGCCAGTGCCAGCTGCGCGGGCGTCACATGGTTGCGCGCGGCGATTGCACTGAGCGCATCGACCAACACCTTGTTGGCTTTGCGGGCGTCAGCTGCGAAGCGCGGTATGTTATTGCGGAAGTCCTTGCTGTCGAATGCGGTGCTCTCATCGATTTTTCCGGTCAGAAAACCCCTGCCGAGCGGACTGAATGGAACAAAGCCAATACCCAGCTTCTCAAGCGTAGGAAATACTTCCGTTTCTGGTTCCCGCCACCACAGCGAGTATTCGCTCTGCAGCGCCGTCACGGGTTGAACGGCGTGTGCGCGACGGATTGTCTGGGCTCCGGCTTCCGAGAGGCCAAAGTGTTTGACCTTTCCCTCCTCGATCAATTTCTTCACCGCGCCCGCGACATCTTCGATCGGCACCGCCAGGTCGACGCGGTGCTGGTAAAAGAGATCGATCGATTCGACCTTTAGGCGCTTCAGCGAGGCCTCCGCGACCTCGCGGATGTGTTCAGGCCGGCTGTCGAGGCCGGTCTGCTTGCCTGCTTCGATTTTGAAACCGAACTTCGTCGCGATCGCCACGCGGCCGTGGAACGGCGCCAGCGCCTCGCCGACCAATTCCTCGTTGGTGTAGGGCCCGTAGATCTCGGCGGTGTCAAAGAAGCTGATGCCGCGATCAACCGCCGCTCGAATCAAAGCAATCATTTCGTTCTTATCGCCAGGCTGCCCATAACCATGGCTCATGCCCATGCAGCCCAGTCCCAGGGCTGAGACTTCCAAATTGCTGTTTCCGAGTTTGCGCTTCTGCATGCTAATGACCCTTGTTGGCTGACTCGCCTCGCTGAGCGCCCATATTCAACCCGCAGACCGCGAAAGGGAAGACGCCCAGATTTTATCGGGCTTAGGGCTTTTCGGTGAGCGGACTGTCGATGACCGTCGGCTTAGGACTCTCGCCGCTGGGCCTTTCGATTGTCACGTCGGGAAAGAGCATTGACGGCACCACATAGGAGACCAAGGGTTGAACGCCGGCGGCCAGATTTAAATTAAAGGGCGATGCGTTTCTAAACGGAGCAACCTCGGTGTACACGATCCGCTGATCCGACACCGCGCTGATTCTTTTGAAGCTCGCGGCGGTCAATTCGGACACATCGGCATTGCGAACCAGTTCCTCATGGCCGTCCGGGTAAATCCGGTAGGCAACGGTTGCCGTCTTGCCGGAGAGTCGCCGCACCGCGATTCCATACGCATTTCCCTCGCTCTTGGCCGATTCGACCAGACGCTTGCGCAACTCTTCCGGCGTCGAGGTCATATCCGCACTCACGAACACATTGCTCGGCGCGACGCCGAGCTCGCGCAAGTTACCCGTGCTCGCAGCAATCCCGCGCACCGGTGCGCGCGATGTCAGCAGCGTTTTTAAGATTCCGTGCTCCACCAGACTGGTGCGTTTCGGGGCGACGCCTTCCTCGTCCACCTTATAGCCGCCGAACAGCAAGCTATCCTTCTCGTGCGTTACCGTCGCATCGTCCACAACGTTCATGAATTTCGGCAGCACCAGCAATCCCACTTTGTCGAGCATGCCGTTCGATTGCTGTCTGAAGGCAGCTTCGAGCTGATCGTTGCTGGAAACCAGCGCCGGCACGGCGACGAGGCCGCCGGCAAAATGGTGCGAGAAGACTTCGACGGCGGCCTGTCCCTCGAACAGCACCGGACCCTCATAGCGGTCCTGAATCGGCGCCGCTTGCAGCTGGGCGATCTCAGCCTGCAACTCGCGGACCTGGGTCAGCAAGGCGCTCGCGGATGGCAAATCCTTCAGGGAGTATCCGTAGTCAGCGATGAAGTCGCTGAGCGGCATACCGTCGGGTGCCTGCGCCGATGCCGTCACGCGCAAAGAAACTCGCGGCAGCCGCCGGGTAAAGCTACTGCCCTCGCTATTCAGGTAGCGCTCCTGGTGGTTGAACATGACCAGTTGCACGCGAGAGGTCTGAATGGAGGGTGTCTGGCGAAGCACGGCGGACGTTTCGCGCACCAAGCGCGTCGCACTCGCAAGATCAAAATGGACGAACGGAGACAGGTCGGTGATTGAAACCGGCAACGCCTTGCTGAAATCAGCGATCTTCTCGGTCCGATTTTTGTTTTGCAGCACCGCACGCTTCCCTGAGAGATCCTCCAGGGCTTTCTTGTAGGCGCGGTCCGTCGTCAACCAAATCTTGCGCCGCAATTCGTTGTAATTGTCGTCGAGCGGCAGTTGTATCATCCCCGTCATCATGGTCGCGGCCAAGCCCTCAGGCCCCGACAGCATCGACAGAAAATTTCCACTGTCCGCCTCGTAGTCTCCAACCCTCACGACCACCATCAAGGAGCGCGTGTTGCCCTCAGTGCTCGAGAGCAGGCTTCCCAGCGTGGCCGCGACTTCTTTCGACTCGTTGTCGACCACCAGATACGAGATGAAATAGGGTTTATCGAGTTGCTCGAGCCTAAGTTTCTGCATGGAGCGTTGCATTTCGTCGTGCATGGCGCGACCGACGACATCCTCCTCGGCCCGCAACAGCGGGCTGGCGAGAATGAGCGCCAAACACAGCAGCGGTTTCATGTTGCGCACCTGCATTTACTTGTCCTCGAATGGCGCAGGGAGTATGGGAGCGCGTTCCTGCGATTTTGATTTCTTCTGCACTTCGATTTGCGACACCAGGATGGCCGGGGCGCTGGCCGCCACGGGCACAGAGCCGGATTCCGCGCCGCAAACACCGTTGAAAACCGGTGTCTCATCGTCGGCCGCCAGGATCTTGCTGAACACCGTTAGCGGCGTGCCGATCAGGTCGACGCCGCGAACCAACTCTTCGTGGCCGTCCGGATAGACTCGATACACCATAACTGGAAGCACATTGAATGCATTGGGGATGGTGCGGCCCGTAATGGTGAAACCTCCGGCGATATCATCGAAGAGCAGACCAAAAGGCTTGTCCTGTTTCTTGATCTCCTCCACCAGCATGGCGCGCAAGCGCTCGTGCGTAACGGGACGCGAATTGAGCACGATCAAATTGGATTGTCGGGCAACGGGGCTGAATCCCGGCTGCGCGCGGCCGTGCCCATTCGAAGCTGGAAAACCATCGATCGGCGTACGGGACATGAGGAAATTCTGCATGACCCCATCGCTCACCACATTGACACGCCGCGCTTTCACGCCTTCGTCATCGAAGTCGTATGCTCCGACCAGATCCGTGCCGCCGTAGTGGCGCAGTGTCGGATCAAATACCACCGACAGGAAATCCGGCAGCACCGCCAGCCCAACCATCTTTTTGAAGGTTTGTCCTTCGGCTTCGCTCTTCTGCCGATGCCCCTCGATACGATGGCCGAATACTTCGTGAAAGAAGACTGCGGCCGCGCGGCCCGAAAGGATGGCAGGCCCGGTATAAGGATCGACGATGGGTGCTTTGCGCAGCGCCTGAAGATCCGCGATCATCGCGTTCACCGCTTTGAGAACGGTGGCGTCGTCAGGCAATCCTTCAGGAGTGAAGGCGAAGAAACTTTCGTAGCGCGGCAGTTCCATGCCATCGTCGGCTTTGGAGAACGCGGAAATCTGCAGCCGGTAATAGGTCTGCGAAGCCTGAATTCCTGCGCCATCGCTCGAGGCAAACCAACGCGTGTCTTGATTCGCCGAAAACGTCGCGGTCGCCTCGTACAGATTGCCGAACCGTTGGAAGGGAGCGGTGTACTTGCGAACCTTGTCCTCCCAAACCTTCCTGTTCACCGAAAAAGGCGCAATCGCCGCGACGCTTTGCTCCGCCGGCGCCGCGGAAAAATCCGCGGATTTATCTTCGCGCTCGACATTCACTTGGCTGACCGTACGCACCGTCGCCAACTCTTCGACGGCCTGCTTATACCTTCGGTCCGTGTGATACCAGAGAACGCTGCGTATCGCGGCCGGGTCATCTTCGATCGGAATGGCGATCGCTGTATAGCGGTCGCCGAGGGCGCCCGGCCCGGCCCGTACCTGACGGGTGTTGTCCAAGGCGTAATCGCCGACGCGCAAATTGATCCGCAGCAATCGATGCCGGCTCTCTCCGCTGTGGGTCAGCGCGCCGAACGACCCGATCACGGTCGCCGCGTGCGTTTCAACGATCTCGTAGCTCAGGAAGTAAGGAGCTACTTCCTGTTTCTTCAATTGTTCCATGGAGCGCACCAGCTCCGCCTTTTCGGCGCCCAGAACGACAGGGTACGGTTCTGAAGCTTGGCCGGCATACGCGGCCGTCAAACCCAGCAAAATCCAGGGGAGTGTTCGCATCCTAAATCCTTTGGCTGCTCTCAGCGCTTGAGAAACTCTTCCGCGGCAGGGTGACTCAAGCCAGCCATCGGATCGCGCCGGTGCTGACGTCGTGCATGGCGGAGACGATTTTGATCTGGTGCTCCTTCACCTGCGCGGCGAGCAGCTCGCTGCGAGTGGTCAACAGCGATGCCGCGTCCCTGGCATTCTGATCCGCGACCTCCTGCACGAACTTCTTGTTCTTCGAGGTGTGATCGCCATCGCCTGCCGCGACTTTGACAACCGCGGGCCGTATGTTTGAGAGCAGCGCGGTCACGTTGCCCAATTTGACATCGTCGATGGCCCCTTTGATGGCGCCGCACTCGCTATGGCCGAGCACCACAATGAGCTTGGTACCCAGCACCTTGGTCGCGTACTCCAGGCTGCCGAGATTGTCGGTGTTGACGATGTTGCCGGCGACCCGGACCGTAAGGATATCGCCCAGTTGTTGATCGAACACCAATTCCGGAGCGACGCGGCTGTCCATGCAGCCCAAGACGGCGGCAAAGGGCGCCTGTCCTTTGGCGGTGGCCTTGATCTGCCCCACCAAGTCGCAGTGCAGACTACGTCCGGTGCGAAAACGCTCGTTGCCTGCCTTGAGGCGCAGCAACGCTTGGTCCGCCGTGGTTGCGGCCTGCGTCTCCTTGGTGGCAACCGCACATAGGTCGTCCGTCTGTGCCAAGGCCGCCCCGGCCACAAACATTCCAGAAAGTGTCAAGAAGTGTCGCCGCGTCGCCATGAATTTCTCCCTGTTTCACCCAGCGTCGGACCGCGCGGCAATTGTAGCTTAGGCAAACTCAAGTGTTCCCGCCTTTAATGTTAGGGCCGCTTCTTTCCGTTATTCTTCGTGCATGTCGGTTCAAGAGTGGATTCGAAAGGGCCGCGAACTCGGCGCGAGCGATCTGCACATCGAAGCGGATACCGCCCCCGTCGCTCGGGTCCGTGGCCAGCTCTCCGCCATCGGTCAGCCCATCGCCGGCGCAACCCTCATGCACGCAGCACGGGAGCTGCTGGGCAACGACGGGTGGCCGCAATTCTTGAGTAGAGGTTCCGCGGATGTTTCCCGAACCATTTCGGGCGTGCGCTGCCGCATCAATCTTTTTCAGACCCTTCGCGGCGTGGCGATGGCGGTGCGGCTGCTCAGTTCGTTCCAAAACAATTTGCGTGCCTGCAACTTGCATCCGGATTTGAAGCGGCTGACAGAGATGTCGACCGGCTTGATCGTAATCTCGGGACCGACCGGAAGCGGAAAATCCACGACGTTGGCGGCGCTGGTCGAGGAGATCAACTCATCCAGCGCCCGCCACATCATTGCCATCGAAAGCCCGCTGGAATACGTCTTCACCAATCGACGCTCCTTTATCAGGCAGCGGGAAGTGCCGACGCATTCACCCAGCTACGAGCAGGCCTTGGTCGACGCTTTGCGCGAGAACCCCGATGTTCTGGTCATCGGTGAAATGCGCACGCCCGAGGTCATGCGCCTCACTTTGAGCGCGGCGGAAACCGGGCACTTGGTCATTGCGACCATGCACTCGGCGACCTGCGCCGAAGCGCTCACGCGCATCTGCATGTCCTTCCCCGCGGAAATTCAGGGCGGCATTCGCGCGCAGCTCGCCGATTGCTTCGTCGGCATGGTGTGCCAGCGCCTGGAATTCCTCGCTGAGTATCGTCTCCGCGTCCCAGTGTGCGAAATTCTGCTGCCGAGTGCCGCCTCCAAGGGGACGATACGCGGCGGTCAATTCAGTCAGATTGCCAATGTGCTGCAAACCGGCGGCGAGACCGGAATGTGGAATTTCGACCGCTACCAACGCTGGGTGACGCAAAAGAAAGATTGGGTGCAGCCGACGCTGGCGGCGCCTTTGCCGGAGGAGCGGGTTGCTCCCGCGCCGCTGAAAATTCAGCGCCAAACCATCACGCCAACCGTGGTGAAAGATGATTCGATGGAAATATCGATTGACGAGGAAGTGGATCTCGATGAATTGGCGAAACGCATCGAGCAGCGCACGCGTGCACCGCGCGAATAGAAACTATTCCATTTGCAGATCGCGCATCGCGGGGGTCGCGAACGCGACGCCGCCATCGACCGTCACGGTCGAACCAATCACATAGTCGCCGGCCCGCGATGCCAGGAAGATTGCGGCGCCCGCCATGTCCTCGTCCGTACCGATGCGCCGCGCGGGAATATGCTTGGCCACCTCATCGCCGCGGTCGCGCGCTTCCTTGTTCATGTCGGACTTGAACGCGCCCGGCGCGATGGCGGTGACGTGGATATTGTCCTTGACCAGGCGCGCGGCCATCAGGCGGGTCAGCTGAATGAGACCGGCTTTGCTGGTCACGTAGGAGTACGTTTCGCGGTGCGTGAGATAAATACCATCGATGGAGGCAATGTTGATCACCTTGGCGGGGCGAGCGGGCGAGGCCGCCTTGCGCAATGCCGGCGCCATCGCCTGCGTCAGAAAGAACGGCGTTTTGGCGTTCAGATTGAGGACCTTGTCCCAACCCTCCTCGGGAAATTCGTCAAACGCCGCGCCCCACGCCGCGCCGGCATTGTTGACGAGAATATCCACCTTCGGCTCCTTAAGCATGACGGCCGCCGCGAGTCCCTTGGCTCCCGCGACCGTGGACACATTCATGGGGATGGAAATGCAGGTCCCGCCATCTTTGGATAATTCTCTTGCAGTCTCATTACACGCGTCGGCTTTGCGCGCCGAAATGTAAACCTTTGCGCCCTGCGCAATGAAGCCTTCCGCGATCATCCTACCGATGCCGCGCGATCCGCCCGTTATCAGCGCAACACGTCCCTTGAGCGAAAACAGGTCCTTCGTGTTCATAACGGGCGATTCCTGGTGATTATTTGGGCCGCCATTCTAGCCCAAGCGGCAGGGGGGCTAGGTAACCGCCGGTTGCCTTTCCCTCGGCCATCTTTCGTGGCACAACGCCAGAAATCGCGTTCCCGCCTGCGACAACGGCTGATGCCTAAGACTGTACGCGCCCACCTGGCGATCGATGCTGCCGTAGGGCAGCCCTTCGACGGGAATCAATTGCGGCGGCACCTCGGTGAGCAGGTCCGAAACATAAGTGACGCCTTTGCCGTCCGCGACCAGCGCGAGTCGCAACTCCATATGGCTTACTTCCCACACCGAGCCGAACGCATCGCGCAAGCGCTCGCCGGTGGAGCGCCGCGCAGTCTCGTCGAGAAACGAGGTCACCAGCGGCAATTCACGCATTGTGCCCACGGCGTCCCGTGCCAACGCTGCGCGTGCCGGATGATCGCGCGCGATCATGAGGCGGCGGGTTTCCGAGAAACAGGGATGGAGCGCGAAGTGCGCCGGCATGTTGTGATGAAAGGGTCCGAATCCCAGTTCCCACCGGCCCTCGGCAACGCCATGCACAATCTCGCGGCTGGGGGCGACGACGACTTTGAGTCGCGTGAGCGGATTGCGCTCGCAGAATTCCTTCAGCAGCGCAACACCGATGCGCGAGTTCGCGGCCGGCGAGAGTGCCAGCGACAGGGTCGACAGTGCGCCGGTCTTGATCTGGACGATGTCCGCGAGCGCCTCGCGTTCTTCGTTCAGCGTCGTTTGCGCGAATCTCAACAACCGGATACCGGCCTCGGTGGGCCGCGGCGGATTGCCTCGGCGCAACAAACTGGTGCCCAATCGATGCTCCAGATTGGCGATGGCTTGGCTCACGGCTGATTGCGACAGATCCAGCCGCTCGGCCGCGCGGCTGAAACCGCCGGCTTCGATGACGGCGTGAAAGCAGCGCAGCTCATGACGTTCAATCTGCATGGCTTCAGGATAACCGAGCGGGCATAAGGTTTGCGCCTCAGATTATCCGCCTCACTGATACTTCCATCACTTCCGCTATCTGGCCTTCGCGGCTTGAAGGGCATTTACTTGAGCGGTGTGAGGTTAAACCGTCGGAGATGGTCATGAACGCTGTGGTCGATATCAAGAAGGGTCTGGAAGGCGTGGTGGTGGACAGCACCTCGATTTCCTTGGTCGATGGCGATTTAGGCAGGCTCTACTACCGCGGAATTCCCATCGAAAGACTGGTCAAGTATCCCTTTGCCGCCGTCGCCCACCTGGTCGTGTTCGGCGATCTGCCGGATGCTGCGCGACTGTCTGAGTTCGAAGACTTCCTGTGGAGCGCGGGACGATTGCCAGCGGAACTCGCAGCCGCGCTCGAGAAACTGGCACAACTGCGCGGCCATCCCATGGCGACGCTGCAGGCCGCGATGCCCTTGATGGCGTACTCGCCGCCCGCGGAAATATTCGGCCGTACGGACGATGAACAGGAAGCGCTGGTGGCGGCGGCTCGATTGCCCACCGCGCTCGCCCTGCTGCTCGCGCTGCGCGCAGGTCGGACGCCGACGGTATACCCCGAGACGCGCCGCTATGGCGAACGCTTCCTGCAGCTGGTGCATAACCGCGCACCTTCGGAAAAGCAGATCCGCGTTTTCGAGCAAACCGAAATTCTGCAGATCGATCACAGTTTCAACGCCAGCACCTTCACGGCGCGCGTCGTGACCTCAACCTTGGCGCCCCCCGCGTCGGCGTTGGCGGCGGCGATGGGTTCGCTCTATGGCCCGCTGCACGGTGCCGCCGATCAGGGCGCGCTCGAGATGGCCCAAGAGGTCGGCGATCCGAAACGAGCCGTGGACTTCGTCGCCGAAAGCTTGGCGACCGGAAGGCTCGTGATGGGCATGGGCCATCGGGAATACCGCGTCGTCGACCCCCGTTCGAGGATCGTCAAGACGCTGGCCGAAGAGATCGCATCGACGCCGGACGAGAAGCGTCTCATCGAAACCTTGAAGGCCGTTGACGAAGCTTTCGTCGCGCAGACCGCGCACAAGAAGCGTTCGCTGCGCGCCAATCTGGAATTCTACAAGGGCGTCGTCTATCTGGCCCTGGGTTTGCCGAAGGAATTCTTTACGGCGACCTTCGCGGCCGCGCGCATCTTCGGTTGGTCGGCCCACATCGTGGAACAACGCAAGGACAACCGGATCGTGCGGCCGTCGGCGAATTACATAGGACCCGCTCCCCAGCCCGATTAGTTTTTAAGCGGCGAGACTCTTCCGGTAACATCGAGCGTATGTTGTTCTCGGAAACCCTGGCGTCGATGCAACCGCGGGACGGCGGGTGGCGAGCCGTCATCGGCGAGGATTGGTCCCAG